>OGOW01000314.1_pt1 | contig 57549 bp, 45 predicted proteins | sample 1552781 | NCBI WGS metagenome assembly OGOW01 (sample SAMEA2580145, study PRJEB22360) | human gut metagenome | biome: human gut; feature: human-associated habitat; material: faeces | place: Denmark | collected 2008/2010
CTGCTTGTTCGCGAGTTTTGTTGCTCCGGAACAGATGTGTCTGCCAAAGTCCTTGTGATGTACGCAGGCACTAGAACTCCGTCAATGGAACCACAGTGGCTTACCGCTGGGTTAAGTCAGTATTGATGAGTGGGATGTTTTAAGCCACAAATCAAAAGATTCAAGATGAATATATTGGATTTCTCAGAGGTATGTTTAAAGGGACTGAGCCAACAAAGTATATTCAGCTAGCATACTTGACGGGAATCTTGCCGATTAAAAAAGAAAAAACGCAGTCAGCACTAAATAAATTTGATGAATTTACCATGCTTAGCCCGGGTAGGCTTGCACAATATATCGGATTTACAGAAGAGGAAGTACAAGGACTAGCAAAAACATATAGCCTTGATTTTAATAAAATTAAAAGATGGTATGATGGATATCTTTTAAGAGAGTATTCTGTCTACAATCCTAGAGCAGTCGTAAGTGTTATGTTGAGCGGTGAATTTAAAAGTTACTGGTCGGAGACGGCATCGTATGAGGCAATTGTGCCGCTCATCAATATGAATTATAATGGTTTAAAGACGGCTATTGTTGAGATGCTTTCAGGTGCATCTGTTAAGGTAAATACAGCTACCTTTAAGAATGATATTGTAAACATTAAAAGTAAGGATGATGTTTTGACTTACATGATTCATTTGGGATATCTTGGATATGATCAAACTAGGAAAATGACATTTGTTCCAAATGAAGAAATTAGGCAGGAATTAACGATTGCAGTTGAGAGCAAGCAGTGGAATGAGATGATAACGTTTCAGCAGGAATCAGAAAATTTATTGAAAGCTACTCTTGATATGGATTGTGATGCCGTAGCAGAACAGTTGGAGAAGATTCATAATGAATATGTATCTGTAATTCAGTATAATAATGAAAACTCATTAAGCAGCGTGTTGGCGGTTGCTTATTTGAGTACGATGCAGTATTATTTCAAACCTGTTCGGGAGTTGCCGACAGGACGTGGATTTGCAGATTTTGTTTTTCTTCCAAAGCCTGAATATAAGGAAGATTATCCAGCACTAGCGGTTGAGTTAAAATGGAATCAAAAGGCACAAACTGCGATGCAGCAAATCAAGGATAAAAAATATCCAGATTCAATTTTGGCATATACGGGGAAGATTTTGCTTGTGGCAATAAATTATGATAAGAATAGCAAGAAACATCAGTGCCTGATTGAAGAGTATGATAAAGCCTGACGAGATTGAATAATAAATACGATAAAATTGAATCGTTATAAAAAATTAAGAAATACGTTGGATTTATGTAAAAACTGTCATAAATTCGACGTATTGTCTTTTTATAAAAAGTTGTGGTATAATAAAATAAACACAGTGGAAATCGTAATAACATAACAATAAAACATATGAAAATGGAGGAAACGTGTATGAGAAAACGAATCAGTGTATGTATGTTAGTGGCAATGATGAACGTGACAAGTCTGTATTCATTTGCAACGCATGGAGCGGAAACCAAAACAGAACAGGAAACGGGAATCGAACAGGAATCTGAAGAATCAGAAACACAGACAGAGGAAGCAGTAGACCCGATGAGTGCAGACCGACTTTTGATGAGAGCAAGAGATTTTCGACCATCTGAAATTCTGGATGCATATTTTGGTGAAGGAAAGTGGGATGAAGCGTTGGTTACAAATCAGGATTCACTGGCAAGCGAAAGAAATGAATATGATGGTGAGGATAGAACAGTTCTTATTGTACAGAGTGGTATAGGCTTTTTAGCAATAAGTATTACTTATAAAAATGAAGTACCAGATGAAGAAATAAGACGTCAAGAAGGGGAGGATTTATTACAGGCATTAAATATTGATATCACAGATGAATATATCAAACAAACGGATATTGCGAATGGTGACCGGTCTGTATATACCTATTATTTGCAGCAGGATGGAATCAAGCTATCGCCAGAGGGATATTCGATTGGAGGCGAGGGCGATGGAACCGAGTATTATGGTCAGCTTGCGACAATCTCTATGGAAGATATGGGATATATGATATTGATACAAAAAGCTTCTGAGGTTGTTGGCCGGGAAAGTGTTTCAACGAGGCAGCGAATTTCCGATGAGGACGCATTGCAGGCGGTATATGATGCAGTATGGAATGGGTTACAGATTCCGCCATTGGAAACGAATCCAATTGCAGATTCATTACAAGTTGAAATTCAATATATTCCAGTAGATATGGGAACAAATAAAGATGAGTATGTATATGACATCGGATTTTATGTAAAGCAGATGGTCAATCCAGATGATGGATCGGATCAGTTGTGGTATTTTTCAGGTCTTGTTGATGCAACAATGCCATATTGTTATACATTTACGATGGCAGTAGATTTTGAAGATGATTTTCAGACGGAGCATTTAAAAATTTCAGATCGGGAGTAAAGGATGGTGATGCTCTATGATAGGAAGAGAACTAAAACGTATACTACAAAAACCAGCTGCACTTGTTTGCATAGTTGTGTATATTGGAATCATGATATTAGGTGTGGAAACAGATTTGCGAGCAGGTTATGAGACGGGAATTTTTGATTTGTTTTTCCTCACAGAAAATTATGGTGTAACAGCCTTTGTTCAGACATTGATTTTTCCAATTGTGGCAGCGGGCAATTACTTTGATGAGCGAAAGGGACACTATGATTGGTTGATGCAGATGCGGTCAGGACAGCGGCGATATTGCATCGCGAAGATTGTGTCAGCTGTGCTTGGTGGAATCATACTTTATATGATAAGTGTATTGTTGTTTTTCGCTTTGTGCGTGGTGTTTGTTCCGGGAGTAAGACAGGGCGGTACAGTAGAATCAATAAAATTACTTTTTGGGGGAACACTGTCTGGGGACATAGAACCTTTTTGGTATAAAATGGCTTTGGTAATCGGATATTATCCGGCGGCGATTTTGCATGCATTGGGATATTCATTTCAGATTGGTATTTATGTATTGATTGGATTGTGCGTTTCTGTATTTTGCACAAATCAATATGTATTTTATACGCTGCCATTTCTTCTTACAAGAATTGGAGGTTATATTGGAGGCTTTATGACGTGGTCGTTATATACACCGTTTGGAATGGAACGTACTGCTGACGGTGGATTGACGATGTGTATTGTTCGGAATCTCGCCGCATACGCAGTGCTTGGATTTCTTTATTACAGAGAGATGAAATGGAGGGGGATCAATGGATAGCATGAGAAGAATGAACGCCTATGTAAAATTAAATTTTCAGCGCTGTCTGTCTCAGGGAAAAACACTTGTAATCTGTATTTGTCTGGCCGTCTTTTTCTATCTCTATTTTGGTGATGTGCGTGGTGGCCTGATGGAGTCGGGACAGAAAATTGGTATTATGGAGATGTTTCTTGTTGTGACCAACAATATGTATACGTCGTTTACAATATGGATTGGTTTTGTATTGATTATATGTGACATTCCATATCGTGATGATGGTGTCTACCAGTATCTGCTGCGTACTTCCCGAAGGAGCTGGCTCTGGGGACAGATCGTGTATATTGTCGCAATTACAGTGATATATTTTGCATATATATTTTTATTACTGCTGCTTCTTATTGTGCCGCAGGTGACATTTCAGACAGCGTGGACGACAACCTTTGTAAAGATGATCAATGCACCGTTTGGCTATGGAATTTCCAATTATTTTTCATTCCCAGTTTCGGTCATGCGCCAGACAACGGCGCTGCAGCTGTTTGGCAGATGCATTGTTCTTTGCTTGATGATTGGAATGGCAACTGGTTTTCTGACTATGATGCTTCATATGTTGTGGCCGAGTGGTCCTGGTATTGCAATCGGTGGAATCGGAATTGCGATGGACTATTGGGCAACGGTTGTGCGAGTCGGAGTGACAAGTAAATATTTGTTGTTTATCTCTCCATTCAGCATGAGTCGTGTCGGAAACTTAAGCACGACTGCATTTAATCGTGTTAATCCAACGTTTTCTTATGCGTGTCTGTTTTTGGCAGGAATGATTCTTGTGCCGCTTGCTGTCATGAATCTGAAAATAGGCAGATACGATTATAGCTAAAAAGCGAGGTGTGTATATGGAACCTTATATTATATTAGATGGTGTATCAAAAAGCTTCCGGTCGGTTGAGGTGTTAAAGCCGCTTTCAATTGAATTTGAAGAAGGGCTGATTCATGGCATTGTGGGACGAAATGGATCTGGCAAGACAGTTATGATGAAGCTGATTTTAGGCTTTTTAAAGCCAACACAGGGTACGGTGACTGTAGGAAAAAAACGTGTGGGAAAGGATGTGGATTTTCCACAGGATGTCGGCGCGATCATTGAAAATGTGGATTTTATTCCATATTTAAATGCATATGACAATCTGTATAATCTGGCGGCGATTCGTCACCGGATCACAAAGGAAGATGTTAAACAGGTATTAGAGACTGTTGGATTAGGAGATACCGGAAGAAAAAAGGTAGCGAAGTTTTCACTTGGAATGAGGCAGAGGCTTGCAATCGCACAGGCTATCATGGAAAAGCCAAAGTTAATTATTTTGGATGAGCCGATGAATGGACTGGATAAGAGAGGCGTGGAGGAAATGCGCCAGATCTTTCTGAATTTAAAGGCAGAAGGGACGACGATTCTTCTTGCCAGCCATAACATGGAAGATATTCGCTGCCTGTGTGATAAGGTGTATGAGATGGATGCCGGTGTACTTACGCCGATTGATGGAGTTTCTTGATGGAAGGGGCGCTGCAAGAGCTATCGGGGACATTACATGTCCCTGGTGGCTCTTTTTCTTTTTTTACATAAATTTGACATATCACTGCTTTCTGATTTTACAAAGAAACAATAAGATTAGTGGCGTTAAGAGAAAACAAAACAAACAAACACAACAAAATGGGTAGAAACAGAAAGGAAGTTTTTATTATGAGAAAGATGATCACAATGGCAGTAACCGCAGCTCTTGCAATTTCAACATTGACTGCATGCGGAAAGACAGATAAAAAGGAGACTACAGCGTCAACAGCAGCAACCACCGCATCAACAGCAGCAACTACCGCTTCTACAGAAGCTAAGACTGAGGCCAAGACAGAGGCTAAGGATACATCTGCTGCAGCAGCTGAGTCTAAGGCAGATGCACAGACTCCTGTATCTGGAAGCGTTGCAACTGATGGTTCTACTTCTATGGAGAAGGTAATCGGTGCTCTTGGTGAGGCATTTACAAAGGCAAATCCAGATGCTACCTTTACTTACAACCCAACTGGTTCCGGTTCTGGAATCACTGCTGTATCTGAGGGACGCTGCGATATCGGTCTTTCCAGCCGTGCATTAAAGTACGATGAGAAGAGCCAGGGCTTAGTAGAAACTACACTGGCACTTGATGGTATTGCAATCATTGTTAATAAGGAGAATACAGTAGAGGATCTTTCTCTTGATGACATCGCAAAGATTTACACTGGCGAGATCACAAATTGGAGTGAAGTTGGCGGAGAGGATGCTGATATCGTTCTGATTGGCCGTGAGGCAGGAAGTGGTACAAGAGATGGTTTCGAGTCTATTACAGGTACATCTGATTCCTGCAAGTATCGTCAGGAGCTTACATCTACAGGTGATGTTATCACAACTGTTTCAAGCAATCCTGGTGCAATCGGATATGCATCTTTAGCAGCAGTAAAGGATACTGTAAAGAAGGTATCAGTAGATGGTGTTGAGGCAACTGAGGAAACAGTAAAGGATGGTTCTTATAAGGTACAGCGTCCATTCGTTCTTGTTACAAAGGATGGTACTGAATTATCAGAGGCAGCACAGGCATTCTTCGATTATGCAACTTCAAAGGATGCAGCAGATATTATCTTGGCAGCAGGTGCTGTTGCGGTAGCTGAATAATCACAATTGGAAGGGTGCGAGGATTTATGAAGAGCAAAGAGAGTCTGTTAGAGACAGTAGTACATGGCATATTTTTGATTCTCGGACTGATTACGGTCGGATGTGTATTGCTAATTACAGTTTATCTGGTAATTTCTGGTGTGCCGGCAATCGCAAAAATTGGTCTGTTTCAGTTTTTATTTGGCACAAAATGGGCATCGACCGCCTCTGAGCCATCATTTGGAATCTTACCGTTTATCATGACGAGTATTTACGGAACAGCAGGTGCAATTTTGTTAGGTGTTCCAGTCGGATGTTTCACATCTGTCTACCTGGCAAAGATTGCATCACCAAAGGTAAGAGGTGTTATTGAGACAGCTGTCAGCCTTTTAGCAGGTATTCCGTCTGTTGTTTATGGTCTTGTCGGTATGCTGATTCTTGTGCCTGGTATCCGCAAATTGTTTAATGTGCCAGATGGTGCCAGCCTTCTGGCAGCGATTATCGTACTTGCAATCATGATTTTGCCGTCTATTATTAAGGTTTCACTCAATGCACTTGAGGCAGTGCCAAAGGAATATGAGGATGCATCACTTGCACTTGGTGCGACGGATATTGAAACATATTTTAAGGTGTCAGTTCCAGCTGCAAAAAGTGGTATCGCAGCAGCAGTTGTATTAGGTGTGGGACGTGCAATCGGCGAGGCAATGGCAGTTATGATGGTTTCAGGAAATGTTCCAAATATGCCGTCATTGTTCCAGAGTGTTCGTTTTTTGACGACTGCTGTTGCCAGTGAGATGTCATATTCAGCAGGACTGCAAAGACAGGCGCTGTTTTCAATTGCGCTGGTGCTGTTTCTGTTTATCATGCTGATCAATGCAACACTGAACTTTTTCTTAAAGCATGAGAAAGCCTGAAAAACGGATTCATAAAAGGAGTGAGTAAGATGACAAAACAGGAAGCAATAGGGGCGTCACAGACAGCAAATGTAAAATCGGTGATGACAGTGCGTGCCGCTGCAAAGAATGGACCGGGAATAAAGCGTAAGCTTTATATAGGTCTGATGAAGTTTTTGATGGGGCTTTCCATAACAATTACATGTGGACTTGTATTGTTTATGATAGGATATGTATTATATAGAGGTGTTCCGAATATAAGCTGGAAACTGGTGTCCACATCTCCAAGTTACCTCGATGACAACATTGGTATTTTGCCTGATATTTTAAATACACTTTATATCGTAATTGCAACGCTTGTAATTGTACTTCCGCTTGGTGTTGGTGCTGCAATATATCTGACTGAGTATGCCGCAAACAAAAAAATAGTTGGAATGATTGAGTACGCAGCAGAGACACTTTCAGGTATTCCTTCTATTATATATGGTCTTGTAGGAATGCTGTTTTTCTGTCAGTTTTTAAGCTTGCAGACATCTCTTTTAGCAGGTGCGCTTACTCTTGTGGTCATGAATCTTCCGACAATCATGCGTACAACACAGGAGAGCTTAAAGACAGTTCCACAAAGTTATCGCGAGGGTGCATTTGGACTTGGCGCAGGAAAGTGGAGAGTTATCAGAACGGTTGTACTTCCGGGATGCATTGATGGTGTAGTGACAGGATGTATTCTTTCTGTCGGAAGAATTATCGGTGAGTCAGCAGCGCTTCTTTTCACCGCAGGTCTTGCACATGCAGTAAATGGAATGATAGATGGTCTTCACAGTGCAGGTGCAACACTTACAGTTGCACTTTACATGTATGCTAAGGAGCAGGGAGAGTTTGGTGTTGCATTCGCGATTGCAGCAATCTTAATGGTATTAACTGTGTTTATCAATTTAACTGCAACTTTGTTAGGTAAGTATTTTCAGAGGAGGAAGAGTCAGTGAGCAGCGTAATTACTGTAAAGGATATGTGTCTGTGGTATGGACAGGTGCAGGCATTAAAGAATATTAATATCAATATTGAGGAGAAAAGTATTACGGCGCTGATTGGTCCTTCTGGCTGTGGTAAATCCACCTTCTTAAAGTCGTTAAACAGAATGAATGATCTGGTGCCTGGTGTGAAGATTACAGGCGATCTTCGTTACCGCGGCGAGGACATTTTTGATCCAAAATTAAATGTCAATGAGCTTCGCAGAAATATCGGAATGGTATTCCAAAAGCCAAATCCATTTCCAATGAGCATCTATGACAACATCGCATATGGACCGCGCACCCATGGAATTACAAGCCGTGCAAAGCTTGATGAGATCGTGGAAAATTCCTTAAAGGGCGCAGCCATCTGGAATGAAGTAAAGGATAACTTGAAAAAATCGGCACTTAGCTTATCAGGAGGACAGCAGCAAAGACTTTGTATTGCACGAGCACTTGCTGTTGAGCCGGATGTACTTTTGATGGATGAGCCAACAAGTGCGCTTGACCCGATTTCTACATCAAAGATAGAAGAACTGGCAAGCGAATTAAAATCACAGTACACAATTGTTATGGTTACGCATAACATGCAGCAGGCCGTGCGTGTTTCTGATTACACCGCATTTTTCCTGCTTGGTGATCTGATAGAGTATGGTGAGACACAGAAGATCTTCGAGCAGCCAAAGGACAAGAGAACCGAGGATTATATTACAGGACGTTTTGGCTAATGGAAATAAAAAAGTGAGGTGAAGACATGAGAAGCAAGTTTGACGAGCAGCTGGCGCTTTTGAATCGTGATCTGACAAAGATGGGATCGCTTTGTGAGGAGGCGTTAGCATTAGCGGCAAAGGCACTGGCAAATGCAGATGGACAGACAGCAGCAAAGATTGCACCGATTGACAGCGAGATCGATCAGATGGAGCGCACAATCGAATCTCTGTGTCTAAAGCTTTTGCTTCAGCAGCAGCCGGTTGCGAGAGATTTAAGACAGATCTCAGCAGCACTTAAGATGATCACAGATATGGAGCGTATCGGTGATCAGGCATCCGACATTGCAGAGATTATTGGATTCTTAAATGGAAGAATCGGATTAGATGCACAGTATATTTGTCAGATGGCAGTAGCTGCAATGCGTATGGTGACAGAGAGTGTTGAAGCTTATGTAAAGCGTGATGTAGCAATGGCGGAGGCAACAATTCAGCATGATGATGTAGTCGATGATCTTTTCTTAAAGGTGAAGGATTCGCTTATTCAAATGATCTCAGAAAATCCAAAGGATGGCGAGTATGCGCTTGATCTTTTGATGATTGCAAAGTATTTTGAGCGAATCGGAGATCATGCGACAAATATCGCAGAGTGGGTTGTATTTTCTGTTACAGGCGTGCATGAGCAGGGTTGAATTAGAGTAAAAGAGGGGCAGATGAGGAGTCTGCCTTTTTTGTTTTTTTTATAAATAATCTAAATTTTATATAAATTGTATTGACTGTTCTATTTTGAACGCTATAATAGTTCCTATCAAAAAAGAAGGGAGCAGCAGATAATGGTTAAGTTGTTAAAGAAGCTTACATGGAAAGATTTTATTCTGGCGGCAGCTGCATTTGTGTTTATTATCGTGCAGGTGTGGCTTAGTCTGACAATGCCAGATTATATGTCTGAAATTACAAAGCTTGTCCAGACTAAGGGCAGTAAGATGAATGATATTTTGATAGCAGGAGGCAAGATGCTTGCATGTGCACTAGGAAGTTTGCTTGCGGCAGTATGTACATCAATATGTGCATCAAAAATTTCATCTAATTTTTCTGCTAATTTAAGAGGACAGGTTTTTCATAAGGTGCAGTCCTTTTCAATGGAAGAAATTGGAAATTTCTCTACTGCAAGTTTAATTACACGTTCTACAAATGATATTACACAGGTACAGATGCTGATTGTTATGGGCCTGGAGGTTTTACTTAAGGCTCCTATAATGGCAGTGTGGGCACTGTGCAAGATTTCTACAAAGAACTGGCAGTGGACTGCTTCAACTGGTGTGGCAGTTGTTGTACTGCTTAGCTTTGTTTGTGTTTGCGTGGCTGTTGCGCTTCCAAAGTTTAAAAAGCTGCAGAGTCTGACAGATAATTTAAACCGTGTCACTAGAGAAAATTTGACAGGCTTAAATGTAGTTCGTGCTTACAATGCAGAAGGTTATCAGCAGAAGAAATTTAATGATGCAAATGATGAGCTGACGAAAACGCAGCTGTTTGCAAACCGCACTATGGGAACTATGATGCCGGGAATCCAGATGGTAATGAATGGACTGATGTTAGCAATTTACTGGATCGGCGCTTATTTGATCAGCAATGCTCAGATGTTTGATAAGCTGACTATCTTCTCAGATATGATCGTATTTACTCAGTATGCTATGCAGGTCGTTATGTCCTTTATGATGCTTGTAATGATTTTCGTGCTTCTTCCACGTGCGAGCGTATCAGCAAAGCGTATTAATGAAGTGCTTGATATGCCGCTCTCGATTAAGGATGGCACAAAAGAGAATGGAATTGACGGCAAAAAGGGTGAAGTTGAGTTTCGCAATGTATCTTTTTGTTATCCAGATGCAGAGAAGGATGTCATTGAGGACATTTCCTTTACTGCTCATAAGGGTGAGACAATTGCCTTTATCGGTTCAACTGGCTGTGGAAAGAGTACTGTGATCAACATGATTCCGCGTTTTTACGATGCGACAAAGGGAGAGGTGCTTGTCGATGGCGTTAACGTAAAGGAATATACACAGAAGGCACTTAGAAATAAGATTGGATATGTTTCACAGAAGGCAGTTTTATTTACAGGAAGCATTAAAAGCAACGTTGCCTATGGAGATAATGGTAAAAAAGGCTTTACTGATGATGATGTTAAGCATGCAATTGAGACTGCGCAGGCAAAGGAATTTGTCGATAAGACAGAAGGCGGCATAGATGCTTTTGTGGCACAGGGAGGATCTAATTTTTCAGGAGGACAAAAGCAGCGTCTGTCAATTGCACGTGCGATATGCCGTCATCCAGAGATTTTAATTTTTGATGATTCATTTTCAGCACTTGACTACAAGACAGACCGTGTTCTTCGCGATACGTTACGAAAAACTTGTGCAGATGCAACGCGTTTCATTGTGGCACAGCGAATTGGTACTATACGCGATGCGGACAAGATTATTGTGCTTGATGATGGAAAGATTGCCGGAATGGGCAAGCACAATGAGCTGATGGAAACTTGCGAGGTATACCGTCAGATCGCATATTCACAGCTGTCAAAGGAGGAGCTTGCATAATGGAAAATAAAGAATATACCCCTGGACAGAACCGCCCGGGCAGAAGAGGCGGTATGCGTGGACCTGGCATGGGAAGAGGTCCTGCTGAGAAGGCATCTGATTTTAAGGGAACATGGTCAAAGCTGATTTCGTATTGCAAAAGCTATCTTCCAGTTGTGATCATTGCACTTATCTGTGCGGCAGGAGGCACGGTTTTGACGCTTCTTGGACCAGATAAGCTGTCAGAGATGACAAAGGAAATTGGAAAAGGTCTTGTAACAGGCGTTGATATGGACGCAGTTTCTAAGATTGGATTTACATTAATTGCATTTTATGTGTGTGGTGCTTTGCTGTCATTTGGTCAGCAGTGGATTATGGCAACAGTGACACAAAATATTTCAAAAAAGCTTAGAGGTGATATTTCAGGAAAAATTAACCGTCTGCCGATGAGCTATTACAGCCGCTCTACGACAGGTGATATCCTCTCACGTGTCACAAATGATGTTGATACGATATCACAGTCTATGAACCAAAGCATAGGAAATCTTGTCTCCGCAGTTACGCTTTTTGTCGGTTCACTTTTTATGATGTTTAAAACAGATGTGATCATGACAATTACTGCAATCGTGGCAACATTGATTGGCTTTGTTCTTATGACAGTTATTGCAAAGCATTCCAGTAAATATTTCGTGCGCCAGCAGCGCTGTCTTGGTGAGATCAACGGTCACATTGAGGAAATTTACACAGGTCATACAGTTGTAAAGGCATATAATGGAGAAGCGCAGGCAGCAGCTGAATTTGAGCGCATGAACAATAATTTAAGAGAAAGTGCATTTCGTGCACAGTGCCTTGCCGGACTCATGCCGCCTATTATGACATTTATCGGAAACTTAGGCTATGTGGCAGTCTGTGTGGCAGGTGCAGTGCTGACTATGAAGGGAACTATTGGCTTTGAAGTAATCGTTGCATTTATGATGTATGTGCGCTATTTTACACAGCCATTATCTCAGATCGCACAGGCGGCACAGTCTTTACAGTCAGCGGCAGCAGCAGGTGAGCGTGTCTTTGAGTTTCTTGAGGCAAAGGAGATGGATGACGAGAGCAATAAGACAAAGACGCTTGACGATGTAAAGGGTGACGTATCATTTGAGCATGTAAAGTTTGGCTATGATGAAGATCGCGTGATTATCCATGATTTTTCTGCACAGGCAAAGGCAGGACAAAAAATTGCCATTGTCGGTCCGACGGGAGCAGGAAAGACAACACTTGTCAATCTGCTTATGCGTTTTTATGAGATTCAGGGCGGAAAAATCTGCATTGATGGCATTCCGACTAATCAAGTAAAACGTGAAATGGTGCATTCTCAGTTTTGTATGGTTCTTCAGGATACATGGCTGTTTGAGGGTACTGTTAGAGAAAATCTTGTATATTGTACGCCAAATGTCTCTGATGAGCGTATGAAGGAGGCATGCCGCGCCGTTGGTCTTGACCATTTTGTAAGAACACTGCAGCATGGCTATGATACAGTGCTTAACGATCAGGTTAATCTGTCACAAGGTCAGAAGCAGCAATTAACAATTGCCCGTGCAATGATTGCTGATAAGCCTATGCTAATTCTAGATGAGGCAACAAGCTCTGTCGATACAAGAACAGAACTTCAAATACAAAATGCAATGGACGAGCTGATGAAGAATCGTACTTCTTTTGTTATTGCACATCGTCTTTCCACAATCAAAAATGCCGATCTTATCCTTGTGTTAAAGGATGGAGATGTAATTGAAAGCGGAACGCACGAAGAGCTTTTGGCAAAGAAGGGCTTTTACGCTGATCTGTACAACAGCCAGTTTGATCAGGCATCGTAAGAGATTCTTAAGAGATGTAAGGACATTGAAAGTACTTATTTGACATAATATCTGGTAATATAAACTTAGAAAAGAGTTATTACCGGAGTATTTATGGGAGCCGGTTAAAAACCGGCTCTTTTTGTTTAAGAGAAAGGAAGGGAGCACTATGAAAAGATCATGGAAGAAGAAAGCGTCTGTATGGACGATGGCTGCTGCGATGACCGTTTCTTACATACCGCAGTACGTATCAGCAGAGGAGACGACACAGTCAGGTACCGTCATGGAAACACAGACAGATCCGCTTGCGGAAATGCAGACAGAAACCTTGATGCAGGAAACACCTATGGAAACGACATCTCAGCCACAAACTTTGTCGGAGAATGAAACTTTAGCGGAAACAACGTCTCAAACACAAGTGTTATCGGAAAATACAACACCAGAAAGTATTCCGGAGACGACTACACGAGCAACATCGGAGAGTATTCCGGAGACATCTACGCAGGCACTAACAGAGAGTGTTCCAGAAACTTCGGCTCAGCCTTCAGAAACACCGTCTGAAAGTATTCCAGAAAGTTCAGCACAGCCTTCAGAAACGTCAACTGAAAGTGTAGAGCCAACTTCCTCTCAGGATGAAAGTACAGAGGAAGAAAGTACCGAGGAGCAAACGAGTGAGGAGGCTTCCACTGAGGAACCGACGACGCAGGAGACAACACCGGAGGAGACAACAACCGAAGCGCCTGAGTGGTCAGAGCAGGCACCAACCGAGGACACAAAGGGATTAACGTTCTCATTTAGTGAGGATGGACAGACCGTGAGCGTTACTGGTTTTGATGGATCGAGAAGTATAGTAGAGATTCCGCAAACTTATAGCGGTGCAAAGGTAACTTCAATTGCAACTGGTGCATTTCGTGGTCAGACAATGATTACTGATGTGATCATTCCGGAGGGTGTTACTTATATAGGAAGAGAAGCGTTCGCAGGCTGCAGCGCTCTTGTTCGCGTACAGATTCCGACAAGCGTTACGCAGGTAGGTGCCAATTTATTTGAAGGCACACCATATGATTCAACATTGACTGGAGAGCTTGTATATATTAACAGTATCCTCTATCGCTGTCAGAGCGATGCGGTAACTGTTTCTATCAGGCAGGGAACGACTGTTATTGCTGAGGAAGCTTTTATTAATCGTGTTAATCTGGCTGCTATAGTTGTGCCGGACGGCGTAAGCTATATTGGCTCTAATGCATTTAAAAATTGCAGTGCTTTAAGTCAGATTGAGATTCCAAAGAGTGTGCGAGATATTGTGGCAAACGCGTTTGACGGAACAAAATGGTATGAAGATCGAAAGCATGAGATGATTTACATCAATGATCTGTTGTATCGCGCCCCAGCTGAGGTGGTAGCATCGACTGTAGATCCGACAACACCAACAGGCGAAGTGCAGGAAAGCAAACCTCAGACCGAGTATGTGCCGATTGTAAATGCAACAGTAAAAGAAGGCATCACAACCATTTGTACACTTGCATTTGCCAATACATCGGTTGAAACAGTTCAACTTCCATCTACATTGACAAGTATTCGTTATGGTGCATTCCAGAATTGTACGGCATTGCGACAGATTACATTGCCAGAGAGTGTGACATTTATTGAGGGCGGTTCTTTCCAAAATTGTACAGCGCTCGGAAGTATTGTGATTCCTCAGAATGTAAGCTATCTTGGAGCGGCTGCCTTTGCAGGTTGTAGTACACTGAATTCAGCAATTTTGCCGCAGAAAATGACAAGAGTAAGTTCAAGTTTGTTTGAAAATTGTACGGCTCTTGCAACTGTGCAGGTTTCAAATGCGCTCACGTCTATTGGAAGTCGTGCCTTTGCAGGAACGAGTGCTCTTAGTGTATTTACCTTCCCACAGACACTGACTTCAATTGGTGCAGAGAGCTTTTCTGGTTCTGCGATTGGCTATGCGTCTTTGCCACAGAGCGTAAGCTTCATTGGAGCAGGTGCATTTTCTGGTTGTACGAAGCTGACAACAGTAGAACTTCCAGCAGCAATCGAGGCAGTGAGAGATCGCACTTTTAGAAATTGTACCGAATTAAAGCAGATCACGATTCCAGAAGGCATTCGCTATATTGGTGCGGCTGCATTCCAAAATGACGTATCACTTCAGACAGTTGATTTTGCACAGTCACTTCTTACGATCTGCGACAATGCATTTGAGGGAAGTGGCGTTGGCGAGGGACTTGTGCTTCCACCAGCTCTTCGTACAATAGGAAGCCGTGCATTTGCCGGCTGTATGCGTCTTACATCACTTACTATCCCGGCAGATGTTAGAAAAATGGGAAGTCAGGCATTTGCAGATGGATCATCACCATCAATTGTGTGTGCATTTAGCCGTACAACATATATGAGTAAGCTGGCTTCTGGATGGGTAGCTGATTGGGGCAGCGGCCTTGGTGCACTTACATTTACAGGAGGTGCAGTAAATGATGAGCAAAAGGCGGCATTTTTACAGATGATCTGCAAGCTTGTTCCTGATTTTAATGCATCAGAGGCAAACAACACTTTGTATTCTGGCATCATTGGACGTCTTGGCGTTAGTGCAAAGGCAGGCGGTGAGGCAGCCAGTTTGCTTGGCATTGTGTCAGAACAGGCTCAAGAAGGATGGATTCGTATACCTGAACTTAGCACAAGAAGAGCTATTTTGAATCTTACAGGTATCTGGATGCAGGATTATTGTCCGGCAAATACAGGTGTTGAGGATGTTTATTATGCAGATGGATGGTATTACATTAATGAAGTTTCATTTGCAGAAACACTTACAAAGGGCTATCTTCCAAAGGGACAAAATGGAAGCGGCTATTCCTTCTTTGATTCCTATGATGCTCCAACAGGCATGATGGATGGTGCTGTGACTGTACTTCTTAGTGAATCTGACAATGACTATGGAATTGCAGCGCAGGTTCGATCTAGTGAAAAGATTACAGATGGACGCTACATAAATGTATATGAGAGCGTAGAGGAGCGTGAGCTTTCAGAATCAATCAAAGATATCTGGATGACAGAAAGTGCTTCATATCAGTTTGATAACTACAGCAGAATCTTAACTGTTCAGTCACTTGTATCACCAGATGCAGGAATTGAGACTCATTTTCGCTACAGCTGCAAGCCGGGTGAGGACGATGGTACCTTTACGATGGAGTGGAAGGGAATGGATGAGGCAAATATTGACCAGGTTCGTACCTTTACTGTAAGTGTAGATAAAGAAACTCAGGCAATGAAGCTGACTGATGCGCAGACACAAGAGGAAATTACACTCGATTCACTTGCACAACAGGCTAATCAGCCAACAATATCTGGACAATAATGGCATTAAATCTTTAAGGCTTACTTAAATTTCTCAAAAATTTTACATTACCTATTGACACTATTAAAAAAAAGGACTAGTATAGCAATTGTCAGCAGAAGTGGTAAGAGGAGATCACTTTTGCAGCAAAGGACATTAACTGTTAAGCATATTTAATAGTTATAAATAGGAGGAACAAAAATCATGAGAAAGTTTATTACATCTATCGCAGTAATCGCTATGGCAGCAGCAATGATGACTGGATGCGGAAAGACTGATAAGAAGACTACTACCGCAGCTAGCACAAAGGCAGAGGTACAGACTGAGGCTAAGACCGAAGCTAAGACTGAGAAGGCTACTGAAAAGGCTACCGAGAAGGCAACTGAGGCTAAGACCGAGGCTAAGTCTGAGGAAGCTTCCAGCGAGGCAGCATCTGAGGAGGCATCTTCTGAGGCTGAGAGCGCAAGCGCAGCAAACTAATTTTTGATTACTACAGATAAAAAATAATGAAAAAGGCAGTTTTGGGAATATTTCCTGAAACTGCCTTTTTTGCACAAATTTAATTAAAAATGTTGATGCTTTCGTGAGAATGTGGTATGGTTTATTAAGTCTATTATAAGGAAAGGAAATAGTGAGCCATGCAGACATTTCAGATTAACACAAAGGAAAAAAGAGAAGCAACAGGCGATCTCTTCGGCATTTTTTTTGAAGACATTAATCATGCGGCAGATGGCGGACTTTATGCGGAGCTGATCCAGAACCGTGCATTTGAATTTGATCAGATTGACAATAAAAAGTATCATGCACTGTATGCGTGGATGCCTTGTCAGCTGGATGAAAAAAATGGACAGGCAGACGCAGCTGATGTTTCACTTACCATTCTGACAGATAGTCCCTATACGAAAAAGAACCCACACTATCTTCGCATAACGGCAAATTCGGCATACGCAGGTGTAAAAAACCTGGGCTTTAATAGTGGAATTTCGCTTGAAGGCGGGGAAAGATATCATTTTTCCTGCTATTTAAGAAAAGTAGATGAGCCAGTGAAAGTTAAGGCTTGTCTGATTGGAAAAGAAGGACAAATTTATGCATCATGTGAGATTACAGCAGATGCTTCTGATTGGAAAAAGTATACGGCAGATCTTGAAATTGCAGAAGGCACAAGTTGCACAGATGCAAATCTGGCGCTTGTCTGCATGACACCGGGCAGTGTGGAAGTGGATTTTGTATCCTTATTTCCAACGCACACATATAAGAACCGCCCGAATGGTCTGAGAAAAGATCTGTGCGAGATGCTTGAAGCAATGCATCCGAAGTTCATACGTTTTCCTGGAGGCTGTCTTGTACATGACGGACAGCTTGATGAGAATGCAAGAGATTCGATGTATCGCTGGAAAAATACGATTGGACCAGTGGAGGAGCGCCCGGCGAGACGAAATAACTGGGGATATAATCAGACACTTGGTCTTGGCTATTATGAATATTTCCAGCTTGCAGAGGATATAGGTGCAGAGCCTCTTCCAGTACTTCCGGCAGCATACGATCCGCATCATCAAAGAAAGGTTCCGCTTGATGAACTAGGCCCTTGGATTGACGATGCACTTGATCTTATTGAGTTTGCAAATGGCGATGAGACAACTGTTTGGGGAAAGAAGCGTGCCGATATGGGTCATCCAAAGCCATTTGGCTTACATTATCTGGCAATTGGAAATGAGGAGGTTGGCGAGGGCTTTACAGAGCGCTATCCATATTTTCATAAGGCAATTCGTGAAAAATATCCTGATATTAAGCTGATTGGTTCTGCTAGTCCATTTGCCGCGGGCGGTGAGTATGAGCGCGGATGGGCAAGTGCAAGAGAATGCGGATGTGATCTGATCGATGAGCATTACTATATGAATACCGACTGGATGATCGCAAATGTAGATCGCTATGATAATTTCCTATCATCTGATCCAAAGGTATTTTTGGGCGAGTATGCATCATGGGGCAATCAGTGGGAAAATGGTCTTGTTGAAGCTGCCTTTATGACAGGCCTTGAGAAAAATGTGCACGCAGTTGGACTGGCATGCTATGCGCCGATGTTTGCAAATGTGGACTATGTAAATTGGCGTCCTGATATGATCTGGTTTGATAATCATCAGGTGTATGGCTCTGTTAATTATTATGTTCAGAGTATGTTTATGCGCCATCAGGGAACACATCGCTTAGATTTTACTGTTACAGAGCCAAAATCTGAGCAGACAGAGCGTCTTTTGGCAGAACAAAAAATCCGTGAAAGCGCAAAGACTATCAGCGGTCCAATTCGTTTGTTAGTCAACGAAGGACAGGGTGTGTTTTTTGAGGTGACAGTGAAAAATCATGATACAGGAAAGCTGCATCGTTTTACAGATTGTGTATGCGGAACTGAGAGTGAAAATCGTGCTGTTTCTTATGAAAATGCAGTCGAGGTTGGTGTAATTCCAAAGGATTGGACAAATTATACGCTTACTATGAAAGCAAAAGAGACAGAGGGCAAAAAGGGCTTTCTTGTTTATCTTGGAGAAGCATCTGATCATATGCTCTGGACGCTTGGCGGCTGGCAGAATCTGGATATAAGCATGGAGCATTTTAAAAACGGCAAGGGAGCATGCTTAAGTGAGGCAATGTTCTCTGCAGAGAAGGATCATGAGTATGAGCTGATGCTTGTTGTAAAGGATCGCACGATGAAGATATATGTGGATGGCGAGGAATACCTTGATACAATTGACAAGATTCCTGTGCCAAAGCCACTGTATGTATCTGCAGCGTTTGATGAGACAACTGGTGATGTGATTGTAAAGGCGGTAAACATTACTGGAAATTTACAGACAGCGCAGCTTGCACTTGATGGTGTAAATGGTACGCATAACGTGCTTGTAGAGAAGATGGCTGCAGCATTGTCTGATGAAAATACAATGGAAAATAAAAAATGTGTCGTTCCGGCTGTGAGCGAGGAAACTATTCCAGACGGCACATTTACGCGCACGTTTGAGCCATATTCATTGACCATTCTTAGAATCCGCCAATAATAAAAACAGACGTTGTGCAGGAAAGGTTTTGCAATGTTATACATGATTAATCATGGTGCCGTCTCCTACGGGGCGAACACCATCTTAACGAATATTAATTTTGAAATCAACGCCGGACAGAAAATTGCCGTCGTTGGAAGAAACGGCTGCGGAAAGACAACTCTTTTAAAGCTGATTGAGGGTGAGGTTGCACTTGAGAAGCGAGACAGCGATGAGGATATTTATATCGCAAAGAGCGGAAATCCGGTGATCGGTTATTTAAAGCAGATCGCGTTTGCAGATGAGACAATTTCTATGGAGACTGAGGTGCGAAAGGTGTTTGAGCCGTACCGCGAAAAGCAGCGCGAGCTAGAAGCACAGCGCCAGATCATGGAATCAGATCCATCTGAGTTAAATATCAGAATCTATACCCAGATGCAGGAGCAGTTTACTGATATGGGCGGCTACTACTATGAAAAAGAGTATGAGACGATGCTTCGCAAATTTGGTTTTACTGAAGCTGACAAGAAAAAGCCGCTTAGAGAATTTTCAGGTGGACAGCAGACAAAGCTTGGATTTATCAAGATGCTTCTCTCAAAGCCTGATATTCTTCTTTTGGACGAGCCGACTAACCACCTTGATATCGAGACAATTGAATGGCTTGAGAATTATTTAAAGGCGTATAATAGGGCTGTTGTTATCGTATCTCATGATAGATTATTTTTGGATCGTATTGTCGATACAGTATATGAGATTGAGTATGGAATCACACATCGCTACAGTGGAAATTATACTTCTTTTGTGGAGCAGAAAAAAGCAGCATGGGATAAGCAGGAAAAGGATTATCAGGCACAGCAAAAGGAAATTGCGCGTCTGATGGAGATTGTAGAAAAATTTAAAAATAAGCCTACAAAGGTTGCAATGACACGCTCAAAGCTAAAACAGATTGAGCATATGGAAAAGATTGCACCTCCGCAGCGCTATGATCTAAAGGCATTTCATGCCAATTTCCAGCCTGAGGTTGAGACAGGAAAGGAAGTATTTACTGCAAGAAATCTTCAGATTGGATATGACCGTGTTCTTTCAGAGGTGAATCTTACACTTGAGAGAGGTCAAAAGCTTGGTATTGTTGGAGGAAATGGCCTTGGTAAGTCTACGTTTTTAAAGACAATGATGGGGATGATCAAGCCTCTTGGCGGCGAGTATCAGTATGGCATTCGTGTGCAGATTGGATATTTCGATCAGCAGATGGCACATTATACTAGTGATGCTACTGTCATGGATGACTATTGGGCAGAATATCCGAACCTGACGCAGACAGAGGTGCGAAATGCTCTTGGTGCATTCCTTTTTACTGGTGATGATGTGTTTAAGCAGGTCAGCATGCTTTCGGGAGGAGAGCGCGTGAGACTGGCACTTTGTAAGATCTTAAAGAAAAAACCAAATCTTTTAATCCTCGATGAGCCGACAAACCATATGGATATTGTCGGAAAAGAAGCGTTAGAGCAGATGCTAAAGGGCTATCAGGGAACGCTTGTATTTGTTTCCCATGACCGTTATTTTGTTCGTCAGGTAGCCGACAAGATTTTAAGCTTTGATGGCGGTGTAACGACATATTATCCGTTTGGCTATGAGCAGTATGAGGAGGCGACAGCCGACAAGGACGATCAGGTAAGCTTTGGCAAATATGCAGCTGTTTCACCGGCAGCAAAGCTTGCTATAGAGCAGGAAAAAAATAAGACAGCTGCATCTGCGTCACCAAAGACTCTTTATGCTAATCCAGGAAAGGAGCGTTCACGTTTGTCTGCGAAGGTCAAAAAGGCCGAGGCAGCAGTTGAGGTTTGTGAGGAGGCACTTTCAAAGCTGCAGGATGAATTAAATGATCCTGCAATTGCAGCAAGCTACAGTAAGTTGCAGGAGGCACAAAAGAAGGTCGACGCTAAAGAAGAGGAGCTCAATGGACTGATGGAAGTATGGGAGCAGGCTAGTGCCGAGCTCGATGCATTCGAGGAGTCTCTGAAGGGGTAAGATGTACCGTCTGTAGATATCTTGCAGACTGTAACATAAATAGGCTGTCGAAAAATTCGATGGCGAAAAAAGAAGGGAAGGTACTTGGTATGAGTGAACAATCACAAGGAACCAAGGGAATTCGGGACGCCAGAACGCTCGGAATCCCGAAAATGCTGCTGCTTGGAATACAGCACATGTTTGCAATGTTTGGAGCAACGATTCTTGTTCCGATCCTAACAAATGTTTATTTTGAGGGAGAGGGACTTTCAGTTCAGGTAACGCTGATTTGTGCAGGTCTTGGAACGCTGTTTTTCCATCTGTGCTCCAAAATGAAGGTTCCTGCATTTTTAGGTTCGTCGTTTGCATTTTTAGGTGGATTTTCAGCTGTTGCAGCGCTTGATACAGGCATTTTTGCTGACATGACGATGGGTGAGAAGCTTCCGTATGCGTGCGGAGGAATTGTTGTTGCAGGACTTTTATATTTAATTCTGGCACTGATTGTAAAGATCGTCGGTGTAAAAAAAGTAATGAGATTTTTGCCGCCTGTTGTGACAGGACCAATGATCATTTTAATTGGTCTTTCACTGGCAGGAAGTGCTGTTACTAACGCATCACAGAACTGGCTTTTAGCAATTGTTGCACTTGCAATTATTATTATTGCAAACATCTGGGGTAAGGGAATGATTAAGATCATTCCGATTCTTCTCGGCGTTGTAGGTTCCTATGTATTTGCACTGATTTTAAATGCACTTGGCGTAAAAAATCCAGACGGATCTGCTATTTTAACTTTCACTGAGGTGTCTAAGGCTTCATGGGTAGGCTTGCCGCCATTTCAGTTATGCAAATTTGACCTGACTGCTATTCTTGTAATGGCACCGATTGCAATTGCATCAATGATGGAGCATATAGGAGATATGTCTGCTATTTCTGCAACTGTTGGAGAAAACTTTATCGAAGATCCGGGTCTGCACCGCACTCTTGTAGGTGATGGTCTTGCAACGTCTCTGTCTGCACTTGTTGGAGGTCCGGCTAACACAACATACGGAGAAAATACTGGTGTACTTGAACTTTCCAAGGTATATGATCCGCGCGTTATCCGTATTGCAGCTATTTTTGCAGTAATCTTAAGCTTTATCCCGAAGGTATCAGAGATTATTGCATCTATCCCGTCTGCGATTATCGGTGGAGTTTCATTTATGCTGTATGGTATGATTTCCGCAATAGGTGTCAGAAATGTTGTTGAAAATAAAGTAGACCTTACAAAGTCAAGAAATTTGATTATCGCAGCTGTGATTTTAGTAAGTGGACTGGGCTTTTCAAGTGGACTTACCTTTACAATCGGTGGAGCTTCCATTACGCTTACAGGTCTTGCAATTGCAGCAATCGCAGGTATTGTTCTGAATGCAATTCTTCCAGGCAATGATTATGAGTTTGGAATGAATGAGAAGGGCGATGAGAATCGCGGTATTCACGCTTAAGGAGTACGCTCCCAGAAAGTAGTGGAAACCGAAAGTTTGAGGTGCAACACAATTTACTTTCTGGTGTATTGGATTTTCAATATTTTTACGGAACTCCCCGATAGATATCTGCATTAGGCATCTATCGGGGAGTCTTTTTTTATTGTTCTTTTCTTAATGAAATCTTAATCCGTTACCGAATTGAATCTTAATTAGTAAAACAATATAATAAAAAGCAAACATGAAACAGGAGGAAATGAGAATGCAATATTATATATATTCACTGGTTTGTTTTTTATTGCCGGGAACGGTATGGCTGATTTGGAATAAAGGAATGATAGCAGATAAAGCGTACAATATACGACATATTATCTGGATTTATATTTATATGTTTTATGGGTATCTTGCAGTGCAGGAAGCCGCAGGAATTGGAACAATTTGGGATCTGATTACTTATGGCAAGCTGGATAACAGTATTAATTTGATTCCATTTTCTTCCGAAGGTGCAATGACATATATCTTAAATATTATTATGTTTATGCCGCTCGGATTTTTATTGCCGCTTATTTGGGAAAATTTCAGAAATGCAAAAAAAGTAGTTTTGATGGGATTTTTGATGTCGTTGGCGATAGAAATCTGTCAGCTATTTAACATAAGGACAACAGACATTGATGATTTACTGATGAATACACTGGGAACTTTGGTTGGATACTGCTGTTGGAAGGTATTTTCGCTTATATTTCGTAATGCGGGAACAAAGTGTGTGGAAATGAAGAAAAGCGAACCTGTAATCTATATGTTTGGAGGAATTCTGGGCTTGTTTCTTTTGTACAACTGGAGAGTATTTGATTAGCAAAAGAAGTTATATTATCAGTTGCACTTTTTCGAAATCCTTAGTATAATAGGTTATAGACAATATATTATCTAAAATATTGAATAAAAAGCAGTTTTAGATAATATATTATCCGAAAAGGAGGCGATAATATTAGTGCATTACAATGGGAAACCGTTGAGGAACTTGACCAAAAGTTAGCAAATCGAGTGAAAATAATTCGCAAACGCCGTTCTATTTCGCAACAGAAATTAGCGGTAATGTCGAATGTCAGCTATGGATCAATTAAGCGTTTTGAATCTACAGGTCAAATTTCTTTGTATTCACTTACCAAAATTGCAATGGCTCTTCATATTGAAGATGATCTCAGAAATTTATTTACGCAGGTTCCATATCGCAATTTGCAGGAGGTTATCAATGAACAAAAACAACGTGATTCAGGTATTCTTTGAAAAACAACTTGTAGGCCAATTGACGATGCATGGACATAATACAGCATTTGAATACGATGAAGATTGGTTGAACAATGGCTTTCCAATTAGCCCTTTTTCGCTACCACTAGAAAAGCAAATCTTTGTACCTTCGAAACCTTACTTTGGTGGATTGTTTGGCGTTTTTGCAGATAGTCTTCCAGATGCGTGGGGACGTCTCTTGTTAGATCGAATGTTAAAAAAATATAAGAAAAATCCAGATGATGTCACTGTGTTAGATCGACTTGCTATTATTGGGGATTCGGGAATGGGTGCATTGAGATACCACCCCAAAATTAGCTTTCCAGAAGAATATTTTACGGATAATTTGGATGAACTTGCCGCTCAGTGTCACAAAATATTAAATATGGAATATTCTGAAAAACTAGATGAATTATATCGACTGGGTGGCACAAGTGGTGGTGCAAGACCAAAGATCATGACAAAGATAGACGGAGAACCTTGGATCATCAAATTTCCTGCTCATGTTGATGGAAAAAATGCTGGAAAGATGGAATATGATTATGCGGTATGCGCCGAAGAATGTCAAATTGTTATGAGCGATTTTAAGCTTTTCCATTCCGATAGCTGTCCTGGGTATTTTGGCACTAAGCGATTTGATCGTGTGAGAGATACGAATGGTATGAAGCGAGTTCATATGTTGACAGCTGCGGCTATATTGGAATTGGATTTTCAGCAGCCGAGTCTGGATTATCATAGTTTAATGAAGCTCACGAAAATTCTTACTCGAAATAATTCTTTTGATATTGAGAATTTATATCGCAGAATGTGTTTTAATGTGTATGCTCACAATCGCGATGATCATTCGAAAAATTTTTCTTATTTGTATGATCCTGGTACGGATTCTTGGCGATTAAGTCCTGCTTATGATTTAACGTTTAGCAGTACTTATTATGGAGAACATACAACTACAATTGATGGAAATGGACGAAATCCAGGGAAAGAGGAGCTTATTCGCGTAGGAACAATGGCTGGTCTTTCAAAAAGTGTTTGTAGCGATATTGCCGAGGAAATTAAGAAAATTGTAACAGAAATGTTGGGATGCTATTTAAGCTAAGGCTATATGGAAAAATGAAAAGTTTGCTCATCAGAGCTGACGAAGTTGTGAAACCGATTGACAAAAGCCGTACTTTCGCCATATAATAAGATAAGCTGCCGTTTTCTGCGGCAGCTTATTTTTGGTAGAGATAAAATTGCAGGATAATTGATAGAATACCAGAGTTGTATCATCATGGAGCAATTCGTGGTTATCAGTGAGGAATAAAGTAGATGGAGATTATTGCAAAAATACAGACCGATTTTCCAACGAAATTCGGAATACCCAGACAGAGCGGACTCGTAGAGTCTTTAAAGGGAGTCATTACATTTGAGCCAAAGTACCGCAATCCTCAAGGTGTGTACGGATTGGACGGGTACAGCTACATCTGGCTGTTGTGGTCTTTTAGTGAGAATCACAGAGAAGGCTGGTCGGCTACCGTAAAGCCACCGAGACTTGGCGGCAACAAGAGAATGGGAGTTTTTGCAACGAGATCTCCGTTTCGTCCAAACGATATTGGTCTTTCCTGTGTAAAATTAGAGCGAGTTGTCCTCGATGAGAAGAATGGACCGATGCTCTATGTAGCAGGCGTCGATCTGATGGATCAGACACCAATCTACGATATCAAGCCGTATATCCCGTTTACGGACAGTCACCCAGACGCAAAGGGCGGCTTTTCTGATGCAGTGAAGGATTATGAGCTTGAAGTTTCATTCCCAGCTCATCTTCTGGCACATTTTCCAGAGGAGAAGAGGGAGGCAGTGATCTATGTGTTAAAGCAGGATCCACGCCCAGCCTACCAGCGTGATGAGACAAGACGTTACGGCGTAGACTTCGCTGGATTTGACGTGCGTTTCCACGTAAAAGGGCAGGTGCTTACCGTGTGCGAGTTAGAGGAGCGCGCAAGCGGTATGATTTTTCGCTGAGCGACAAAAGTAAAAAATCGAATGGAGTTAAAGTATTATGAAGAACCAGAGTGAAAACAAGGTATATACATTGGCAGAGGTGCTTGGAAAGCACACCATTGCAGAGTTAAAGCAGATGACACAGGTACTTGAGGTAAAAGTATTATCAAAGGCGAAGAAGCAGGAAATTATCGATGCTTTGTCTACAAAGCTGTTAGATAAGGAGCTTCTTACTGCATGGCTTCTTGCAGCAGGAAAGCAGGAGATTGAGGAATTAGAGCTTGCAATGGCAGAAGACGTTGTTATTGCGGAGGAGTCTGGCCGCTTCTATTATTGGAGAAATCTTCCAGTTGTATTTGTAACAGGTGATGGTGTTGTTGTAGTACCGTCTGAAACTGCTGCAGTATATAATGAGATTAAATCAGACAGTGAGTATGCACAGAAGAGATCACGTATCAATGTGTTTGATGAGTATCTGATGTCATGTGTAAACCTGTATCGTGCAATTGATATCACAACATTCTTGTCTATCGTAAATGGTCAGATAGGAATGAATGCAAAAAGACCAGAGCTTGAGAGCTGGTTAAAGGATCGTGAAGCAGTTCGCGGACAGCAGATGTACTTTTTTGAGGGCGGCTATATTTTAAGCGAAGAGTATCGCACAAAGAAGGAAGGCGAGGTTGTTGATTATCATCAGCTTTTAGAGCGTCAGGGTGCAATGAGCTATTACATTCCGGCAAAGAGCGAACTGCTTCGCTATGCAGATCCGTACTATGTAGAAAAGACACCATCTTACGCTGCATTCTGCCGTTTCATTCAGGTTCGTCTTGGCCGTCCGGAAAACGAGGCAGCAGTGATCGGTTCTCATATCCAATTAATCATGCGCCATGGTGCAATGCCAAAAGACATCTTTGCTGAGATGGAGCGCTTTGGACTGACAGAGGAAAATGAGGAGCTGATGAGCGATTTCATCACAGTTATGATGGATATGTATAATAATACAAGAATGCCAGAGACAAGAGGCTTTACAACCGTAGAGGCACAGAAGGCAGATCCATCACGTCAGAAGAAGATTGCAAACGCTTCAGAGATTGTAACTTCTTCTATGCCAATCGTAAAAAACCGCATCGGCGGAAAGAAGATCTATCCAAATGATCTTTGTCCGTGCGGAAGCGGCAAGAAATATAAGAAGTGCTGCGGAAGAGTAAATAAATAATTAACTACCGGGCAACATAAAAGAAAGGCAGGTTTAATATGAGCTTACATTACCAATATGCGGATATGCATTGTGACACATTGCTTCACGGCTTGGGAAAAGGCGTAAATGACATATATGACATGCCAGATGCCATGCTGGACATCAAAAGAATGGCAGAGGCAAATGTGCTGTGCCAGTTCTTTGCTGTATTTTTTCCACCACGTCCAGAAATGCTCACACCACAGGAGCGTGAAAAACGATTACAGGCGGGTCGTCCAGAGATGCCGCCGGATGAGGAATTGTTTTCAAAGGCTGTCAGTCTGATGAAGGATTCCTTTGCGGCTCACAAGGATGTTATTCGTCAGGCATATTGTTTTGACGACGTGATGAAAAATAAGGAGCAGGGCCTGATCTCTGGTGTGCTTACAGTTGAGGATGGCCGTATGGTAAACGGCAGCTTTGACCGTCTTGAACAGTTGGCAAAGACTGGTGTACGCGCAATTGCGCTTACATGGAACTTTGAAAACTGCTTTGGTGCGCCAAATTCACGTGATCCAAAGATTATGTCTAAGGGTCTTAGCGCATTTGGTAAGGAAGCCATAGAAGCCATGAATGAGCTTGGCATTTTGGTAGATGTATCTCATCTGTCAGACGGAGGCTTTTATGATGTTGCAAAGATTTCAAAAAAGCCGTTTGTTGCCACTCATTCAGACTGCCGCGCACTTGCAGCGCATCCAAGAAATTTGACGGATGATATGATCCGTCTGCTTGCCCAAAAAGGCGGCGTTTCAGGAATCAATTTTGCACCGGCATTTCTGGATGATACGCAGGGAAACAATACAAGCCGCATAAGCGATATGGTGCGTCATGTAAAACACTTTATCGAAATTGGCGGAGAGGACTGCGTTGGCATTGGCACCGATTTCGATGGTATCGGGGGAAATCTCGAGGTCGGAGAGCCAGGACAGCTTACACTTTTATTTGAAGCGCTTGAAAAAGCAGGAATCACACCGCGCCAGATTGACAAGATTGCATCAGGCAACGTGCTTCGCGTAATGAAAGAAACGATGCGCCCAAGATTTGAGTAAGTTGTAGGCAGAAAACATGAGGGGCTTTTGAGTAAAAAAGCAGGGAATGTGCAAATTGGGATTATTTGAGGAAAAAAGAGAAAGAATGGAGAGACAAAAAGATGAGCATGAAGTATGATTTTACAACAATTTTAAACCGCGAAGGAACAGGAGCAATTGCAGTCAGCAAGATTCCTTTTGACAACGCCGAAATTAAAGAAGGTTTTTCTAAGATTCCGATGTGGGTTGCAGATATGAATTATGCAACAGCACCGAGCGTTATTGAGGCAATACAGAATCGTCTGGCACATCCGGTTTTCGGCTATTTTGATATCAAGGATGCTTATAGTGAATCTATTATAGAGTGGCAGAAAACTAGAAATGGTGTAACAGATATTCCAAAGGAAGCTATTGACTATGAAAATGGTGTGCTTGGCGGCGTGTCTTCTGTATTGCAGGCATTTACAGCACCAGGTGAGGCAATTCTTCTTCATTCACCAGCATACATTGGATTTATCGGAACCATCACTAACATGGGACGAAAGATCGTTTACAGTCCATTAAAGAAGGACGAGCAGGGTGTATGGCGCATGGATTATGAGGATATGGATAAGAAGCTTAAGGAAAATCATATTCATCTGGCAATCTTTTGCACTCCTCACAACCCGTGTGGCCGTGTATGGGAGCGTGAAGAGATTGAGAAGGCAATGGAAGTTTATGAAAAGAATAAGTGTCTTGTCATTTCAGATGAGATCTGGTCTGATCTGACCTTAGAGGGTCATAAGCATATCCCGACACAAAGCGTGAATGAGTATGCTCATGAACATACCTTTGCTTTCTACGCGCCGTCAAAGACATTTAATCTGGCAGGTCTTGTAGGATCCTACCACATTGTATACAATAGCTATCTGCGTGACCGTTTGATGGAAGCAGAAAAGTGCAGTCATTACAATAGTGCAAATGTTCTTTCTATCAGTGCACTGATGGGTGCTTATACAAAGGAAGGTGCTGAGTGGGTTGATGAACTTCGCGAAGTTCTGACACAAAACGTTGATTATGCATATACATATATCACAACACATTTTGAGGGTGTTTCTGTGGCAAAGGCACAGGGAACCTACATGCTATATTTGGACTGCAGCGGCTGGCTTAAGGAACATCCTGAGATGACTATGGATGATCTGATCCGTGCCGGAATTGCAGTTGGCGTTGTATGGCAGGACGGAAGACCGTTTATGAATCCAAATACGATCCGTATGAATCTTGCAGTTCCGCATGCGTTAGTAAAGGAAGCAATGGATCGTCTGGATAAATATGTATTTAACGCAAAGTAAGATATTTTAATTAGAGAGGATTAGCTGTCAAGAGGCAGCAAAAAAGGTTATTAGAATGGAAGCAATTCGATACGAGAATTCTGAAATTGATGAGAGGATTATCCGCGCCGTAACAGAGATCGGATATGAGGAGATGACACCAATTCAGCAGTCTGCTATTCCGGCACTGCTTGAAGGACGTGACATCATTGGACAGGCACAGACCGGAACTGGAAAAACAGCGGCATTTGGTATTCCGCTTGTTCAGATGATCGACCCGGAAGATGAGCGCGTGCAGGCAATCGTGCTTTGCCCGACCAGAGAACTGGCCATCCAGGCAGCAGATGAGCTGCGCCGCTACGCAAAATATCTGCCGGGTGTAAAAGTGCTTCCGGTGTACGGAGGACAGGATATTGAAAAACAGATCCGTTCTCTTCGCGGAAAGGTGTCAATTGTTGTTGGAACACCGGGAAGAGTTATGGATCATATGAGAAGACATACGTTAAAGCTTGAGGGCATCCGCATGGTTGTGCTGGATGAAGCTGACGAGATGTTAAATATGGGCTTTGTAGAGGATATTGAGACTATCCTTGCAGGTGTACCAGAGAATCATCAGACGGCATTGTTTTCAGCAACAATGCCGGATGAGATTCTTCGTATCACTGGCCGTTACCAGAAGGATGCACAGATGATTCAGATCGAGAGAAAGGAACTGACTATTCCGCTTGTCAAGCAGTACTATTATGAGGTACAAAGACAGAACAAGGAAGAGGTAGTATGCCGACTGCTTGATTATTACAATCCAAAGCGTTCTTTGATTTTCTGTAACACAAAGCATATGGCAGATGTGCTTTGCGAGAACTTAAAGGGAAGAGGCTATTTTGCTGATGCACTTCATGGTGATTTGAGCCAGATGATGCGCGATAAGGTTATGAACAGCTTTAGAAATGGCACGACAGAAATTCTTATTGCAACAGATGTTGCAGCAAGAGGTCTCGATGTGGATGATGTTGAAGCTGTATTTAACTTTGATATTCCGCAGGATGTAGAGTATTATGTTCATCGTATTGGACGTACAGGACGTGCAGGAAGAAAGGGACGTTCCTTCACTCTTGTTGTCGGAAGAGAGATCTACCGTATCCGAGATATTGAGCGTATCTGCAATACACAGATCAAGCCTAGAATGGTTCCGTCTGTTGCAGATATCACACAGGCAAAGGCAAGCCAGATCTTTGATCAGGTTATGGAAGTGATTTCTAATAATGATCTGTCATCACTTCAAAAGAAGGTAGAGGACAAGATCGAAGAGGAGAATATCACGGCAATGGAGCTTTGTGCAGGTTTCTTAAAGCTTCATCTTGGAGATGACATGGAAGAAATTCCAGCAGAAAATTATATCGAAGAGATGAGAAAGAAGCGCGCTGAGAGAGGCGGCAGAGGCAGAAGAGACGGACGCGGTGAGGACGGAAGACGTCGTCGAAGACATACCGATGAAGATGTGCTTGATATGCTGCGTCGTCCAGGCAGACGTAAGTCTGATCGAAGAGATGAGGAGGGTTTCGAGAAGGACTCTGAAAGATCCGAGAGAAGATCTGACAAGAAGAGAAGAGACTATGACAAGCGCTCTGACAGAAGAAAGTCCGAAAAAAATGCAGATCGCGAGTACGAGCGCGTATTTGATAAGCAGGATAAAAAGTCAGATAAAAAATCTGACAAGAAGTACGATAAGAAGTTTGACAAAAAGGATGGTGCAAAGAGAAAATCCGATAAGTCAGATAAAAAATCAAAGGGATTCTTTGGAAAGGAGCGCTCCTCAAAGAAGACTGAGATTGACAAGAAGACTGGAAAGGCAAAGAAATGAAAGTAAAACAAAATCCACTTGGCAGTGCGCCTCTTGGCAAGTTGCTTGTGAAATTTGCGGTTCCGTCGATTATCAGCATGCTGGTATCAGCGCTGTATAATATTGTAGATCAGATCTTCATCGGCCAGGGAGTTGGCATGTACGGAAATGCGGCAACAAATGTCGCATTTCCACTGACAACGCTTGGTGTAGCAGTTGGTCTTTTGCTGGGAATTGGCGGTGCATCCAATTTTAACCTTGAAATGGGACGAAAGCACGAGGAAAATGCGAAGAAAATCGCAGGAACAGCATTTGGCAGTTTGATTATTGCCGGCATTGCGATATGCCTTGTGTCAAGAATTTTTCTTCGTCCGCTGATTACTGCATTTGGTGCGACAGAGTATGTTATGGACTATGCTATGACATATGTTGGAATCACCTCACTTGGAATGCCGTTTTTTGTTTTGACGACAGGTGGAAGTCATTTGATTCGTGCCGATGGAAAACCGACGTTTTCAATGATGATTGCATTGTCAGGTGCTATTATAAATACAATCCTTGACCCACTGTTTATTTTTGTATTTAAATGGGGCATTGCAGGTGCAGCATGGGCTACTATCATCGGACAGTTTTTCTCAGCAATGTTAGTGCTTGGTTATTTGCCAAAATTCCATACAGTAAAGCTTTCACTGCATGATTTTATGCCAAAGCCGCGTTTCTTGAAAATGGTTATGGCACTTGGTGCGGCTGCCTGCTTTAATCAGCTGGCAATCTTTGTGACGCAGATTGTTATGAATAACGTGCTTCGCTACTATGGTGCACTGTCCATTTATGGAAGTGACATTCCGCTTGCAGTAGTGGGCGTCGGTTCTAAGGTTAACATGGTGTTTCTGTCAATTGTAATTGGTATCTCCCAGGGTGCACAGCCAATCATTGGATTCAACTACGGTGCGGCTCAGTACAGTCGCGTGAAGAAGACATATCGCCTGGCAGCAACAGTGGCGACAATCATTGCAGTTATCGCATTTGCTGGTTTTCAGCTGTTTCCACGCCAGATTACAGCAATTTTTGGCCGTGGAGATGCGCTATATGAGCAGTTTGCAGTATCATATTTTAGAATTTTCATGTTCTGCACGTTCTTAAACGGAATTCAGCCATTAACCGCAAATTTCTTCACTTCAATAGGAAAGGCACCGATGGGAATCTTCATTTCCATGACAAGACAGATCATCTTCTTGATTCCGCTTGTGCTGTTATTGCCGCTTGCATTTGGAATCGAGGGCGTTATGTTTGCCGGTCCAATCTCGGATGGTGTTGCAGGTGTACTTGCAATTATATTGATCCTGAGGGAGTTTAAGAAATTTCCAGCAGAAGGACAGGCAAATTAAAAGATTATTATACAACAAAATGGGTATCCACAGGAAAATGAAACCTGTGGGTACCCATTTTTAATGACGTTTTATTCATCAATCTCGATAACTTTTTGAAGAAGGTTTCCGACAAATTCAATGACTGGTCCAAGTACAAAAGCCATGAGTACTGTGACCACTCCAAGCTTGCCGCCAAAAATCAATGCGATTATTACGACAAAGATGTCGAAGCCCATGCGCACAAAGCGAAATGGAATAGAAGAAGCTTTCTTTTTCAGTGCGTTCCAGATGATATACGGAACAGCATCATACGGCGCAGTTCCAAGATCAACATCCATATAGAGTGCAGCTGCGAAAATAAAGCAGATCAGCGAAGGAAACAGTACACAGATGCGCACTGTCATGGAAGTGAAAACGCCATCTGTGACAACACCAGCCGGAAGAACAATTCCCCAAAGCCAAGAGAAAAACTGCAGAGAGTAACCAACAAGAAACATGTTGGCAAGTGTTCCAAAGCCTAAGTTCCGTCCGCCAAAAATGATAACAAAAATCAGAAGAACAATGTTCATTAATGCCTGCCAGTCACCAATTGCCATACCAAGCTTATCTGATATTGCCAGATTCATCATTGTACAAGGGTCGGTGCCCATGTCACATAAAACAAGCCAGGACAAGCAAAACCCCATAAGGATAACAGCGAAAAGTACCAGAAGCAGACGGGGAACGAAATTTTTTCTTCGGTACATGTGAGTAAAAAAGTCTTTTGTAAAAATTGCGCTCATAAAAAAATCCTTTTGTATTGAATAGAGTACCCGTCTGCAGTACAGACAAGCCATTTTTAAGTATAGCATAGTCTTACTGATTTGCAACAAAAAAATCAAACTTTCGGGCAGTGTCCCATAAGTAGTTCATTAATGCAAATATCAAAGTGATGGCTTAAATTGTAGAGATTATCAATAGTGGGAACAGAATCACCGTTCAACCAGTGGTAAATTGTTTGCGGACAGGAAAGTCCTAATATTTTCTGAAGGTCTTTTACAGTCATATCGTGCTGCTTCATCAATGAGCGCAGGTTCTGACCGATTTCTCTGGAGTCAAATTTTGGAATATCCCGCATTTGTTTTGTCTCCGTTTCTTTTGCTTTCTTGTCGTATTTACAGTAATACCAGAAAAAAGGCCAAAAAGCAAGAAAAATAGAACGCAGGATTCGACATAAGCTGTACTTTCGAGAAATCTGCATCTTGCCGTAATGTGGAAAAGCGATATAATAAATAAAAGGGGAGGCAGGCACAAACAAAACAAAGAAATACAAAAAGAGAGGTGTACCATGAATATAAACTGGGATGCAAAAGGCTATAAGGAAAATTTTTCATTTGTACATGAATATGGCGAGGATGTGGTCAGTCTATTAAAGAGTCCAAAGGGAGCTGCTGTGCTTGATTTAGGCTGTGGAAATGGAGCATTAAGTGTAAAACTTTTGGAAAAAGGCTATAAGGTAATTGGAATGGATGCATCAGAGGCGATGCTTGAAATTGCAAAAGCACAATATCCGCATATGACATTTTTGCAAGGCGATGCATGCAGCTTTCATCTTAAGGAACCATTGGATGCGATTTTTTCCAATGCAGTGTTCCATTGGATTGATGCTTCGATGCACCCTCATATGTTGTGTCATCTCGCTGGACAGTTAAAGACAGGCGGTGAGCTTGTATGTGAGTTTGGCGGAAATGGCTGTGCAGAGACCGTTCACGCTGCGTTAGAGCGCGCATTTGCAAAGAGAGGCCTAGTCTATCCAAGAGTCTTTTATTTTCCAACTATTGGAGAATATGCACCACTCTTAGAAGAAGCAGGTTTTCGCGTTGAATATGCGGTACTTTTTGACCGTCCAACAAAGCAGAAAACAGAAGATGGCTTTAAAGACTGGGTAAATATGTTTGATAAGGCACCGTTTGAAGGAATGGATGAAGCATTAAAAGATGAGATCATTGCAGAAGCCGAAGCAGAATCAAAAGAAAAATTATATCATGACGGCAGCTGGTACATTGATTACGTGAGAATACGTTTTCGCGCCGTAAAGTATTAAAGCCATGGGGACAGGGACACTAATTCGACCACTGTACCTGTCCCTTTGGTCACTCTGTAAAGTAGAAATATTATAATCAATAAGGGGAAAGGAAAAAAAATTACTTTTCCTTGTCCCTTGCATTTACGGCTTATTACTTCCAAATAAAAACTCGTCAACACTTATCTCAAAGTAGCAACATTCGACATTGAGGACAGGGATGATGGCTCACAATGTGTCCCATTGGTCACTTTAAGATAAAGAATCACAAAATTGAGATAGTTCCTTTTTTTACCATATCCACGGAAAATATATGGTATTATATAAAATGATACCAAAAACAAATATACAAAATGGGCAGAGCAACTTGCAGGCATCAAAAGACTGGATTGGAGGAAAAGATGCAAACGATATTGGTGGTAGAAGACGATCATGATTTGAATCAGTCAATTGGATATTCTTTGAAAAAGTCAGGATATGCCGTTTGTGGTGTGACTTCCATTGAGAAGGCGAAGCAAATGTTTAATCGGAATCAAATTGATCTGATTCTTTTGGATGTGAATCTTCCAGATGGAGAAGGCTTTTCTTTTTGTCGGTGGGTAAAGGCAAAAAGAGAAGTTCCAGTTATGTATTTAACGGCCAGAGATATGGAGGAAGATGCTTTGGCAGGATATGATTCAGGAGCAGAGGATTATGTGATAAAACCATTTTCAATGAAGGTTTTACTAAAAAAAATCGATATTATTTTAAAAAGAGCAGTTCTAAGTAAGCGCATGATTTTTACAGATGAATATTTGTATATTGATTTAGAGAATGCAAAGGTGTTGGTAGAGGGGCAAGAATGCGCGATTACACCAACCGAGTTTCGCTTGCTTCGCCAATTCCTTCTGAATCAAGGTCAACTTCTTACTTATGATTTGCTATTGGAACGATTGTGGGACAGTGGAGGTCAGTTTGTAGATAAACATGCATTGGCGGTAAATGTGAACCGCCTTAGAGGAAAAATTGAAGATGAAAAACATAGATATATTTCAAATGTATACGGGATGGGATATCAATGGATTGGTTGACGATTGCAATAATAGGAATCTTATTGGTAATATTGTTAATTGTATTATGTGAAAAGCATCAAATGCAAAAAGAAACGGAGTTGTTTGCAAATCAGGTGGAGGAGGTTTTTGATGCAATTTTGTCAGGGAGAAAATGGAAGGTAGAGGAAGAACTTGAGGATAGTCTCTGGGGAAGAACAGGAACGCAACTAGCAAAGGCAGAAGCTGTATTTTTGAGAAAGGAAGAGGAAAGTTTGCGCGAAAAGGAAGTCGTAAAAAGCTTAATTTCCGATATGTCTCACCAGACAAGGACACCGATTGCCAATATGAAGCTATATATGGAACTTCTTGAAGAGGAAGCGCTATCCGAAAATGGTTCCTTCTTTTTGACCAAAATGAAGGAGCAAATAGAAAAAATAGATTTCCTGATGCAGAATATGGTTAAAATGTCGAGGCTGGAAACGGGAATTCTTCAAATTCATCAAGAAAATAAAAGAATATACGAGACAATTCGGCGTGCAATTGCAAGCCTTGTACCGCAGGCAGCGTTGAAACAGATTGATCTGTATGTGGACTGTGATGAAACGATATGTTTTTTTCATGACAGTAAATGGACCGAGGAAGCAATTTATAATATTTTGGACAATGCACTAAAATACACCGAATCTGGCGGAAGCATCCATATTGAAGTGCAAAAGCAGGAATTGTTTTATAAAATCAGTGTTTCAGATACTGGAAAAGGAATTGCGCCAGAAAGACAGGCGGAGATTTTTACACGATTTTATCGTGAGCCGGAAGTGCATGATCAGCCGGGAGTTGGAATTGGACTCTATCTTGCAAGAAAAATAATCGAACTGCAAAACGGATATATAGAGGTTCAATCAGAAATAGGAAATGGTTCATGCTTTTGCCTATATTTTCCAGTGAAAAACGAATGAGACATTTATCACAATTATGAGATCATTTGAGAATGAGATCAGTTTGTGATTTTTAAGAGGTATTCTGTTTTACAGCAAAGGAGGATACAAAGCTATGAACTATATTGTAGAAACAAAAAATTTAAAAAAGTATTATCAAATGGGTGATGCGACGGTAAAGGCATTGGATGGTATTGATTTTTGTGTGAAGGATCAAGAATTTATTGCAATTATCGGAAAAAGTGGGTCGGGAAAGAGTACACTTTTGCATATGTTAGGCGGGCTAGATACACCGACAGAAGGGGAAGTGCTGATAGAGGGAAAGAGCATTTTGAAGCTGAAAAAAGAACAGTTGGCGATCTTTCGCAGAAGAAAAATTGGATTCATTTTTCAAAATTATAATTTGGTTCCAGATCTTAACGTGTATGAGAATGTTATTCTCCCAGTGGAACTTGATGGAAGAAAAGTTGACACAGAATATGTGAATGGAATATTGAAGCTTTTGCGGATATCGGAGAAGAAAGATATGCTTCCGGGAACATTATCTGGTGGGCAACAGCAAAGAGTTGCGATCGCAAGGGCTCTTGCAACAAAGCCAGCTATTATTTTAGCAGATGAACCGACTGGAAATCTAGATTCTGCGACTAGTCATGAGGTGCTAGGGCTTTTAAAAATGGTCGCAAAACAATTTTGCCAAACGATCATTTTGATTACACATGACAGAGATATTGCACAGCTTGCAGACCGTATTGTACATATTGAAGATGGAAAAATTGTCAGCGATACCAAAGAAGGGATGTGATTGTCATGCTGAAAAATCCAAATCAAAAAATAATAAAAAGGATGGCATGGAACAATTTAAAGAGAAATGCGAGAAAAACAATTACATTGCTTTTTGCAGTCGTTCTTGCGTCATTTCTGATTTTTACGATATTTACGGTTGGAAATTCCTATTTTAAACTCCAGAAAATTCAAAATATTCGTATGTCGGGAGCAGAGTTTGATGCGATTCTATATGGGGTGACAGATGAACAGAGGCAACTATGTGAAGAAAATCCGAATATTACACTGACAGGTACAGCGGGAAGTTGTGGATGGGTAGAGAAGACCGATAAGGATTCTACTCCAAATGTAGGGCTGATCTGGGCGGATGATGCCTATTGGACACAGATGATGGCGCCTGTGAGAGAAAAGCTAGAAGGAACGTATCCTACAGCTTTCAATGAAATAATGGTAACAAAAAAAGCATTAAAGGAATGTGGATACGAAACTCTTAAGGTGGGTGATACCTTTTCGATGTCCTATGGAACTTATGATGGCATTCAGACAGGAAATTTTAAAATTAGCGGAATTTGGGATGGATACGGACCAAAGAAAATATTTTATGTATCAAAAGAATTCTATGATAAGTCGGGCTGGAAACTCTCACAGGCTGCTTCTGGCCGTTATTTTATTGATTTCAAGCAAAAATTTATGACTACAAAAGAACAGAATGCCTTTATTGAAAGTATGAATCTTGGAAAGCAGCAGAATGTTTTCTTTATTGCAGGTCTCGGCAATTCGTTTTCCTTGCTTGTAGGGCTGATTGGACTTGTTGTTGTTACTTGCCTGTGTGCCTATTTGCTCATTTATAATATTTTACATCTTTCAGTTTCTGGAAAAGTACGCTATTATGGTTTGCTTCAGACAATCGGAACAACACAAAAACAGATAAAACAAATGCTACAAAAACAGATGTTAATAATTGGTTTTATCGGAATAATCGTGGGATGTCTACTAAGTGTATTTGTGTCATTTTCTCTGATTCCAATAGTGGTAAAATCGCTTGGAATCAAAAAGAACTATGTGGATTCTATTATGGTTTGTTTTCACCCGACTGTTTTACTCGCCACCATTTTGCTAGTTGGATTTACGATCTTTTCTGCAAGTAGAAAACCTGTTAAAATGGCAACAGCAGTCTCACCAATAGAAGCGCTAGGGTATCGATCTGCTTCAAAACTGAAAAAAACAAAACGAGCAGGAAAGTCTAAGGTAATAAATAGACTTTGTTTGGAACAACTTGTAAAGGATAAGAAACGAACTACTATTGTATTATTTTCTTTGGCAGCAAGCTTGTCTGTGTATCTTTGTATTGTGACAATGCTAGATAGTCAGGCAGCAAGAACTATTGTGTCAAATAATATGGATGCGGATATCGAGATCAAAAATGACACTGCAACGAAAGAACATAAAAAAGACAGAAAGGATATTCTGGATGAATCAATCGTAACGTCAATCAAAGACCTTGACGGAGTGTCAGAAGTACATCCGGTGGTATTTGCCGAGATTACAGTACCATGGGAGCCAGATTTTTCTGACATGTGGATGAAAGAATTCTATGAAAAATGGTTGACGGTTCCATACAGTCAGGAAAAAGAAGAATATCAAAATCACCCTGAAAATTTTGGGTCCTCTTTGATTGGAATTGATGAACAAGAGTTTGATTTTTTAAATAAAAACTTGGAACAGCCAATCAATAAAGAGGAGTTTCTTTCAGGGAAAACTTGCATTATTTATCGAAATGGGTTGGATTTATCGAATTCGGATTTAATTGGAAGTAAAGTGACCTGTGCTTTGCACAGTGACAAACAAGTGACACAAACATTTACGATAGGAGGTGTGACGGACGAGAGCTATTATACGGCAATTTTGGGCTATCCACCTACAATTATTACAAGTGATCAGGTGGTGAAAAATTTTGCAAATGAAAGCATTACGTTAAAAATCGGCGTGAAATATACAAAAGAATATGACAGAAATATCGAAAAAGAAATTTTAAAATTGTTAGAAGCAAATGGAAAAGAAAAAGATCTGTCATGGGATTCTAAAATTGAAGAAGCAGATGAAATCAAAAATGCACAAGGTTATATGCCACAGATCGGAATGGGAATCGTCCTAATTTTGGCATTCATTGGAATTATGAATTACATCAATACATGTGTAGTAAATGTGCAAAATCGTATGACAGAATTTTCCATCATGGAGAGCATTGGAATGACGCCAAGGCAGCTTCTTTTGATGCTGATCAAGGAAGGCATTTTGTACGCTGGGGGTGCATGGATGGTTACGTTAACAGTGGGAATGGGTGTGACCTATGTGATCTACCAGTCAATGAACTATCGAAAAGTCCCATTTTCAATCCCACTATTAGCTATTTTGGTTGCAGCAGTTGTAAGCTTCTTAGTTTGCATCGTGGTTCCAGCAGTTACTTGGCTGATCTTAGAAAAGAATGGTTCCTTGGTTCAGAGAATAAAAGGAATTGAGTAAACGGTGGGGCTAGGAAAAGTGGTACTTTTCCTAGCCCCTTATATGTGTAAATCAAATTTAATGATCAAAATCAACTCTGAGTATTTGGTCTTTCAGTTTTTAAATTAACAATTATGAATAAATTTGCGATACAGCACACATGCGACAGCGGCAGTAATAAACTCGGTCCCCCACATAGCATGCCATACACCAGTTGCTCCGACGAATTTTGTAAGTACGAATGCGATCGGAAGGATAACAACCACATAGCGCATCAAAGAGATGACAAGGGATGGGAAGCCTTTTCCGAGTCCTTCGAGTGCACCAGAAACGGTAACAGAAATCGAAGAGATGATAAAGCCGATGCTAATAATGCGAAGAGCAGAAGCACCAAGGCGAATCGTTTCTGCATTAGAGGTGAAAAGTCCGATCAAGGAGCTTGGAATAGTAAGACAAAGTGCAGTACCGATTACCATGACACCAGATATAAGAATCAGAGAATCAAAAAAAATCTGCCTTACACGGGCATGTTCACCTGCACCATAATTGTAGCCAATCAGCGGACGCATTCCTTGAACAACACCATTTCCAGTCAGATAAAGGAAGGTCTGGAGCTTATAGTAGGCACCAAGAACAAGCACATAAGACTGGGAATATGTAGCCAAAATTCCATTTAATGTGGAGACAAGCAGTGAAGGAAGCGCCAAATTTAATGTGGCAGGAATGCCGACAGTATAAAGGCGAAGTAATAGTTGCTTGCTTGGCTTGCAGCAGGAAAGAGAAAATGTTACAGGCAGTGGACGAACCACGCAGAAAATAAGGTAAATTACAAGAGACAGCATTTGTCCAATGGCAGTTGCAATTGCAGCACCTTCAATTCCCATCGCTGGAAAAGGTCCGATGCCAAAGATCATAAGTGGATCCAGAATGATGTTTCCGATACAGCCCGCCATCATGGCAACCATCGAAACCTTCATGCGTCCTGTTGCCTGAAAAATTTTTTCAAGAGATATTGAAATTCCAATCGGAATTGAGAAACTAAGGGTGATTCTTGCATAACGAATACCTAAAGATATCACGTCCTGATCAGTTGTAAACAGCTCCAAAAAAGGGCGAATAAAGGTTAGACAGACAATCATAAGAAGTAGTCCGTGAAATGCATTTAATAATGTGCCAAGTGAGGCAGCACGGTCGGCTTCTTTTTTATTTCCAGCACCAAGGTGGATGGAAATAACAGCATTTGTTCCAATTGCAAAGCCAACGGTGATTGCCGTAATCAAGTTTTGAATTGGATAAACAAGAGAGAGTGCTGTCATGGCATTGTCGCTTATTTTTGCGATAAAGATGCTGTCAACAATATTATACAAAGAATTGACAAGCATAGACAGAGTCATAGGCAGTGCCATAGAAACTACAAGCGGCAGTACTGGTTTTTGCTTCATGTAAGTTTGATCCATAAAAAAAGAACTCCTTTCTGCTTTAAAGCGTTCTCACGAAAACATTTATTGGTTTTGCTGCGCAAAAAAATACCGCACAACAAATACGGGAACACAGAGAACGTAGTATTGTTGTGTGGCGAAAAATAAAGATATCTTAATTTAATTAGTCTTTATGAAAAGTCCACGGCCGGAATCCGGTTTTAGTACCAACATAGAATAGCAAAAATAAAGAGAGATGTCAAGCTTGACAAATAGGAAAAGATGCTATACTGTTGAGTTATGGTTCACGAATACATGTAAAAAGAAAGGTAAAAATTATGAAAATTCAAGCATTTGGAGTAAGAGAAGATGAAAAACAGGCATTTGAGCAGATTTCTGCTCAGTGTGGTGTAGAGGTTACGCTTTCAGATGAGACACCATCACTTGAGAATGCCGATCTTGTAAAGGGATATGAGGGTGTTACAGTGCTTGGCATGGGAAATATTGACAGGGATTTATTAAGATGCTACAGCGAGAACGGTGTGCGTTTTCTCTCTACAAGAACTATCGGTTATAACAACATTGATTTGGTGGCAGCAAAAGAGCTTGGAATTAAAGTCTGCAATGCAGCCTACCCGCCAAACGGTGTTGCAGACTTTACGGTAATGATGATTTTAATGTGCCTTCGCCAGTATAAGCAGGCACTATGGAGAGGCCAGGTCAATGACTTTTCCTTGCAGGGACTGCAGGGGCGTGATATGAATGAACTTACAATAGGTGTCATGGGTACTGGACGAATTGGCCTTCAAGTATTAAAAAACTTGTCAGGCTTTGGCTGTCGTTTGCTTGCTTATGATATTTATAAAAATCCAGAGGCAGAGAAACTTGCAACATATGTAGATCAGGATACAATCTATAAGGAATGCGATGTCATAAGCCTTCATATGCCGTTGTTTGATTCTACGTATCACATTATTAATCATAAAACAATCGCAAAGATGAAAGATGGCGTAATTTTAATTAACTGCGCAAGAGGCGGACTGACTGACATTGATGCATTGGTAGATGGCGTTGAATCAGAGAAGATTGGTGCGCTTGGCATGGATACCGTAGAGGGCGAAGAAGGTATTGTGCACGAAGACAGAAGAACAGATATCATCTCCAACCGCAACTGGTTTTATCTTCATCAGTTTCGCAATGTCATCATGACACAGCACATGGCATTCTACACAAAAGAAGCAGTAGAGAGCATGGTACGCTGCGGCGTAGAGGGCATTGTGCAGATGGAAAAGACAGGAAGCTGCAGCACAATGCTGACGAAATAAATAATCACTTTACATTGTGCACACTGAAAATACTTAATATAGGTACAGTGTGCACATTGATACAATAATGATTTTATGATAAACTACATTCAAGATTGACAGAGGAAAGAGAGGCATTTAAAGGAAAGCAAAGTTCAATGAGGAACATTTCCCTGCCGATCTATTTCTATAGTCAAAATACTTTAATGAATTAAAGCAAAACAGCACAATGGTGAAATGGAGGAATCAGATATGAGAAAATATACAGCAATGGGACTTACAGCAGTGCTGGTAGCAGCATCATTTCCGGCAGCCGTACTGGCAGATGAGACAGATGTAAAGAGTGTAAGAATTGGAGCACCATATGATCCGGTTACTATGGATTACGCAGAATTAAATGTAGATCCGGCAACATATATTGATACCTTAATCAGTGATACCCTGATTCGCAGTAAGCAGGGTGAGTACATTGGAGGAGCAGCAGATAGCTGGGAAACAAGCGAGGATGGAAAGACTTGGACTTTTAAGCTGAAGGAAGGCTTAACTTACAGCGATGGAAAGACACCGATTACATCCGAGGATTTTGTTTATGCAGCAAAGCGCCTGATTGATCCAGAGGCAGGTCACTACAATGCAGAGAATGGCTATATTCTGGAGAATGGCGAGGAATATTATGCAGGAGAGTGTGAGTGGGACGAGGTTGGTATAAAGGCAGTAGATGATCTGACAATCGAGTATACCTTCAAGAATCCACAGTATGAGAGCACATTTACATCTGCAAGCTTATTTGCACCACTTGAGGAGTCCTTTGTTGATTCACTTGGAACAGAGTATGGTTCTTCAGCAGATAAAATTTTGACAAATGGACCGTTCATCGTGTCAGATTGGGTATCTGATTCTACCATGACACTTGTAAAGAACGAGAACTACTGGGATGCAGACAGTATCAATATGGACGAGATGGATTTTAAATTTAACGTAACAGGTGATACTGGCGTAGATATGATGCTTGCAGATGAGCTTGATTTTGTTCCAAATGGAAGTGCTATGCAGCAGCAGACACTGGTAGATGCAGGCTTTGAGAGCAGCAAGTACACTACCTCTTATCACTGCCTGAATATCAACCATGCAGGAAAGACAGAGGAAACAGGATTGTTCCTTGGCAATGCAAACTTTAGAAAGGCAGTCAGCTATGCAATCGACCGTACTGCACTTTGTGCATCTGTTATGACAGGTGACGAGCCGGCAAATCGTCTGACTGCACCGTCCGAGGCAGGTGTAACTGGTACATTTGACGAGGAGTTTGAATACGAGGGATGGCCGGCAAGTGCAGATGCAGAGAAGGCACAGGAGTACTTAAATGCAGCACTTGATGAGCTTGGAAAGACAGCTGATGAGATTCCAACATTCGAGCTTCTTTGCTATGAGTCACAGGGAAGCATCGATGTACTGGCAGCTGTTCAGGATATGTTAAAGAAAAATCTTGGCATTGAGACAACTATCAATTCTCAGACAATTCAGGTAATGGTATCAAATGCAACGAGCGGTGAATACGATTTCTGGTACGGCGGAAATTCTCTTGAGATTCCGGATGCATTGTCAGGATTTTTAAGCAGTTACACAAGTTCAAATCAGTCTGCACTTAGAGGCTATTCAAATGAGGAATATGATAAGCTGTATGATGAAGCAATTGCTTCCCCAACTATTGAGGAGAGAAAGGCAAACTACTTCGAGGTTGAAAAATTCTTCTGTGATAACACACTGAATCTGATCCTTGGTTGGGCAGATGGAGGTTTCCAGTATAAGAGTGGTTACACAGGTTTCTACAATACCGTTGAGACTGATTTTACTTATCTGGACTTTGCTGAGTAATTAAAGAGACAGCTATAAAATAAAAGACGCCGATCTGCGGAAACTCCAAAGAGAGGCGTCTATTTTTTTAGGAGGAAATATGCTCAAATATATTGGAAAAAAAGTATTGATTGCAATCGCGACAGTCTTTGTGCTGGCAACGGCAACATTCTTTTTAATGAAGCTGATTCCGGGTGATCCATTCTTAAATGATAAGATCCCGGTGGCCGTGCAGGATAAGCAAAGAGCGTTTTATGGTCTTGATAAGCCAGTACCGCAGCAATACCTGACTTATATGAATAACTTGCTGCATGGAGATCTTGGTTATTCCATCAAAAAGACAGGAAAAACAGTAGTGGATATCATTAAGGAAGCCTTCCCTGTGTCTGCAAAGCTTGGTTTGATTTCATTACTTTTTGCAGAGGCAGTTGGTCTTTTCTTTGGTATTTTATGTGCTCAGTTTCGAGGAAAATGGCCGGATTATCTGTTGATGGTAGTGGCAGTTTTAGGAATTGCCCTTCCAAGTATGGTGTTAGGTCCGATTCTTCGTATGATTTTTGGTGTAAAGCTTGGCATCCTTCCAGTAACAGGATGGGGAAAACCAAATCAGATTATACTTCCGGCACTTGTTCTTGGTCTTGGAACAGTTGCAGGAAATACAAGAAATATGAGAGCGAGTATGTTAGCCATAACAACACAGGATTATGTAAAGACGGCAAGAGCGAAAGGTCTTTCGCCAATTCGCGTCGTATTAAAGCATCAGTTTAAAAACTCACTTGTTCCAATCATTCCAAATCTTGGTGTGCAGATCGCAGGTGTTTTGATGGGCTCATTTGTCGTAGAGAGCATGTTTTTAATTCCTGGACTGGGACGATATTTTGTCGATTCAGTCACTAATCTTGATTACCCGCTGATCATGGGTCTTACAGTATTTTATGGTGCATTTCTAGTTACAATGAATCTAATAGTTGATGTACTGTATGGATTAATCGATCCGCGAATCCGCGTAAAGTAAAGGAGAAAAGATGAATACTGATACAACAAAAAAAGTGCAAGCTGCAGAAGTAACATTTGCAGATGATGCGTTTTCTCCACTTCCAGAGGGAGCACTTGATCAGGATCAGATTGCAAGGAAAAAGACAACCTATTTTAAGGATGTATGGAGAAATTTCAAAAAGAATAAGCCGGCGGTAATCAGCTTGGTGGTTATTGCCATCATGATATTTTTTGTCCTGTTTGGACCGATGATGACAAAATTTGATTATTATTCTAATGATTACAGCTGTTCAAATCAAGGACCAAATGCCGTTCACTGGTTTGGAACAGACAATCTTGGACGTGATCTTTGGACACGCGTGTGGGCAGGAGGAAGAGTATCCCTTATCATTGCGATTTTAGCTACGCTTATTCCAGAGATTATTGGAATGGCAGTAGGCGGCATCTCAGGTTATCTTGGCGGTTGGGCAGATACAGTAATTATGCGCACAATCGATGTGTTGATGGGAATTCCAAGCTTAATCTATATGATTCTTTTGATGGTTGTAATGGGAAGCGGAAATATTGCAACGCTTGTAATTGCAATGAGTATTACCGGCTGGATGGGTGCCGCAAGAAGCACAAGAGGTCTTGTTTTACAGCTAAAGACTCGTGAGTTTGTAGTAGCATCAGAGACGCTTGGTGCATCGTCTGGATGGATCATTGCAAGACGTTTGATTCCAAACACACTCGGCATTCGCGTAGTCAGCATTACAATGTCGCTTCCAAGCGTCATTTTCTACGAAGCATTTTTAAGCTATATCGGACTTGGCGTGACACCGCCGCAGCCAAGCTGGGGTCAGTTAATCAAGGCAGCAGGTGAGACCTTCCGTTATTATCCATACCAATTTATCATTCCGTGTCTGTGCGTCAGCATCACAATGCTTTGCTTTAACCTGATTGGAGACGGACTTAGAGATGCACTTGATCCAAAGCTTCGTGCGTAAATAGATAATGCATTCGTTATAGAAAAAGTGAAACGAGCAGAGCCGCAGTATTTTTGTATTTCGGCAGAATGAGAGGAATCATGGAAAAGGAAAAAATCTTAGAGGTAAAGGATTTAAAAGTATCCTTTCAGACCTTTCAGGGAAGCGTTCAGGCAGTGCGCGGCGTTTCCTGGCATTTAAATAAAAAAGAAACGATTGCAATCGTAGGTGAGTCTGGCTGTGGAAAAACAGTTACAATTCAGACAGTTATCGGATTAAATCCAAAGAAAAACGGCAGTATTAAGGGCGGAGAGGTTCTTTTTAACAAAGAAAATCTGCTTGAATTGACACCTAAACAGATGAGAAAGCTGCAGGGCAATCAGCTCTCAATAATTTTTCAGGATCCATTTACATTTTTAAATCCGACAATGACAGTTGGAGAGCAGATCATGGAGCCATACATGCAGCACTACAAGGTTTCCAGAGAAGAGGCAAGAAAAAAGGCAGTCGAGATCTTAAAGATGATTTCACTTCCGTCACCAGAGGAAAATATGAAGTGCTATCCGCATCAGCTTTCAGGTGGTATGCGCCAGCGTATCATGATTGCAATGGCACTCATTTGTAATCCAAAGGTATTGTTTGCTGACGAGCCAACTACAGCGCTTGATGTGACGATTCAGGCACAGATCATTGAACTAATGAATGATTTGAAGGATAAGATCGATACTTCAATTGTTTTAATCACACATGATATGGGCGTTGTTGCAAATATGGCAGACCGAATCTACGTTATGTATGCTGGTCAAATCGTAGAGCATGGCGATTGTGATACGATCTTTCATCATCCAAAGCATCCGTACACATGGGGACTTTTAAGCAGTGTGCCGCGTCTTGATAAGAGAGTAAGCGAAGACCTCTATTCAATTCCGGGAACACCGCCGGATTTGTTGGCACCGCCTGTCGGATGTGCGTTTGCTGCCAGATGCAAATATGCAATGAACATATGCCGCACAAGCCAGCCGCCGTGTATTGATTTTTCAGAACCAGACCATTATGCATCCTGCTGGCTCAATCATCCAGCGTGCATCAAGAAAAATGGCGCACCAAAGAGTCCTGTTGAAGCACAGAACATAAAGGAGGAGGAATGATGGGAACGACAAAAGAACCAATCCTCGAATTGAAAAATGTAAAAACAACCTTCAAGGTGCCAAAGGGTATTTTAAAGGCTGTAAATGGTGTAGATCTAACTATTTATAAGGGCGAGACAGTAGGACTTGTTGGTGAGTCAGGATGTGGAAAAAGTACGCTTGGAAAAACAATTATGCGATTGTATCGCCCAGATGAAGGACAGGTAATGTTTGAGGGACAAGATATCTGGTGCTACAACAAAAAGGAAAAGAAAGAGTACACCAAAAATGTGCAGATGATCTTTCAGGACCCGTATGCTTGTCTTGATCCTCTTAGTGTAGTAAGTGATATTGTTGCAGAGGGCATGAAGATCCACAAGATGTATAAGGGACCAGAATTAGAGGAGCGTGTATTGGAGCTTCTTAAAATGGTCGGCTTAAATAAGGATCATGCAAACAGGTTTCCGCACGAGTTCTCAGGCGGACAACGTCAACGTATCGGAATTGCCAGAGCGCTCTCGCTTGAACCAAAGCTGATCGTATGTGATGAGCCGATTTCTGCACTGGATGTTTCTATTCAGGCACAGGTCGTAAATTTACTTAAGCGTCTTCAGCAGCAGATGGGATTATCTTATTTGTTTATCACACACGATCTGTCAATGGTGCGCCAGATATCAAACCGCATTGCCGTAATGTATTTGGGTTCACTTGTTGAGATTGCAGACAGCGAGGATATTTATATTAAAAACCGTCATCCATACACGAAGGCACTTCTTTCTGCTATTCCGATTGCCGATCCGACAATTGAGCGTGAGCGAAAAAGAATACTTCTTCAGGGTGATGTGCCAAGCCCGGTCAATCTGCCGCAGGGCTGCAATTTCTGCAATCGCTGTCCATATGCGACACAGCTTTGCAAGGAGAGAAAACCGCAGCTTCGTGAGATCGAGCCGGGACATTTTACGGCGTGTCATCGTGCGGAGGAGATGTAAAGGAAGGTTACGAAACGCCCTTCGGTGATGGTTTCGTCGGCGCATTCGTGAAAGCCATACACCTCAGGGCTGCTTAAGCATACATTACGTCTCCGATAGGAATTTATCGATCTTGACGGCGGTCTGCAGCTGGAAGGTGATGTCAGAATCATCGAGCGATACACCAAGCAGCTTTTCAAGCTTTTCTAAGCGCATCAAAAGTGTATTTCGGTGAAGAAAGAGTGCTTTTGCAGTCTGTACCTTATTGCAGCGGCAGTCGAGCCACATGCACAGCGTTTCATAAAGATGTGCATCGTGAGCTTTGTCATATTCTCGGATCGGATCAAGAAAACGAGCAGTATATTCGCGCATAACAGAGGCCGTCGGAATTTCAAAAAGAAGCTGATAAAAGCCTAGATCACTGTAAGAGATTAAGTGACGATTGTCACCAAGAAGTTTCCATGAAAGCAAGCTTCGTTTTGCCTGAATATATGATTCGCGAATGCCAAAAAGACGTGAACGGACATTGCCTTTTCCAACGCAAAATTTTGTGCCGGGATATTGCTGTTCCATACGTATCGTCAGTGATTCAAAGAAACGATCAGCTGATTGCTCCTGTGAGTTGGTATTTATGGGAAGCACAAATACGTTAGCGCTGTTTCTTGCAACATGCCATGTGCTTCCAGTTTCTTTTTGCGTGATATAGCTAAGTTTTGTCGCAAGCATACGGAAAAATTCAGATGATGTTTCTGTAAAGGAAGGTCCGTGCATCGCTTCAAGCTTTTGAAAATAAGCAGATGCATTCATCATCTCAAATATGTACACACAGTAGTTATAGCTTGGCAGATATCCCAGAAATAATGCCTGATTTAGTGTGGCGATATCATCTACATTTGTATTCTGGAAAAAGAGTGAGTACCAGAAAGAATTGGCGATTGCAGCATCCTTCTCGCGATCCTGAATCAGATTGATGATGTCTTTTGTGATGGAGTTTACATAGGCAAGACTTGTATGAGAGAAGACTGGAAGCTTAAGCTCATCAGCAAGCTGTCGGATCTCATCATCAAGATTTTCTTCAAGAATGTAATGGTGGCCGACAAGAAATAAAATGCCGGCGGCATCGTTTTGTGCAGCATCGCGAATCAGCTGAGCCAGCTCCACCTTTTCAACAACAGCGTTGGCACCATAATAAATTAAAAATTCGCCGCCGCTTACCCATTCACCAATTGGAGGACATAAAATCACGTAAGGCCAGGTGACAGTCCTAGACAGTCCCGCAGCTCCGCCAATCAGCTTCATGTGGGAGAGAGAAGGCAGCGATAATAAATCTTTTGCAGTAGTCATAAAGTAAACCTCCTTGTCAGACAAGTGTAAGTGATTTCTGCGAAAATTTCAAGATAAAAGAAGGGAGAAAGTGATGATTCAAAAGGACGAGATCAGACAGGTATTAGAGTCTGCAAAGGCGCTTGGAATCGAGTTTGCCGAGTTGTTTTTTGAAGATAGAGAGGAGACGAACATTCCCTGCATAGAAACTGTGATACAAGGCGTGAAGAGTCTTCGTATATGCGGAGCAGGTCTCTATCTGATTCAAGGTCTTTCAAATGTCTATCTTTATACAAATCAGGTGACAAAGGAGGCACTTCTTGATTTAGTTAAAAAGGGTGCAGAAATGCTTGAGATAAAAACTAGAGCAGCTGCCGCTGGAATTGTTTTAACAGAGAAGTCATATCATAATCCCTGCCCTGTTGTGAAGTATCCGTCACAGATTAGCAATCAGGACAAAATCAATGTGCTTTTGCAGGCAGACAAAGCCGCAAGAAGTGCAGGCGTCAATGTGCGTTCATTAAATGTAAACTATTTTGATACGGATCAGCGTGTATTGATTGCAAATACAGAGGGACTTTATACGACAGACCGCCGTGTAACAACGAGAATGCGCATGCAGGCAGTTGTCGCAGATGGTGACAGTGCATATGGCACATGGGATGATTATACAAAGGCTTCCGGCTTTGAGGCTTATGATGACGAGCTTTCTTACACGAGCTTTGCAAAGGATATGGTACAGCGAGCTGATCGCATCCGCACGGCAGGAAGCATCTCGCCGTGTACCGTTCCAGTTGTGCTTGCAGCTGGCGGTTGCGGAACGCTGTGGCATGAGAGCTGCGGCCACTCACTTGAGGCCATTGCGATTGCCCACCGTTCAAGTGCATTTGTGGATAAGATCGGAGAAAAGGTAGCAAGTGATAAGGTTACGCTTGTAGATGATGGAACGCTGCCAGGTCAGTATGGTTCTGCTGCGATTGATGATGAGGGTCATCCGATGCAGCGAAATGTTTTAATAGAAAATGGTGTTTTAAAATCTTACATGTGTGACCGCTACTACGGAAAGCTTCTTGGAATGGAAAGTACAGGAAGCGGAAGAAGACAAAATTATACATATGCGCCAGTATCAAGAATGACGAATACATGTCTGGCAGAGGGCATTGACGATGAGGATGAGATTGTGCGCAGTGTGGACAATGGCCTGTATGTTGAGAGCATCGGAGGAGGCTTCGGCGGTATGCAGTTTTCTCTTGAAGTAAAAGAAGGCTTCTGGATTAAAAATGGCCAGATCGACCGTGATCATCAGGTAAAAAACATTATGCTGACGGGAAATGGAATTGATGTGATTAAGCGCATTGACCGCGTTGGAAAAAAGATGAAATATGAAAAAGGCGGCTTCTGCGGTGCAAGCTCAGGTCTGATTCCAACGACAACACCGCAGCCAATGGTGCGCATTTCCCATATGGCGATTGGGTGATTTTGAGTTAAAGAGCATATAACGAGGAAAGGCAAACATATGAAAGAATGTATGAGAGAACTAAAAGCATATAAGGCGGCTATGCAGTTTCTTCCTAGTGGATGTCTGGCAGCTGAGGCCGAGGCAGAAAAGCAGGAAAAGCTTTCTGTTGAGATGACAGGTTCACAGACTGGTCCTATGAGCTGCAGCGAACAGACGGAGCTCTTTGTGCGTGCATCAGGTCAAAAGACAGGTATGGTTTATACGCAAAAGCTGGATGCAAACGCAAGTGATGTGATTGCACAGGCACTTACAAATAGTGAGGCTTCTGCTGCCAAAAAGGCAGAGCCGATGGCGGCAGCAGATTACTGGGAAATGGATGAGGCAAAGGATTCAAATTATGAGCAGGCAAAAACACTTGTCTCTATCGAAACCTTAAAGAATAAGGCAAAAACACTTGCCGGACAGTTAGAGGAAAGCTTTGGGTGTCAAGTGCGTCTTAATCTTTCTCAGACAATCCTTACTATGGGCATTGTGAACACCAATAATATAGAAGAAACAGCTTCAGTTTGTCGCTTTGCGGCAGAGGCAGCGGCAGATGGATATGAGGGCTATGCGTGTGCACTCAAGCTTGATGAGCTGTCACCAGAGCCTTTTATTCATGAATTTTCAAATCGCCGATTCTTAGATGTGCCGACAATTTTGGCTGAGCCTGGTGTGTACCGCGCTGTGCTTTCATCACAGGCAGTAAATAACATTTTGATTACAGCGTGGCAGATGTTTACCGCAAAGCGTGCCAGAAGCGGTGCGACACCACTTGCTGGAAAGGAAAACAAAAAGATCTTTTCAGACTGCATTACGATACGTGATTACAAGGGCGGCGCTGATTCAAAGAACAGCGTACAGTGTGGCTTTTCATGGAAAATGGACTGCGAGGGTGTGCCAAGCCGTGACTTAACACTTGTTGAAAATGGCGTGTTAAAGGGCTGGATGCATAATCTTTCAAGTGCAGCAGCAGCCGGGGTTCGTTCTACAGGAAATGCAGGCCGAAAGACACTTTTAAGCGGAAATATTCATACTGATATGGCAATCATGCCGAAAAACTTTACTATCGAGTCAGGAACGGCAAGCTTAGAACAAATGATTCATGATTGCGATGATGGTGTGTATGTGTTTGAAAATTATGACCAGTTTCATGCATTAAATGTTGTATCAGGCGATTTCTCATTCCCATGCAAGGCAGTGCGCATTAAGGAAGGAAAGCCGGTTGGCATTATGGAAGGACTGACGATGACAGGAAATGTGGCAGAGCTGTTTGCCAGAGTAGAGCAAGTCGGAAGTGACCGAGTTATCAATCCGCTTGTTATGTATGACAGTTATACTGTATCTGGCCCTGCGATGCTTGTAAAATCACTGAAAATTAGCGGCTGATAAAAAGGTTAGGAAAATCAGAAAGGCAGGTTTTAATATATATGAAGATTATCGAGCAGGAAGAAGTAAGAAAGCTTCTGCAGCCAAAGGACTGCATTCAATTAATGGCAGAGGCATTAAAAGGTCTTGAAAGCGGCGAGTATGCTCAGCCGGCACGTCTGATCACAGTTATGCCGAATACAGCAAAATTTGGTTTCATGCCAGCATATGTAGGTGACTATTTTGGTGCAAAAGTGATCTCTGCATTTGCACCGAATATGGGAACAAAATATCCGTCTCATATAGGTTGTGTTATGCTGTTTGAGTCAGCGCACAGCACTGTAGCAGGTATGATAGAGGCTGGAAGCATCACCGAGATTCGTACTGGAGCCGTCAGTGCAGCTGCAACAGATTTGTTAGCCAGAAAGGATTCACACAAATTGGCACTGATTGGAGCCGGAGCACAGGCGCGCTCGCATCTGGCTGCGATCAGTGAGATTCGTGATATTACTTCCGTAACAGTCTACGATCTGTTCCCACAGGCAGCAGAGCGTTTTGCAAAAGATATGCAGGAAAAGTACAAGATTCCAGTTGTTGTATGCAGTACCGTAAAGGAAGCAGTCAAAGATGCAGATATCATCTGCACCGTAACACCGTCAAAAGAACCGCTTTTGACAAAGGAAATGGTCAAGCCTGGAACTCATATCAATGCAGTGGGTACCTTTACATCAACTACAAGAGAGGTTTCCTCTGATCTGGTAGCAGCAGCGCGTCTATATTCCGATCAGACAGAGGCAGCAAAGCGCGAGAGCGGCGAATATCTAATTCCGCTTAAAGAAGGGCTGATTAAAGAAGATCATATTGTTGGCTCCATCGGAGAAGTGCTTTTAGGCAAAGCACCAGGAAGAACAGCTGATGATGAAATTACCATCTTTGATGCACTAGGTCTTGCTATTGAAGATGTGGCAAGCGCAAAATATGTGTACGAAAGGGCAGCTTTGTAATGGAATTTGATTTTGAAACACTTGTGGAGCGCTCTGGCGCAAATTTAAAGCTGATGATGACGCCGCCAGAAGTCGTCAAAGCAGGAAATATCAGTCTGGATGGTGCAGAGCCAGATTTTAAAAGTGCGCCTGTTATCGAGGAGGCAGTCATTCGCTTTGCAAAGAACGGACTATACGGATTTACACTGCCGGATGAAGCTTACAAAAGTGCAGTAACAAAATGGATGCAGATGAGCCGAAAAACACAAATTAAGCCAGAGTGGATCGTTACAACACTCGGAACTATTTATTCGCTTGCAACCACGATTCGTCTTGTATGTACGGATCCTGATGATGGTATAATAGTGACAACACCTGTTTATAATCGCTATCGTCAGGCGGCTGATCGCCTTAATAAAAGGACAGTGGAATGTCCGCTTATATATGACAGTGTGAGTGGCCGTTATCAAATGGATTTTGACGCAATCAAGTCCGCTATGGCAAATCCAAATAATAAGCTGTTTGTGCTTTGTAATCCTCATAACCCGATTGGTCAAATCTGGAAAGAAAAAGATCTGGTGCGTTTGGCAGAGTTAGCAAATCGCTATGGTGTTATTGTTTACTCAGATGAGATTTTTGCAGATAACTGCTATCAGGGATTGACATGTCCGTGCTACCTTGATATTAAAGGTGCAAAGTCACATGCGATTGTCGCGACAGGACTGGGAAAATCATTTGGCTTTACAGGAGTAAACCATGCAAACATTATAATCGCAGATGATGAGCTTCGCGCGCGCTTTACGGACAGGCGGACTCGTGACCACTATGGAAGTCTCGATCCGTGTGTGTATGAGTGTGTACTTTCTGCTTATACCAAAGATGGCAAAGCATGGGTCGATGCGTCAAATGTGTATGTCTGGGAAAATATGCGTGTGCTTCGCGACTATTTTGCAAAGCACCTGCCAAAAGCAAGAGTGTGCGGCGGCGAAGGCGCCTATATCTTGTGGATCGACTGGTCAGCATATTTTTCAAGTGGTGAAGAATTAAACGAATTTCTAGTTAAAAAAGCACATGTGTGTCTAGGTGAGGGAAGTGATTACGACAGTCCATTGTTTACGCGCGTGTGCATGGCAACACCAAGAAAATGCCTGATCAAGACACTCGAATCAATAGGAAAGGCTTTTTCCAAACTTGGAAAAGAAAAATAGGCATAATAGGAAAATAAGAATTTATACACAAAAGAAACAATATAAGTAAAATAAGCCATTAAAAGTGAAAAACATGACGTTTAATCATTATTTTAATAATATTGGTTGACATTTAACCCTATTTTCATGATTTTGAGGCTTAAAAATTAAAGAAAAAAGTTTGGCGGAATCGCATAGAGTGCTGTGCGGTTCCGCCTTTTTTGTGTCGAAATGGCGGTTATGCAGTACAGTTGTTTGTGCTATAATTATACTAAAGAAGATGAAAAGAAAGCGAAAAGATATAAGAATAGTATTAAGAAAAATCGGAAAAAAGAGAGGTATTGTGTATGAAGAAAAGAAGTTTGAATAAAATAAAGCAAATGGTGTCGATTGGTATGTCATGCATTATGGCAGGTTCTACATGCAATCTTCCTATGATGCTGCATGCAGAAGAGGTTCAGACAGAGAACATGAAGCCAACTTATATGGTTACTTCATTTGATGAGTTGAACGAAGAGATTGCGTATCAAGCACTGTCAATTGGTGCAGAAGAAAGCGAAATCAACTTTCCTGATACATTAAAGGTAAAAGTGATTCGCCAGGTTGAAGAGGAATCAAGTACAGAAGCAGATGAAGAGGAAGCTAGTACAGAAGCAGTTGAAGAGGAACCAAGTACAGAAGTGGAGGAGGAAACGACTTCAAAAGTTCTGGAATCTCAGACAGAGGCAGAATCTCAGACTGAAGCAGAATCAGAGGTGGAATCAGGGACCGAGACGGAAGTTAAGCCGCAGACGGAAGTTGAGTCACAGACTGAGATAGAATCAGAGTCGCAGACGGAAGTAGAGTTACAGACAGAAGTAGAAAATGAAACTTTGGAAAGTGAGTCTGAAACGGAAGTACCAATGACAGAAACAGAGGTACCTGAAACAACAGCGGCATCAGAACCTCAAACACAAGCACCAGAGACAACAGCATCAGAATCTGAGACGGAATCTACCGAACAGCTAGAGTCTGATACTACAGAAGAGGAAAGTAGTATTGTGGCTTCTCTGATAGATAGCATCAAAGGTCTCTTTGCCCCGGTGGAAGTATATGCGGCAGAGGAATATATTACTTACAGTGTAGGTGAAGGCAATGGCGCAGAAGATAGTCAAGAAGGTGAAGAGTGGATTATCGAACATATTACATGGAAATTAGATGCAGAGAAAAGCTCACTTCCAGAATTTGACAGCAGTGAAGAGTCTGCTGGTGCAGTTTACATATACACGCCAACTATCCCAGAAACCGACGAAAATGGCAATCACTATATTCTGTCAGAAGAAGCAATTTTGCCAGAGATCTATGTCATGGTTGATGGTGTGGATAATGGTATTGTATTATGCAGTAGCAATATTGTGGCTAGCGGAACCTGCGGAGCAGAAGGAAATAACGGGGATAATCTGACCTGGATACTGGATGATGAAGGTGTGCTAACCATAAGCGGTACAGGCGCGATGGCGAGTTGGGAGAATGACTCGCCATGGCATGAAAACCAAGATATAAAATCAGTGATGATTGAAGATGGTGTGACAAGTATTGGACACAAGGCATTTTTTAGATGTAGTGGTCTGGCAAATATAACGTTTCCAAATAGTGTAAAAAGTATTGGGGTCAATGCATTTTATGGATGCAGTGGACTAACAAGTATAAAGATTCCGAATAGTGTAACAAGTATTGGAGAAGGTGCATTTTATGGATGCAGTGGTCTAACAAGTATAAAGATTCCGAATAGTGTAACAAGTATTGAAACATGGATGTTTTATGAATGTAGTGGTCTGACAAGTATAACGATTCCGAATAGTGTAACAAGTATTGGATCATTTGCATTTTATGAATGTAGTGGACTAACAAGTATAAAGATTCCGAATAGTGTAACAAGTATTGGATCATATGTATTTTATAAATGTAGTGGTCTAACAAGTATAACGATTCCGAATAGTGTAACAAGTATTGGATCATATGTATTTTCTGGATGCATTGGACTAACAAGTATAAAGATTCCGGATAGTGTAACAAGTATTGTAGACAATGCATTTTCTGGATGCAGTGGTCTAACTAGTATAAAGATTCCGAATAGTGTAACAAGTATTGTAGACCGTGCATTTTCTGGATGCAGTGGTCTAACCAGTATAATAATTCCGGATAGTGTAACAAGTATTGGAACCAGTGTATTTTATGGATGCAGTGGATTAACCAGTATAACGATTTCGAATAGTGTAACAAGTATTGGAAATTATGCATTTTCTGGATGCAGTGGACTAACAAGTATAAAGATTCCGAATAGTGTAACAAGTATTAGAAGCAGTGCATTTTCTGGATGCAGTGGACTAACAAGTATAAAGATTCCGAATAGTGTAACAAGTATTAGAAGCAGTGCATTTTCTGGATGCAGTGGACTAACAAGTATAAAGATTCCGAATAGTGTAACA
>OGOW01000329.1_pt1 | contig 56026 bp, 51 predicted proteins | sample 1552781 | NCBI WGS metagenome assembly OGOW01 (sample SAMEA2580145, study PRJEB22360) | human gut metagenome | biome: human gut; feature: human-associated habitat; material: faeces | place: Denmark | collected 2008/2010
ATAATAAAATATTATATTGCATACTGTAAATCCAATATAAGAAATACAGGATAATGCTGCCGTCATATATATGGAGCCATTTTTTTTCAGTGCAACTATCTGAAGTAAAATTGCTGCAAAAAAGCAAACCGTATATGCATTAAATGTGTATTTTCTATAACGTTTACGAAGCAAAATATATACTATTCCACCAAATGTAAACATATATCGGCCCAGTGCAAATAGACTCATTAAATTCTGCATCCCGTCCATACTGCTCAAACATTGCGGTGGTAAAAACGCTAATATAAATAGACATATTATCAATGTCTGTTTATTAATTTTTATTGTCATCTGTTATTCATCCTTACATACTTTTCCATATAATTTTTCAAAATCCGCTATCTGATTTTCTATTGAATACTTTTCAAGATTTTGTGGACCTAAAGCATAAATTTTTCGCAGATATTCCCGATTTGAATATTTTTTTATCAGTTCAATTAATCCCTCTTCTGATGCGTCATATATAACACCATACTGAAGCTGTTTTATAATTTCCGGAATTCCGCCCCTGCTACTTCCTATCGTCGGCAATCCATACTGGGCGGCTTCTATCACAATTCTTCCAAATGGTTCCTCCCAGACAGAAGGTACAATCTGCACATCTGCTTTTCGATATTGTTCAAACAAATCCTGTTGACTTAATCTGCCCAGCATAATAATACGCTTATCTTTTTTCTCCCGAATCCATTCTTCCATTTCCCCTGTTCCGCAGATTATCAATGATGCCTCTGTATTACTTTTTAAAAATGCATTAATTAATATTTTTATACCTTTATTTTCAGATAAATGCCCGGCAAAAATAAAGCTGATTTTATTCTCATCCCGTTCACTTTTTTCCTTCAAACATTCGTTTAACAATTCATAATTAAACGGAATTGCATTCACAACTCTGACTGCAGGACACCCTGAAAAATAATTGTTATCCTTAAAAATTTCTAAAGTTCTGTCGGATGGTGCTGTAACCATCGTCACATAATTATCCGACATGTATCTATGATATTTTCTAAAATATTTTACCAACGGCTCAGAAGTCTGACCTATATTTGTTGTTGGATCCAACAGCCAGTAATCTCTTAATGTATGTACAACAGGCATATTTTTTGATTTTGCATACTTCCATATCCAATAAGACATCGAAACAAGATTCTGCGTATGTATAATATCTGGCTCGATCATATCTACAACTTTTCTGACATCTTTGTTCATCTTAAAATTCCATATGGAATGTATTCCATTCCATATTTTATCTTTTAAATATTTTTTCTTCTGCAGTCTTCTCCGATATAGTGATTTGGAATATGAGCGAAAAACTTTTACTTTATTTATTTCATAAAAATCCAATACTTCTGTTTCTGGTTTTCCATCCATTGATAAGACTGAAACTTCATGACCTTTTGCTGCTAAATTTTCTGCCAGTATTTTTATTGAAAATTCTGCGCCCCCAATCATATTGGGATAATAATAACTATTTACAATTAATATTTTCATTTTTTATAAATTCCATAATTTTCTTTGCTGAAACATCAAATCTATAATTTTCTTTCTGATATTCATTTAACTCATGCGGCATATTAACAAGGTTTTGTTCTAAATGAATTAAAATCTTCTCTAATCCTTCTATGTCTTTACTTTTAAAATATACTGCCTGATCCATTAATACTTCCGGAATGGATGCCGCATCCGAAGCAACTACTGGTGTTCCAAAGGCTAATGCTTCCACGGGCGGAAGACCAAATCCTTCATATAAAGAAGGAAATACAAAACAAAGTGCTTCCTTATATATTTTTGATACATACTCATCTTTTACAAATCCTGTAATATGTATTCTTGACTGAGTATTGTATTTTTCCAGAACTTCATCCATTTTCCAGCCTCTACGTCCGACCAATACTAAATCATAATTTACTTTATCCTGAACTTTTGAAAATGCTTCCAATAAAGTAATCAGATTTTTTCTAGGTTCCAGTGTTGAAAGTGTCATAATATATCTTGCAGGCAAATCATATTCTTTCTTTACTACATCATATGCAATATCGTGTTCTGCTAACAAACCATCGTAAATTGCTGAAAATGCTACTTCTATCTTATCTTTCGGATAGTGCAGTATTTCTGCTATCCTTCCTTTTGAAAATTCAGAAACCGTTATAATTCCGTCAGATGCAGATGCCGAAAATTTACAAGTTGTTTTTAAATAAAATTTCTGCAGTTTTTTCAATGCTTCAGCAGAATCCCATGGTCCCATATCATGTATAGTATTATAAATACCTTTTCTTCTAAATAAAATTGGGCTTGTGAACGCAAAAAACAAATATCTGTCCGCCTTAATTTTATACATATGAAATGGCAGAACTATCTGATAAAATAATAATTTATTATTTCCATGTATTATTTCAGCCTTTACTCTTTTTCCATCAATACTATTTTCAAACATTGGATAGATATCATCACGAAAGATTAATATATATGTATTTTTTTTATCCTGCTCAAGCATTTTTTCTGTTATACACATTGCATATCTTTCAATTCCTGTTATATGATAAGATAATGCTGTCAGATCTATTGCTATAATCATCTTTATTCCTGCCTATATTTTAAAATTAATCTTAATATTTTTATATCATCTATAAAATAACGTTTAAACATTCTTTTTGGTTCCTGTAAAAATCTGTAAAACCATTCCAACCCATGAGTGCTCATCCATCTAGGCGCGCGTTTTACATTTCCAGCCAGGAAATCAACTGTTGCACCCGCACATACAGAAACAGCTGCATCATATTTATGATAATTTTCATATATCCACTTCTCCTGCTTTGGACACCCAAAACAGGCAATCAATATATCAGGATGACTTAAAGAAATCATATCATTTATCTTTTTAAGCTCCTCTTCATCCTTTTCAAACCCAATCGGCGGAGAATAAGTTCCTTTTACTGAAATTCCACGATAGTTCCTTTCTAAATTTTCTTTTGCTTTTTCTGCTACGCCATCTTTACCTCCGATAATAAAAATGGAATAATTCTTTTCTGCTGCTGTTTTACACAAAACAGGAACCAAATCAGAACCAGATATTTTTTCTTTTATTGGTCTGTGATAAAGCTTTGAAATCCATATCAGAGGTTTTCCATCTACCAATACCATATCTGCATCATCTGTAATTTTCTTTAAATACTGATCCTTTTCAATTTTCATAATTACATCAACATTTACAGCCACAATATATGATTTTTTGTTGCTTTCTATCATATTTTCAATACTTTTTACTGTTTCTTTCATGCTGACATTATTTACATAGGTATTAAGAAAAGCCTGTTTTTCCATATGATTATCTTTCTCCAAAAAATTTATCTTCAAGCATCAGGCATAAACAATGATATATCGGCAAATGCAGTTCCTGTATCATATATGTTTCAGTTTCCGGAACTTTTATTACGACATCTGATATTTCCGCCAGTTCTCCTCCACCTGCTCCCGTTAAGCTGACAACTTTAATACCCATTGCTTTTGCAACAATCGCTGCCAGAATAATATTCTTGCTATTTCCCGATGTGGATATCCCTAAAAATACATCTCCGGATTTTCCAAATCCAAACAGCTGCTGTGCGAATACTCCAAGTCCATCAACGTCATTTATATATGCTGTTGATAATGCTTCATGTGTAACTAATGGAATTGCCATCAATGAACGTTCTAAATTATGAGCAAGTTCTTTTCCCCTGACAGGATCGATTGCAATCAGTTTGTTTGCAAACTCCTCATTTACAGGGCGGGGAATTTTGAAACGTTTCATTAACTCTCCCGTTATATGTTCAGAATCTGCTGCCGAACCTCCATTTCCTGCTACAAGCAGCTTCCCTTCATTTAAGTAACATTCTTCCATCACTAAATATGCATTAATAATATCTTCTTTTACTTTTGTTAATACAGGGTATCTAACCAATAATAAATCTATATGTTTTTGTAACCGTGTTTCCAGTTTATTCATTATAATATCCTTCTTAATTCAAATAGTTATTTACAAAATCAAGCAATGACTTTGCAGTCAGTGTTTGTCCAAATTCATCATTTCCTATCAATGCGGTACGACAACCAGCTGCTTTTCCTGCCTTAATATCATTTTCTCCATCGCCTATCATCCATGATTCTTTTAAATCAATATTAAACTTTCCAGCCGCTTCCAGAATCAATCCCGGTTTTGGCTTTCGGCAGTTACAATCTATTTTCAATTCCGCCACTTCTCCCGGATACCCCTTATGAGGGTGATGCGGACAATAGTAAACAGCATCCAGATATGCCCCTTGCAAGCCTAAAAGAGTCTCCATTTTATTATGAATCTCTTCCAATTCTGCTATTTTTAATTCTCCTCTGGCAATCACCGGCTGATTTGTAATAACAATAGCAAGATAGCCTGATTGATTAATTCTTTTTATTGCTTCTGCTGCTCCTTTTTCTAATTTAAAGTCATCAATATTCCGCAAAAATCCAACATATTTGTTAATTGTTCCATCTCTGTCTAAAAATATTGCTTTTTGCTTATTTTTCAGATTCTTCTGCTGTACTCTTCCCGTTTTAAAATCTTCTATTACAGCACGATATCTGTCTGGTGTTCCCATATCTTTTACATACTCCGGACTGTCATAACAAAACATCTTTCCAGTTCCTGCCAACGGTTTCAATAACTGTCTGTCCAAATCAATTTTTTCACTATCTATTTTTGCATCTAAAACTCTTGGGGATATAATGTGTAATCCGGCATTTACTCTGTTCTTATAAAATGAAGGGCGGCTATCTTCCTTTGTCAGCCACTTTTCGACGCATCCATTCTGATCTGATATAATCAGTCCACTGTCATATGGATGGCTATTAGGATGTGTAAACAGAGTTACAAGTCCCCCACTTTTTTTATGGAAATCAACAAATCTGTTAAAATCTACATTGAACACAGCATCTGCATTTAAAAGTAAAAAGTTCTCCTGCAATTCTCTTTTTAACTGAAATAATGCACCAGCATTCCCCAATGGCACAGTTTCATTAAAATATTTAATTTTCACACCAAATGCAGAACCATCACCAAAATAATCCATAATAATATTCCCCAAATGGCTTACCGTTATAATTAAATCTGTAAATCCCTGATCTCTAAGACATTCAATTTCATGTTCTAATACCGGTTTGTTATTAATTTTTATCATAGGTTTCGGAATATCACTCGCAACTGATGATATCCTTGTTCCTTTTCCACCTGCCATAATTACAGTTTTCATCTGTTCCATATTTCCTTGCTCTAGTTTAATTCTTATTTATAGACTCTGAGGTTCATAACTTTCAGGACTGTAATGAATTACCTGTGTTCCACCATCTTCAAACTTAAATGGAATATACATTAAATTTTCCATTGCCTGTTTTACCTGCTGCTGTTTTTCGGGTTCTACATAAAAAACTAAAAATCCGCCACCACCTGCTCCTAAAAGCTTTCCGCCTAATGCACCTGCCTGAATGCCTTTTTCATATAAACTATCAATATTATTCGTGGATACAGCCGAACCGGTCTGACGTTTCAGTTTCCATGTATGATCCAGTAATTTTCCAAATTCATTTAAGTCTTTATTTTTATCTGTTAAAATACTTTCAGCCTCATCTACTAATTGCAGCATCTCACCTAACTGTTTTTTCTTATCTGTTTTTTCAGCAGCATTTGCCTTTTGAACATCCGAAGAAAATCTTGTAAATCCTGTAAAAAACATCATTAAATTACTGTTTAAAGTCTTTTTTCTTTCAGGTGAAATAATTACCGGAAGAACTTCATATCCATCTGCATTAAAATTAATTCTGTTAAATCCTCCAAACGATGCCGCAATCTGATCCTGCCAACCGCCTGCTTCCTGACAAAGCTCTCTCTCCAAATAAATAGCCTCATCTGCTAATCGTTTCTTACCTGCATATTTTCCCTTTAATGCATAGAAAGCATTTAACATTCCTACAGCAAATGAACTGGATGTTCCCAATCCCGATCTTGCCGGCAAATCTGCTTCATATGTTAATCTTATTTCATGCATATCCAGCATTTCCATAGCATTTCTAATTGCAGGATGTTTTATATCTTCAATATGTGTGACACGTTCCGTCTTTGAATATGAAAGTTCTGTTGTATAATCAAAAAAACGCGGCAAATGTCTTACATTTACATAACAATATTTATCAAATGTTGTGGACAGAACTGCACCTCCGTTTTCCATAAAATATTCTTTCATATCTGTCCCACCGCCAAAAAAAGACATTCGAAATGGTGTTTTTGTTATAATCATATCTATTCCTCTTTTTCCTAATCTCTCTCAAATAAATCTCTGGTATAAACTTTATCTCTCACATCGTCCAGGCAGTCATTGTATCTGTTTGCAATGATCGCACCGCTCTGTTCCTTGAATTTTTCCAAATCATTTACGACTTCGCTTCCAAAGAAGGTACTTCCGTTTTCAAGACTTGGTTCATAAACAATTACCTTTGCCCCTTTCGCCTTGATTCTCTTCATGACACCCTGAATGGAACTCTGTCTGAAATTATCACTGTTACTCTTCATCGTAAGCCTGTATACACCGATAACTACTTCTTTCTCCTGTGCCGGATCAAATTCACTGTCTTCTGCATATCCATAATATCCGGCTAATTTCAGAACTCTGTCTGCGATGAAGTCCTTTCTTGTACGATTACTCTCTACAATAGCTTCAATCAGATTTTCCGGAACGTCTGCATAATTTGCAAGCAGCTGTTTTGTGTCTTTTGGCAGGCAATAGCCTCCATATCCAAAGCTTGGATTGTTATAATGCATGCCGATACGGGGATCCAGGCAGACACCTTGGATAATCTGTCTGGTGTCCAGCCCTTTCACCTCCGCATAGGTATCCAGTTCATTAAAATAAGATACCCGCAGTGCAAGATATGTATTGGCAAAAAGCTTTACGGCTTCTGCTTCCGTAAATCCCATATATAATGTTTCTATCTCTTCCTTTAGCGCACCTTCCTGTAGCAGTCCTGCAAATTCATGTGCTGCTTCTGTTAGTCTTTCATCGGACAGATCCGTTCCCACAATAATTCTGCTCGGATACAGATTGTCATACAAAGCCTTTGACTCACGCAGAAATTCCGGGCTGAATATGATATTGCGGCTTCCGGTTTTTTCTCTTATGCTTTCCGTATATCCCACCGGTATCGTAGATTTGATAACCATAACTGCATCCGGATTATATTCCATTACCAGCCGAATCACCGCTTCTACTGCGGATGTATCAAAATGCTGTGTCTCCGAATCATAATTTGTCGGTGCTGCAATCACAACAAAATCGGCATTGCCGTATGCTTCCTGTGCATCCAGTGTTGCCGTCAGATTCAGTTCTTTCTCTTTCAGATACTTTTCGATATACTCATCCTGAATAGGTGATTTTCTTTGATTAATTAATTCTACTTTCTCTGGTATGATATCTACGGCATATACCGGGTGATGCTGTGCCAGAAGTGTAGCAATGGATAACCCGACATATCCGGTTCCCGCAACAGCAATTTTTATATCTTTTCTCATATTAAACCTCTGTGAATTCTGCTTTCTGCAAATGGGCATGACGTATTTCTTCGCATTTTTCATCCGAATTTTATTCCTGTATTGGCAGAAGCCATATTTTCTGTTTAAAATTCATGGCAGCATTCACTGCTCGCTCCTTAGAAACAGTTTTTTACTTATTCGTAGATTATATATATCTGCGAAATATTAAATATATTATAACAGAATGAATATGAATTGCAACTATTTTTTCGTTATCTACGAAAAATGTACGATTCATAGCGGTTTCGTAAAAGGGATTTTTATAGATTTTTACAGATTATTATAGATGCTCAGCTTTTCTATCTGCCTTTGTTTTTCTTCGATGGAAGAATGTACATAGTTGTTCAGAGTTATGTTTACATTGGCATGACCAAGCAGTTCGCTCACCGTTTTTACGTCGATTCCCGCCGAAATGCCCACGGTGGCAAAGGTATGGCGGAGTGCATGACAGTTCAGCGGTTTCATATTGTTTTTCTTCTGAAAGTGCCGGAAGAAATATTGGAAGTTTCGCGGCTCGATACAATTGCTGCTTCCACTGAGGAAATAATCACTGTCCTTCTCCGCACCATAATATTCTTTCAGCAATTCATACAAATGCTGGCAGATCGGAATCTGCCGCCTTGACGTTATTGTTTTGGGTGTCCCCTCATACAGATATGTTTTTCCAGCTTTCTTTTTTTCGTCCTTCTGGATTCCATCCGCTTCTTCCGTCCGTTTCATCCGCTGCACTGTCCTGGTTACCTCAATCAGTCGGAGGTCCATATGGATGTCGGACCACCTTAAGGCACAGAGTTCTCCGATCCGCAGCCCGGTATACATACACATGAGAATCCCCAGACATCTTCTGTCCTCCCGACAACCCGTTTCTGCTGCAGTCTTTAATATTTTCAGCTCGTCCGCCGTAAAAACAGCCCCTGGAAGATGATTCGCCTTTCCAAATTTAATTTTCTTTATATTTGTTTCTATCTGATAAGTATTCTCCACATAAATCAGGATTTCCCGGATCAGATGATACATCGTGCGTACACTCCGCTGCGATAATGCAGCCGCCTTCTCCTCTTCGTTTGACTGTTTCCTCATAAGAAATGCCTGCAGATATTCCGTATCAATATCACAGCAGCTTTTCTCCCCAAACTCCGGCAGGATATGTCGTTCCAGGATTCCCTGATATTTCAGGTAACTGCTGATTTTCACCTTCTTTTTCTTCTCCTCCAGCCATTGCATTGCTGCCTTGTCAAACAAGATTGCTTTCTTTTGCATCTTCTCCTCATACAATGCCTGTGCCTTCTGTTTCTTTTCCAAAGCCTCACGATACGTCCGCCCGTATACATACCCAAGAATCCGCTTCTCATTCTCATCATACCCTTTTAGATATCGGCCTTCCCATCTTCCGTCCTTACGCTTGTAAATATTTGTTCCTCTTCTGCACATATTATGCTGCCTCCTTTTAATATGATTCTTTGATGCCTGTGGATAATTCCTCATTATGCATTCCCACATATTATACAAAAAAGGCAAAAAAATAACTGTTCGAAACCTTTCACAGTTTAAAACAGTTATTCCTCATTTTTATTCATCTTCTAATTCGTCTTCGTCAATATCCAGTGTATAATCATCCAGTTCGTCCGGGAAGTCATCTTCATCATCCGCATAATCCGGAGTTCCGGTCTGGGTCGGCTGTGGCTGCGGCTGTGGTTCCGGTTTTGGCTGCGGCGGTGCCGGCGGCACATTCAGTTCATTTCGGTTTGCAATAACCGTTTCCAGTGTTTTCTGCAGTGACTTCATATATGCTTCATAACGCATTGTAATATTTTCCATTGAATAAGTAATGGTATTCTGGATATTTGCAAGCATATTGTCTGTATACTGGATCGCCCCTAAGCGAATGGTATCTGCATCTTCATTTGCTTCTGCAATAATCTTCTGTGCCTGTTCCTGTGCTTTTGCAATCAGTTCATTTCCCTGTACATATGCCTGCTGGGTAATTTCATGTTCATTCACCAATGCACTTGCCTGCTCCGTAGCTTCTGCAATAATGTTTTCAGCCTTCTGTCTGGCATCTTCAAGGATTCCGCTCTTATTTGCCAACATCCGCTGATATTTTTTGATTTCTCCCGGAGTTTTCATTTTGAGCTCTTCTAACAATTCTTCCAGCTCATCTTTATTTACCATAATTTTTGTGGTTGATAACGGAGAGAATTTGCAACCATCAATATAATCTTCTATTTCATTGATAATCTGCTCAATATTGTTACTCATAACATAGTCCGCCTTTCTTATCTTTCCTTTATTCCATATTTTTCGTATACTTTGTCACAGACTTCTCTGGGTACAAACTGTTTAATATCACCGCCAAAGCTTGCGATCTCTTTCACAGTGGTGGAACTCAGATAAGAGTAATCATTGCTGGCGGTCAGAAACATCGTATCAATTTCTTTGTTGAGTATACTGTTCGTCTGTGCCATCTGAAGTTCGTACTCAAAATCCGTAATTGCCCGCAGCCCCCGGATGATGCAATGTGCTTCCTGCTCCCTGGCAAAATCTACCAGCAGTCCACTGAAAGCCATAATCCTTACATTTGGAATATTTCTTACTACATCTTTGAGCATCGCAACTCTTTCTTCAACTGTAAATAAAGGAGATTTTGACTTATTATTCAATACGCCCACTATAAGTTCGTCACAATTTCTTGCCGCACGCTGAATAATGTCCAGATGACCCAGCGTAACCGGATCAAAACTTCCCGGATAAATTGCCCTTATCATTTTATTCCATGCCTTTCTGTTTCTTTTTATATGTATGCCTTTACAGGTAATTTATTTCTTTTGTATAAATATATGCATATTTGTTTTGTATTCTTTTCTTTTGATCATTTCATATCCAAACTGATCCAGATAATCAAAGCTGGTTTCTTTTGATGCTTCCACAATAATTACCGTATGGTCATCTACATAGTCCATCTGCCTCAATTCGTCTAAAACATGAAATTCAAAATTCTTATTATATGGCGGATCCATAAAGATAAAATCAAATGGTTTTTCTTTTCCCTTCAACCTGCCTATCGCAGCCAGAACATCACAATCCATAACAACTGCTTTCTGTCCCAGATGTGTTGCATCCAGATTCTGCCTGATGCATGCAACTGCTTCTTTTGCCTGTTCTACAAAATAGCATCGTCTGGCACCGCGGCTGAGTGCTTCGATCCCAATGGCTCCACTTCCACTGAACAGGTCCAGAAACAGGCAGTCATATAATTCTCCCTGAATCATATTGAAAAGTGTTTCTTTAATTCTGTCCGTTGTCGGTCTGGTCGATTCACCCGGAACCGTTTTCAGATTCGTTCTCCTTGCACTTCCTGAAATCACTCTCATATAATATTCCTTAATTCTTTTTGTAGAAAAATGAACGGAATGACTGGTAATTCAAGTCACGATAATTAATAATCTGTTCCGTACTTCCAACAAAAAGAAATCCTTCCGATTTTAATGAATCATTAAATTTACGGTATATATCCGTTTTCGCTTCATCCGTAAAATAGATTAATACATTTCTGCAGACAATCAGATCAAGATTGGTCGGATATTTATCTTTCAGAAGATTTCCCTGTTTAAATTCCACACATTTCTTAATTTCATCATTAATCTGGTAATTGCTTAATCCTACTTTTGTAAAATATTTCTTTTTAAATTCTTCCGGAAGTCCTGTCAGACTCTTCTGGTTATAGAGTCCTGCCCTTGCCTTCTCGAGTACCTGTTTATCAATATCTGTTGCCAGAATCTTTATGTCCCTTAACGGCATAAATTTTGATAACAGCATAACCAGGGAATATGGCTCATCTCCGGTTGAACACGCTGCACTCCATACTTTGATATTTTTGCCATTTTTTTTAATCAGCTCCGGAATAACAGAGTCCTCCAGAACCTTCCACTGTTCCGGGTTTCTCCAGAATTCAGATACATTTATGGTCAGATAGTTTACAAATTCCTCAAATAACTCCTGATTCTGCTTCAATGCCGCAACATATTCCTTATAGCCCGGATATTTATGTTTTGCAATCAGTGCGTCTATTCTTCTTTTCATCTGCCGTTCTTTGTATGCATTCAAATCAATGGTTGTAAGCTGTAAAATCTGAGTTTTAAACTGTTCATAATCCATAATGGCACCTCTCATAATATCATCGGAATATTCCTGCTGATATGTAATATATACTATTTGAAAAAATCGAGTAGGAACCAGTTTCCCCAGACTCCTACTCGTTTCCTTCTGCTTAGGTTTTATTCAGCATCTTTCTCAGCTTCAGCAGTATTATCTAATAAAGCTTTTCTGCTCAGGCTGATCTTCTTTTCATCTGCATTGAAATCAACAACCTTGGTTTCAATCTTATCGCCAATCTTTAATACATCAGACGGCTTGTCGATATGTTCCTTTGCAATCTGTGATACATGAAGGAGTGCATCGATACCCGGTTCAAGTTCTACGAACGCACCGAAATCTGTCATTCTTGCTACAGTACCTTCTACTACATTACCTACTGCATATTTCTCTGCTGCATTTAACCATGGGTTTGTTTCATCAAACTTAAGGCTTAATGCAATCTTGGTTCCATTTACTTCTTTTACGATAGCCTTAACAGAATCACCAACCTTGAACATCTTCTTTGGATGTTCAACTCTTCCCCATGACATTTCTGAAATGTGTAAGAGTCCGTCGATACCGCCTAAATCAATGAATGCACCGAAGTCTGTAACATTCTTTACAGTACCTTCTACTACCTGTCCTTCTTTGATCTTTGCAAGTAATTCTTCCTGCTTTTCTTTCTTTGCAGCTACTAATAAAGTCTTTCTGTCGCCGATGATTCTTCTTCTCTTCGGATTAAACTCGCTGATTACGAATTCGATTTCCTGTCCTGCATATTTACTTAAATCTTTTTCATAAGTATCAGAAACAAGACTTGCCGGAATAAATACCTTTGTTTCATCAACAACAACACTTAATCCGCCTGTCATAACCTGGGATACAACAGCCTTTAATACTTCTTTGTTTTCAAAAGCTTCTTCGAGTCTCTTGCTTCCCTTTTCCTGAGCCAGTCTCTTGTATGTTAATAATACCTGACCTTCTCCATCGTTGACTTTTAATACCTTAGCTTCCATCTTATCGCCAACAGATACCATTGTTGTTAAATCTGCATTAGGTGTGTTGGTATATTCGTTTCTTGCAATAATACCATCTGACTTGTAACCTATATTTAAAACAATTTCATCCGGCTTAACGTCAATGATTGTTCCTTCAACGATATCTCCTGTTCTGATAGTTTTTAATGATTCTTCTAACATCTGCTCAAAGCTTAATTCTGACATTCTGCCTGAACCTCCTCTATTATATTATTTGGGGTCGAAGCCCCTGCTGTAATACCTACATTTCTACAGGTTTGCAGCTTTTCTAAATCCAAGTCTTCAAGTTGCTGTATATAGTAAGTATGTTTACATTCCTCTTTACAAATTTCATAAAGCTTCTGTGTGTTGGAACTGTTTCTGCCGCCGATGACTATCATTGCGTCGGATTCCGCGGCAATCTTCCTTGCTTCCACCTGTCTCTCGTTTGTCGCATTGCATATAGTATTAACAACTACTATATCATACCGCTTTTTTGCAATAATTTCAACCATTTTATCAAATTTCTTGTAATTAAATGTCGTTTGTGCCACCACACACAGCTTTTTGCCCGGAAAAATGCTGAATTTTTCAGCTTCTTCCTCAGTATTCATGATATAAGTATCGGATTCGGACCATCCTTTTATCCCCTGGACTTCCGGGTGATCTTCATTTCCAATAATAATAATATCATACCCTTCCCTGCTTTTTTCTTCCACGGTTCTGTGGATTTTTTTCACGAAGGGGCAGGTTGCATCCACTAATTTGAGTCCCTGGCTGCGGATCATGTCATAGGTTTCCCGGTCAACTCCATGGGATCGAATGATAACCGTTCCTTCCGTTATGCTTTTCAGGTCCTCTTTTCCATAGATAACCCGGACTCCTTTGTTCTCCAGGTCAGACACGACCTGTTCATTGTGGATAATCGGGCCATAGGTATAAATGATCTCCTGTTTATCTTTTCCATTTTTTATTTCTTCATACACGGTTGCAACAGCTCTTTTTACCCCGAAACAGAACCCTGCCGTCTTTGCTGTCCTTACTTCCATCCTTTTTCCCTCATCAGTGTCTGTATTTTTTCTGCCACTTCTTCTATGGTCATTGCAGAGGAGTCAAGATAGATCGCATCCTCAGCCTGCTTTAACGGTGCAATGCTTCTGTGCATATCCTGATAATCCCGCTCTTCGATATCTTTTTTAATTTCTTCGAGATTGCATGGAATTCCTTTTGCCGTCAGTTCATCGAAACGTCTTCTGGCCCGCGTATCGCTTCCAGCTGTCAGATAAACTTTCAGTTGTGCATCTTTTAATACATTCGTTCCGATATCCCTGCCGTCCATGACAACATTATGCTCTTTTCCCAGCTGGCGCTGCAGCATGAGCAGTTTTTCCCGGACTCCTGCATAGGCGGAGATGACGGAGGCTGCATTTCCTGTTTCTTCTGTTCTCAGATATGGATTTACATTTTCGCCATTTAAAATGACCTGCTGTTCTCCATCTTCATACCGAATGGTTACCTGTGCCGGTTCACAGACTTTCACAACTTCTGTTTCTTCTTTTATATTTACTCCGGACCGCACACATAATACAGCCAGTGCCCGGTACATGGCACCGGTATCCACATAGATAAATCCTTCCCTTTTTGCGACCAGCTTTGCTATCGTGCTTTTTCCGGCTCCTGCCGGTCCGTCAATTGCTACATTAAACATCTGTTTCCTCTCCTTTTCCTTTTATACAGAAAATCCCGCAAGTCTTCCTGTGGACCATGCCACCTGAAGGTTATAACCGCCTGTAAATGCATCCACATCCAGCACCTCGCCGGCAAAATATAAGCCGGAAACGAGCTTTGATTCCATGGTCGCAGGATTGATATCTTTTACATTGACACCGCCCTTGGTAATGATGGCTTCCTGGAATCCCCTCGTTGCGGTAACGGTCAGCCGGAAGTTCTTAATGGCATTTACAAGATTTCTTCGCTCTTCTTTTGTAATATGGTTTACTTTCTTAAATTCGTCAATGCCGGATCGTTCTATGATTACGGGAATCATGCTCTTTGGCAGAAGATCTCCCAGTGCATTGCGGAAATCCTTATTCTTATATTCCGAAAAATCCCTTAAAATACGTTCATCCAGTGATTTTTCATCCAATGCCGGCTTCAGATCCAGCACCAGTTCTGTCTTTTTCCCCTGCCGCAGTCCTTCTGTCAGCAGACTGCTTGCACTTAAAATCACAGGGCCGCTGACTCCGAAATGGGTAAACAACATTTCCCCGAAATCGGAGTAGACTTTTTTTCCTTCTACATAAAAGTCTGCCCGGATATTTTTCAATGACAGTCCCTGCATCTCTTTGACACATTCTTCTTTGATCACAAGTGGAACAAGTGCCGGCAGAATATCCGTTACTCTGTGTCCGGTTTCTTTTGCAAAGCGGTATCCGTCCCCGGTGGATCCGGTGGACTGGTAAGAATACCCGCCGGTGGCTATAATAACTTTGGAGAAAAACATCTTTTCCCCTTTCTCCGTCACAATTCCTTTGATCACAGGTTTCTTCTCCGGTCCTTCTTCCCACAGGATATCCTGGATGCCGGTATTCAGATGGATCATTACCTGCTGTTTTTTCAACATCTTTGTAAGTCCCCATATTACATCGGAAGATTTATCCGACACTGGAAATACCCGGTTTCCCCTTTCTACCTTTGTCTCCACGCCAACATCCTGAAACATCTGTATCACATCGTCATTGCTCAGTGTATACAATGCACTGTACATAAATTTTGAATTCGTCACGATATTCCGGCGTATCTCGTCCATATCGGATGCATTGGTCAGATTACACCGTCCCTTTCCGGTAATAAAAATCTTCTTCCCAAGCTTTTCATTTTTTTCAAAAAGATGGACTTCGTGACCGGTCTCCGCCGCGGACACCGCCGCCATCATGCCAGCCGCACCGCCACCGACTACTGCTATTCTCTCCATTCTGTCTGTTCCTTTACTGATTTTTATGTTCTGAATTTTACCACAACTCTATTGGCATGTCAAATCCCTATGCAGTCGGAGTCATCGACCTTATTTAGTTCATCATTTTCCCCCGTTCCATACTGGGTGCAGATATCTTCCAGCATTTCCAGACGATTTAACAGGTTTTTCCTGCGTTTTGCCATGACTGCCGTTATCAGTGCATTGATAAGGCTCATGGGTGCACAGAGCGAGTCCGCAGCTGCCGTCATATCACTTCTGGCGATAAGATTGCAGGAGGAATACAGATTCATGGGCGAATTGACACTGTCGGTAATCGTTATCACACTGACACTTCTGCTATTTGCAAATTCAATTGCCTTCAAGGTCCGCATGGAATACCTCGGAAAACTGATTCCAACCAGACAGTCTTCTTCATTTATTTTCATCAGTTCCTCAAATAAATCACTGGTATTTCCGTTTGATACAACGGTTACTTCGTCCAGCATTAATTTAAGGTAAAATCCCATATAGACCGCCAGTGGTTCAGAACCCCGTATTCCGACCAGATAGACGTGCCTTGCATTTAACAGTTTTTCCACAGCCATTTCAAAGGTTCTGCGATCCGCCATTTCCAGTGTGCTGCTGATATTCCGGATGTCTTTCTTTAATATCTGCTCTAACACCTCCTGTCCGGATATGTTCTCGTTTTCTATGTCAACGGCTGGTGCTTCATGGAGTCTTTTGTATACCATTCCTTCCAGTGCTTTCTGCATCTGCGGGAATCCCTTATAACCCAGCAGTCCGGCAAAACGGACAACTGTTGACTCACTGACACCCACCTGTTTTCCGATCTGTGCAGCCGTAAGGAATGCCGCCTTATCGTACTGGGCAAGGATATATTCCGCCAGCTTTCTCTGTCCTCTGCTCATCGTAGGAAATTTCCCATTAATTATTTTTACCATGTTTTCCGTTTCCTTCTCTTCCATCCGTTCTCTCCCTCAGCTATTATTTTAATAAAAAAATCCGGTTCAGATCTTCTGCACGTTTTTCCCAGGTATGTGCCTGTGCCAGGTCATACCCTGCCTGTGCCAGTTTCTGGCTATATCCCCTGTCCTGCAGCAGCTTCTGTACGATTTCCGGCAGTTTTTCCCTTTCTTTCAGGGTATATCCAGCAAAATCTACATGATCATGCAGGATTTCATCCAGATAAAGGGAAGAATCCGTAACCGTTACACAGCCTGACAGCATGGAATTAAAGATACGGTCGTGTGCGCCTTCTTTAAACCATGGCATCACATTGAAGGATATTTTTGCCCGCTGCATGAATTCCAGACAGGTAAGGGAATCCACCTGTCCGATGAGATTCAGATTTTCCGGTCTTTTACATCCGGATAACTCCCAGTCTTTTCCGAGGACGGTTACTTTCATGCCTGCTTCCGCAAGGGAACACACCAGCTCCCTGCGAAAATACGACCGCACATACAGATCCACGAAAATCATGTGATACATGCAGGCAAGGGTTTCATGCCTCGTAATCTTTGGAATTTCAGTCCTCAGATGTTTGAGGATTGCTGTGTCCATCGGCAGATCCGGATTTTGAATCAGATCCTCAATGATTTCAAAATAGAATTCTTTGTTATCTTCCGGCACTCCAACCAGGTGTTTTTCCAGATTCGGCAGTGCAACATAATTTCCTGCAAACAGGATGTCGATATCCCGATCTTCATAAGGTATCGGCTCGGTAAGCAGCTTTGTTCCGCCAAGCGGCAGGAAATGCACCGGGCTGTAGCGTGGATAAAACTCTTCCACAAACCGGCAATGTCCACGGTCAGTGCATATCAGTTTTAAATTGCTGTTTGTTTCCGAAAGCTGTTTGTAATAATACATGGGATGATCTACCATCATACACCAGCATGGGATTTTATACTTTTCCCATAGAGTACTATGTTTTTCTGTTTCAAACTGTTTTTCGCCGCTCAATCCAATAAAATTAAAGGTAAACAGAACCGTTTCTCCTTCTTTGTAAAATTTTAAAAATTCTTTCCTGCTATCCACAGGTGTATTAAGATTCCAAAACCAGGTTTCTTTTCCCATATGTACAAAAGCCCGTGCCAGCTGTTCCGAAAAATATTCCAGAGTTTCCACAGCACCCTTAAACAAAATTATTCTTTTATATTCCATCCTGTAATTACCTATCACCTACTGATAATTTCAATTCCTAAAACATGTTTCTGAATCGCTTCCATATCCAGTACGGAAATCTGATCATCCTTATCGATGTCTGATGCCTGTTCATACACTCCTGTCAATGGACTGATTCCAAGAATGGATTTCTGAATCGCTTCCATATCCAGTACATCAATGATGGCATCACCGTTGACATCTCCCCGCAGGATAGTTGTATAAACCTTTCCTGTTTCCTGCTCTGTTACTTTATATCCGGTTCCCACTTTGGACGAGTTATCCAAAACCTTATCATTTGTATCCTTTACCTGTACAGGACCTGTGTATTTTCCTGCAATATCACTGACAGTAGTTCCTTCCTGAAATGAGGAAATCGTTTTATTCGCAGAATTAATGTAACAGTAAAATGGTACTATAAACTGATAAGTATGATAAAGTCCATCATTCATTTCGGATCTAACGGTTATATTCGCGGAACCAAATTTTTTCACTACAAAACTGAAGTAACTCTCTCCGTTCTGCGGATCACAATATTGAACGACATCTTTATCATCTATCTCTATCGTATATTTGTCATGATATGCCTTTGACGATGTGCTGTTATACATGGAAACAGCAGCATATACCCTGTCACCTGGTTTCAAATCCTGATAAGTGTATTGATTAATTCCATAGAAGTTATTCCCGCTTTTCATATAAAGCTTCAAATAAATCGTATCTGCTGTTTCTCTCTGTGTTTCATGACCACAGGTACGGCACCTTACGGTTGCATATCCCTTTTCGTCCATCGTTACCACTTTATAATTATGTCCCCGCGCTACCTCAGTTTTATTTGTCGAAGTAAGATTTGCAAGGTTGATTTCATAAAAGGTAATATCATCATTTTTACATACATACCATACTAATTTTCCATTTACAACAATTGGTACACAGTCACTTAAATCACCACTCATTTCATAGATTTTCCCGGTCTGATTTCCATCCCCATCAATTTTCGTATAATTTACCATACCATTTCTTGTCCAGAGAAGCATATATTCATTTTCACCGGTTTTTACAAACTGTGGGGTAGATGTTCCTGTTTCGCCTTCGTTATAAGTAGTAATCCAGTTTGTTGTTAGTTCTTTACTATCTTTTGCTATTGCAGCCACAAAAATATTTCTGGTTACCAAATCATCAATATCTCTGTTTTCCTGGCTGACGGTATTTCCTGCAAGAAGATATGCACTGTCGGAAATTTCAAATCCACCGGCGGATGCCCCTGTTTCGTTCGAATTCCAGTGCGATTGAAAAGTCATAAAGCGTTTTGTCTGGCATCTTGATATAAAATTACCATTCGTATAATCTCCGGTGTACAATTGCAGCATAAATGCCCGCGGATAATAATCCCCATGATCCACTCCTACCAGCTGCCCATCATCTATTTTGATAAACTGGTTGAAAGAATGACTGATATAACCATATGTTGAATCATAAACACCTGAAAAAGCACTGGTAACCTTCATTTGTTCCGTATCCACCTGTATGGTATAGTTTGCCTGGTGACCGCTGTACATCAGATGACAGGTACGGATAAAAAGATACTTGCCATCATGTGTCATTCTGGCAGAACCTGCATCAAAAGGTTTCTTTGTATTTGCACCGTATTCACTGGCACTTGCAATACGGTTCCAGTCCTTATCATACTTTGTAAGCCGGAGTACTTCCACTGTGTCATCTTTCTCACTGTTATTCTGACCGGATAAAATATAATAATTGTCATCCGTTGCATAAAATCCACCAAATATTGGAAGCTCGTCATCAATGATTCTGCTCTCCTGCAATTTATAATCTTTTGTGTAATATTCTACCAGGATTCCTGTATTATCATCGTTTTTTTGTACACGCATTAATTTTCCATCCGTAGTTTCGGTCAGATAGGATTCTATCGGTGTGGACCACTTGGTATAATTCTGTGCATCAATGTTTGTTGTTTCATAATCCTGTCCGCACGTCGCATAGGCAGTTACCGCCGTACTTGCCAATAAAACTGTACTTATTACAAACATAGTGAGGAATTTCATCTTTCTCATATTTTTTACCTCCAAAAGGGGCTGTCCACAGACAGCCCCTTATTTTATCATATATTACACAGGATAAGCCTTATTTTCCGTATCTGCTACGTTTAAATCAACTTTTTCTCTCTGTGCTTTTCTGTATTTGAAGAAATCTAATGCAACCTGTGGGAAGAGAGCATATGTTAATACATCTTCATCCTGTTCTTTCCACTCAGCCATCTCAGCTTCAATCTTTGGAAGTTCCGGCTCTAAGAGATCTGCAGGTCTGCAGGTAATCGGTTCTTTATCTCCGATAACTTTCTCCTGTACTTCTTTGTTGAATGGTTTTACGGTCTGACCATATTCACCACTCAGAACAGCCTTTGTTTCCTTTGTTGCAATCTTGTAACGTTCTCCACCGATAACGTTCATAACAGCCTGTGTTCCGACAATCTGTGAGGACGGTGTAACAAGAGGAGGCTCACCGAGATCTTTACGAACTCTTGGGATTTCCTCAAGCACTTCTTCGTACTTGTCCTCTGCATGCATTTCGGATAACTGTGATACCATGTTGGAGAGCATTCCGCCCGGTACCTGGTAAAGAAGAGTCTTGATGTTTACGCCTAATACCTTTGGATTTAATAATCCGGTCTTTAATGCTTCTTCTCTCATCGGACGGAAGTAATCTGCGATTTCTGCAAGTAACTTCTGGTCAAGTCCGGTATCGTATGGAGTTCCCTTGAAGGTTTCTACCATAACTTCGGTTGCCGGCTGGCTGGTACCGAGAGCAAATGGTGACATTGCAGTATCGATAACATCCACACCTGCTTCTACTGCCTTTAAGTAAGTCATGGAAGCAACACCGGAAGTATAGTGTGTATGAAGCTGGATAGGAATCTTTACGGTATCCTTTAAAGTACCGATTAATTCGGTAGCTTTATATGGAAGAAGAAGTCCTGCCATATCCTTGAAACAGATAGAATCTGCTCCCATGTCTTCAATTCTCTTTGCGATATCTTTCCAGTATTCCAAAGTATAAGCATCGCCCAGGGTATAGGATAATGCGATCTGTGCCTCTGCATTTGGATTTTCATGCTTTACGGCCTTTACTGCATTGACAGTACTCTGCAGGTTTCTAAGGTCATTTAAGCAGTCAAAGATACGGATGATATCCATACCGTTTGCAACTGATTTCTGTACAAAGTATTCTACCACATCATCTGCATAATGACGATAACCGAGAATATTCTGTCCTCTGAAAAGCATCTGAAGCTTTGTGTTCTTGAATCCATCACGGAGTTTTCTTAATCTCTCCCATGGATCTTCTTTTAAGAATCGAAGAGATGCATCAAAAGTAGCACCACCCCAACATTCAACCGAATGATAGCCAACTTTATCCATCTTATCTATAATCGGAAGCATCTGTTCTGTGGTCATTCTTGTCGCAATTAATGACTGATGAGCATCACGAAGGACAGTTTCCGTAATTTTTACTGGTTTTTTCTCTGCCATTTCTATTTCCTCCTTATATTATAACAGGATTGCCATAAATGTTCCGGCTGCTACTGCAGTACCGATAACACCTGCTACGTTTGGTCCCATGGCATGCATCAACAGGAAGTTTGTAGGATCTGCTTCCGCACCTACCTTCTGGGATACACGTGCTGCCATAGGCACTGCGGATACACCTGCGGAACCAATTAACGGATTAATCTTTCCACCGGATAATTTACACATTAATTTACCAATCAGTACACCGGCTGCTGTTCCGAATGCGAATGCAATCAGACCAAGTGCTACAATCTTCAAAGTATCCAGATTTAAGAATGCTTCTGCACTGGTACTTGCACCTACGGATGTACCAAGCAGGATAACTACGATATACATTAAAGCATTGGAAGCTGTTTCTGCAAGCTGTTTTACTACTCCGGATTCGCGGAACAGATTACCTAACATCAGCATACCAACAAGAGGTGCTGTGGTAGGAAGAATCATTACTACTACGATGGTAACAATGATTGGGAATAAGATTTTTTCCAGCTTTGTTACAGGACGAAGCTGTTCCATCTTGACCTTTCTTTCCTTCTCAGTGGTCAGCAGTTTCATGATAGGCGGCTGGATAATCGGGACCAGTGACATATAGGAATAAGCCGCTACCGCAATCGGTCCCATCAGGTCTGTCTGTCCAAGTTTACCTGCAAGGAAGATGGATGTAGGACCATCGGCACCACCGATGATGGAGATAGCTGCTGCTGCCTTATCATTGAATCCCATGGCAATCGCACCAAAGTATGCAATGTAGATACCGAACTGTGCTGCCGCACCCATAAGGAAACTCTTTGGATTTGCAATCAGTGGTCCAAAGTCTGTCAGGGCACCTACGCCCAGGAAGATAAGTGAAGGTAAGATACTCCACTCATCCAGAATATAAAAGTAATGCAATAAACCGCCGACACCGTTGGATGTTTCCTCCGGTGATGCGATGATATCCGGATAAATATTTACGAGAAGCATTCCGAATGCAATCGGCACAAGCAATAATGGCTCATATTCTCTTTTTATTGCTAAATACAGGAATACACATGCCACCAGAATCATTACATAATTGCCCCATGTCAGGCCAAAGAATGCAGACTGATGAATCAGGTTTCCCAAAACGTCAAAAACGTAATCCATGTTGAAACCTCCTTTAAAGTATTTGTAAAACGTTTTTTCTTACTTTTACAAAATTAGTTTAAAGTAGCGAGTACTGCTCCGGCTTCTACTGAACCACCTTCTGCTACGTCAATACTTGCAACGGTTCCGTCCTGTGGTGCTACAATTTCGTTTTCCATCTTCATAGCTTCCAGAATCATGACAACCTGTCCTTTTGTTACTGCTGTTCCAACCGGTGCTTTTACAGAGAGAACTTTACCTGGCATTGGTGCAGTTATTTTTACTCCGCCCTGTGCTCCGGCTGCTGCCTTCGGTGCTGCTGCAGGTGCAGCTTTCGGAGCTGCCTTTGGTGCTGCTGCAGGTGCAGCAGGTGCTGTTCCTGCTCCGGTCTCTTCTACTGCGACATCATATACATTTCCATTAACTGTAATTCTATAATTCTTCATAATTTTTTATATATCCTTTCTAATCGAAATTTCTCTTTGACTTGCGGATAGAACGTACAACAAATCCATCAGAAGAAGTTCCTGTAGAAGCTGCAATCGCTGCAGTAATAACTGCTACAAGTTCTGTATCATCTGCAAGTTCTTCTTTTGCCTCAATCTGTGATGTAACATTTTCCACTGCTGCAAATTTTTCCGGTTCATCTTTTTTCTTTGCAAATTTTGCCTGAATGTCCGGAATATAACGGAACAGTGATATAATAAAGGAAATCACTATCAGGATTGCAAATACCGTAACAAGTCCGATCAAAGTATTTAAAGCTGCACCGGACATTTTCTCACCCATGGTTTTTTCATGGCTTTCCACGGTTGAAAATGCGATTCCTGTCGGTGTGAGCTGACCGCCGATATAGTTACAGGTCAGTGTCATGACAAGATCTACATTTTCAAATTCAGCGGTACATACTACAGAATATCCTTTTTCTGTTTCTGTTGCTTTTGTCTCTGTCACTTCCTTGAATTTACCAAGCGTATCATTCTCCAGGTAAGTGTAATAACTTTCTGCCGCTTTCTTGAGAAATCCATTTGCATTTTCTTTGTAATATTCTGCATCATCAATCGTCATTGCAGCAAATGCTGACATATAGGACTGTGCCGCCTGGATTGCCGTATCTTCATCCGATGTGCTTGACATCAGGGAAGAATAATAATCGGATGCTTCATCTGCATAAACAGCCGGTGTGCACATGGTTAATATCAATACAAAGGCAATTAAAAACTGTTTCATCTTTTTCATAACTGCCACCTCCTAGACTGTACCATGTTTCTTTGCCGGGCGTTCCTCTTTCTTTGTATAAAGCATTTCAAATGCACCAATGACATACTTTCTTGTATCTTCCGGTGCAATGATGCTGTCTACATAGCCTCTCTTTGCTGCAGAAGCTGCACTTACCTGCAATGTTTCGTATTCTGCCTTCTTTTCATTAATAAATGCAACCGAATCTTCTGCTTTCTTGATTTCTTCTGCATAGATAATTCTTACTGCTGCATCGGAATCCATGGTTCCAATCTTTGCATCCGGCCATGCATATACAATATCTGCATTACATGCTTTGCTGTTCATCACATTGTATGCATTTCCCATTGCCTGTCCGACTACCACATTTACCTTTGGTACGGTTGCTTCTGCATAAGCATAAGTCAGTTTTGCTGCTGCCTTTGCAATTCTCTTTTCATTGTCAACGGTTGCTGCAAATCCAGAAGCATTTGTCAATGTCAGAACCGGAATATTAAAGGCATCACAGAAGTTTACAAAATCTGCAGCTTTCTCACAGCCTTCTGCTGTCAGTGCTGTTCCGAGTTCTTCCGCTTTTCCTTCTTCATCATAAACAACTGCTCTGTTTGCCACTGCACCTACGGTAATTCCGTTTAATTTCATGAATCCGGTTACCATGTTCTTTGCATAAGCCTTCTTAATTTCAAAGAATGTTCCAGCATCTGCAAGATTCTCCAGTGCGATCTCTGTATCGCCAACACAGTCAGCAAGATTTTCGCAGACTCTGTTTAAATCATCTGCACACTGTTCTTCCGCAAAGTCATCATTGTTCATCGGAAGCACGCTTACAAGCTGTCTGATTCCCGCAAGAACCTCTTCCTCTGTTCCGGTATAATCTGCCATACCTGAAACTTCTGCCTGATATGCGGCTGATGCCGTATCACATTTCTCTACCCTGTTTCCATCCAGTGTGTTCGGTGCGTTTACAAAAAGCTTTCCGTCTTCAGCCATAAATGTGAAATCAGAAAGGGATGCCATAACACCCATTCCACCGCCACATGTTCCGAATACTGCCGTAACCTGTGGAACTACGCCTGATGCTGCTGCCTGCTTTGCATAAACTTCACCAAATGCATTTAATGCATCTGCTGCTTCCTCAAGTCTGAGACCGGCACAATCTACCAGTGCTACTACAGGTGCTCCCATCTTTACTGCCATGTCATAAAGTCTTGAAATCTTCTTTGCATGCATTTCTCCAACGGTTCCACCAAGTATTGATGCATCCTGACTGTAAACATATACCAAGCTATTGTCGATTACACCATATCCGGTAATAACTCCATCCGATGCAGCGACTTTATCCTGCATATTAAAATCGGTGCTTCTGGCTGTTACCAAACCGCCGATTTCGACAAAGCTGTTTTCGTCAAGCAATGCATTGATTCTATTCATTGCTGACTCTTTTGCCAAATTACTCATCATTCAGCCCTCCATTTAATATATTTTTAAGCAGAATTGCTTATTATCCATAAAGTTTTGTATCATTCTTAATGATTGCGCATATTCTCGCAATTATTCACATAAGTATATACAAAGGTGGTAATCAAAATTTCTGCCGATTATAATTTTATATCGAATTGCCAAAATTGGCAAGCTGTTTTTTGTGCAATTTTACATAAAATTACATATTTTTTTTGTGAGGTATTTCATGCGATTCTTTCTGCGATGTTTTTTTACCCTCTTTTTTCTCTTTTTTTTCGTATTTTTTACCACTTTCCACTTATCTGCCGGAGAACCTTCCCCTGATGAGCTTCATGCACTGTCAGCCTGTCTGATGGATGCGGACAGCGGGCGAATCCTGTATGGCAAAACCTGTTCCGAGGTCCGTCCCAACGCAAGCACCACCAAAATCATGACCTGTATTCTCGCGCTGGAGTACGGAAATCCGGACGATCTGGTCTGTGTCAGCAAGTATGCTGCTTCCATGCCAGATGTGCAGCTGAACATGAATACGGACGAATATTACCGGCTCGGCGACCTGCTTTACTCCCTTATGCTCGAATCCCACAATGATACTGCCGTAGCCATTGCAGAGCATATCAGCGGGGACGTTTCTTCTTTTGCTGCACTGATGAACGAGAAAGCTGCCCAGATCGGCTGTACCGGCACCCATTTCATTACACCGAACGGTCTGGATGCCACAGAAACCGTCGATGGTACGGAATATATCCACGGAACTACGGCTGCGGATCTCTGTCTTATCATGTCCTATTGCATTAAAAATGATACCTTTCTTTCTATTACACAGACGGCATCCCATACCTTTACCAATTATTCCATCGGGGATGATGGCAATGCAGTTCCCGGAAACAGAAGTTTTACCGTAAATAATAAAAATGCCTTTCTCCATATGATGGATGGGGTGATCTCCGGCAAAACCGGCTTCACGGGGAATGCAGGCTACTGTTATGTGACCGCACTTAGAAATGGAGATCGTACTTTTACGGTGACTCTGCTCGGATGCGGCTGGCCGAATAACAAAACCTACAAATGGCAGGATGCATCCCTGCTGTTAAATTATGGTCTGGAAAATTTTTCCAGAAAGGATTTATTTGATTATGAAATGCAATTCCCGCCGGTTTCTGTCATGGACGGCATTACCGGAAGTGTTCCGGTAGAAATCCATCCTGCCCCGCTCATTTATGCGGTCAAATTTTCAGACGATTTGCAAATTCACTATGATTACCGCAAAAATATAACAGCACCGGTGGAACAAGGCGATGTCATCGGATCGGTATCCTATTCCCTAAACGATACTGTTATCAGAAAATATAATTTATATGCTGCCGGATCGGTCGGCAGGTTTGATTATTCCTATTGTCTGGGCCGTGTTATACAGACTTTTCTTCTGGGTAAATAGGTTGATATCCTTCCTGGATTTCTTTTAAGATTTCCTGTCTGCCCTTTAATGCAAGAATTTTTTCCCCCAGCCCGTTCTCCTGCAGTTCCTGCAGGAGCTTTCTGTGATTTTTCCCTTCAAAAGCAGGACAGATGCCGGCTAGTCCGAGATAATAGCCTTCGTCGTCTTCCCTGCAAAAAATACGGATTGGCCATATGCTGCATTCAAACGGTTTCTCGCTGCCAAGGATACAGCCTTTCTTTTCATCCAGGCAGGGACACAGGAGAATCTCCTTTTCATCATGAAACTCATAATGTGCCATATATACTTCCCTGCCATCTTTACAGACTTTATCAAAACAATCTTCCAGAATCCCGGCTTTCTTTATCCGCTCCATATCTTCTTTGGAAAACACTGGGGATTCCCATGCATCCTCTTTTACAAAAGAGCAGCAGATTCTGCACTTTGCACAGGTTTCATGTGTCAGAACATTATGTAGCATCTTTTTCTTCCTCCTGTATATATCCGATTTCCTGTTCCGCCTGCTGCTTGAATTCCGATACTTTATCCCTGTCCGGTTCCGGTAGTTCTGTAATAGAAGAAACTCCAAATTTTCTTAAGAATTCTTCGGTCGTTCCAAAGAGCAGCGGTCTTCCGGGTGCGTCCAGTCTTCCCAGTTCCGTCACAAGGTTATATTCAATCAGTTTGTTGACGGCATGTTCACATTTTACACCCCTGATATTTTCTACTTCGGTTCTGGTAACCGGCTGTTTATATGCGATGATGGACAGGGTTTCCAACAGTGCATCCGACAGCACATTTTTCTTTGGCTGGCTTGCGATCCGGATCAGATATTCGTACATACTACTTTTCGTACACATCTGATAGGATTTCTCCAGTTCCACAATCTGCAGTCCGCAGCATTCGTCTTCATATTTTTCTTTCAGTTTTTCTATCAGTGCTTTTGTCTGTGCTTCCGACAACCCGAGTGCCTCTGCCATCTTTGACAGTTCCACGGATTTTCCCATTGTAAATAAGATTGCTTCTGCTGCCGCCAGTAACTCTGACTGGTTTTTATCACTCTTCTTTTCCCGCATAATTCTCTCCTAATCCATTCTCTGTCCGGATACTTACCATAATATCGTCAAATAATTCTTTCTGTTCAATCACAATCTCTCCCATTTTCATCAGTTCAAGGATCGCCAGAAATGACACAATCACATGCATTTTACTATGCTGGGATTCCAGCAGTTTCCGGAAGCTGAATACCTTCTTCTCCCTTGCATAATCCCTGATAAAGGTGATTTTATCCGGAAGGCTTACTTCTTCCCGTTCAATATTTTTAAATTTGCTCCGGATCGGATCTACCTTATCCTCGCTCCGGTGCATTGCCTGTCGGAAAATCTCATTCAGCTGCCCCAGTGTAATTCCTGCAAGCAGTTCATCGAGATCCACCGGCGGTTCGTATGCCGCAACTTCCTCCGGTATGGTCGGAAACTTATACATCGCAAGCTCCGCTTCCTGTTCCCGATCGCGCAGTTCATAGGACATATATTTGTACATCTTATATTCCAGAAGCTTTTCCACCAGTTCCGCTCTCGGATCTACCTCTTCGCCGTCCTCTTTGACTTCTTTTGGCAGAAGCATTCTGGATTTGATATCAATCAGGGTTGCCGCCATTACAAGAAATTCACTTACCACATCCAGATCCTGCCTGTCCATCTGATTGACATATTCGAGATACTGTCTTGTAATCTCTACAATCGGAATATCATATATATTTACTTTATTCTTTTCAATCAGATGAAGCAGCAAATCCAGTGGTCCTTCAAATGCCTGCAGTTTTACCGGAATTCCCATAGTTTTCTTTCCCTTTCTTCTGCTATCCTTCCTGGTCTTTCTTCATTTCCAGGACAATGTATTCTGCCGGGTTAAAGAGCCGGAAACGGATCGTATGTGTTCCGGCTCCCGCAGTCAGAAACATCTGTGTGTCTTTTTCTCCATATTTCCCATAGGAATACTTTGGAAATAATCTCTTGCCGGTGGAAATCACACCTCCCAGAACAGGAAGCCGTACAATTCCTCCGTGGTTATGCCCCGACAGCACAAGGTCTGCACCCCACTTCTCATATGTTTCAAAGAATTCAGGTGTATGGGCAAGCAGAATTTTCACTTCATTTCTGTCTGCTTTTTCAAAAGGATTCTGTGCTGCCAGCTTCCCTGGAAATACCTTCTCCTTGTATACTCCTGCCTGCAGTTCCAGTCCGTACAGATACAATGCAGTCCTGCCATGTGTAAAATGTACCCCTGCATTATTCAGAAGTCTGATCTTTCCCATGTGTTCAACCCGGCTGATATAATCCTTCCATCCATCCAGCGCCTTTCCTCTGGTTTCGTGATTTCCAAAGGTATAATAAACCGGACAGATATCTTTGATCAGTGTCAGGAAATGAAATGCCTGCTCTGTCCGGAGTTTCTTCTCCTTTCCGATAATCAGATCCCCGCCCAGCAGAATGTAGTCGGGATTTTCCTGCCTTATGGCATCTGCCAGTTCCTGATTCTCCCTGCCAAATACACTTTCGTGCAGATCCGACAGGAACACAATCTTAATATTATCTTTTATTTTCCTGCTCTTATATAAATAATATGCCCTGGTAAAATGCGTATTTTCATAGTGGCTTCTGAGTAATACTGCTGCCAGTATTACTGCACATAATATCAGAAAGTATAACATAAAACCTCCGTATTGTAAATAATTCTCTTTTCTCTAGATCCACAGTTCATGGATCAGTCTTTTCAGACAGTCCAGATATACCATTTTCTTCACATCATTTCCGGCGATGATATCCACCGTTCCAATCTGCTTTTCCCCCAGATAGTATTCCGCAGTTCCGATCACATCCCCCTGATGTACCGGTGCCGGAATTTCTTCTTTCAGATTTATCTTCTTTTCAATCTGTCCGATGTCCTCCCCGCTGGTGCTTAAATAGCTGAATGGACCTCGGTATCCAATGGTCACGCTATCCTTTACTCCCTGTGTAACTGGAACATCATTTAAGCTATCTTTATTTTCATCCCTGTACAGACTGCAGTTTGCATATCCATAATCGAGCAGCCTTACCGCTTCTGAAAATCTCGCCTTGTAATCCGGTGCTGCCATGATGACGGCAATCAAATCGATATCGTCCTTTCTTGCTGTCGCACTGACACAGTATTTTGCCTTACTGGTCGAACCGGTTTTCAGGCCGGTTGCCCACTGATACTGTTTCAGGAGTTTATTTGTATTTGCCAGACCAAATTCACTGCTTCCTTTTGCCGTTGTATGTATAATATTTTCCATCCAAATCCCGGAATAATCAAATATCTGTGGATATCTGGTAATCAGTTCCCGAGACATCAGTGCCACATCCCTCGCCGAGGTATAATGTCCATCCGAATCCGTAAGTCCGCAGCAGTCCTCAAAATGGGTATTGGACATTCCAAGCTCTGCCGCCCGTTCATTCATGCGTTTCACAAACTCCTGTTCGTTTCCTGCTATGTATTCAGCCATTGCGACACAGGCATCATTTCCGGAAGCCACAATAATACATTTAATTAGTGTGTCCACACTCTGTACCTCTCCTTCTTCGAGAAATACCTGCGAACCTCCCATGGATTTTGCATAGGCGGAGGTAGTTACCTGGTCTTCCAGTTCAATATCCCCTTCCCCGAGTGCATCAAAAACAAGGATGAGTGTCATTATTTTGGTAATACTTGCCGGACTAAGCTGTTCATCCGCATTGTTTTCGTAGATCACACTTCCAGTAGATGCTTCCATCAGAATACAGGCTTTCGCCGTCAGCCCAAGGGAATCCGCACCATTCTGTGTTTCTTCTTCTGCATATACATAAAACGGCAGCATGCCCAATGTCAGGATATTAATCATTAGCCATACTGCCGCGATTTTGAATTTTTTCTTCATATTCATTCTTTCATCTTTTCTTATCTCATTTTATGCTGAAAAAATGAATTTATGAATTTTCATCGAAAATCAGGAATCCCGATTCTGGGAAACTCCGGTTTCATTGCCATCTGTCGCGATATAAATGTATTCATCGGAGGTACTTACAACCGACCTTCCCTTCCACAGCTGCTTCACCGTAAAGGAATCCAGGTTCTGTACTTCATCCGCTTTTACAATCAATGTCTTATCATCGACAAACTGTGTCTCACATTTCTGGTTGTTGATATAGACATAACTGAATGGTGAGAAATATGTGCCTTTTACAATATAGTAATGGCTCGTATCTGCCGGATCTACACTTTCCTCCTCGGTTTGCGGTTCACCCGACAGATCCGCCGAACTTGGATAGAACTGCTGCGGATTATTTTCCTGTTCCACTCCGGTAATAATAACCGGATAAGTTCCCATCTGTAAATCCGTCGGTACATATGGGTTTGTTCCGTCAAATGCATATCGGTCACCATAGAGCATATCATATTCCAGTGTTTTCAATGACTGGAGATAATTGGCATCATTCTGGTAAACTCTGTGAAATTTATTGATCACACCCTGATCGATTCCGAGTTTCTGAAGAATACGAGGGTATATCTGGAAAGTTTCTAAATCTTCATTCGGCATATCAAATCCAAAATTACTCCAGATAACGTACTCGGTCTGATATAAATTTGCATTGGTCAGTTCATCCTCTGTCAGTTCCAGACTCGGAAGATGATCGCCATACATGACAAGAATGATGTCCTCATCAAATTTGGAAAGTGTATCGGTCAGTTCCCCGATGAAATCATCCATTTCCTTAATCTGATTTACATAGTATTCAAACTGATTCCTGCGTTCCTCATCTTCGATACCGGATACTGTAATCAGAGGTTCTTCAATTACCTGATAGGACGGATAGGTGCCATGCCCCTGAACGGATATCGTATAGATAAAATCCTGTTCGTCCGTAGATTCCAGTACATCCATAATCTGCTGTGTCAGAATCTTGTCCTTTACCCACTCAAGCGGTGTGTATTCGGTCGGATTCATATATTCCACACTGGTAAAGGTATTAATGCCAAGGTTCTTAAATACCTGGTTTCTCGAATAGAAGGATGCATTATTATTATGGAGCACATGCGAAGTATAACCATAATCCCGCAGTACATAGGCAATACTTTCACAGGTGGTTTCTTTCAATATTGTCTTATATGGGAACTCGCCCGGTCCGAAATCTTCCAGGTTCATGCCGGTCATCATCTCAAATTCAGTGTTTGCCGTACCATATCCGACATTATTTACCGAAAGAAATCCGGAAGGATATTCTTTCTTCAGCTGATTGAAAATCGGTGTTGCCTCTTCAGACAATTCCAGATCTTTTACTTTATTTACATCAAAGAAGGATTCCAGCTGTAAAAAGATGATATTTGGCGTATCCGCATCTTCGACCGGAGCATCCTCCGCCGCATCCAGTTTCTGCTTTATCTTCTGGATAGTTTCCGCAGAATACTCCTTTGGTTTCTTCACACCTACATTTACCACGGAATTCGCAAAGCAGTAAGCAAATCCGTATTTCTGATATGCGATGGACAGATTCGGGAATTTTGTTGAAAGACTTCCCGTTGCGATTCCGATATCTGCGGAACCGACTGTTACAATGCCGATAAGAATAATCAATGCGATATTCCAGACATAATTGATTTTCTGTGCATATTTCGGTACCTTCTTCCATAAAAACAGGACAAGGCCAATTGCGGCAATGATCAGTGCAATCAAAAATGCTCCCAGTACTCCACTCAGATACTTATTCATGATTCCCATAACAGAAGTTGCCATTCTGAGGTCATTTGCCGAAAATGGTGTTTCACGGTAGGTTTTGAGCATAAAGTTAGCCACACCAAACCCAATCCATACGCAGGAAATCATAAGCATGGGGGCAATTCTTTTTTTCAATACCAGTGTAAATGACAGTGTAAACAATACAATAATATAATTCAACAGAAATGTAACCGGACTTCCCGTAACAAAACCAAAAAATTTTGAAACAGATCTCTGGTTTAATGCTTCTGCAATGGTATAGGATACAAGCGGTGCTATCAGAAAGACAAGAAGTGTTGCCCTTTTCACTTTATCATTCCAGATATCCTTAAAATAATTTATGATCTTACTCTTCATGATTATAACCTTTCTCCTCATGTCGTGAATTTCCTCTTATGCGGACGGATAGCTGTTTTTGATGTTTCCATCGAGATCCTTCCATAAAAAGCGTCCATCTTCAATCGTCATATAGCCATGATGGCTGTTTTCCTTTGGTATGGACACTGAACCGGGATTCATATACATATTATTTCCGACTTTCTCACATGCCGGCACATGTGTATGACCATGTAATAATACCTCATTTTCTGCAAGATTAGGCATAAAATTTTTATTAAATTTATGACCATGTGTGGCAAAAATAGTTATATGATCCAGGCAGAGCAGACAATACTCCGCAAGCACCGGAAATTCCAGTACCATCTGGTCAACTTCGGTATCGCAGTTTCCTCTTACACAGAGAATCTCGTTTTTCATTTCATTTAACATGGCAAGAACCTTTTTGGGATTATATTCTTCCGGTAAATCATTTCTTGGTCCGTGATAAAGAATATCACCGAGCAGTAATAGTTTATCACAGGCTTCTTCTTTGTACTTCTTCAGAAGCTTTTCGCAATAATACGCAGAACCATGGATATCTGCTGCTACCATTATTTTCATCTTTCTTTTACCTCTTTTCAGGAATTTCTGACAAATCATAACACATCTGTTACTTTTTTTCAAGTCCGAAGATATCCTGCCTTATGATTTTCAACAGAATTTCCAGTATTTTTAAGTAAGTATAATAATCTTCTTTTTCGATCCTGCATGGCAGATAATATTTCTTTCCCTTTTCCATTCTGACCATGAGTTTCTGGGAAAATGCCGCCCCGGAAAATTCAAATCCGGATACTTCCTTCAGATCTAATTCTCCCCCTGTTACCAGATTTTTATAATAAATTTTCTCAGTAGTGACCGCCATTCCTTCCTTTCCGTTTTTCAGGACTGATGTATCATTGAACAGCAGAATATGTTCAAATTTCCCGGAGGACACAAACGAATTCTCCGCCTGCTTGATTTTAGCTTCATTATCACCGAATACAACCCTGCCACTGATTGTTTTACAGTCCTTGATTTCTTCAAGAAATTTCTGCAAGAGTGCCTCCTGGTTATCCTTCTGTGTCATGCCGATCTTTTCTTCCATTTCTCTTACCAGCCCGTCCACATACACGGTTTTGCACGGAATAGCCTTAATTTTACGGTACAGACTGTCCGCCTGGCCGGATTCATATTCTTCCCGGATTTCTTTTTCCTGCCTGTCAAAAAAGTTTTCAACAGCCGGGTGAACCGTCATGTCAGGCTTGGCAATCCGGACAGACAGCCCGATCTGATCCGCACTGGCCTGCACAGCATCCCAGCCATTAAGCTCCGGTACTGTCTCCGTCCTGAATTTTTCATATCTTAACATGGCATCTTCTGATTTTCCTCCGGCAAATTCAAGCTCTGACAGCCATTTTCCATAGTTTTTTTTCAGATAATCCTGGGTTCTTGCAAAATCCTGATACGTCATCAGAAAATCCTGCGTTTCCATTGCCATGCGTATTGTTTTTTCCATAACATCATCTGGTGTATACTGAAAAATCTGATAAAAAATGTAATTACACTGTTTTACCAGATTCTCATTTTCCCTGATACACCCGAATTCCTTCATCAGGCAGACTGTGGCAAATCCTGCCGCTCCGGATAGTTTCATTGCCGGTATTCTGCCCGAATCTGCCTTTATTGTAAAATAGATATCCCACACAACCTTCTTTACTACATTTTCTGACAAGGTCAGCACAAACGGATAAAATCCGGCTTTCACAAGTTCTACCATAATTCTTTTGTCCTTTCTTAAAATTGTCATTTATTGTAATATTTTCTTCATAATATCAAAATTTACAAATGCTTCCAGATAGGCTGTCAGGATATTCAGTGCAAAAATAAGTAAAAAACACCGCAGGTAGATTCCCAGCTTCTTTTTCATGATTCTTGATGCAATTTCCTTTTTACTTACGTTTTCCACCCGGACTTCCTTCTGTATTTCTTTTACAAAAGAAACGAGAATGATAATCATTACAATATATGTAATATAATGCGGAAATATGGAAATTCCATACAACAGCATACCACCGCTTCCATACTGCATCACATACACACTGATTAGTATTCCGACCGTCAGGCCTTTATACAGAAGATAGACATTACAGACCAGATTTCCCAGTGTCGTAAATGCCAGTATCAGCAAAACAAGAATTTCCCTGCTTCTCTCCGCAAAAGAATAGAAAAACAGATCCTTCTTGTTCACGGTGCATTCCGAAAACCTGTCTATAAAATAGGTACTGTATGTCCCTAATTCTTCATATCCGCCTTTACAGAAGATATTGATAAAAAAGGTTCCGGCTGTAACTCCAAGGAGAAAGAGCAAGATAATACCTGCCGTCTGGGATATTCTCCATGAAATTCTGCCCGCCGGAAGACTTTTTTCTTTCTTTTTATTTTTTGCCGCACTGATATATGTAATATTTTTTAGCATATCCGTCTCCCCTGCCGTTATGAAGTTCTGCCTGTAACCTGTTCATAACAGTATATGAAGAAATGGCCTTACTTATGCTTTTTATTTCACTTTTCTTCCCCGGACATATTTTTCATAATAGGTCATGATACCGGAAATGGTTTTGGCATCCATGATTTTTCCCTGATATACCATATCCACCAATTCCTCGATCCCATATTCAAACACTTCGACATATTCCCCGTCATCCAGATGCTGCTGTGTTTTGACCAGATCCGTTGCAACAAAGATATCGATCTGTTCATTACAGAATGCAACGGTGGTATTCAGACTGATCAGCTTTTCCAGATGATCGGAATGATAACCTGTTTCTTCCTCCAGTTCCCTTGCCGCACAGTTCTGAAACGGCTCATCCAGGCTGTTTCTTCCTCCCGCCGGCAGTTCCAGGCATACCCGGTCGAGTGCATTCCGGTACTGTTTTACCATAAGGATTCTTCCTTCCTGCGTGACCGGAACGACCGCTGCTGCGCCTTTATGTCCGATAAAATCATAATCGTCTATTCTGCCATCCGGAAGTTCCACAGTATCCTGATACAGACTGAATACATGACATTTTTTAACCAGTTCCCTGTTGATTCTTTTTAATACTTCCATTTACTGCCTCCGCTCTGATTATTTAATATTCTCCGCCTTGTTATAGCAGGCATCCGTTGCCTTAATAATACTGTTGCGAAATCCCCATTCTTCCAGTGCTGCAACTCCGGCGATGGTTGTTCCGCCCGGCGAGCAGACAGCATCTTTTAATTCTGCCGGATGCTTTCCCGTTTCCAGCACCATTTTTGCAGCTCCCATAACCGTCTGTGCAGCCATCTGATAGGCGTCTTTTCTTGGCACTCCATATTTTACCACACTGTCGGCAAGTGCCTCGATAAACATATAGACATAGGCCGGAGAACTTCCGGACGCACATACTACGGCACTCATCAGCTTTTCATCCACAACTGCATATTTTCCAAATGATTTAAATATTTTTTCTATCATTTCTTTCTCGGTCAGGCTGAACAGGGACGAATCATAACTTACCCCCGTCATGCCTTCTCCGAGAAGTGCCGGTGTATTCGGCATTGCCCGTACAACCCTGGAGTCAAATCCCAGCATATCCGTAAGATATTCTATGGTAATTCCCGGTGCAAGTGAAATCACGACATGTTCCTTTGTAATTACATTCTCAATATTTTTAATCACCTGGTCATACATCTGTGGTTTTACTGCCAGAATAAGATATTTTACATTATTCGCAAGTTCCGCATTGCTCTCCACGAAACGCACCCCCGTCTCTTCTTCCATACTTCTTCCCAATACACTGTTCTTTCTGGTAAAAAGGATGTCATCCTTTTCAAATACTTTTAATGCACCTTTTAACATGGCATATCCCATGTTTCCCATTCCGATAAATCCGATTTTTGCCATTTTTTCTTCCTTTCTCTTAACACATAAGGGCTCATCTCTATAACAGATAAAGCCAGATACTTTCTGTATCTGACTTTACCACAATTTTTATAAAATTTCTACTATAATTACTGTAAATCATTCAGGAATTTTTCAATTCTTGTTAAACCTTTATCAATCTGTTCTACAGAAATTGCATAAGATAATCTGATATGATCCGGGAATCCGAAATCTGCGCATGGCACAACTGCAACATTATAATCTTCAATCAGAATTCTTGCAAATTCTGCTGCAGTTTCTACTTTCTTTCCCTTATATTCTTTCTTTAATGCTTCACTGACATCTGCAAAGACATAAAATGCTCCCAGAGGTTCTTCCGTGGACACATATGGCAGTGCAGACATTTTTTCATACATGAATTTTCTTCTCTTGTCAAATTCGCCAAGCATCATCTGTACAGTTGACTGGTCACCGGTCAGTGCCTCCAGTGCCGCTTTCTGTGCGATGGAGTTTGGATTGGATGTCTGATGGCTCTGTACACTTCCCATTAATTTTGCGATTTCTTCGCTAGAACCTGTATAACCGATTCTCCATCCTGTCATGGCATAACTCTTTGCAAGTCCGCTGACAGTAATGGTTCTCTTATAAATCTCTTCGTTAAAGCTTGCAATACTGATGTGTTTATTTCCATTGTATACAAGATATTCATACATTTCATCTGATACAACATAAATATCATTCTTTACTGCATAATCTGCAATCGCACGAAGTTCTTCTTCGCTATAAATCATACCGGTCGGGTTATTCGGTGTATTCAGAACCAGTGCTTTTGTCTTCTCTGTGGTAGCAGCCTGAAGCTGTTCTGCAGTTACTTTGTATCCGTTTTCTTTTTCTCCTCTTACAAATACCGGTACACCATCGGAAAGTTTTATGATTTCCGGATAACTAAGCCAGTATGGTGCCGGAATAATAACTTCATCTCCAGGATTTAAAATAGCCTCAAAAACATTGGTAAGGGAATGTTTTCCACCATTACTGATTACGATCTGGCTTGGTTTATAATCAAGACCGTTAAACTTCTTAAATTTATCACACACAGCCTGTTTCAATTCTACAATACCGGATGCTGGGGTATATTTTGTAAATCCATCCTTAATTGCCTTAATTGCTGCATTACAAATATTATCCGGTGTATTGAAATCCGGTTCTCCTGCTCCGAATCCAACCACATCCAGTCCCTGTGCTTTTAATTCTTTTGCTTTTGCAGTAATTGCCAGTGTTGAAGAAGGTTTCACTGCCTGTGCTTTTCTTGATAATGTTAATGCCATTTTTACTCATCCTTTCTTTCTGTAAGAGTCGTTTTCTTTCTCCTGTGTCCGTGGCAGAAATACTTTAGTGCACTCTACGCAGACACACTTGCTACATTATAATACAAAGAAGGTCTATTGTCTAGCATTTCTTTCATTTTTTTCTAATTTTAGCTATTTTTTACATTTAGGGGATTTTCTTATTTCCATTTTATGTTATAATATACTATGTATGTATTTGAGCGAGTACAATTCATATAATAATCCATGCAAAAAGGAGCACAAACAATGTCGATAACAGAATCACAGAATCTATCCATCCACCAGTTATGCGAAGCAATCGATCTGCTTGACACCTGTATGGATGATTATTTATATGTTTATGATTTTGAAAATGATTTTTACTATATATCCAGCCATGCACAGGATCGATTCTCCCTTCCTTCATGTTCGTTCCATGAGGTTGCCCTGACACATTCCCAGTTTGTCTATCCTCCGGATTTTCCTAAATTAAAAGATGAACTTGCCCTGCTTTCTAAGGGAGGCAGAACTTCCCATTCCATGCAATACCGCTGGACAGATCACGATGGACAGCCTATCTGGATCGACTGCCGCGGAACGATAATCAGTGAAGGAGATAAGCCGCTCTATCTTTTCGGCTGCATTAACGAAATCGGTGCTGTCCAGAAAGCAGATAATGTAAGTGGTCTTTTAGGAGAATCCTCATTGAAATCCTATATCCAGCAGCTTCTCCCAAAACTTCCGAACGGTTTTCTGCTCCGCATCGGACTGGATGACTTCAAGAAGATAAACGAAAAACTCGGAACGGATTATGGTGATCGCATACTGAAGCGAACTGCCGATGATATTTCTTCCTGTATTCTTCCCGGTCAGAAAATTTACCGGGTACAGTCGGACGAATTTATCGTACTGGATTTTGCCGGTGGCACAGAAGCCATCGCCATTGATTTATACAAGCGTATCCGAAGCTTTATCAGCAAATTTGTTGCAGACAATCACTATGAAGCAGTATTTACCATATCGGCAGGTCTGCTGACCAGTGAAAACATTATCCAGCACACTTATTCGGACATTATGAAATATTCGGATTTTTCACTGAATGAGGCGAAACGTCAGGGCAAAAATCTCTGTTATATTTTCCAGCAGGCAGATTATGACAAATTCTGCCGCCGGCAGGAACTGACCAAAGTTCTCCGTCAGTCAATTAACGAAGGATTCAACGGCTTTGAGGCATATTTCCAGCCATTGTTTGCAAGCCGGACCAATACCTTATATGGTGCGGAATCCCTGATGCGTTTTCGTTCAGAATCTGGCAATATGATATCTCCCGGTGAGTTTATTCCGATTCTGGAAGAAACAGGGCTGATTATTCCAGTAGGACAGTGGATGCTCCATACGGTTTTGAAACGTGCGAAAGAAATTATCGGAATTTGTCCGGACTTCCATATCAGCATTAATGTTTCCTATATCCAGGTAATGAAGAGTGACATTATCAATGAGATTATCCGTGCGGTTTCCGGTTATCAGATTCCACCATCCAATGTCATTGTGGAATTGACAGAAAGTGGTCTGCTTGTTTCCAATCTCCAGCTTGCAAAGACCTGGAGCAAGCTGAACGAACAGGGTATCCAGCTTGCACTGGATGATTTCGGAACCGGATATTCCAATTTTCATTATCTGCATACCCTGCGTCCGAACATTATCAAAATCGACCGTTCTTTCACGCTGAATGCACTTGAGAACGAATATGAATACAATCTGCTTGCCTTAATCAGCGGAATGGTACATGATTTAAACCTTACCGTATGTATCGAAGGAATTGAAACGAATGAGGAACGTCTGAAAATGCTGAATGTTTCTCCTGACTATTATCAGGGATTCTTTTTTGGAAAGCCCTGTCCATACGAGGAATTTGTAAAGAACTTTATTGCATAATATAAAAAGGCGATAGAATCTTTGAATTATCAATCGATTCTATCGTCTTTTCTTATCTTATAGGATTTTCAGTGTCTCAACAGATAAAGTTTCTTTCTATTTTCACAAATCTGCAATTTTCTGCTATTTCGCATATTCCACGCATCTTGATTCGCGAACAACACTAACTTTAATTTGTCCCGGATATTCAAGTTCATTTTCTATCTGCTTTGAAATATTTCTTGCAAGCAATACCATATCAGCATCATTTACCTGTTCCGGTATTACCATAATGCGGATCTCTCTGCCCGCCTGTATTGCAAAGGATTTCTCTACACCTTTATATGAATTACTAATATCTTCCAACTGTTTTAATCTGTTTGTGTATGCTTCGAGGGTTTCCCTTCTTGCTCCCGGTCTTGCAGCTGAAATCGCATCCGCAGCCTGTACCAGGCATGCAATCAATGATTCCGGTGCAACATCCCCATGATGTGCCTCTACTGCATTAATAATAATCGGGGATTCTTTATATTTTCTACATAAATCCACACCAATCTGAATATGGGAACCTTCCATCTCATGGTCAACTGACTTTCCAATATCGTGCAACAGACCTGCCCTTTTTGCCATTCGTACATCCACACCTACCTCACCGGCAAGCAGTCCTGCCAGATGGGCAACTTCGATCGAGTGCTTTAATGCATTCTGACCATAGCTTGTACGAAATCTCATTTTACCAAGTAATTTGATTAATTCCGGATGAATTCCATGGACACCAACTTCCAGGGAAGCTTCTTCTCCGGCTTCTCTCATCATAACCTCGACTTCTTTCTGGGCCTTCTCTACCATCTCTTCGATTCTGGCCGGATGAATACGTCCATCTACGATAAGTTTTTCCAGTGCAATTCTTGCCACTTCTCTCCGGATCGGATCAAAGCTGGAAAGGATAACTGCTTCCGGAGTATCATCAATAATCAAATCGACACCGGTCAGTGTTTCAAGTGTTCTGATGTTTCGACCTTCTCTTCCGATAATACGGCCTTTCATTTCATCATTTGGAAGCTGGACAACCGAAATCGTTGTCTCAGAAACATGATCGGCAGCACATTTCTGAATGGCTGTAACCACATATTCCTTCGCCTTTTTACCGGCTTCTTCTTTCGCTCGGGTTTCCAGTTCCTTGATAAGCTTCGCCGTATCAAGTTTTACGTCATCTTCGACAGTTCTAAGGAGCAGATCCTTCGCCTGATCGGAAGTCAGTCCGGAAATTCTCTCTAATTCCTTTGTACGTTCTTCGCCAAGCTTCTCTACCTCTGTCTTTCTCTTTGCAAGCTGTTCTTCCTTTGACGCAAGAGCTGATTCTTTCTTCTCCAGCATATAAGCTTTCTTATCCACACTCTCTTCCTTTGATAAAACACGTTTCTCGTAGTGCTGAAGTTCATTTCTCCGCTCTTTTGTTTCTCTTTCCAGTTCGTTCTTTGTCTTTAATGACTCTTCTTTCGCCTCTAAAAGGGCTTCTCTTTTCTTCGTTTCCGCTGTTTTTAATGCTTCATCTATGATTTCGTTTGCTCTGGCCTGCGCACTTCCTACTTTTACTTCTACACATTTCTTATAATATGTAATAGCTGCAAACCAGACAATAATAGCAGTTACAACAATCGTTATTACAACAGCAATTATAATATCAGTCACAGGAGCACCTCCTTATTTAGTTTTCATTGTACAATACAACATATTAATTTTATACTTTTTTACATACAATGTCAAGTGGATATAGTATTTTTCTATACTTTATGCACAAGATCTACTCCTCCGGCTCATGTCTGATGCAGTATAAAACATCATCCATTCCAAAACCTCTGCGCAGAAGATATCCGATCATACGATTCTCTGCTTTCTTATCCGTTTCCCGGAAATTATACTTTCTTTTACGAAGAAGTTCGTAGATAAGTTCTTTCTCGCAGCTTTCTCCCATTTCGTTTTCCCGCTCATCCAGAATCTCATTCACAAGTTCTCTCGAAATCCCTTTCTGCATGAGTTTCTGGCTGATATTTCTCCTGCTCCTGCGTTCAGCATAAAGATTTATATAATTCTGTGCATATCTCTGATCATCTATATAACGGTACTGTTTTAGAAAATCCACGGCATAATCAATGAGTTCCTCCGGATAGAACGCCTGCTTCAGTTTCGTCCGTATCTCATATTCCGTTTTATCCGCAGCCTTTAATAAATATAATGCCCGCTCTTTGATCCGTTTTCTTAAAATCTCATGATAGATTTCCTCCACCTGCTCCTGGACAAGTTCCATCCCCTCACTCAGATGCAGTCGTCTGATTTCGCCTTTATACAACGCAAATACGGTTCCGTCCTGCAATGTGATTTTTGACTTCTTATGATTTAGCTCTGTAATGCTTACGATCTTCATCTTATTTATTCTTCTACAGATTCTTCCTCTGTTTCATCAACTTCTGCTTCTTTCGTTTTCTCCTCTTCCTCTTCGCTGAAGCACTTCTCTCTTACTGCATGATCCACGACTTCACATATATCAGGATTGTTCTTTAAAAACTGCTTCGCATTCTCGCGTCCCTGTCCGATCTTATCGCCATTGTATGCATACCATGCACCACTCTTGTTGATAATTCCGAATTTAACTGCAAGGTCAAGGATATCGCCAATCGTGGAAATACCTTCCCCGAACATGATATCGAATTCTGCTTCCTTAAACGGAGGTGCAATCTTATTTTTTACCACCTTTACCCTTGTCCTGCTTCCGATCACTTCACCACCAGCCTTTAAGGTCTCGATCTTGCGGACATCCATTCGGATGGAAGAATAGAACTTCAGTGCACGTCCGCCGGTTGTTGTCTCCGGATTTCCAAACATAACACCAACTTTCTCACGCAGCTGGTTAATAAAGACAACAATACAGTTTGATTTGCTGATGATTGCCGTAAGTTTTCTGAGTGCCTGTGACATCAGTCTTGCCTGAAGACCAATGTGGCTGTCACCCATCTCACCGTCTATTTCTGCCTTCGGAACAAGTGCAGCAACAGAATCCACGATTACGATATCAACTGCCCCGGAACGTACCAGTGTTTCCGTGATTTCCAAAGCCTGCTCACCGAAATCCGGCTGGGAAATGTATAAATTATCAATATCTACACCAATATTCTTTGCATAAACAGGATCGAGTGCATGCTCTGCATCAATAAATCCGGCGATTCCGCCCGCCTTCTGTACTTCTGCAATCATATGGAGTGCAACTGTGGTTTTACCACTTGATTCCGGACCATATATCTCAATAATACGTCCCTTCGGTATTCCGCCAAGTCCCAGTGCAATATCAAGGCTGAGCGAACCGGTCGGAACTGTCTCGATATTCATATTCGCACTGGAATCCCCCAGTTTCATAATAGAACCTTTTCCATGCTGTTTCTCTATCTGTGCCAAAGCACCTTCAAGTGCTTTCAGTTTATCATTCTTATCCATTCTAAAACCTCCAAATCCATCTGTTTTGTATTTCCTTACACAGCCAGAACGAAAATACGTTCGTGAATGTATGTTCGATTGACTCTATCATAATATATATTATTCCATTTGTCAACCTGGTTTTTAATTATTTCTTTTTTGTTTACTTTTATTACAATATCATGTATTTATTATTATGTCAAGTAAAAAAACTGTCATGTGACATGACAGTTTTCATTCGTTTTAATGATTTGTATCTTTTAAGACTTCTTTGTTTTTTGCAATATAATCAGCAAGGGAAATAATCGTAAGTATTAATGAAACATAAATAAGTACCTGTCCGATCAGATGATAGAATGGTAATTCCAAATCAAGAATCAGCCATATAATCATAAGCATCTGGCATACCGTTTTTATTTTGCCCCAATAGCTTGCAGCAATTACAATTCCATTATCTGCGGCGATTGTACGGAATCCGCTGATAATCAGTTCCCTGCTGATTATGATAATTACAATCCACTTCGGAATGACATTACTCAGACAGATAAGTGCTGAACACACCAGCAGTTTGTCCGCCATCGGATCCATAAACTTTCCAAAATTAGTTACCAGATTATATTTTCTTGCAATCTTACCATCAAGCATATCTGTTATACTTGCAATAATAAATATTGCCACAGCTATATACTTGTCTGCTCCTTCCAAAAAAGGATATTCCATAAATATTACAAAAAATGGAATCAGACACATTCTCAAAACAGTTAATTTATTGGGTAAATTCATTTTTTCCTCCTGTCTGCCCGTACTAAACCAGCTCTCCAATTAAATCGTAATCCGATGATGCAGTGATTTTTACTTTTACAAAATCTCCCGTCATAAGAGCCTCATCCGTATGAATGAACACATAACCGTCAATGTTCGGTGCATCCATGTAGGTTCTTCCAATATACGCATTTTCATCTGCAACTTTGCCTTCGATTACGGCAAGCATCTCCTGCCCGATCCTTCTTTCTGATTTTTCAAAAGCAATGTCCTGCTGCAGCTCCATGATTTCGCACTGGCGGTCAGCCTTAACCTCTTCGTCAATCTGATCCGGAAACTCGGCTGCCGGTGTTCCTTCTTCCGGAGAATACGGAAATACTCCCAGCCGGTCGAATTCCATCTCATCAACAAAATCCATCATCTCTTCAAAGTTGTCTTCGGTTTCACCAGGAAATCCGGTAATCAATGTTGTCCGCAGGATAATATCAGGGATTGCTTCCCTCAGTTTTGTTACAATCTCCTGAATCTCTTTTTTGTTGGTACGTCTTCCCATTTTTTTCAGAATGGCATCATTACAATGCTGAATCGGCATATCCAGATAATGGCAAATCTTCTGTTCTTCCTTCATCGTCTGGATAAGTTCATCGTAAATTTCTTCCGGATAACAATACATAATACGGATAAACTGAATTCCCTGTATTTTGCAAAGTTCTTTTAATAATTTATGAAGAGATTTCTCTCCATAAATATCTTTGCCATACATGGTGGTTTCCTGTGCAACAAGAATCAACTCTTTTACTCCTTTTTCCGCAAGCTCTTTTGCCTGGCGGAGCAGGTTCTCCATCGGAACACTCCGGTAATTTCCCCTTACTTTTGGGATAATACAGTATGTGCAATGCTTATCACAGCCTTCTGCAATCTTCAGATGGGCAAAATAACCACCGGTAGTAACCACACGTTCCGTCCGGATATCCGGCAGTCGGTTCAAATCCTTAAATACCTGTGGTTTCTTTCCTTCGAGTGCCTGTTCCACAGCTTCTGCAATCGCATCGTAAGAAGACGTTCCAATCACGGCATCTACTTCCGGAATCTCTTTATATATTTCTTCCTTGTATCGTTCTGCCAGACAGCCGGTTACAATAAGTGCCTGACATTTATAGTGTGTCTTGCACTGAGCCATGTCAAGAATGGTATTAATGCTCTCTTCTTTTGCATCGCTGATAAAACAGCAGGAATTCACAACGATAATATCTGCTTCACATTCATCATCTGTAAATTCATAGCCTTTGTTGCGCAGAATTCCAAGCATCTGCTCGGAATCTGCCAGATTCTTGTCACAGCCAAGTGATATAAATAATATCTTCATAAATTCCCTATTCTTCTGTTTCTGCTTCTTCTGTATCTTCAGTTACTTCAAGCACTTCTTCTTCCTTACTTTCTTCTGCTTCTTTTTCTTCTTTTTCTGCTTTTTCTGCTTCTTCCGCCTCTTTGGCTGCCTTCTCTGCTGCTGCCTTTGCCGCTGCCTTAGCTGCTCTTCTCGCTAAGATCTCTTCTGCCCTGATTACAGATTCTTCTGCTTCTTTTGCCATCTCCACGGCTTCTTCATCTGTAAGAATCTTAATTTTTGAATCATATAATTCATCCACGGCTATGGATAATGGTTTGATACCTTTTCCTCTGGTTCTTACTAACGGTTCTTCCCCGCCGATAATCTGTCTTGCTCTCTTTGCTGTTGCAAGCACGATGGAATAACGGCTCTGTACAATCGGCTGTTCGCCCGGCTCCACATCACTGTTTACAACTTCCATTAAATCTGTATAAGATGGATGTAACATAATTTTTCTCCTTCCGAAGAGTTTTCTCTTCTTTCACCAATTTTATTTATTTTATTCAATATTCTGAATCTGTTCTCTGATTTTTTCAATCTCTGCTTTTAATTCAATCGCATAATTTGTTACTTCAAGGTCATTTGCCTTTGAAAGTATGGTGTTTGCCTCGCGGTTCATTTCCTGTGCGATAAAATCCAGTTTTCTTCCCTGATGTTCGCTGTTTTCCAGTTCATCTTTCATGCCAAGCACATGGCTCTTTAACCGGACAATTTCTTCATCCACACACATTTTATCCGCAAACAGAATAACTTCAGATGCGATTCTGGCATCGTCAATCTGACTATCCTCTAACAGTTCGTGCATCTTGTTTTCAAGTTTTTCACGATATTCCTGCAATACCTGTGGGGAACGCTTCTCTATCGCAGCGATCGTCTGCAGCATTCCATCCAGCTTTGCTGTTAAATCTGTCTTTAAATTCTCCCCTTCCTTTTCTCTTGACCGGACAAGCATCTCACAGGCTTTTTCCAATACCTGTTCCAACAGTTTCCATACTGTTTCTTCATCCAGTTCCCCTTCTTCCATTGTAAGAACTTCCGGACATCTTGAAAGTGCCAATGCCGTAACATCATTCTTCAATCCCAGTTCTTCTTCCATTTCCTTAAAATATTTCAGATATTCTTCTGCAAGATTCCGGTTAAATTTAAGATTCGTGTTTGTTACACTCATATCTTCATAACTGATAAATATATCAATCTTGCCTCTGACCGCATACTTTTTCAGCACATTACGCATATCGCCCTCAAACATACTGAGTTTCTTCGGCATCTTCATGTTTACATCAAGAAACTTATGATTTACTGATTTCATCTCGATTGTAAACTTTCTGTCATCTTCGGTCAGTTCATAACGGCCAAATCCCGTCATACTTTTTACCATGGTGTCTTCCTGCCTTTCCTTCTTATGAAACATACCCATAGGCTGCTATATTATATCTTAATTTTCACTATTAGTCAACCACCTGGTCAAGGATTTCCCCGATTTTGCCATTTATCACCAGATCCGCTTTCTGATCTTTATCCGTTGCACTAAGGTTAATCAGCACCATTTTGCTGCCCGTGTAGTAATCAATCATACCGGCAGCCGGATAGACAACCAGCGATGTTCCGCCCACAATCAGCATATCTGCCTGTCTTAATTCCTCCAGTGCATGGTTTACAATTTGATTATCCAGTCCCTCCTCATACAGAACCACATCCGGTTTTACAATACCCCCACATTCGCAGCAGGGAATATCTTTGCTTTCCACAACATAGGAAAGCGGATATGCCTTTCCACATTTCTCACAGTAATTCCGGTGAATACTTCCATGCAGCTCCAGCACATTTTTACTGCCTGCCATCTGATGCAGCCCATCAATATTCTGTGTAATTACCGCACTTAACTTTCCCTGCTGCTCCAGCTTTGCCAGGGCATAATGTGCCTTATTCGGTTTCGCATCCTGATAAATCATGCGGTCTTTATAAAAACGGTAAAATTCCTTCGGATTTTTTTTGTAAAAAGAATGACTGATCATCGTCTCCGGCGGATATTTATACTGCTGGTTATATAATCCGTCAACACTTCTGAAATCCGGAATTCCACTCTCCGTCGACACTCCAGCCCCTCCAAAAAACACGATCCGGTCCGATTCCTGTATCCATTTTCTCAATGTATCTACTGCCGTCATCTCTATCCTTCTTTCCTGGTTAATTGCAAAACTCATAATTGTTTCATTTGCATATACATTTATAATTTAAGTGTTTTTCAATTACCCATGTTATTTCTTCCAGTATATCACACTTTGCCCCTTTATCAAAGCAGAACTTACTTGTTTTTCCTTTTCTTTTCTGTTATTATGTTTACTGAAAAAAATATATTCTCTTACTATTTAAGAGAAAGAATCGAGGTTTACTATGGCTTTAGATGGAATCAGTATATCTGCCCTGGTTTCTGAATTAGATTCAAAACTGACCGGAGGACGTTTGTTTAAAATCGCCCAGCCGGAGACAGATGAGCTGCAAATTACAATAAAAGAATCCAAAAACCAGTACCGGCTTTTAATTTCTGCAAGTGCTTCCCTTCCGCTTGTATATATTACAGAAAATACAAAACCGAGTCCCCTCACGGCACCGAATTTCTGTATGGTCCTGCGCAAGCATCTGACAAATGCAAAAATTCTTTCCATTACCCAGCCGGGGCTGGAACGTATTATCCGGTTTGAACTGGAACATTATAATGAAATGGGTGATATCTGCCATAAATTTCTGGTGGTTGAGCTGATGGGAAAATACAGCAATATTATTTTTACGGATGAAGAAAATAAAATTATTGACAGTATCAAACATATATCTGCGAACGTCAGTTCTGTGCGTGAGGTCCTTCCGGGACGTACTTATTTTATTCCGGATGCCGCACATAAAAAGAATCCTCTGGAAACGGATTTTTCCCTGTTTTCCGATGTTCTGCGCCATCCACTGCCTGTCGCACGTGCAGTCTACAGCGGTTTTACCGGTATCGGCCCGGTTGCCGCACAGGATATGTGCTACCGCTCCGGCATAGATAGCGACCGTCCGGCAAACAGTCTTGATGAAAGCGAATTAAAAGCTTTGTATCAGGCTTTTTCCTCGGTTATGGATATAATACGGAATAAAAATTATACTCCGCATATTATTCTGAAAAATAATGAGCCGACCGAATTTAATTCCTATCCGTTATCTATTTACGGCAGTGATTATGATACGGAGTCCTATACTTCCATAAGCAGACTTCTGGAAGATTATTACGGAAAGAAAAACCTGATTACCAGAATTCGCCAGAAATCATCGGATCTGCGCAGAATTGTGCAGACCGCCCTGGAAAAAGATTATAAAAAATATGAACTCCAGGAAAAACAGCTTGCAGATACACAGAAACGTGAAAAATACAAAATATACGGCGAACTCTTGACGGCTTATGCCTATCAGATTCCTGCCGGTGTGACTCATGCAGAAGTTCTGAATTATTACGATAATCAGGAAATTTCCATTCCACTGGACAAGGACCTGACCGCTATGGAAAATGCTTCCAGATATTTTGAAAAATATGGAAAACTGAAGCGTACCTATGAAGCACTTCAGGACATTATTCTGGATACCAAAGCGGAAATTACCCATCTGGAATCCCTGATGAATTCACTGGATATTGCCGTTTCCGAAGATGATTTAAAGGAATTAAAAGAGGAATTAATCCAATCCGGTTATATCAGGCGGAAATCTTCTGACAAAAAAGCAAAATTTAAGAGTAAGCCATTCCACTACCGCTCCAGTGACGGATTTGATATTTATGTGGGAAAAAATAATCTTCAGAACGAAGAACTTACATTCAAAACAGCAAATGGCGGTGACCTGTGGTTTCATTCCAAAACGTTTCCAGGCTCACACGTTATTGTAAAAACAGAAGGGAAAGAAGTTCCGGACCGAACCTATGAAGAAGCTGCCAGACTTGCCGCCTTTTATTCCAAGGGAAAAGAACAGGAAAAAGTAGAAATCGATTATATCGAACGAAAACATGTAAAAAAAGTAGCCGGTGCAAAACCGGGATTTGTAATCTATCATACAAATTATTCCATGGCTGTTGCACCGGACATCTCTGGGATTGAGGAGGTAAAGGTCCACTTCCTTTAGGAAGTGGACCTTTACCCCCTTCGGGGGCTGCGTCACACCCTAAAGGGTGTGACCTACCATCCAAGTAGTCTTGTATAGAGTTCTTCGTATTTTCTTGCAGAGGAGTTCCAGGAGAAATCGCTTGCCATTCCTCTGTCTATAATTTTATTCCATTCACGTTTTTTGTTATAGTATACATGTTCTGCATAACGGATGGTGTTTAACATTTCATGTGCATTGTAATTTGCGAATGAGAAGCCGGTTCCTTTGGATTCGTATTCGTTATATGGTTCTACGGTATCTTTCAGACCGCCTGTTTCTCTTACAATCGGTACGGTTCCATATCTTAAGCTGATTAACTGGGATAAACCACATGGCTCAAATAAGGATGGCATGAGGAATGCGTCACATGCGGCATATACCCTGTGGGATAATTCTTCGGAATAGTAAATATTTGCGGACACCGTATTATTATATTTCCAGTCATAATGACGGAACATATTTTCATACTGCTCTTCACCGGTTCCAAGAATTACGAACTGGATGCCGTCGGAACAGATTTCGTCCATGACACACTGAATCAAATCAAGCCCCTTCTGGCTGGTAAGACGTGATACAATTCCTATCATGAACCGCTTGTCATCCTGTTCCAATCCAAGCTGCTGCTGTAAGGCCCGCTTGTTTTTAATCTTTTCCTTCCGGAAATTCTGTGCGGAATAATTCTGTACGATATATGGATCCGTTTCCGGATTGTATACATCATAATCAATTCCGTTTACAATACCAAACAGGCTGTTGCTTCTTGCACACATCAGTCCGTCCAGAGTTTCCCCATAGAATGGCTGTTTTATTTCTTCCGCATAGGTGTCGCTGACCGTCGTGACATAATCTGCATAAACGATACCACCCTTTAAAAAATTGGCATCTTTGTAATGCAGCAGTTTATCCGGAGTGAAATAATAGTCCGCAAGTCCGACCATGTCTTTCACGGTTTTTGCATCCCAGATTCCCTGGAATTTGAGATTATGTATGGTCATAATGGTCTTAATTCCCTGATAGAACTGCCCCTGTGAAAATGTATCCTTTAAGAATACCGGTATCAGCCCTGTCTGCCAGTCATGGCAGTGTATAATATCCGGACGGAAATCAATTACCGGTAATGCGGAAAGGGCCGCTCTTGAAAAGAATGCAAATTTCTCCATATCATAACAGATATCACCATATGGCTTCGGACCGCTGAAATAATATTCATTATCAATGAAATAATATGTAATTCCATCATATTCCATTTTTAAAATTCCCACATACTGGGAACGCCATGCCAGATCCATGTAGAAATGTGTTACATACTGTAACTGGTTTTTAAAGTTTTCATTCATACACTGATATTTTGGTATAATTACCCTGCAATCATATTCATCTTTGTTGAAATTTTTTGGTAAAGAGCCTACTACATCTGCTAATCCTCCGGTTTTAATAAAAGGTACAGACTCCGAAGCTACAAATAGAATTTTCTTCATAAGTTTCCTCCATAATCATAATATAATTTATCCGTATACACGAAACTTTTATTTTTATATTATACATCAATTTCCGGAATATGAAAAGACTTTTCTGATATTTTATAGTAAAATTTCTCTATTTTATCCCTTTACCTGATTGAGCCGGATTCTGTCTGCAATCAGTGCGATGAACTCGGAATTGGTCGGTTTTCCTTTTCCCTCGTTAATGGTATAACCGAATAATTCATCGATGGTTTCGATTCTGCCCCTGCTCCATGCCACTTCGATGGCATGTCTGATCGCACGCTCCACTCTGCTTGATGTTGTATTATGTTTCTTCGCAATCGCCGGATACAGAATCTTTGTTACCGCCCCGAGCATTTCCATATCATTTACGGACATAATTATGGCATCTCTTAAATAGTGATATCCTTTAATATGTGCCGGCACACCTACTTCATGAATGACGGAAGTGACCTCGTTCTCCAGTTTTCTTTCTGCATCCGCCTGCGTTTCTTCTTCCGGCTCCATCTCTTCTAATTTATCCTCGTATACTTTAAATTCCTGTTTTTCTTTCAGATTGTCATCCTTCGGAATAATTACTTCAAATACAAATTTATCCTGTTTTTCTTTTCTGCGGATTTCGCAGGTCTGTTCTCCACTCTGGATTCGTGCGATAAAATTTATGCTTTCGTTATTGTTGAGCATTTTGCTTAAAATGCCTAATACTTTTACCTGATCTTCTTTCCTTACGTTTACACTGCTATCCATTCTGATACCTCCATAATCAAACACTGTTAATGTCGTTTTACTTCGAAAAATATTGTAAAATTTTCAGATAGATTTGCAGTAAAAGAAGTGTAAATTTCATGTAAAACTAATTCCCTGTCATTTCCTTGAGCAGAATATCCGCTATGATTTTTGAGATTATTTTATTTTACTTATATGAAATGACGAACAATGGAGAAATATATACCTGAAAAGGGAACGCAACACATTATCCGGTTGAAGCATTCTTAGAAGCTAAAATCTGGAACGAAAAATCTTTCTGGGATGTCGAACAGGATATTGAATGGGTAGATGACTAAGCAAAAGAAGTGCCGAGAGCGATTAAACTTTCAGCACTTCCGCCACCAGTACCTTTGCCACATACTGATGAACACAATAATAATTCTGATGCAACGTTTTCAATATCTCCGCTTTTGTCTCTGTCGATGACACGTTCAAAAACATTCTTCATTTGCTACTCAACTACTTTATATCCAGCATTCGTAATTACACAAATCGCTTCGCTTTTTCTTTCAATATATTTCGCCTGTATACAAGCATTGAGTGCTTCTTCCCAAACAGCATATTCTCGTCTATCTGGATATTCCTTTGCAACCACCTCACTACCAATCTGAATATATGTACCTGATTCAAAATCGAACTTTATCAAAATCCGCCCTTCCGGTACGGCTGCCACTTTTCTAAGGAGCTGTTTCATTTCCTCTGTAATTAAGGCAGGTGCAGAACTGATATTCTCGTTCTGGATTGATATATCACTGTTTATTTCATGGATAAACCTATCTCTTGCTTCTTCCCAAATAATATCTTCATTATCCGAAATATCAAATTCTGATTCTAATTCCCGTCTCAACTGATTCAGGCGATCTTTTACTTCTGAACGATCACCATCCAACTTAATAGCAATACATTCACTTCCAATTACACCTTTCATTCCAGAAAAATCAAAACCAGGAAGAAGAAGTGAAGTTGCATTGGCTCTTAGTACCCATGCTGCGCCCATTTCATTTAAGCTGACTGGACTTTCGTAATATTCTGGCGAATGTACGAAAATAATATGTAAGTCATAATTAAGGAACCTTTCCCTTAAAAAGTCAAAAATATTGGCTCCATTTGGTATTCCATATCCTGGGAGGGAGCTACAAAAAATATCTCTGCGAGGACTTAAATTGATTGAACGAAGTAAGTCCGCAATTTTTGCAACTTGATCCTTATTCTTAGAAGAATGACTTATAAAGATAAGCGGTTTCTTTTTCATACCAGAAGCACCTCCTTGTGAGTGTGACAATCCTGACTCTTTTTCCTCGTCTGGATAATATTTATCAATATTTTTTCTAATAGCCTGAAGTTTTCCCACAAGCTCAATAAAATACTTTTTCTCCGTAAAACCATCCAGACGCTTGCCACACAAATTGATAGTTTCCCATACAAAAGTGTCATGAGTTCGATCATAAATCCCCTGTAATTCCAATTTTATTTCCTGAAGCCAGTTTTGAAATTCAGGCACATCGCTGATTCGTTCAAATGATTTTCCCATGCCACCATCAAATTGGTGAAACTTTTTTTCTATTTCTTTTTGTGAATCTATAAGTTCAATTAAATCTTCCTTCATTTATTCTACCCCCAATGCCTTAAACACAGCATCCTCCGCACTCTGATACGGAATCAGCTGAAATGCACTCATCAAATCAGCCGGAACGCTTGCGAAATCCACAAATGAGGTACTCGGAATCAGTAACTTCTTTGCACCGCTGTCCAGACACACTTGAAATGTATTTGCAAGTTCATCTACCTTTATCATCGTACCGCTGATTGTGATATCACCCAAGACTGCCAGATTGCTGACCACTGGTTTTCCCAGTGCAATCGAGCAAAGGGCAATCAGCGTAGGCAGTGCTAGTTTTTCGGTCATACCGATACCCTGCAAATCCTGATAATTGATGATGTAATCTTTGGTCGATGTGCTGATAGAGCCACTGATTCGGTTGCCATTTGCTTTCAAATAGTTAAATGCCGTGTTCACAGCTTCCTTGCATTTGGAATCACTGCCTAAACCTGTCCGTTCAATCTTGCCATTTCCCGGAAGCATCTGACTTTCCAGACGGAACACGCCAATCATGCCGCTTTTTCCCCTGGATACAGTATAAACCTGTCCCGGATTGCACATTCCGTCCGGTATCAGCTTACCGCCACCCTGTTCCGGCACAGAAACATAATGTTCTGACATATCATCCAGGTCGATATACGAGAAATTCACATCGTAGAACTCCATACCGCCCAGTTTTTTTAACTGTTCTTTGACACGGCGGCGCATTTCCAATGCAATCTGAATGACTTCTTCCAGTTCCTCTTTGATAAACTCACCATCCGGGTACATCAGCTTCAGATAACCGTCTACCATGCGACGGACTGCAATCGTATCACGCTGATTCAGATTTCTTCCCAGGCGGAAATAGTGGTCAAGTGCATCACCGTACTGTTCTTTACGAAGTTCCCGAATAAATTCAGCCAAATAATCACTGATAAAACCATAATCATCGGTAAAATGCTCCGGTCTGAACTTCGGTATCTCCCAGCCCGGAAGATAACAGTGCATACGGTCAAGAAATGCCGTGTCCGTTCCCATTTCCGGCGGGAAAGGTGCAAACAAACTGGATGTTTTCAGCAGCACATCCACACTCTGATTGATGTTTCCCACAAAGACCATGGAAGCAGTTGCAGCCTTTTCTTCTTTGCCACGGGCAAAAGAACCGGATGCCATATAGTCTTTCATAATCTGGATGCCATCTTTATCCTTGAACTTGATGCCTGCCACTTCATCAAAAGCAACACAATCCCACAAACCAACCAGTCCGACCGTTTTGCGTCCCATATTGTAAAAAAGGTTTGCAACTGTCGTCTGTCCACCAGAGATCAAGATACTGTTCGGAGAAATCTCTTTGTAGAGATGGGACTTTCCAGTGCTTCTCGGTCCCAGTTCACAAAGGTTAAAATTGTTCTCAACCAATGGAATCATACGAGTCAGGAGCAGCCATTTCTCACGGTATGTAAATTCATCCGGCTCCATGCCGATAGAACGGAGAAGAATATCCATCCATTCATCTTTGGTAAAGGCTTTTCGTCCCTGCTTCAGCTCATCAATATCAATATGGGGCATCTGAATCGGTGTCAGCTTGCGGATACTAATTGGAGAAATCTCTTTTTGCTTTTTCTGCTTGGAACGTAGCGGATTCCCATCAATGTCCTCAATGCCAAAGTTATTGTCGCCTTCAACCTCATAATCCAGCTGAACAATACACCAGATACCACCGCAGAGCAGGCGGTCAAATTTTTCCGGGTATTCGTCAGCAATCGGTACATTGCCAACTCCCAGATTGGAAAACTCTGCAAAAAAGCAATCCTTTTTCATATCCAGTCGGACAGTCACCATATCAATAATCGTATGACTTCCTTTCTTTCGCAGCTGAGACAGAATCTTCTGTGATTCATCTGGACGCACAAAATTGTCAGCAAGAATACGCTTCACATTCTGTACGCCTTTTTCAATGACCGTTTCATCATCTGAGCTGCAATATTGACCTAACAGGAACTCAAGGACATACACCGGGACATTCGCCCCTTCCTTGATTTTCTTTGTCAGGTCTTTCCGAACAATCTTACCGTCAAAGCTCTGACGGAGCTTGTTCTTTATTTCTTCACGGGTGCTTTCACCCTCTGTAAATTGCTCCATCTTTCTATCCTCCTGCGGTATTAACTAAAGAAATCGAACTCATCCACCGCAAAGGCGATGTCAATCTGAAACGGCTCACGCTGTGGCATCTGCAATCCCTGTTCATCTGCAATTACCAGATAGTAAGTAGCGGTATTACTGTATTTCAGAGACTTCAGATTAAACTGGCAGCGGAAAGTTCTCTCTGCACCGTTGTCGCTGGTCTTATCTGCAATAATCTTCTGAACATCACTGATCT
>OGOW01000335.1_pt1 | contig 55710 bp, 33 predicted proteins | sample 1552781 | NCBI WGS metagenome assembly OGOW01 (sample SAMEA2580145, study PRJEB22360) | human gut metagenome | biome: human gut; feature: human-associated habitat; material: faeces | place: Denmark | collected 2008/2010
GGCTCGCCGTAAGGCGAAGCGATCTGATAGGCCTTGTTCAATGCACCGTTGGGCTGCCCCGTAACAGCCTCGAAAGAGGAATACAACCGGCCGTATTTGGAAGCCAGCGGGGTTCCGTCATTCGCCCGAAGTTCCTCGATGCCTCCGCCGTTTTCGGCCGTATCGTAAGCCGGATTGCGAACGTCGTAGGGCACGGTCGTATCGCTGGGCTTGCCGTATCCGCCGGTTTTGGAGCCCCCGACCGGGTGCCGCGGTGCGTGAGGGCCCTGATGCGGGCCCCGCCGTTCCAATGCAGGCTGACGGTCATCCATGTCTTGACTCCGCCGGACGCCGTCGGGTAATCCTTCGTAGGATAGTTCGCAAGTTCTTCGTCGGGCATGCAATTGGGCGTACTGTTCTGACGTATCCAGTTCCACGTACCCGCAGCGAAATCCACCGTCAGCGTACGATAACCGTTCGCTTCGATCTTCAGATCCGAAGCCGTAACATTCCGGGCCCAGTTCTTCAGCTCGCCGTCGGCACCGAGATACCAACTCGGATCGCCGGCCCGTGAATCCTTGTTGATGCAGATCAGATTGTCCTCCGTGGCGAAGAAGAATCCGCTGACACGATAGGAGTCGTCCGACTCGCGCTTCATCTGCAACGCCGTAGCAGCCTCCTCGCCCAGCGCAGAGCCGTAAACATAATAGTATTCCGCCTTCCTAAGCTGCACGACGGGAATGTCCACCGCCGCTTTGCTCGTTTCGTCGTCGCCCACGGTGATCGTCAGCGTCGCCCGGCGATCCCGTTCCATGTCGTCCCACGGCTCGGCGGTCAGCGTCAGCAAACCTTCACCGCGGTGCTCGGCCGTCAACCAGCCCTCGGCGCCTCCCTCCTCGTAAGCGATCGCATAGGCATACTTGTCGCCCATATTCGTGGTATAAGCCAGATCGACAGGATCGCCCTGAAAAGATATCTCTACCGATTCGAGCGCCGGCACCACCTCAGCATCGGCCAGCTCGCCGTACTGGAACAGTTCGTAATCCTGCACCGTACCGTCCTCGGCCGTAATGCGCACCGTACACCGGCGTCCGTATCCCGTATTGGGCAATGCAGTCAACTCGAAACCGGATTGCGTCACGGCGACGGTATTCGGTCCGGCAATCTCCGTATACTGCGAAACGACGGGTACACGCTGGATCGTCGCCCACGGCCCGGTCTCATCGACCGAGGGCATCCAGTCGACGAGTTCCGCCTCCCACTCCATGCGGGATACGCGGGTGCCGACCTTGACCAGCACCACCGACGTGACATTGCTGTTGCCCGACACGGACGCAGTTCCGTCCGCTTCGAACGCTTCGATTTCAGGACTGATGCGAATCCGCGTCGTCCGGTCCTCCAAATCTGTATGATCCTCGTAGCAGGCTGTCAGAAGCAGCGTCGCCGCAGTCGCCAGCCCCGCCATATATTTCTTGAAATTCAGTCTCATGTTCCGTAATTTTAGGTTTTCGATCAATACCATCCCTCCGTTTGGGCAAGGTTCGAATTTTTGTCGCGGGCACTCTTGCTGATGGGCCACAACAGGATGTTGGCGGCATCCTTGCGCGCCTTCAGGTCCGCGTTGTACTCCCAAATCCGATCGAGGCGGATCAATGCCCACCAGACAACGCCTTCACAAGGAAACTCCAGCAAGTATTCGTTGCACAACGCCTTCAAGACATCGCCTTGCGTGGCGGAAGTATGGAAGTTCTCCTTCCCGTACGCCCGTTTGGCGATGATGTTCAGCGAAGCCAGCGCCCCTGCATAGTCCCTGCGGTAATATTTCAACTCGGCATCCAGCATCACGGCAAGGGCATAACGATAGTAGAGGATGTCGCAATCCCGAATCATCGGACTGCTGTCCGCATTGCCGATGAACTTGTTCGGCCACGTAACCACCGCCCGGTTTTCCTTTCCGTAGGGTCCCTCGCCGAGATTGGTCTTCACACGCGAGTCGTTGTTTTCCGTCTGACTTTTGTGCAGCAATTCAAGGTACTCGTCGCCATAGTCCAGATATTGCACAGTCGTATTCGTCGGCACGGTCGCTTGGGCATTGGGATCGATCGCACCGTCGGAGAAGGCGAAGTAGGTCGAAAATCCCCCGGTCTTGTTTTCATCGCGGCTGTTGTAGAGCGCGAATACTACCTCGTTCGAATTCTTATTGTTCGAACCGTAGCCATCGAAGATCTTGGCATAATCAGTCAGCAGCCGGTTGTCGCCGGCCTTGACTCCGACGGCAGCAAGCGCCTCTTCGGCCATTGTCAGATAGTCGTCGCCGCCCTTCTGCACCGCATACATCCATAGCGCGTATTCGGCCTTGAGCATGTTGACGGCATCCGCGGTCGCCAAGTATTTATCCGTACCGAGACTGCCCGCATTTTCGACAGCCCGGTCGATGTCGGTCCCGATCTGGGCGTATACCGAGGCTTTGGGTGCACGAATCGGATAGGCTTCGGGCTGTGCGACCGACTCGATGGGATTCAGGTTCAAAGGAACGTCGCCCCACAACCGCACGGCCCAGAAATAGAGATAGGCGCGGGCGAACGACGCCTGTCCGATCGCCCAGCTTCGTTTCGTATCGGTCATGGCGACCGCAGGCGCGTATTTGAGCACGGCATTGGCCTGATCGATCGCCGTATAAAGTTTCGACCAGCTGACGGCGTTCGTCGTGGAGGACATGGTATTCTGCACCACGCTCCGCAGGTCCGCGAGCCAGATCGTCTCCGTGCGGCTGTTCCGCCACATGTACTCGCCCACGCGCAGCTCTCCCCAAGTCAGGACGTTGACCTGATCCTGAACAAAGTTGTCCCGCATGGCGGAGTAGATGCCGTAAGTGGAGTTCTCGACCTGAATGGACGTCTTCCACATATTGCTCACGGATAGTTTGTTGTCCTGCATGATGTCCAAATCGCCGTGACAGGAGACAACTCCCGCGGCAATCCATACGAGCAGGAGCGATCTTATGTTTTTATAGTTCATGGTTGGTTGTTTTAAGGTCTGAAACGTTAGAAAACCAGTTTGAGGCTGAAGATGATCTTGCGCGGAACCGGCATCATATTGGCGGTGATGTCGGAGTTGGAATTGCTGGTCGACACGGGCGTATACATGCCTGCACCCGCATTGGATCCGATACCGCTTTCGGGGCTGATGGCCCCCGTAACTCCCGTCCAATAACAAAGCGTATTCCCGGTTACGCCCACCGTCACTTTCCGGATGCCGATTTTGCGCAGCCAGTGTTCGGGCAGGTCGTAGTAGAGCGAAACGTCGCGCAGACACAAATAGTCGGCTTTTTCAACCATGAAATTCGATTGGCGCCAGTTGCGGTTGCCCCAGTCGGAATCGTTGGGGAAAAAGCGGGCGTACTTGGCATCCGTATCGCCGGGATGCTGCCAGCAGTCGTACGCGATACGGCCGATCGTCGAATTGCAGTTGCCCATGGTGTTGCGCAGCAGATGGGCCTTCATGCCGTTGATGATCGAATGTCCCAGCGCAAAGTCGCAGTAGACGTTCAACGAAAGCCGTTTGTAGCGGAACGTATTGTTGATACCTCCCGTCGAGTGAGGCATGACATTGCCCAGATAGAATTGGTCCTCGTCGTTGATGATCTCCTCGCCGTCCCTGCGCGCGGAACCTTTGCGGTTGCGCCATTCATAGTCGCCGGCATCCTTGCGCCCCTTGACCATACGTCCGTCGCCTACGCGGTAACCGTTCGACTGTTCGTCGTAAAGAGCCGCATCAGCCTCGGCCTCCGTCTGGATGATGTGGTCGATCTTATAGCCGTATATGCGTCCCAGCGGTTCGCCCACGGCAGTACCGCCGAAGCGGTAACCGCTCTCGGAAGCTTTGTATCCGCCGATACGGTATGCACGCCGCCCCGTCGCACGGCCGTCCGCATCGATCTCGTCATAGGCATATTCTCCGGGCAGCGACAACACCTTGTTGCGGGTAAACGAATACGTAATGTCGGTCGTCCAGCTGAAATGCTCCCTGCGGATATTCACCGAACTAAGCTCGACTTCCACGCCGTAGAACCGGGCGCTGCCCACGTTCGCCTTGACCGACGAATAGGGTCCCGTATCGGGTACGGAGATGGAAAACAGCATATTGTCCGTATGTTTGTTGTAGTAGTCGAACACAAACCGCAGCCGGTCGCCGAAAAATCCCAAATCCATACCGAGATCAAGCTGCGTGGTAGTCTCCCACTTCAGGGCCGAATTCGCCATGGCGGACGGCAGCAATGTAGTGTGCCCGTGGTACGTGCCGGTCGCGAATGCGCCGTATGCATCGTAAAGCCCGATGCCGTTGTTACCGGTCTGTCCGTAGGAGGCGCGCAACTTGAAGGTGTTGGCCGTCTTCTTGGCATTGCGCCAGAACGGTTCCTCCGAAATGACCCATGCCACCGAACCGGCCGGGAAATAGCCCCATTGATTGCCGACAGCAAATTTGGAGGACCCGTCGGCACGAAACGTTCCCGAAACGATGTAACGGTCGTCATAATTGTACGATGCCCGCGCGAAATAGGAGATCATCGCCTGCTTCTCGTCCTGATTGCTCGCCGTGAAGATCGAACCGGAGCCGAGCACAGGCACATCGTCCGACGAAGCCCCTTTCGCATTGGCTTTCACCTTCCAGTAATTCTGGGACATATACTCATAACCGCCGGTAACGTTCAGCGTATGCACGTCGCAGAACGTCTTGTTGTAATTGAGATGAGCCGTAAAGATGTCCCGGATGGTTTGTTCGCGGGTTTCGGTGGTGTTGCGCTCCAGCGAGACGTTATTGGGAGTGCCGTTGCGCTCTCCGTAGGCATAATAACTTCCCCGGTAGGAGTTGTCGAAATAGTTGTACTGCGCGAAAGCCGTCAATCCGTCGGTGATGTTCCATTTGAGTCCGAACGTCCCCGAAGCCCGGTTGATGGCCTGCTCGCGGTCGTAGAACGACTCGTACCATCCCGCACTATGGGCGTTGCCGTTGGAACTCAGCTGACACCAATCGCCGTTGTCGTCGAATTCGCGCGCCGTGGGTGCGGCTATGATGCCCCGGCCAATGGCCTGATAGTAGTTGTCGATGAGCGGATGCTTTTTCTGGCGCGACAAGTCGAACGTAGTCGACGCCTCCAGATTCTTCGTAATCTTGAACGACGTGCTGCCGTGCAAGGTGAAGACCTTGTAGCTGCTCATCGCAACCATGCCGTCGTCGCCGTGATAACTGACCGACGCGGCATATTTCAGTTTGTCGGTTCCTCCGTTTACACCGATGTACTCCTTGTGCCAGAATGCGTCGGTGAACCACTGCGACTGCCAGTCGGTATCGGTGAAGATAATCACCTTGTTAGCATCCAGCGGATCGTACATCCATTGATAACCTGCCGGGACCGGCTGCCCGTAATCGAGATAACGGGTCGAATAGTTGGCATTCGGCGCCGTGTTTCCCGTACCGTAGGCATTGGGACCCGAAAGCATGGTCTTCGCATTGTGCTCAATGCCGTTCGCATAGGCTTTGCTGATAACGGGACGAAGAAAACTGATGTATTCGCGGGCATTCATGAAATCCCATTTGCGCGAAGGAGACGAACAGCCCAGCTGGAGGTCGAACACGATCTGGGGACCCTTTGCCAACGAACCTTTTTTGGTCGTGACCAGAATTACGCCGTTGGATGCCCTAGCGCCGTAGATACTGGCCGAGGCGGCGTCCTTGAGCACCTCCATCGACTCGATGTCGTTCGTATTGATACCGGTCAGGTCCTCGCGCAAAGCCCCGTCCACGATGTAGATCGGATCGTTGCCCATCGTGATGGACGATCCGCCGCGAATCATCATGCGGGGAGACTCTCCGGCTATGGCGTTGCTCGTCTGTACGTGCAGTCCCGCAACCCGGCCTTTCAGCGCATCGCCCACGGTCGCGGCCGGTGCATTGTCGAGGACCTCGCCGCTGACTTTAGAGATGGCTGTCGAGAGCGTACGGCGCGACTGCGTGCCGTAACCGATCACCACCACTTCATTCACCAGCGTCGAGCTTTCGGCCAGCGTCACGTCGATCTCCGTCCGGACTCCTACCTTTTCCCGGCGCTCGTCGTAACCGATATACGAGAAGACCAGCGTATCCCCGGACTTCGCCCTGATCCGGAAATTTCCGGAGGCATCGGTCGTCGTCCCGACCATCGTACCGTCGATCAGCACGGTGACGCCGACGAGCGGCAGTCCGTTCGGACCTTTCACCTGTCCGGTTACGGATGATTCCTGCGGCGAGTCTTCGGACGAAGGCTGAGACGGGACTTTCGTAATCAGAATACTTTTATCGTTGATGATGCAGTTCACGTCCTGCCCTGCAAAAATACGGTCCACAACCGCCTGCAGCTCTTCGTTCCGGGCATGGATGTCCACCGGAGCCTTCATGTCCACATCGTCGGCCTTGACCGAGAGTGAATATCCCTGCTGCTGCAGGGCGATCACCGCCTGCTGAATCGTTGCGTTCTTCAGGTTCAGGCTGATCCTCCGCGTTTGGGCATGCAGCGGAACGGCCCATACCATGCACACCGCGGCGCAAAGAATCCATAACCGGCTCCGGGTGTGAAAAGTAAATGTTTTTTTCATAGATGAAGTTTTAGGTTTATAGGTTGTGTTTTTCAGATGGTCATTTCTTATAAAGGTGGATGATCTCCCCTTCGCGGCGGTGTTTCATATCGCCGTTCTGTTCCAGAATGGAGAGAATCTCGTCCAGCGTTTCGTGATTTATGAAAACAGAATAATAGCGTTCGTCGGCCAGCTGCTGGCTGTCGATAACGATCTTCACGTCAAACGTGCGTTCGAGCTGCCGGGCTATATCCGAGAGCCGCGAATTGATGAACGTCAGGTGACCGTCGTCTATGCCGTTGGCGAACGTCCCGCCGGGGAACCGCATCGACGTGACGCGCCCCGACCGTTTGTCGACCTTGACCATGTCGCCCGGAGTCATCTGGATCTTGCAGTTCTGCTGCAGATTCTTGGTCTGCATGTCTATCGCACCCGAAAGCAAGGCGACTTCCACTTCGCTGTCATTCACATAGGAACTGACCCGGAACGAGGTGCCGTGCACCAGAATATCGACGTCGTCGGCCGAGAGCACGAAACTGCGCTTGGGATTTTTGGCGATATCGGCATAAGCTTCTCCGCAGAGAAACACCCGCCGCTCCTTTCCGGCGAACCGGTCGGGATAGATCAGCCTGCTCCCGGAATTGATGACGATCTGCGAACCGTCGGCCAGAACCACGCTCCGGGTCTGACCGTAAGGGGCGTAGATTTCCTGCCACTTGGGAGCGGAGTTCATATGCCCGATCAGCGCATAGAGCGCAACGGCCAAAACGGGAATAGCTATCATTGCCACCATGACTGCCGCTCTTCTGAACACCGGACGGACACCCTGCGGCGACGGCAGCGAGACACTCCGGAACCCGATGCGTTCCCGTACGCGGGCATATGCCTTCTGCACCCGGTCCTGAGACATTTCGGGAGACAGCGCATCCCAGTACTCCCGCATCAGCCGTTGTTTCGTCTCTCCGTCGAACGGAGCTGCGAACCACTCGGCAAACTCTTTACGCGTACTGCGGGGCTGGCGATAACTCAGATAAATACTGATGATTTTTCGGATTCTCGACATAGTGGTATTTCGATTGTTTGGGTTTCAAATTCTCCTGCGGAAAGAGAAGCGGGCGCTCCCTGCCGCTTTCCGGGGGAGGGGCGGAAAAGCCCGGTTCCCGTCTCTGTTTATAAGACACACCGGAACGGTTCGACACACAACGACAAACACTTTTTTTCGGGATTACCCGGCGAATGAGATCAGTGCATAAAGAAAAGAAGCGAGAAAACGGCTAATGCCTCGCGTAGTTTTTTCAATGCGAGCGTCAGGTGGTTTTCGACCGTTCGTTTCGATATCTTGAGTTCGTCGGCAATGGCCTGATTGTCCATCCCCGCATAACGGCTCATTTCGAATATCCGGCGGCGTTGTTCGGGCATCCGGCAGACGACAAGCCGGATGAAAAGCTCTTTTTCACGGGAATAGTATTCCCTTTCGAACGATTCGTCCGGCAGCGTTTCCTCGATCTGAATATATTGTTCCCAATCAATATTGGTCATCTGGCGAATAGCATTGAGAGCGGCGTTACGCGCCATGCGATAAACATATCCGTTGAACGAAGCGACCCGCCCCTGAAAGATGTCGCGCCGTTCCCAAATCTTCAGAAAAATGTCCTGCGCAATGTCTTCCGCAGTGCTCTCCTCCTTGACGATACAGCCGACGAACGCGCAGACACGGGGATAATATCTCCCGAACAACTCTCCGAAAGCATCCTCGTTGCCTGCGGACAATCGTTGCATCAGTTCGTATTCGGAATCCAACGGCATCTGTTTTCCGGGATAATGGTGTGAAGGCAAACAAATATAAAAAAAATTATCGACTCGAATTCCTTTCGTATTCGGCTGTGAATTTTTTTGCCGCACCGTAACCGTCGGGAGCGGCTTTCCAGATAGTCGTCAACGTCAGCAACCCCAAAACGGCGAAAACAAGAATTACGGCGTAGATGGAATTCCACCCGTAACGGTCGGCGATAAACCCCAGCCCGACGCCGGAGATCAGCGTACTGGCGTAACCGAATACGCCGAGTATCCCGTTGGCAGTGGCCGACGCCTCTTTGGTCGCCTGATTCGACATGGCGATACCGAGCAGCGCCTGCGGTCCGTAGATAAAAAAAGCAATCAGCATGAAAGGAACGGCCATTACCCACGGAGAGACGGTATCGGGAATGCACCAGAATACGATCGTCATGACGATGGTCCCAAGCATACAGAAAACACATGTGCGGTGTGCACGGCTGCCGAACAGCCGGTCAGTCGCCCATCCTGCGATCACCATGCCCAGATTTCCGCCGATAAATTCGAATGCCGCCACCATGATTCCGGCTACAGCGACCGATATCCCTTTGGTATGAGGCAGAAGCATCATCCCCCAGTCGAGCAATGAGAACCGGACGATGTAAACAAAAAAATTGGAGACTGAAAGCACCCAGACGATCGGATTCCCGAATACCATACGGCGCAGGAAGGCCGCATGATAGGCCTTGTCCGATTTCCGGACAGGTTTCTGCTCTTCGCCCGGAACCTTCATCTGCTCAAGTTCGGGCAGCCCCACCGAAGAAGGTTTGTCGCGCAGTGCAAGGTACAAAGCGACCGCTCCCAAAAGCGAAAACGCCGCAGGAATGAGAAAACAAAGCCGCCATGCGCTGTTGTCGAAATGGTGTACCAGCACGGCGCCCATTACAAAGATCAACCCAGCCCCGATCGAGTGCGACATGTTCCAGATCGACATTTTGCGGGCCAGTTCGTTGGCCGGCACCCAGTGAGTCATGAGGGGCGGGACGGGTGGAACTCCCATGCCTTGAAAATAACCGTTCAACAGCAAAATCGAACCCATGATGATCGTAAGCGCCGTAATGTACTCCTGCCCGCCGGCCGTTCCGGCGACGAGCATCGCCATTTTATCACTGAATCCGAATCCGATATTGACCAGCGCACTGAGCGCAAGTCCCAGAGACATGACCTTCCGGGCGCTTACACGGTCGGCGATGAATCCGTTAATAAAGCGGGACAGACCGTAAATAATACCGTTCAAGGTCAGAAACAGCCCCAGTTGGGCCTTGGTTATGCCGAATGTAACCTCGATGCTCGGCATGGCGGTATTGAAATTCTTGCGGACAAAATAATAGAGCGCATAACCGACCATCGTCACGACGATTGTGCGGGTCTGCCAGTACTTGAATTTCTTCGTTTGTTCGGGAGTCATTGTGTCTTGAATTAGCAGGTTCATCCATCATGTCTATATATAGGACACATGAAGCACACACTACACACAAAGACTTCTGCCATTTGAAGTATGAAAAATCATCACTCCCGAAGAAAGCCGCATCTTCGACGAGTCGTGTCTGACAACGCCCCCTTGCCGAAAATACATTTAACGATAAGACAGTTGAAGTCATGCTCCAATCCGGCTTCGCAGAGCAGTTCATTGGAATTCATTAAGCCGGAAAAGAATATTTACAAACCACATTTTTCAATATTTTGGTCATTTCCGACTGTCGATTTGCGGTTGGTATTCATATATCTAAAAAACGCGATTTGAAAGCGGCTCCAGACTCGCTCGCTTCAAATGAGCAAAAAATCCGCACCGGAAAATTCCTACCCAAAGGTTTCAGAATTCCTCGTTACGGCTTCCGAAAATGAAACGGTTCCTGATGGAATATTACAACTGTCCCGTCCTGAAAAGGTTTACAGTGATAATTAAATATGAGCATTTTGGTTCAAAAAATATTGTCCTGATATAAGTTTACATATGACTTCCGAATTTTTCGGCACCAATGATGTTTGAACTTCCCGGTTCTAGGTTCCGCTTCAAAGGGCGTAAGCCAATCGCAGCTGGCATGAGGTCTGAGTGAATTGTAAAGGATAACGATCTCATCGAGGCGTTCTTATGCTGCCTGAAAACTTTCAAAACATTCTTCGTCGATCCATTCGCTTTTCAGAATACCGTTCACCCGTTCTGCAACAGCCTTCTCATACAGATCGCCCTTTTCAGTCATGTTGATGCGAATCCCATTATCGGTCAACAATTTCACATATTCTTTCGAACAATATTGGCATCCTCTGTCCGAGTGATGGATTAACCCTTGCCGTTTTTGCTACGGAGTGTGGTCTATGGCCATCCTCAGAGCACAGAGCGCTCCGTCCCGTTCCAAAGTCGTATTCAGATCATAGCCAATAGGCATCCGTTATCAGAGCCAGATATGCAAATCCCTCTTTCAAAGAAATATACGTAATATCTCCGGCCCATAAACGATGCGTCCGTTCGAGGCCGAAACCTCGGATCAGATTCGAATATTTGCATCCAGCGCCGCGAGCAGGTCGTAAGCTATTTCTTCCGACGTTTGACTAGAAGATTGTTTTCCGAAAGCAGCGTAAATAACCGATCCCGGCTGACCGGCAATCCGTCTTATTGCAGCAAATGTCACAGTTTGCAGCCGCCGAGCCGGGGCATCAGTTTTCGGTAGTAACCCATCCGCTTCAAAAGAAGGGTATCGGACAAGGCTGCTTGCACATTACGCCATAAATGTTTATAATAGGCCTGACGGGTATAGCCCGAACAACCTGCATAGAAACGACAGGCAAAATGCCGGTTGCCAACCACGTCCCAAATCTATGCCCGCATCACCAACGACAAGATCGGGCAGGATATGGCAGCGTTGAGCGAAAAACTCAACAGCGTCTTCAAGGTCACGCAGTAATCCGGCACGATTCCGGAATACCGTACCCCGTAATTTATTTCCGCCGGCAGGGAATTAAACACCGGAGATGAAAATACGCAAGGCCATGCGAATCGCTCGAAGGGCGAGCCTTGGGATTTCCATCCCCAGCGTTTTGCTGGTCGCATGTAGATTTGCAGCGTGATGTAATCACAGGTAATTTCGATATGGAGTCGCAGTGAACCGGGGCTTGTCGTAAGCTTTGAGGCTTGGCGGTAGATTTGGACTGCGACTCCATTAACCAGAGAGAATGGCTGTTTAGAATTGTAGGTTTGAAGACCTGGTACATGTGATAGCATACGACTCTCACAAAACTAACAAGTTATGCACTATTTGTATTATGTGGGTCTGGATGTGTCGAAAGAGACTTTCGATGCGTCTTTGGTCGCCTTCGAGGATGCAAACGAGATGGCTCACCGCAAATTCGCCAACTCCCGAAAAGGGATCTGCTCGTGTCTGCACTGGGTTGAGAAGCGGCATGGTATTCGGCTCGACGATGTGATTTTCTGCGCCGAGGATATGGGGAGCTACATATCCGAGATGGCGGTTTGTGCTTCCGACAGGACGCTGAATTTCAATTTTTCACTGATCTCGCCGTTGGTAATCAAGTATTCGATGGGTATTGCCCGTGGCAAAACAGACAGAGTGGATGCCCGGCGTATCGCCGAGTATGCGATCACTCACTATCGGAAGATAGCCCTTTATCTGCCGGCAGAGAAGGAACTGTGTCAGTTGCGCACATGGCTGATCTTAAGGGCTCATCTGGCAAAACAACGTGTAGCGAAACTGGTGTTGCTCGAAAAATTAGACTACAAAGAGAAATTCGCGGATGTATCTATTCAACGTTCCATGCTCCAGGAGGAGATCGCGTATGCAGAAACTCATATGAAAACCATCGAACGGGAAATGAAGGAACTGATAGCCGCCGACAGCAACATTTGCCGGAACTACAAGCTGCTGACCAGCATCAAAGGTGTAGGGCCGATCACGGCCATTGTGATGCTCTGTTCGACGCTTAATTTCACCAAAATCACAGACCACCGCAAGTTTGCCTGCTATTGCGGGCTGGCTCCGTTCGAACATAGCTCCGGCACAAGCGTTCGCGGGGGATGCCACACATCGAGCATGGCGAATCGAGACATTAAAGTACAACTGAACCGCAGTGCACTGATTGCCATCAGGTGTGATCCGCAACTAAAGGCATATTACGAACGCAAAGTGGCTGAAGGTAAACATAAATTCAGCGTCCTGAATGCTGTGAGGGCCAAAATCGCCGCCAGATGCTTTGCCGTCGTAAGGCGTGGAACACCATATGTAGCGTTGCAGATATAATCCGGCATACATATCTGCCATTCGATAAGATTTTGAGATCATTCAAAATCTCAAAATCTTATTGTCGGAACAGTCCGTCTAATTGGGAGCCGAACCTACTCATAATTAATGTATTGTCATTTCCGTACTCCGCAAATTAACGATTCTGACTATGGGATGCAAGGCTATACAAGCGCTTCGCGGCCTTGCATCCCATAACCAGAATCATTTTGCTAAACGCTACGACAAAAAATGACAATTTCCGGGCATGAAACTTTTTGCAGCTTTTATTTGGTTTTATCTTAGAATTCTACCGTCGCACACTCTGCGGACCGGACGGCAGCCGCTTCACAACACACGCATATCAGAAACCAAATAGTTGCAACAGAGATTTCTTTCGCGGCCTGCTTCGATAAACTGCCGTATAAATGCAGATTTGTTTAGATATTTATTTCTTGAATTATATATTTCTCTGTTTCTGCATCGAATCATCCGCATGTCCGGATGATTATTCCGATAAATATTTGTCCAACCGTCTGTTTCTTTATCTGAATATTTGTTTCGATGGCAATATACAACCTGCCGAATCGCTTCGATTCTGATGTCCGCTCACGACCGCTCCAGTCCGTTCGGCGGACTTTTTTTCATCTTCAGACTGTTGTAATATTGCATCGGGAACAGCCCTACCCTCGGAAGCAGCATCGGGGAATTCTGAAAACTTTGGGCAGAGATTCTCCGGCGCGAATTTTTCCCATCGTCAGATGGGACCATTTGCATGTCGTGTCGCTACGCAAAGATTTGCATGAATACGACCGCTCTTATCCATATTGCGGATTTGTAACCAGACTACAAACACGCAAATCGAATTAGATCGATTTGTAACAAGGCTTATCACATCTGTAACAATCGTTATCGAAACGTTACACACAACAGACTATTTTTGTTATACCAAATAAATCAACTAATCTGATATGAAAAACAAGTTACTACTATTCGGGTATGTCTTTGCCGCCTCGTTCGGGGCATTCGTAGTCGGGCTTAATTTGGGAGGAATTTCCGGGGCGCTCGAATTCATTACCGCCGAGTTCGGGCTTTCGGCCATGGCCATGGGACTCGTGACAAGCGCCATTATGATTGGCTGCCTGATAGGAGCATTGCTGGGAGGGCGTTACAGCGATAAATACGGCCGCAGAAACATGATGATCATATCTGCCGTCATGTTGATACTGTCGGCCGTCGGATGTGCCATGACAAGCAATGCCGCATGGCTGATTGCAGCCCGTTTCCTAGGCGGCTGCGGTATGGGTGTCCTCTCGGCTGTAATACCTATTTATATATCCGAAATATCTCCTGCCAAATGGCGCGGAACATTCGTTTCGTTTTACCAGTTATTCATCGTTATCGGCATTCTTGCTGCTTATTGCGCCGATTTTGGGATGATTTCGTGGGGAAACAACTGGCGTTGGATGCTAGGATTGCCGTTGTTGTTCGCTGCGGGCAATCTACTGATGCTGTTGTTTCTGCCCGAAAGTCCGCGTTGGCTGATTAAACAGGGGGAATATGAGGTTGCCCGAAAAGCCATCGCCCGCATGGGAATTTCTTCCGAAGATGCGGCAGTTATGCTTGAAACACCGAAATCTTCGCAGAAGGGCGGGCCCAAATTATCCGAGTTATTCCGCGGATCGACGACACACATCGTCCTGTTGGGCTCGTTGCTCGCCGTATTCCAGCAAATCACCGGAATTAACGTTATCATCAATTACGCCCCTGAAATATTGCGGCAGACCGGTATCGGCGGAGATACGGCACTTATGCAGGCCATTTATGTCGGAATAGTGAACTTTCTGTTCACGATTGTCGCCGTATGGCTAGTGGACCGTCTGGGCCGCAAGAAACTGCTTTTGTGGGGATGTGCCGGATTGGTCGTGTCACTAGCGTACCTGACCTATGCCTTTGCCCAGCCGCTGCCCGGCAGTATCGGGATTCTGATCGTCCTGCTTGTTTACATCGCTTTCTTTGCTGTGTCGCTTTCCCCGCTTATGTTCGTCGTTACAGCCGAAATATATCCCTCGGCGATCCGGGGTACGGCCATGGCGCTTTCAACGGGGATCAGCTGGGCCTGCGCATTTCTGGTCGTGCAGTTCTTCCCCATAATGCTGGAGAGTTTCGGTGCGGCAATCGTTTTTGCCGGATTCGGAGTCCTTTGCCTTGCTGCATGGCTGTTTATCTACATCTGGATTCCCGAAACCAAAGGGCGTTCGCTTGAAGAGATTGAAAAACAACTGCTAAAAAAAGAGTAAGATGTATTCTAAACCCCTTGTTATCGGCATCGGCGAATTTCTGTGGGATATTTTGCCTACTGGCCGCAAAGCCGGAGGAGCTCCCGTGAATTTTGCCTATCATGCCTCGCAGAACGGTGTCGAAGGCTGGGCTGTCAGCGCTGTCGGCAATGACGATGCCGGACGCAATCTGCTGGCTGTTACCGCCAGTTACGGTATCCGTACACTCGTTGCTACGGTGGATAAGCCGACCGGCACTGTCGATGTGTCGCTCTGCGACGGCCAGCCTACCTACACGATCCACGAACATGTCGCATGGGATTATATTCCGCTCACGGAAGAGATGCTGTCTTTGGCGCGCCGAGCCGGCGCCATCTGCTTCGGCACGCTGGCACAGCGCGGCGAAGTTTCGCACCGGACCACATGCGCCATGGTCGAAACTGTACCGGCCGACGCTTATCGCATCTATGATATCAACCTGCGTCAGCATTTCTATTCGAAAGAGTTGATCGACCGGTCGCTCCGCATCGCGAACGTGCTGAAAATAAACGATGACGAACTCGTCCGGTTGCAGGAGATGTTTGCACTTCCGGAGGATACGGATGCTGCGTGCCGCCAATTGGCGGAACAATATGCACTTCGCATGGTCGTACTTACCGGCGGGGATCGTTTCAGCTCCATTTATACCCGCGAGTGTATATCTACGCTGCCGACACCCCGGGTGGAAGTCGTCGATACCGTAGGCGCTGGCGATGCCTTCTCCGGAACCCTGATCGGAGCCTTGCTTTCGGGCCGGACGATCGCAGAGGCGCACCGGACTGCCGTTGAAACCGCGGCTTATGTCTGTACCTGCGCAGGCGCATGGCCTCCGCCTCGAAAATAATCTGACCTTAAAACCCAAGTTTACCATGAAACGACTGACTACGATCTTAATGGCGCTCTGCACCATAGGCTGCGGAACGCACGGCAGTCCCTCGGACGCCGCTTCACAGGTGACGATGGCGTCACTGTTGGATGAAATGATTTCATACGACGCAGTGACCGGTTATCCGGCCGTGAATTACCGTGCGGCGCAGGTCAGCAGTTACGACCGCCGTACCGTTGACCTTCATGAACCCGGCTGGTTCGCCAACGACGACGGAGCCGGATTCGAACGGCTCGACACGATTCGCGGCCGTGTCGAAAAGGTGCTCTTCGATGAAAAGGGCCCCGGAGCCATAACGCGCATCTGGATGACAACCAACGATAAACGGGGAACGCTGCGGTTCTATTTCGACGGAGCAAGTACGCCTGAAATCGAGATTCCAGCCTATGATATGGCACGCTTCCCGGTGACTGTAGGCGAGGCCCTCTCATTGACACATACGCATTATGAAGATGAACTCTCCAAAACCGGCGGCAACACCTTCTTTCTGCCCCTGCCTTATGCCCGATCCTGCCGCATCACACTCGAAGAGTCCGATTACACGGTCAAAATCCCCCGTTATTATCATATCGGATACAGAACCTATGACAACGGAACGAATGTTCGGACCTTCTCGTTGAGAGAAGTGCGCAAGCTCACGGATAAGATCGCCGCGGTAAACCGTAAATTGCTTTCGCCCGAAACGTATACCGACGGAACGGAGTGTACCCGGACCGTCACCCCGATGTCGAACGGCGCCACGTCGCTGCACTTGCCCGACGGAAACAAAGCGATCCGGTCGTTGACCATAACGCTCTCGGAATTTGATCCGGCAGATCTTGTCGAGATCATGCAGCGGACTTGGCTGCGTATCGATTTCGACGGTATACGCTGCGTATGGTGTCCCCTCGACTGTTTCTTCGGAGCCGGCACCGGTGCACCGGCTTCATCGAACTGGTACGTCTCGTCCGACGGCAAAGGCACCTTTACGAGCCGTTGGGTGATGCCTTATGCGGAACATGCGGACCTGCGTCTCGAAAAAAGGACCGATATTCCCTTTACAGCCGTAATCACGGGTTATGTCGATGATTTCGACTGGACGGCACAGACACTCTATTTCCATGCAACTTACCACGATGAAACAAGTATTCCAGTCAACAATGATTATAACTCGCCGGACAATCTCGACTGGAATTTTACGACCATAACCGGTCGCGGGGTCTATTGCGGCGATGTGTTGTCGCTTTACAACCACTGCCCGGACTGGTATGGTGAGGGCGATGAAAAGATATGGATCGATAACGATACGTTCCCGTCGTTCATGGGTACCGGGACAGAGGACTATTACAACTGTTCTTGGGCGCCTGTGGTGCCGTTCGCAACGCCGTTCGGCGGCGCTCCCCGGGCCGATGAAGCATCGTCGCACGGATACAATACCTTTGTCCGAACCCGCAATCTGGATGTAATACCTTTCGGGCAACGGTTGCAATTTGACTTGGAAATGCTGAGCTGGAATCCCGGTGCGGTCGATTACCGGGCAGCTGCTTTCTGGTACGGGACGGCAGCGTCTGCGGCAACGGAGAAAAATTAACCTAAATACCATCAATTATGAAACAACTCTATTTCATGTTATGCATGGCTCTGATGCTGCTGTACGGCATGCCGGCATCTGCTCAAACGAGTCACGGCATTTCCGGAAAAGTGACCGATCAGACCGGAAACGGAATTGCCGGGGCATCGGTCATCGTCAAGGGAACTACGACCGGGACCTCGACCGGCAGCGACGGCAGTTACTCGCTGAACGTAAAGGACGGAAATGCAACGCTCGTGTGTTCCTTTATCGGCATGAAGAGTGCAGAAGCCGCTGTAAATGGCCGGACAGAGGTGAACTTCGCACTCGAAGCCGATGCCATCGGCCTTGAGGAAGTGATTGCGATCGGTTACGGCACGATCCGCAAAGAGGAGATCACCAGTTCAATCACCCGAGTGTCATCCGATGAATTTTTACAAGGAAGCGTCAGCAATCCGCTTCAACTGCTTCAGGGAAAAGTCGCCGGTCTGGGTATTTCCAAAACATCGGGCAATCCCAGCGGCGAGCTGAGCATCATGTTGCGCGGTATTTCGACGCTGGCAGCCTCTTCGGCTCCGCTTATCGTGATCGACGGGGTGGCCGGAGGGTCCCTCAACGCCATTTCACCGGAAGACATTGAATCCATCGATGTCTTGAAGGATGGTTCGGCCGCTGCCATCTACGGTACGCGCGGAACGAACGGCGTGATTATCATCAATACCAAACGGCCGCAGTCGGGACGAGTCGCGTTGGAATACAAAGGCTATGTCACCATCGACCAAATGCTCGATGAGACCTCCGACTATCCGGATGCCACGGAACTCCGCAGTCTGAAATCCCGGCTTGCGAAAGAGGATTCCCGCTTCGACCTGATCAACGATTTCAAGGGCGACACGGACTGGGTCCGGGAGATTACCCGCACGCCCGTCAGTCAGACGCACTATGTTTCGCTGCAAGGCGGAAATGCCCGGACGAATTACCTCGCTTCGGTAACCTACAACGACAAACAAGGTATCTACAAGGGCTCTTTCGACGAGTCGTTGACCGCCAAACTCAGCATCAACCACGCAATGTTCGACGACCGGTTCAAGATCGCCCTGAATGTCAGCAATAAAATCGTAACGCAAGGTATCGTTCCGGACGATCTCTATATGCAGGCGCTCAGCCGGAACCCGACCATCCCGGTCTACAACGCCGACGGCTCCTATTATGAAAACAGCAACGGTGCCAACCCGGTAGGCTTACTGAAAGAACAGAACACCGAAAACAAGTACGACCAGCTGATGATGTCGGGACGGATTTCGGTCGAACCGGTCAAGGACCTGACGATCAGTGCAACGGGTATCTACATGGGCGACTTCAACGATTACGCTTACAGCACGACCCAAAAGCATTATTCATCGACGATGGGCAGCACGCAGGGACAGGCGCGACTCTCCGGGGGCCACGGCGAGGACAAGACACTCGAATTACAGGCCGACTATTCGCGCAAATTCGGCCGCCATACGCTGCAGGCAACCGTCGGATACAGTTACAATGACTATATCCACCAATCTTCCGAAATGTATGCCTACGATTTCCCAATTGACGGATTCGGCGCATGGAATATCGGTTCGGCGAATTCGACGCTCGATGGCACCTCGAAGCTGACCAGCTATAAGTACCGGATCAAGCTGATCGGTTTCTACGGCCGAGTGAACTATAATTTCGACAATAAATACCTTTTTATGGCCAGCCTGCGCCATGAGGGAAGCGATAAGTTCGGAAAGAACAACCGTTGGGGTACTTTTCCGGCCGTAAGTGCCGGCTGGCGGATTACACAGGAAAAGTTCATGCGGGATGCATATTGGGTTTCCGATCTCAAATTACGGGTCGGATACGGCATAACCGGCACCGCTCCCTCATCGCCCTACCAATATGTCCCGCTATACAATTTCAGTACGGCATACATGGGGTATGACGGAGGTAAATGGGTGAATGGTATCGTGCCGACGAACAATGCCAACGACGATCTGAAATGGGAGCGCAAAAAGGAACTTAACGTCGGACTGGATTTCGCTCTTTTCAACAGTCGGTTCCGGGGCAGTATCGATTTTTACAACCGGCGCACCGATGACCTGCTCTACACCTACACGGTTCCGACACCGCCCAATATTACCAATTCGATTCTGGCCAACGTGGGTTCGATGCGCAACCAAGGTGTCGAGGTGATGCTATCAGGCGACCTGATCTCCCGCAAAGACATGGCATTGACCCTCAGCGGAAACTTCTCCTACAACAAAAACAAACTGATTTCGCTCTCCAACGACAGGTATACAATGGAATATCTGACACTCGGCTCGACCGGAGAACCCATGCAAACTTACACGCACCGGCTCGAAGATGGCTGGGCAGTCGGCAACTTCTACGGATGGCGTGTCGATGGACTGAAAAACAGCACGACTTGGAATGTTGTCGGAGCCGAAAATTCGGACCCCAGTGAAGATAATAAGACTATTATCGGTAACGGGATGCCCAAAATGTTCGCCGCTTTGCAGGCCAGTTATCGCTGGAAGGGGCTTGACGTGTCGGTATCCTTTCGCGGAGCTTTCGGCTTCGATATTCTGAACGCCTACCGGATGAAGTATGAAACACTCGCTTGGCTGTCGAGTTTCAACGTGCCGAAATCGGCTTATCAGAAGATCGGCGAATATTACAATTTCGCGCCGTCGATCTATTCGGACCGTTATATCGAACCGGGCGATTACGTCAAACTCGACAATCTGACCATCGGCTACACATTCGATCTTTCACAACGCAACAAGGTGATACGCAGTATCCGGGTCTTCTGTACGGGCATGAATCTGCTTACGATCAGCGGCTATTCTGGGCTGGACCCCGAAGTGGCGATCGTCGGCCTCACATCCGGCGTGGACCCGATCAACAAATACCCTAACCTGCGTTCGTACATCGTCGGTGCATCGTTCAACTTCTAATGATCAAAACCATGAAACGAAAAACAATACATCTGTTCGGCGCATGCGCACTTCTGCTGGCTTCATGCACGAATCTCGATCCGGATATTTACAGCGATATGACAATCGACAAGATTCTGGAGGACAGTGAACAGAGCTCGGCCTACCTGCTGACACCCATGTACGGGCAGATGCGCTGGTTCAACGAGGACCGCAGCATCTGGGACCTGACCGAGCTCGGAACCGATGCATGGGTCATTCCGACCAATTCGGACGGAGGCTGGTATGACGGCGGTATCTGGCTGCGGCTGGACAATCACGAATGGAAATCGACCGACCCCCATTTCAGTACTTGTTGGAGCCACTTGTGGTATGGCATTACGACCTGCTGCAACCGGGTGCTGCATCAGTTCGAAGAGGCCGGGCTGGAGCTCGACGAGCAAACGCTGGCGGAGGTTCGTGCCGTGCGTGCATTCTATTATTATTACCTGCTGTCTCTTTTCGGGAATGTGCCGATCATGGAGACCTACGACGTGCCAAAAGATTATATGCCGACGACGCGCGACCGGAAAGAGGTGTATGATTTCGTCGTGCGGGAACTGCGCGAGAGCATGGACAAACTGCCCGAAGAACAGCGGTACAGTCGTTTTAACAAGTGGGCAGCCAAGCATCTGCTGGCAAAGGTATATCTGAATGCCGAATCGTGGCTCGGCAGCGAATATGCCGCCAAGCGCGACAGTACGCTCATCCTTTGCAACGAGATAATCGGGTCTGCGAAATACCAGCTCGACGACAGCTTTTCCAATATTTTCAGTCTGCAAAGCGAAACGTCGCCCGAAATCATTTTTGCGGTGCCGTATGATGAAACGACGGGATCGCCGATTTTCCACTGCATCTATGCCAAAACCCAGCACTGGGCCTGCAAACCGATCTACAACGCGGGTTCGGGCGGTTACAATGGACTGCGTGCCGTGCCTTCGTACGTAAAAGAGACGTTCGATGCCACCGATCCCGATCATTACAATGACAAACGTTACAGGCAGAGTTACTGCATGGGGCAACAGTACGACTACCTCACCAAGCAGCCGCTCTATTTTACTGACGGAGTGACACCCTTCAATTATGTCAACGAAATCGCCTCGATCGACGCCGCCCGTGAATTCGACGGCTACCGCTTCGGAAAGTACGAGGTCAAAATCGGCCAGAAATGGGAGACCGATCAGGACTGGGTCGTGTTCCGCTTCGGGGAGACCCTGATGATGAAAGCCGAATGTATGCTTCGTGACGGGGATGCACAGGGAGCCGCTGACATCGTGAACGAGGTGCGCAGACGCAGTTTCGATCCGTCTCTGCCCCGATCCGTGCGTGAGCTGACGGCCGAGCAGTTGTCCGCCTTGACAGTCGTTGACGGCGTATCCGTGCCTTACGGCGAATTCCTGAAAGAGCTCGGACGCGAGTTCACGGGCGAAGGAATGCGGCGCGAGCAGCTGATCCGGTGGAATCTCTATGTAAACGGAAGCTGGACATTCCACACGCCCAAGCAGAAGAAATATCTCGAATTGTATCCGATACCCTCTTCCGAACTGCTTTCCAACATTAACCTTCGTCAAAATGATGGATATTCTTATTAAAACAGACAGGCGGCCCGTATCCGGGATCAGAAGCATGTTGTTCCTGATTGCCGCCATATTTCTGCTGCCGGGTTGCTCGTCGGCATCCGATACGGAGATTCCCGATCCGGAACCGCCGGGACCGGAACCTCTCGAAACAGGGACGCTGCTGCCGGATAACATAACGCTCGTGGCGCGCGTCACCGGACGTTCGGAAAGCGGAGAAACGATTCCCAATCCCAACCGAACGGACGCCCGGTTCAATATCGGCCGTACCGATTACAGCAATATGTGGGATGCCGGCAACGGGACGGTCATGTGCGCATTCGGCGATAATTTCGACTACGGAGGCGGCAACTGGAAATCGAACGCCATCGCACTCTCTTCGGATCGTGACTTGACGGACGGGCTTTATTATTCGGGAATGCTGATGGATGGCAATGCCGTAAAGGAGATCGTCGTCTCGCGGGCCAAAACCGGGCAATATCCCGATGGTTCGGAATACGAAGTGACCTGCATTCCTACGGGCGGCATTGCGGTCGGCACCCGTCAGTACCTGAACTACATGAGTATCCATGACTGGACTCCTACGGGTGATAACGATTACTGGTCGGTGAATTACAGCGAAATCGTTTACTCGGATAATTATGGGACAGCATGGACCCGTTCGGGCGTCAAATGGAATGCCGACAGCAACTTCACGCAGGTCGCCTATCTGAAGGAAAACGGGTTGATATATATGTACGGCACACATTCGGGACGTTACGGCAACGTCTATCTGGCGCGTGTCAGCGAAACGAAGCTTCTCGACAAATCGGCCTACGAATACTGGACCGGCGGCGGCTGGGAGCGCAACGAACAGGCGGCGGAGCCAGTCGCACGGGGAACGGCGTCTGAAATGACCGTTGCATACAACAGCCGTTACAAACGGTATATGATGATGTATCTGTCAGTCAATCAGCGGGCCGTCGTTTACCGGGACGCACCCTCTCCCGAAGGAGATTGGTCGGGCGAGAAGATCATCATGTATGAGGATGGCAATGCGCTTTATGCTCCCTATATTCACCCGTGGTTCAACGAAGACGACGAATTGTGGTTTGTCATCTCTCATGCCGTGCCTACATGGAACGTTTTCCTGATGCGTGCCGACCTCAACTGGGATCAGGCGGGGATCAATCTGCTTGCAGAAGGAGGTTTCGAGGAGCACCCGACTCAGGCGTTGAGCTACAAGACGATGTGGCATGTGAATGCGGCGGCCCTCACTTCGCGCGATGCGCACAGCGGCAAGATCGCCTGCCGTTTCTCGAATACGAATTCCGGCCAGTGGCAGGACGTATGCACTCAGACGGTATCCTTGCAGCAGAATGCCGATTACTCGATCGAGTGCTGGGTGAAATCCGAAGAGGTGCTTCCTGAGGGTGCCTATGTCGGAGTCCGATTGACCGACGGAACAATCCATGACATAACGGGCACAGCCCAAGCCGGCGAATGGACACGCTTCGGTTGTGAATTCAATGCCGGTCAGGCTGTAAGTGCCGATGTCTTTTTCGGAGTTTGGGGCGCTCCCGAAATGACGCTCACCGTGGACGATATTTGCCTGAAACCCGTAAAAACAGAATAACCTACAACTAAAAAACAAAAACCATGAAAAACTGTTATTTCGCAATGTTACTTTTGCTGTCCGCCGCATTCGCTGCCGGATGTGCCGACGATAAAGAGGAGGGCGGCAACGACATCAAGCTTAATCCCGATCCGACGCAGCTTTCGAACATCACCCTGATGAAAGCCACGTTCGCGGCGGACGAATTCAATATGATTTCCGAGCCCGGTTTCGAGCTTTTCCCCGATGAAGCAATCGACTACCGTTCACTCTGGTATTTCGAAGGAGCGTACAAGGAGCCTTCGCTGGTGTCGAAACACACGCAGACACACGGCGGTCAGGTCGCTTTGAAGCTTGAAAACCCCAACGACGGCAGCTGGTGCGATGCCTGCTTGCAGTCGATCGCACTCAAAAAGGGCAAGGATTACACCTTCTCCTGCTTCGGACAGGCTTCGTGGGCCGGAATGAACGCCTTTACGGGCGTCCGGCTGGAAGGCGGCCCGATCTATGACGGACAGGCCGGCGATTGGAATCCCGACGTATGGACCGAATTCACCAAGGAGTTCAATTCCGGCGACTATACGCAGGGTAATGTCTTTTGCGGAGCATGGGGCTATCCCGGAGTATGGGTCGCATTGGACGATTTCAGACTCGTTCCGACCGGCACCACCCAGACCTCGACCAAATTGGGTACCTGCCTGACGACGGGCACTGTCTCGAATGCCTCGTTTACGGATATTTCGTTTGCGGGTAAAGCCGTCATCTGGGCCGGACCGAACAATACGGTTTCCATGGCGCTGGCCGATGTTTCGGCCGGGGGTAAGCATTACGCAAACGCATTCGCATTGTCGAACGATATGAATCCCGCTGATGGATTCTATATCGCGCAGGTTTCGCCCGGCAACGACGGTATCGTTCCTATTCTCGAACCGTCGGGAGACGGTGAAACCGCCTGTGTTCCGACGGCCGGTGTGACCGTCAACGGCAAACAGTATATCCATTATTATTCGTTCAAGTCGCTCGATCCCGAAGACAGCGACGCATGGACGGCAAACTTTTCCGGGTTGTTGTCATCGGCAGACGGCGGTAAAAGCTGGACCCGTGAGATCCGCGGCCGTTGGAGCGGAGCCGGGCATTTTGTGCAGGCGGCATTCTATTTGAGCGACAAGTATCTTTACATGTTCGGTTCGGACGCAGGCCGTTCCACGCCCAAGATATACGTCGCGCGCATCAAAAGCGACGGTGATATTGCAACTGCAGCCAACTGGACCTATTGGGACGGCACCGACTGGGTGGCGGGAGACCCAGAATCAGCGGCGGCGATCACCTATGGCAATGCATCCGAAATGTGTGTAGCCTATAATGCGACTCACAAACGCTATATTATGATTTACCGTTCGGGGACGACGGGCGGTCTGGTCTACCGCGATGCCGGTTCTCCCGAAGGCGACTGGTCGGGTGAAAAACTGCTGGCGCTCGATAATGCTAATCAGGGAGGCTGGTTCTCACCGTCCGTTTATCCCTACTCGTCGGGCGACAATATGTACTTTATCGTTTCGCAACTGTAACTAACTCTGACATCCGGCGGAACCGGCCGTGTTATGCACGGCCGGGTATCCGTTTTTAAGACCTAACTTTATGTACAAGACCATTTTGCCGCTGATAAGTTATATTCTGTTCGCCTGCACTCCGCACGGCCGGGAAAACCTGCTCGCCGACGGCGGATTCGAAGAGTCTGCGAAGATGTGGGACATCGGTAAGTCCGAATTGACATCCGAGGCACATGCGGGAGAGTTTGCCTGCGCCTTGTATGTCGAAACACCCCGTTATATACCCGTCAGGTCCGACATCTGCATACAGAAAATAATAGTGATGCCCGGAAAGGAATACCGGCTTTCCGCATTCGCCCGCATGTCCCTGCCCCCGTTGACGAACGGCGTGTATATCGGTGTACGCCGGCCCGACGGCAGTGTTTTGAAAGACAGGCTGTTCCTGCTGTCCGGCAGAGATTGGACCCGAATGGCGCTGGATTTCGATTCCGGCGAGGAGCAGGAACTCACTGTTTTCTGCGGTGTCTGGACAGACCGGAATTCAACCTATTTCGTCGATGATTTCAGCCTGAATATGATAAAATAATTATAAATTCGCGTATTATGCCGCATTGCACAATCCGTCTGTTTTTACTGCTTGCCATATGTATGATGACGAACGGCTGCCGTCGTGAATCGATCTCGGAGCCCAAGCGTCATTATGTGATCGGATTCTCCCAATGTACCAACGACCTATGGCGTCAGATCATGATGATTCAGATGCAAGCCGAAGCGGCCAAATATCCGGAATTGAGCATTGTGGTCAGCAATGCGCATAACAATACACAGTTACAGATCGATCAGATTCGTGAATTCATTGAGGCGAAGGTCGACCTGCTCATCATCTCGCCGAACGAATCGGAGCCGGTGACACCGATCGCCGTCGAAGCTTTCGACATGGGAATTCCGACAATCATCTGGGATCGTAAAATACATTCGGACCATTACACGACCTGCATCAGTGCGGATAATTACGATATCGGCCGTGATGTGGGACGCTACATCAACACCATATTATCCGAAGGGTCTACGATTCTCGAAATTACCGGATTGATGAGCTCTTCACCCGCTGTGGAACGGCATAAGGGATTCCTTGCCGAAGCGAGTGAAAGCTATTCGGTGCATACCATTCCCGGCGACTGGAAACCCGATGTGGCAAAAGAGCGCGTGGCGGCGATCGGCCACTATAACGATATCGATCTGGTTTTTGCGCACAACGACGATATGGCACTAGCTGCCTACAATGTGATCAATGCAGCCGATTCACTCTGTGCGCAGCGGATAAAATTTATCGGAATAGATGCGCTCGTCGGAGTAGATGCGGTTCTCGACGGCAGACTGCAAGCCTCATTCCTCTATCCCACGGGAGGAGACAAGGTCATGGCGATCGCCAGACGTATCCTTCTTGGTAAACGGGTAGAGAAGAGCTACCAACTGCAATCGGCACTCGTCGATTCTCACAATGCCTACACACTCAAGGCGCAGCAGGAACAGATAGTCAGTTATCAGGAACAGATCAACAAACAGAAAACGGTTCTTGAACAATATGACCGAAGCGTTGACAATCTGAAATATTCATTGTGGGCCGTCATAATTATCGCCCTTGTTGCGGGAGGAATGGGCATTTATGCCATCCGATTGAATCTGCGTCTCCGGCGCCGCAACGAAATCCTGACCGCAAAAAATGCTGAAATCGAAATTGCAACCCGTGAGTTGATGGATAAGCATGCCCAGATAGAGAATGTAACGGCTCACAAATTACAGTTTTTTACAAATATAACCCATGAAATCCGCACTCCGCTGACGCTGATCCTCAATCCGCTCGACAGCATTGTCAAGCGGGAAAAGGACCCCGAAATTCAACGTAATATCTGGACGATTCAGCGTAACGCGCGCCATCTGCTGAATGTCGTGAATCAGATTCTCGATTTCCGGAAGATCGAAAATAATAAAATGATGCTTACGCTGAAACAGGTGGATATCGTGCAGTTTACACAAGAGATACTTAGTTATTTCGAGACTTATGCCGAAACGGAAAAGATCGTCTATAAATTTCGTACGGACACGTCGCATCAGCAGTTGTGGATTGATACCGATAAAATCGAACAGGTGTTGCTCAACCTGCTTTCAAATGCTTTCAAATATTCGCCCAAATACGGTACGATTTTGGTGTCGGTGACAGATAACGGTCCGAGCGTACTGATCGAAGTCGAGGATAACGGGAAGGGTATAGATAAAGAGAGTCTTCCTCGTATTTTCGACCGTTTTTATGCGCTCAAGAACACGTCGAATTACAGTACGGGGATCGGATTGCACCTGACACGGGAATATGTCGAACTGCATCATGGATACATAACGGCGGATAGTCTTCCGGGGGCTTATACCGTTTTCCGGGTCGAACTGTTCAAGGGAAAATCGCATTTCGGAGAAAATGTCACTTTTGACGAAACTCTTCCGACGAATTATCTTGCGGACGAGGTGATCGACGACAATAAGGTCAATGAGTTATTGGCCAAGAAATATAACGAAACAATCGTCATTGCCGAGGATGATTCTGAGATACTCGCCTATCTTAAAGATGAACTTTCAACGAACTTCCGCGTTATTGCCGTCAATAACGGTTACGATGCCGTTAAAGCCGTGATGGATGATGAAGTATCGCTTATCCTGAGCGACGTGCTGATGCCTGCGCTCAACGGATTCCAGTTGTGCAGCAACATAAAATCTAACATAGCGACCTGTCATATTCCGATCGTGCTGCTTACGGCTCTTTCGGATGACAACCAACGGATTTACGGAATTGCAGAAGGTGCTGACGAATATATTCACAAGCCGTTCAATATGCAGTATGTCCGTCTGAAAATTATCCGGATTATCGAAGAACGTAAGCGCCTTGCCAGTACATTCGCCCAAAAATTCGGTCGTCTGACGAGGCACGAAGCCGCCAATCTTCCTTGTGTGGACGATGTGTTCCGGGATAAACTCTTCAATCTGATCGAGGCGCAGCATAGCGACAGCAATTTCAAAATCGAACTGATGAGCGATATGTTAGGAATGTCGAGAATATTGCTTTATCGGAAAATCACAAGTATTTTCGGAATGTCCCCATCGGATTTATTGCGTAATTACCGGTTGCAGAAGGCAGTTCAACTGTTAACAGATCAACGGCGCAATGTAAGCGAAGTCGCCTATATAGTAGGATTCTCTTCACCCGCTTATTTTGCAAAATGCTTCAAAAGCGTATACAATATGACACCGACGGAATATATGTATCGAACGCGAGAATAGATGGTGATTTAAAAACCTCTTTTATCTAACTGTGACTCGTATTATGAAACACTTGAGTTAGAACTCATATCTGGATGCTCAAAATGTCAATTGTTAGATAAAAACACAAAATATGGCATTAATACATTAATAATCAAGCTAATGAGATGAATTTACCAATATAGTTATTGGTAAATCAATTCGGTTTGCACTAGAAGAATTTGGATCATCTGTTGTGTATTCAACTAAAATGTCTTTGTAATTAGAACCAACTTGTGTAACAAAAGCATCAGGATAATAAATATCTCCACCTTCACTTTGTATATTAGTTGTCCTTGGAATACTATTAAGAACAAATCCTTGATATGTTTGATTATTTAAATATTCTAAGAAATTAACTGTAACCGTTTGTTCATCAATAAAATGCATTGTATCATTTTTGATATTATCTACTGTCAAGTTAGCACGTTGACTATCAAACATATATTCATTATTTTCAAAAGTATAAGTAATATCTAACGATGTATTATCATAGAATTCAATTTGACTTGCCATACGTGCAAGATAATTTCCGTTATCTCGATATCTATAATACTTTATTGTTCCTTCGATAGAATTTGTCGAAGTATAGTATGGATAAGCATCTCTATTGTCTGTAGTACCTGTAACATAATTTGTAGGGCTATAACCATCTATTGCATATTGTCTATATTGATGTTTTGTATCAGCCCAAGCATATGCATTAGACTTAACAACTTGTCCTTCATATGTTGTCTTTTTAGAATCGTTAATTTCATCTGTCAATTGTGTAATAATACGAATTTTAACAGTTTGTCCTGCAGCAATTTGTGTTCCTTCATCACCGACATCAAATGTAATTTTTCGATAATAGCTATCACTATTATCATCTTTTACAGAATAGTCTTGTCCTTCTTGAACATCATTTACTGTAGTATCTCCATCTAATGTTGCAGTAATATTTTTAGCAGTAATTACTTTATCTGTTGTACCATTTTTAATACCACCAGCATCAACTAATTCCCAACCAACAATTTGTTGTCCTACATCCACCTCAAATTGCAAGTGATTACGTTCCAATGGTATTTCAGCATTTTCATGGTTACCTGAAGATAAAATATATTCGACATAATCATATGGCATTAAATGATCCTTATCAACTTCAAGTGGATTAGTACAGTCATTTTCATTATTACTATCATTATCATGTGCAAATACATTCGTTGTACTTCCAGCTATCGTACGTTCTTTTGTAAGAGATGGAGTTAAAATAGCAACCGCATTTCTTAAATGATAATAGTCTTGATTTTTTTCATTTACATAATGGAAAGTATCTGCATTGTTATCAATAGACTTAAATGTTACTTTTTCCTTATTGTAAACATCTCTTGATTCATTAGTACCTGGTGAGAAATTATTTCCAGTTGTCTTACCAAATGTAGGTACCGATTCATCTGTCCAAACGTCTTTTTCAAAATCTTCTACAGTACGATCAACATATGTTCCATCATAGAAATATGCATAACCATCGTTATTCTTTGATGGTGTTAAATATTGTCCGTTAGTCATAACTGTTTCATCTTTGTTGAAATCAGCATGAGTAGCAGTAAATGTTAATTTAAAGTTATTAACAATAACTTGTGCTAATCCATCTGTTGTCTTATGAACAAGATAACCTTCATTACTTCTAGCAAAGTCTTCAATATTAAGAACATAACATTTTTGTCCATTAACTTTTTTAGTAGTTTTTAATTCAATCTTATTATTTGTTAAACCAATCATATCTGTTACTAACGCTGAACCATCATCTGTCGGTTTAAATGTAACAAGATTTCCATTTATATTAATTTGTAATTGTGATACTTTGAACCATTGTCCATTATCTGTACCACTAGTACCAGCTGAACCACCATTATCTATCCATTGAACAGGGAGATAAATATTTCTCATACGATAATTTGTATTCATCGTATCTTCAGTTACCATTTCTTTGATTCTTGCTGGGCGTGTACGATCTGTAGGATTATCAACCGTTTGGTTAAATGCTTTAACTCCAAATTGAACATTTGTTGGTGTTCTATTTTGAGTTACCGTATGCTTTTTACCATTCAACATCTCATACGTATCACCATCTGATGTAAGATAATCTGTAACATTACGTTCACCATCACCAGTAACATCACCCTTGCTATCTATAGAGGTTCTTCCTAAAGAATCAATTTGATATCCAGCTTTAAATGGAATACGATATCCCATAATATATGCAGAATCATTTATACTATTTTGCTTATTATATTCACTACTCATTATATTTGTATAGGCATTAGCTTCATAGTCATGGTATGTTCTTGTTGTTACTGTATTTGTTGCTTGACTAATTCTTGAAGAATTGTAAACCATATACGGTTTGACATTAACAATAATATCATTTGCATTTGAAAAACTATCAATACCATCCACCTTATTACCATCATCATCAGTATAATTGTAATATTTATTTTTTATTTCTGAATTGTATTCACCGTTTCCCTGTATATCATACATCTTAGCTTTAAACGATAAGACATATTGATTCTTTTCTAAATAAAGCACACCATCTTTTAGTTTTAATTCTTTATCTTCTGCATCACTATCTGACAATTTATCATTATCGTTATTAAATCTAATTACATAATAGTCACCTGATTTCTTTAAATCAGATTTCTTCAATTTATAGGTTATTTTACTATTATTTTGATCTGCTTGTGTTGTACCTGTTCCTAAAGTAAGTTCAATCGCTGTATCATCATCTTTAAAATAATTTGCAATTTGCTTATGGAATTGTAATGCAGTTGTAAGTGTACCATCATAATCATATACCGGATCTGGTACTATTAATCCCAAGTCATCAACAATATCCACATGATCAGCATATCCTACTTTTCCGTTCCAATCGTCAGGATCTTGGTTTTCCCAGCTACCGCTATTTGGATTACCTGCCTCATAATTATAATTACCGTAAGTATAGTAAACATCACGTCTTGTTTTTCTAAAGAAGTTTATATAATATTGATTATCATCAGCTATTTTTGCTTCAATATTATAATCTCTTGTTGCGTCTGTCGTTGCACCCTTAGTGATACGATCAAAATCTCTTACAACAATAACATCACTTTGACTAAACAAATGATTAGCTTTGTATAGAGCTTCTGTCCAAGATCCATAATAAGTGTGGTGTTGATAATAATTTCGATAAGACCAGTTAGCACCTGAAGGATTTGAACTTGTTCCTTGCGTACTTCTTTCTATACTTGATGTATTACCACCATTATCTTTCAATTCAGGAGCTGCATCATTTTCGAACACTTTCATCGCAGGGGTAGTCAAAATATTACCATTGCTGTCAAAGTTTTCTGCCAAAGCAGGACTTACTACAGTGGCCAAACAATTATATATGGTAAAATCACCATTGTTTCTTCTAATATCACCCGTCTCATTTTCATCTATATTATTATAGCAAATAGTGTTAATCAATGTATACATCTTTCCAGCATTATGACCATAAAATCCTCCTCCGTTAAAAGCACGATTTCCAGTAAATGTACAGTTAATAACTTTACAGTCCATACCTGTATAGATTGCACCACCACGACCTAATGCCGCACTATTACCATAGAATGTACAATTTGTGAACAAAAATGAACCTCCGCTACCTGTTGTACCAATAGCTCCTCCTCCTTTAGAACTGCCACTGGCCGATTCATCTGAACTGTTGTTTGCAAATAAGCATTTATCGGCTATCACATTCACACCTCTTCCATTGAAGAGTGCACCACCACCATTAGCGGCTCCTGTCACAACACAATTACTGATTTCTACATTTTCCAGTCTCAAAGTAGCAAACCGACTCGGATCAGATGGGTCACCATCTAATTTTGAGTTCCCCAATTTAAAGCCTGCCCCATTTCCTGCATAATTAAAATTAGTTACAATTATATTCCGGAAAGTAACGTCCATAAGATGAGCATTAGAGCCTATTCCACTAAAAAAAGGAAAATTATCACCATTACTGGTAAAAGTTATTCTGTTACCGGTTGCTTTGTTGATACCATCTATTACAAAAACCTTTCCTTCTCCATCACTTAATCCGGAACTCCCTTCAAGTACAATTTCATCTCCATCAGGAATATTAAAAGTCAACACATCTCCACTCTGCAATGCCTTCATTTCAAAGCGGAATCCTCCTTCTGTTTCCGCATCCCCTGCAAGAGAGGTTACCACTCTTTCTTCTGCAGATAAATTAGCAGTAAATAAAGCTGCCAATAAAATTAAAGTACTTTTTTTCATGATACTTGGTTTTAAATTAATAATTATAAAAAACAAAAAGGTTACATATTACTATTTCAGAGTGACAGCAATCACTCCATTGGCACCTTTGGCACCATACATATTACTATCCTTACTTATCTCTACCTTCTTAATATCATTGATATTCACATTATCCAATCTTTCAACTTGTGTCCCATCCAACAGATAAAGCGGAGAAGTATCCAAACTAATAGAAGTAGACCCACGTAATTGTGCAGAGATATCTCCGTTATCCTTCATTACCACCGTAAACCCGGGAACCTTACCTGCCAAAGCATTAAAAAGATTACTTTCTCCTGTTGCAGCCAGTTCTTCACCTGTCACCACAATCGTACTTGATACCGAACGGGAACGCCGCAGACTACGTAACATTAGTTTCATAATTTCACCTTTATCTTCTGTCACTGAAATTTCTGGCCCCAATGCAATATTCGGATAGGCTATACCATTTACCGAAACTTGCACTTCTTTTTCTGTTTTGGGCAAAATAACTGTCAGTATATCTCGCAGACTCACATTATTCAGCTGAAAAATACCATAACGATCAGTCTCGGCCTTTACGTCTTTTACAGATACCAAAGCTTTACGAATTGCCTTCCCTTTAGCATCAACCAAACGTCCTACAATAGTATCATTAGAATTCTGAGCAACAACAGGCCAAGAAAAAGCCAGAATAAAAATGAAAAGTAACAAATTCTTCATTAGAATATTGATTTATGATTTATACTTACCGGAGGAGGCAAAAAAACTCCCTCCTCCGGTTTCATAACCCTTCTAACAATCAATTACCTCCAAATATATCATCACTATAGAAGAATACATTATCCAGATAAACTTGTGTCAATGGAGGATATATATATTTAAACTCCTTCACCTGAAGAACAGCATTGTCATGTGCCGCTCTCCACTGCTTCATCACATCACTTGTAGCAAGAGTTGTTGCTCCTACCATTGCTTTTATTGTATAATCCTCACTGATCGCCAAACCAACAGTTTTACTTTCTTCCACATCATATTTCAACAGATTATTCTGTATTTTCACCGGTACTGCCACCCAACCGGTTTGAACAGTTGGACGTCCATTTTCTCTGTCAGCTTTCAAGGTCCACTGGAAACGTATAATGGCATCAAACTCATCGGCATTGAAACTTACCGGATTACCATTTACATCTGTATAAATGTTAGTTCCCCATGGTACTGCTGCCAGAATATGGTTCTTAGGCCACCATTCAAAACGAACTTCACTAATAAAATAAGTAGTCGTTATATCAACAGAAGGTGTATTTCCAGAAACAGCAACTGCACATGCATTCTCACCATATACAAACTTAACAGGATCTACCGGATATTTAGGATTATTTGTGTTGGTCGCTCCTCCTACAATACCACAATCAAATCGAGTGGACATCGGTGGGTAAAAATCCTTCTGATTCAGATTATAACGTACTTCACCATAATTCCGGGTAGTAGCATTAGGTGTTGTGACATTCATCTGATAACGTCCGTCACGAATCTGAGTAGCAGAATTTGAATTAGCCCATCCTGTTGCCGTTGTTCCTCCAAAACGATCAAAGAACAAACCATTCACCCAAATCTCAGCTTGCCGGGTCTCTTTTGCTCCACCACAGGTTACAGTACATTTAATCGTATATCTGCCCGATTGCCTCGGTGCTTTCCACTGATTCATTGTATATCCCTGACGCTGTAACAAAGTTCCCCCGTTACATTCCCAATAATAATCGGCTTTATCCGGATCACTCATTCTCACTGACATACCAACATTAACAGTTTCTCCGGCAAAAAATTCTTCACCAAACACCTGCAAAGAGTCTATTTCAACATAATCATCATCGCAAGATGCCATCAAAGCCACAAAGGCTACCATCAATAAATATTTTATTCTTTTCATAATCATTTTGCTCCATAAATAGGAATAGATACTAATTCTTTATCTGTAGGATACTGCATATACTTATCCATCACGTGAATATATGATCCATTAGGACTTTGCAGATTACTGGTACGAGGTTTTGTTTTCAGCTGAAAATGATCTTCGTAGTTATTGAAATAAATACTAAGAGCACCTTCTTTCAACATTTCAACAGCCATATATCCATAAGGAGAATCATATTCTGTAGGAAAGAATGTTATAACTCCTTTTGTCAAATCAGTCAGTTCATAATACGAAAGAGCTTTCTTTATAATATGATACATAATCATATTTTTCACTACGGTTTTATCCAATTCCTCCCAACTGGTAGGAATAATTAACTGTTCCGGATTAAATTCATCCGGATAAGCGTTCTCATTCCAGAAACTCCGGTCACTACTATTGGATGAAGTCAAAGCTGTATTTGTCAACAACAGATAGGTTCTATCAGGCTGTTTGAATAATTCCGGATCAACTCCCGAATATTTAATAGCTTCTATCAGAGACGAAAACAAATCGGTACGCGAATTCATGAAATCCCATGCATTCATAGTAATTTGATTATCATAGGTTCCTTTCTCTGAATCATAATCATAAGGAGTTTGCACATCCAGACCAAATAGTTCACAACTTGTAAATGTGAATATTGGAATTACCAATAAGGCTATATTTAATATTATCTTTTTCATTATATACACTATTTATTATCATTATTCTGAATAAGGAGGATTCTGATGTCCTACCAGAGTTGGATTGGACGTAAAGACAGACTTAGCTATCGGGAAACGAACCCGTCTTAAATCAGTGCCAAAACCTACAGGTTCCTCACCACGCATTGCTTGAATATAAGATAGATGCGGATCCAGTATTTCATTCACATATCCGGTACGTATGATGTCAAACCAACGCTTAGGTTCACCATAAAACTCCATCTGACGTTCATCCAACACCAGTTTTTCCAATGAAGACTGTGTCATACCGATTCTTGTCGGATAATCTTCTGCTTTCGCAACAATCGTATTACCACAGCGACTACGTATCTGATTAACTATATCAATAATATCCTGAGCCGGCTTATTTTCATGAATCATTGCTTCCGCACGCAATAACATAACATCCGCAAAACGATAAATAGGTATTTCAAAAACACAACCGGAAGTAGCAGGAATATCAAATTCAACAGCAGGATCTGTAGACTTCACCGGGAAGAACTTACACAATTTATTAGCCAATGCACCGGTACTTCCATAGATAATCTGAGAATTTCCCGGAGCTAAAGTTTGTTTATCCAGTCCGTTATATATACTCAACGTATCTACAACTCCCCAGAAACGAATATCCTTTTTGTCCTGGAGCATTCTTTGAAACAGCGAATTAGACAACTGGTAATGAGCATTACCACCACCAACACCAATCGGACCGCCATAACCATTATTATTATTTTTCTCAAAATCCCATTCTATAGTGAAAATAGCCTCTTTGCTATTGGTAGGATCTGTAAATATTTTCTTCCAATCGGTAGTATTACCTACCATTTCATACCTTTTCAAAGCCAGTAGGTTATCTGACGCTTTCAATGCTCCGGCATAATCCTTCCGCCACATCAAATAATCTGTTTGCAATGCATAAGCAGCTCCCTGATTAAAATAGTAAACTCCCTCGTTACCCAATGATGAAATGGCAATTTTTAAATCGTCCTCTATCACTTCATAAATAGATTCCAGAGAAGCCCGTGAGTTATATTTAGTATTCAAATCGCCATCCCATGACTGAGTAATCAATGGCACTTCACCCCAAACACGTACTGCATAGAAATACATCAAAGCTCTTAAGCCATGAAATTGTCCTAAATATGATCCGGTCACGTCTTCGGGAAGTCCCATTTCAGGGATATTCTCGATAGCCAGATTACACCGGTTTATGACCTGATATAATTTTTCCCAGTCGCAATAACTTCCGTTCGAATCCAAAGAGTTAAGTTGTAAAGCAGCATTGGCATACAGAGTTATATAATAATCATCTGAACGTAATTCGCCCCAAGCCAACAAAGTACTTGATACAATTTTCTGTACTCCATTATATGTACCGGCTCTCCATGCTTTCAGATCCGACTCACTGGTCCAGTAAGCTTTATTGCTCAAATCAGCTATCGGAGTTTTAGTCAGGAAGTCCTCACAAGAAGAGAAGAGAGACATCCCCGCCAATAAAACTGAACATGATAATATTTTAAAGTTTTTCATTTTCATTATAGTTTTAATCATTTAGAAACTTACATTTACACCAAAACCAAATTCACGTTTTTTCGGATACTTCTGTGAATCATTACCAGGGTTCAATACGCCTCCGGTAGTAATTTCAGGATCGTAACCACTATAGTTAGTCCAAGTCAACAAGTTAGAACCATAGATATAAATTTGTGCAGACTGCAGATATGCTTTCTTTGCATATACCGAAGGCAATTGATAACTCAAACGTACATTCTGCAGACGAATAAATGAAGCATCCTCAAGATAGTTGCTACTCAAAGTACGATTGTTTTCTGTTGTACGTGCATTCTGTCCCGGAGTATACCAATTTGTGATATGTCCCTGATATCTCCAACCCTGAAGAACTCCACAAGGAGCCGGGTTGGAAGTATTATCACCATAGCTTGTCAAATCGCGTAGAAGTGAATTGTAAATCATACCTCCATGACTCATATAGAATGAGAAGTTCAAAGTAAAATCTTTATATTTCAATGTATTATTCCATCCTGCATACCATTTAGCCTGCGCATTCCCTAATATTTGTTTGTCACCGGCATCAATATTACCACTGTGGTCTTTATCCTCCCAGATTACATCACCACCTTTACATACTACTCCTGAGGCCTTCATCTGATAAATCTCTCCTTCATACTTAGTACCATCAGCATAAGTATAGCCAAGCACTTCGGGACCTCCAACTTTATTTATTACTACGTTATTGTATTGGTCACGCTTAAATACCGGAATCAATCGATTCTTATAACCTTCATCATAAGCATTGTCTGCATCATAAGCATATACTCCCAAGTGTCTGTAACCATAAAAATTACCTGCAGCCATTCCCGGCTCAATCCACCAGTTAGTTTCAAAATCACGTGGTTCACCTACAATACTTAAAATTGTATTTTTGTTTTTAGACCAGTTAAAAGAAGTATACCATGAGAAGTTACGTATACGAACGGGAGTTGCCGAAATATTAAACTCAAAACCCTCATTCTTCACAGAACCTGCATTCACACGCATACTATTAAACCCGATTTCAGTAGGAATAGCATCATTATTAAACAAGCCGGTTGTTTTTTTCACATAATAGTCACCTGTAAATGTAAGTCTCCCATCAAAGAAAGTCAGATCAAGACCGATATTCGTCTGTTTGGTCTCCTCCCATTTCAAATAAGCATTACCTACTGATGATTTAGGAATAACACCTGTTACTCCGTTATAACTATAATCCGGATCTACGGCATACAACGTATAAGTATCATAATCACTTACACGGTCGTTACCATTAATACCCCAGCTGGCACGTATTTTACCATCAGTCAGAACCGATCTCGACCAATCCATAAAAAACTCATCAGAGAATCGCCAAGCTGCAGATGCTGCCGGAAATACACCATAACGATTTTCAGAACCGAATCTCGACGAACCATCCCGACGAACAGAACCCTCTACAATATATCTACCATAATAGTCATAATTTACACGACCGAACATAGACACCATACTGTTTCCGTTTCCTGTTATAGAATATCCGGTCAATGTACTGGCTTGTGGTACAAGCATGTTCTTATTCAAATATTTCTCACTTTCCATGAGAGTCGTACGAGACATCTTATCTTCGATACTACCACCAATCATCACATGTACATTATGTGCCTGTTTAAAGGTTTGGGCATAATCAAGATATCCATCTATCAAATAATTCTTTTTCCAAATAGTACGGTCAGAACCTTTATCCCATCCGGCTTCCACTTCTTCCCTCTTCGTTTTGTTCACATTTGGACTTGCATATTGCTTACGATCAGCATGACTCAACGAAACTGTTGCTTTTCCTACGAACTTGAAATGTTTAAGGAATGAAAGTTCCATAATTTCCGACAACTGTCCTTCATAGGTGGTAGTCTCGTCCGTACGCTCCAACAGTTCCTGAATCGGATTTCGTTTACCAGACGGACTTGATCCATAAGCAGGTACCAAAGTACCATCCGGATAATAAAGAATCGATTCGGTCGGTCGCCTGATCGCGTTATAAAATACACTACCCTCACTAATATTATTCTGTTTACGATAGGTTACATTAATATTAGTAGTGAATTTCAAAAATTTATAAGGTTCATAATCCACTTTAGTACGACCTGTAAAACGTTTTGCATAACTGGTCAGGATAATACCTTTATCATCAAGATATCCAATACTGGTCATAGTACGTACTTTATCACTACCTCCACTGATACTCACATTCACATCATGGCGAACAGCTGTTTGTGAAATCACATCCTGATAGTTGTTACTGGTAGTCCCCTGAATATTCACCGAGTCATTATTAGATTTGAACATAGCAAATGGATTCTTACCAGCTACAGACTGAATTGTATTTGCAAATATTTCACGCTCTGCACGATTCAACTGTGGAAGTGTATTAGAAAGAACACCATAAGAATTAAGATAACGAACATCTATACGAGGTTTACCGCTTTCACCGGATTTAGTTGTGATAATAATCACACCATTGGCAGCACGGGCACCATAGATAGATGTTGAAGAAGCATCTTTCAAAATATCCAAAGATTTAATATCGTTGGCATTGATATGATCAATACTTTCAACAATTACTCCATCTACTACATATAGGGGTTCAGTACCTCCTGCTTCAAACGTCGAAACACCACGAATACGAATGCTTGATCCGGCACCCGGAGCACCGGAAACAGCAGTAATCTGTACACCAGGAACCTCTCCCTGTAATGCATCCATTACATTTACCGGTTGTTTTTGCTCAATCTTGGCAGCATCTACATTAACTGCAGCTCCCGACAGATTTGCTTTCTTTGCCGTACCATAACCTACTACTACTACTTCATCCAATGCTTTGGCGTCTTCGTGCATCACAATTTTTAAAGTAGATTGTCCTTTCCATTTGATATCTTGTGTGATATACCCCATGTAAGAAAACACAAGAGTCTGCCCTTGCTGTACACTTAGTTTAAAGTGTCCATCCATATCAGAGATAGTACCATGTGATGCACCTTTCACTTTTACAGAGACTCCAATCATAGCTTCTCCTTCGGCATCAACAATAGAACCAGTCACCTGGCTTTGTTGTGCATATAATTGAGATGTACCTCCCAACAATAGGCCAACAAATAACATAAATTTCCATAGCATACTGGCTAACGGAGATTCTTTTCTCACTTTTTCATTCATTTGTAGAATAATATTAGATTAAACATTAATAATTTAGAATAGAAATAACGACTTTCCACCATTATGGTGGATAAAATTGTGTTCTTCTTGTTTTCATTAATAGTATAAATTTTAAGTTAGACTTAAATTAACAGCAGGTGTTTTTGTCCCTTTTAAGTTTTTTGATAGCACAAACATAAGCACATTCCAAGTAACGAATTTTAAGAAACATCTCAATTGCTTTAGAATTTGTATCAGCACTATCAATATTTTAAAATACCACTGATTATCAATAACTTAAACAAAATGTTAATATTTGTGTGCGAACACACATATATTAATAAATTGTATTTTACAAATACAAAAATAGGCGATGTATGCTAAAAAGGCTTTCTAATTTGTATCAATGGTTTGTAAAAATGAATCAGCCACCTTAAAATTCTGAATAAAAGCATCCTATTTATATATTACCTTAACTATAATATCCGCTCATAAAATAAAACTCCACTCAGAAAGAACAAGTTATGTACTTCTGAGTGGAGAAAAAAGATTAATAAAAGAATTGTAACCTAAGCGGTAAATTGTGTTTCTTAATGTATAATAGTTGTTCCATCCATTTTGCCGGATGCAACAGAGAAGTGAATCTCTTTTTTATCAATTATAGCCTTTGCTTCTGATTGTTGCTGTGTCGGATCGGCATAAGCAACCTTATAGTTTTTGTCGGAAGGCATAATCATGTAAACACCCGGGGTAACGGCTTCAAAAGAAAGCCCGGATGCTAATTTTATTTTTAGAGGTTGATAGGCAGCTATATAATAATTATCTGCAGCAAAAACAATCTGAGCATTTTCATCATTACGTAGTATCTTAACAGAAGAAAGATCAAACGCTGCCGTCTGTTCACAACTAACTGAAGGAAGAAGAAGATATTGATAAGTAGCCTTTTGCGGATGTACTCCGTGATCAATATGCAAAGATACAACTTCTCCTTCTACCGGTTGCGGACGATACATCTGCATAAAGTCACGCCACTGTCCTGTACGTTTTTCAGAATGGGCTACGCTATTGACAGAAGAATTCCCCAAAAGAATATATCCGGTACGTCCATGAAAGAAACGCTGTTCTTTTCCATCAAACAGTTGAGTACCTTCTATTATCTCCCATTTATTTTTTTGTAATACGAGTAAATTATCCCGTTTTAGACGCTGGTCAATAGAAGTAGTAACGGTAAGTGCCGAATCAGACTGTATACCTGCTCCCAGACAAAGTACAAAATTATCTGTCATTACCCATGCCTTACGAGCCTGTATACCATCCTTATTGAAATCCATAACCGTCATTCCCTGTCTACCGTCAGATACACCTCCTACAAAAGAAGCATCATTAACAGCTTGTTTTCCCCTTTTCCACCGTACAGGTTCGTTACTCTCGTAGGATGTTATACCTGGAATCTTTCTCCAATCCCAGAAAGGAAATACATTCAGATAATCATTTGTATCTTCATAGATATAAGTGGCCCCGTCACCCATGTAATATCCCAATAAATTATCTTCATTCACCTGTTCGGAACCAATCACCCGCTCAGAAGACATTTTCACTGAAGCCATCCATGACGGACGACGGTGAATCGTGTAATCCGATTGCCAGAAATGTTTATGTCCGGTAAATGTACTTCCCGATTTACGAGGGGGAAAATTATCAGCAACAAACTTTTTGTTTCCCAATGTTAAAGCCACAAATCCCACACTCAGTGCTTTGTGAATAGGTGCATTGTGGAATAATTGCCGATCTAAAGAATTTATATCCATCTCTCCGCGCCAGATAACCCAACGATAACCGTCAATGAGCAGCGTATTCAATATCTCCATTTGTTTATCATCAAATGCAAATGAAGTACCGGAAAATAATCCAGCAAAGAAGCTCATGCCTGATAAAAACGATAATCCATAATTACCAAATTGCTGTTGAGCACCATGTTGATGAAAGCTCCAATCTTCTTTAATTCCTTCTTTCCCGCCGGTCATTATTTCGGAAGCAATAATATCCCGGGCTTCTTTCACCAAAGGATAGTCATTCTGCAACAAAGCACGCATCAGTACATTACCTGCCAACCACACTTTATTCTGTCCGGTCATACCAAACTTGGCATGTTCTAATACCTCAATAGCCGATTGTTTTTCTGCCGGAGAAAGTTCATCTTCCAAAAGGATAAAAGCGGCCCCCATTGTTTTGGGTATACCTATCTGATTATACCACCAATTCAGGCAAACAGGCTTTGCGGTAAACCAATAATTCAATGCGGTATGGATTACTTTTGATACTTCTGACGAACCTTTATATTCCGTCTTGTCCGAACGGTAAAGTTTGGCAAGTTCCAATATGCGCTCGGCATGCATCTTGGGTTCCCATCCCGAACGTTTCTTATCATCATAATTAATATCAGGCCAGGTTCCATCCGCTTTCAGAGAAGAGAGATATCTCTGTATTTTTTTTAAATCAAAGGGATAAAGCTGATGTAGTTCCATTACTACCTGATCAGACATCTCACTTTCAGGAGTGATTTGCTGTAAATAACGGACTAAGTCTTCCTGTTCGCCTCCTGAAGGAAGTAAAGAGCGAACATAATTTTGCCGGATACGCACAAGTTCATCCGTCTCAGCTGCACGAACAACCGATATGACAAACATAAGCAGGCTTAAACAAAATACAATTTTCTTCATGGTGTTTTATTTCAAATGTTTATACTGATTCCTCCGAATACGGTAGCTCCCGGCATAGGAAAGCCGGAATTAATCTCATAATTCTGTCCCAGGAGATTTTCTCCTCTCACAAAAATCTCCACTATTTTAATGGGGGAATAGGCGACACGAACGTTCCACAACAAGTAGTTTTCAGTGGTTGTACTACCCATAGCAGTATACAGACCATTGATATATTGTAATCCTGTAGCTACACTCCAATTACTCCGGGCATAGCGTCCACCCAGGTATAACTGATGTTCCGGAGCAGCCGGAACCGGATACTTCATATGCAAATAACTATAGTTCATATTCAACCCCAGATGACTGTTCAATTGACAGGCTGTAGCCAGTTCGATACCATAATTTTCCACCTTATTTATATTACGGTTCACAAGTGAACCGGTGCTTGTGTCCGTAAAGATAATATCTTTTCCATTTATATAAAATAGATTGAGGTCAAAATGCAAAGCATTATCCCAAAAATTCTGACCGACAGAAACTTCGTAATTCATTAAACTCTCCGGTTTCAGATTTGGATTTTGAGGTTTGAACATATACATTTCTCTAATCGTAGGATTACGGAAACCTTTACTTACAATGGCCTTTAGTACTGTGACAGGAGTAACAATATAGCTTATACCCACTTGAGGAATCAATTCCTTTCCCGACTTATCATTGTAATCCAGCCGAAGACCAGCGTTCAGTGTCAATCTCTCTGCCAGTATCTGACGAAAATTAATATATCCGGCTACATCATTTATATAAGTAGAAGATAATATATCACTGTTTTTACCACCTTCTGCCAAAGGAGTATTCCAGGCATGACCACCGTAACGGGCATAGTCAATCCCTACTGCTATATCATTGCCGGTGAAGAAAGAATAGGACTGATAAAGAGAAAGCCCCAACATATTATCGGTAGAGTGATACAGTTCTTTCTGGGGATTACTGCCTGCAGTATATCCGTCATTAATCTGATGATTTCCCCAGTTATAGAAAAACTTCAAAGCACCGGATGTACGGGCATACGAATTGGATAGTGCAAAAGAAGTCATGCCTCGGGTGATTTCTGCATCATTATCAATCATAGGAGCCGATACTAACCCGGGATTGGCCGCATTATAGTGAGTGACATTCACGTCTGCAAACACATTCCAATGAGAAGAAAATTCATACCCCAACTTCGCATATCCCCCATACTGGTCAAATTCAGAATTCTCACGATGTCCGTCTGTACGATTATAATTCAATGAAACAAAAGAACTGAAACCCTTTCGCCGAAAGGCGTTGTGAGCTTCAGCACTAAAAGTATTGTATGAACCATACATTGCACGACCATAGGTATGCACCCCATCTTGTTGCTGTTTTTTGGTAACGATATTGACAACACCTGCCATCGCATTGGAACCATAAAGTACAGAAGCCGGTCCGCGTACCACCTCTATTTTTTCAGCCATAGCCGATTCATAGACATCGGGTAACGGATGCCCCATCATACCCATATACTGGGGATGTCCGTCAATCAAAACCAGTACCTGCGTATTAGGGCTACCACCTATACCACGAATACTCATTCCACCAGCTGCACCGTTAGCAACCCCATACCCTATCACACCACGTCCGGTAACAAACATTCCGGGAACCTGTTCTGAGAGCACAGTCAAAACAGAGTTGGTATAGCGTCCTTGTAACTCCTGTTTATCCAGCGAAGTAACAGTCATCGGCAAAAACTTCCGATTCACCTCTGTCATGGTCCCAGTCACTACTACTTCATTCAAACGAACGGTATCATTTACCACTTGGTCTACTTCACCGGCAACTCCCACAAAGGTAGTAGCCAGAAAAGAGATTGTCAATATCTGTTTTTTAATCATTATTTATCATTAATTTCTCCGATTCCATTATTACAGCCGCCCATAGCACTCCTGCTACGGCTTCCTTTGCATTGAGTATCTTGGGCACAGTTACATATTCTATGAAATTCTTCTTGATAACCACTCCATCACAGGCTCCTATCACATCGAGCAATCCCTGTTCGTTAACCTGTATAAAAGGACGCAGACTCTCATATCCCTTAGTGACAACAGGCATATATTCCTTTTGCTTCAGTAAACCCAGATTGATCCCCTTTCGAAGAGAGTAAACAAACATTGCAGTACCCGAAGGATCAATAAAATTCAATGGATTGTCACCCTTATCTACAACCATAAACCAACCACCGGTAGACTTATCCTGTACAGACTTCAATCCTCGACACATCTTTATATATATATCGAGTATTTTATTATAATCCGGATGAGTTTCCGGTAACACGGCAAGTAATTCGGGAACCACCAATGTGTACCACCCCATACCTTCGCTCCAAACTTCAGGCGACAAGCCTGTCTGTTTATCAGCCCAGGTAGCTTTTTCCGGTTCTGTGGTCCATGCATGTAGTACCAGTCCGTCTGGACGTTGAAGATGACGTGCAGCAGTAATAACATTACGGCAAGCCGTATTATAGCAATAATCAGTCTCTCCCACATATTGTCCGCAACGGATGAGGAACATCTGCATCATAAAAACACCATCAATCCACATATTCGGGCTCCGGTTTCCATGCCAGAATTGTCCGTCAGAACTGGGATAGTCGTCCACAGCTTTTAATATCTGTAAAGCAGCTTTCTTATATTTTTCATTACCTGTGCGGGCATATAGTGTACAAAAAGCAGAGCCTGTCATGAAGTTATCAAGATTGGTCAGTCCCCCACCCTTATAGTTTCCATCATCATCTACAAAATAATCTATATATTTCCGGATATATTCAAGATAATCCGGATTACCGGTTAATTGTCCTAACCGATCCATTGCCTCAAACATATATCCCTGTACATACGTATAGTCTTTCCAATACGCCAACCGATAGTCAGGGTAACGTGCCATCACCGTTTCGGCAAGTGGTAATGCCAGATCCATGGGTGTTTGGCCGGGAGTATAGCCCAACTTTGCATCCGGTACTCCTTGTGAAGTTGTTCGCCGGTAACGGGTAGTGGTTTCCTGAGTGACCATCATTGTTACTCCATTCTCTACAGTCGTACCAGTAGTACGTGTAGTAGTCACGCGATTGGTTTGCGCCATAATCGGCTGCAACAATATATTTCCTAAAAATAGCAGAACGAAAATAGTTTGTGTTTTCATATATAACATTTTTATAACCAGATAATAGGATTACGTATAGGTAAATTGCGTACCACCTCATTATTTGTCGGAAAGTGTTCTAGTTTGAGCCAGGTATCAAACATTGCCTCATCTTTCAACTGCGCAGAACCAAAAAGCAGAAACGGATGTGCAACAGGCCACTCTTCCCAACACATCACATCCGGTGCCAATGTCCATTTACTCTTATCCGCTACAAAAGGGTAAAGATAAGAAATACCTAACATAATATTTCGTCCGTCCGCAGTTGTATATTGCCAAAGATTATCGTCATTCGTCGATAAGATCTGACATATCATGGTCATTGCATCAAGATTGAAAAGCGAATAGGCATACGGCTTGGTACGCTCCTGCTCTAACGGGAAACTACCGTCCTCCGCCATTTGTCCGGGAAGCAATACTTCCTTGTATCGGTCCGAACAAAATTTCATCATCTTCTCATCTTCGGTATATTTGGCAAACATTGCTGCCTGCATTACCCAGCAAGTGCCATGATTGTTCTTCGCCTTCATCTCATCCATGCCATACGGATGTGTTACCATCCAGTTCAGATAAGATGCAAACCATTCTTTAGTAACCTTTGCATCTTCAGCAGGAAGTACTCCAGCCTGTTGAAGGCGTAAAAGTGATTGAGCCACTTCGATCAGATGAACCGTATCAATAATCCCAATTCCACGTCCGGTAGCAATCCCCTTAATAGCCTGTGCATACAACAGATTCGGATTCATTCGCGTCTCTTTGTTCACAAACCAGGCACGTATATGCTGAAGGACTGCATCGGCATACTTCTTATCTTGTGTAATAAGATAGGCAGAAGTTAAATTGCCGGTAATCACACTAAAACGAACCATTGCATGCCGATGGGCTACGAAGTTGTCCGGATTGGTTTCTCCGTCACGTCGAATATACGGTCCGTCGGGATTCAATGAATCAGGCCACCAATAATCTCCTTCAGAAAAGAAATCATGCGATCCACCCATACTACGCTCAGCAATAAAGGAAGTCACTGTTACTGGTTTCTCTGCCAGATTCTGTTCTGCACGTTTCAATATCTCCTGTCTTAATGTTTTCACTACCGGATCGGGGCCCGACGCCGCACATGAAAACAGAAAACAAGTTAAAAGCAAATAATAAAAGCATTTCATAAACTACTCAATTTGTTATAAGGTGTATAATAAAGGATCTCTTAGCAGTGCGCAAAAATAAAAGTTTAGTTTCTCTTCAGCTTTTAGAATTATCCCATAAGCTTAAACTATTATTCCATTTGTCAATGAAAACACCCTTTATCTGGAATATACACCGAAGAAAGCGTTTGTATAGAATCGTGCAGTCCAAATGTACAAAGAATATTTTTCTGTCTGTCCACAAGAAACATATGAGGGGCTTTATCCTTCACTCCATGTCCCTGCCAGTTAGTAAACAGCAACCCCACCCCCGGCAAGTATTGCATACCACTGAGAAATTTCAACGGGCTTCCTTTCAGATCTCTGTTCGACAATTCCCAGACCACTATCCCTGCTTTATCAAACTCCATAATGCGGGGATTCTTGTCCGCATCTGCCACCGCAACAAGTGTATTGCCATTGTCCAACCGGATAACAGAATGTGCTCCACCGGAAACTTCTACTTCCCAGCACGATTTGCCATTCTCATCATACTCCACTACCCGTTTACCACCATAATGTGCCACCAGGTAATGTCCGTTGTCCAACCTGCGGGCATTACGGATAAACGACTTCTTACCATCCGTTACACCCGGAGGTAGAATACATACTTCCTTTACAACTTCTCCTTTCGGATTCACCTCCAGCAAACGACCGGAATTACATTCACCTATAAATGTATCTCCGTTCTTCAATCTCTGGCAGGCAAAGATATGACTTTTAGATGTATAATGAAAGACAGTATCTTTATTTTGGTTCACTTCAAGCACTCCCTGTCCGGTAGTGAAAAGTATATTTCCATTCTCCAGTATCCACAAATCATTGGAAAGCGGTGCATCATGTTCCCAGACAATTCTCCCATTCTCAAAGATAAAAACCTTCCCTTGCGAATAATCCGTACAAGCGAATGTTTTGCAATATTCCAGATATGGATATTGATTACTGTTCTCTACAATCCAGGTTGCCCAGAGGAAAGAGGAAATCACTTCCTGCCCATTCATTTTCTTCGGACGGGTCACATAAGTCTGATAGTCTTTTTGAATGCCCAATCCATTGTTGGCATCCTGCAAATCAATCAATCCGTCTACAGAACTTATTTTTGCTTTAGAGAGCAATCCCATATATCCTTTTCCCACACAATTCTTGTATTCTCCGGCAGGAATAACACCCAATTCTATAGCACGTTGTAAAGCATACACAAACATCCCGCTGCCGGAAGTTTCCTGCCAATTACCGGGTTGGTCACCTTTATCTACCACCTGATACCATAGTCCGGTGACCGGATCCTGGCAGTTCTTTAACCCCTGCATTAACTCTTGTGTGATAGAAACCAACTTCTTATATTGTGAATGTTTTTTTGGGAATATTTCCAAGGTCTCTACCATTATTAATGCATACCAGCCAAGCCCTTCGCTCCATACTTCCGGCGCCATACCCGTCACCGGATCTGCCCACCGGGCATCTTTATCTTCATCCCAGCCATGATAAAGTAAACCGGACTCTCCTTTTTTCAAATGCGTATACATCCCTATTAACTGACGGGAAGCTTCATTGAAGCAATAATCCGTATCGCCAATGTAGTGTCCGTATTTTGTAAGGAACATCTGTCCCATAAAAACACCATCCACCCATATCTGTCCAACGGTCCCCCGTCCGTGCCAAAACACTCCGTCAGACGTTCGCGGATAGTCGTCATAACTCTTCCGAATTATATCGGCAGCCTTTCTGAACTTCTCTTCTTTTGTTTGCTGATAAGCCCAGACAATAACAGAACCAGCCATCATGTCGTCCATACTTCGTCCTTTGAAATAAACGAGGCTTCCATCCGGACGCACTACTTCATTGGCCCAGTTCATCATGTAATCATAATACTTTCTGTCTCCGGTAGAGCGCCACAACTTATCCAGTCCCATAAGGAAATAGCCTTGCGGGTAGCACCACGGTTTGAAAGGAATAGTCAGTGCCGAGGGATAACGCGTCATTACTGTATGAGCTATTTCTTTGGCCCAGGAAGAAGGTACTTTCCCGGGAACTTGTGCCGTTGCCTGTATAAAGGCAAGAGATACTAAAATGGTAATTAAAAAGCTTTTCATTCGTGTTTCTTTTAAAGTTAGCGCTAAGATAGATGCTTTTTCTTTACCGGACTTTCAGACTTGTATCAATGATTATAAATTCTATCTCAAAGGAAAATAAAAAGCAAAAAGAAGTAAGTTTGGATATTTGCAGGATATTTAAGCACAATAATTTACAAACGATATACACAGAAGAAAATTCTCTGATTCATTCTGTAATAGAAAAATCCGTTTAATACTATAGGTAAAATATCAGTATCGATTCTCTATCAAAACAAAGTGTACATTCTTGTATCGCAAAAGTGTACATTCTTGCTATACATCTCTGTACACTCTTGTATGATAAGATTGTACATTTTAACAAACATTGATTATCAGACACTTACACAGGCCATCATCTCAATCCGACACATGTCTGCTCTCAGATGATGTCGAATTAATTAATCCCGGGAGAGACATACAGAAAGTATCTTACTACTTCCGTGCAACAAAAACAAATTACAAAAACAAACTCTGATAAGACTATAAAAATCACACTTTTAACCTTTTGTATATTTACATTATAAAAGTACGTACTTTATTAGTACAAACTATGCATTTTAAGTATGTCTTAAATAGGTAATTAACACACATTTAAATACGTACTTTTATAAGTAAGAAAATCCAGCTTTAAACAAATACAATTATTTCTTTAGATATTTATAAATTCACATTGAAACTCTCTACTTTCCCAGATATTTTCGCACATAGTGTTTTACTTCCATTGCAACAGACCCTTCCAACTTATATTCACTTATAAGAATCTTCTCACCCAACGCTTTTGCTTTTTCATCATTCCCGGTTTCTACATAAAACCGAAAAAGATAATAATGTGGAAGTATATGTCCCGGAACCATGTATATAGCCGTTGATATCACTTTTTCCGCTTCCGTATATCTTTCCAGATACATAAGGCAATTTCCTAAATCGATATAAAGATCGGGACTTGGTAGCAATTCAGCCCCCCGTTGTAAAAAGGGTAAGGCCTCTGTGTATTGCCCATTCTTATATAAATAATGGGCATTATTTAAAATATAACTTCTATTATATTGTTTGGCAAAAACATATCCGGACAGAACCCTCTGATACCGCCAACATGCCCAGACAGCCATCAAACATGCAAAGGAAATCATACCGGTTCGAAGAAAATTCCTGTATCTACATGCACAACCTTTTATTTTCTTCTTTCCACTTCCGGATGTAACTCCCAAAAGAAATGCAACCATTATCAATAAAGAAGAAACTTCCCCTACATAAGAAAAACAGGAAAAAACACATAAATACAAAAGCATAGCACGAATATAACAGTCAGACCGGGAAGTAAACAGAGCAACAAAAAGTATAAGAAAAATTAACAGTCCGATGATACCATATTCACAACAGATACGCAAAGGCTCATTAAAAGCATGAATGTTGGATGTAGCACGATTCGTATGTTCTGAATTTGGGTTTTCCTTAAAATAAGAAGCTTGCGCCAACATATATCCGGCAGGAAAAGAATCGGCTCCTTTTCCTGTTAATGGAGCTTCATTTATCAATTCACTACTAACCCTCCAAATAAAAAGACGACCGTCTGCCGAATCTTTCTTCAAATTATAAAGAGGAACAGCTAACAACGTAATGACCAACAAGGAGTATAAAAAAAATTGAAAACGTATTTTCCTTCTTTTGCAGAAATAATAGAAACCTATAAAAGACAGAAATAAAGCCACCCAAGATGCACGAGATTGTATAATTATAAATAACATTGTAACAGGTAATGCAGCTAAAAGTAAACCTCCAAATAATGACCATCGTTTTTGGCCATAAATAGCCTTCATTAAAAAGAAAAAAGCCCATATTGCAAGCCCGGTATATGCCCCTAAATGTGCAGGATTAAAGAAACTACCTGTTACTGAAAAATAAAGATGATTGGAAGGCAGCCATTCTATATATTGCAAACAACCATATATAGATTGTATAAAACCACCCAAAGCAATTACTATATATATCCATATACGTTGCGAGGATGGTCCGTAAATACGTCCACTGATATAAAAAACACCGGCAACAATCCACAAAACAATATTTTCATCCGAAACTCTCCGTTCATTCCAAAGAAAAGTAGTCATAAGTATCCATCCTCCAAATAGTAAGACAAGTATATCTGTCATGCTCAACGGTATCCACTCGGATCGGTTTATACTCAAAGTTGCACACAATAGAATGAAGCAGCCACCCAATAACATTATATAATGATTTTCTTCTATTTCTTGAAATTCCATATCTCTTGCAAATCCATGTTGAGACATTTCATATATTTTTCCTTCTATTTGTGTTTTTCCCTCTTTTATTTGTCCCACTATTGGAAATAATATTGGTGATTGTCTATTCCAAAATGTTTTTCCATCAAATAACATTTCGTTTCCATCTTTTAAGATACTTGTTAATTCTGCACCTTGTCTTTTTGATTTTATTTTTAACATTATAAAATTCCTCCTTTATAGAACAAAAAACTCACTCTTATGTTTTCACATAAGGGCGAGTTCTATATCTCACGGTACCACCTTAATTATTATCTTTTGATAATTTCTCAATTTACTTTAACGCAGTATTACGAATAATCTTACTACTATTTCAGATTATCAACTCAAAAGCTACCTTCCATTTGCCTTTATTTAAGAAGCTTTCAGCCCACGACTTCTTTTCTCTACAAATAGTTCAAATGTACTCTTCTTTTTCTTCGTTTTTATTATGTCATTATATTATCACTTTTTTATGTGAATTGCAATAGTTTGAAATATTTTTTTCTATGTTTGAGAATATTTTCTTGTTGGTCTATAAAAACAATGATTTCCATATCTTGTGTGAAATGTTCCAGAACCATTACTTGGAAAAGTTGATGAACATGTTGGTCTAAATGGATTCAAATACCATAAACAATCACCTATTTCATTAAGTTTATTACCAGACAATGCCCAATCAGCAATATAATAATGAATATCTGTTGGAGTCATGTTATATATATTTTGTGAATTATATTGATTTCTTATTGTTTCTCTTGCACAGTCATATTGCCCTTTTTGAAATATTATATTTCTTAAATTACCACCTTGTGAAACTCTTGCATATTCTCCATCTGTTGCATTTACCCTATTTAAAATTGATGTTGCAACAGCCTTCATTCCATTGTCTCCTTCGCCACCAGCTTCACATTGCACAATTCTTGCTAATAGCTCTCTATCTGAATATGCCATAAAAAAACACCACCTCATATTATTTTATGAAGTGATGTTCTTTTTGTGATTTTATTTTAAGATTGATTTATATATTTTCCAATCTCTCATTACTTTTCTTACATACATATTTGTTTCTTTAAATGGTATATTCTCTGCATCTGTTCCATCTTCTTTTAATGTATCTTGACTAATCCATTTGTCAACATTTCCATGTCCTGCATTATATGCAGCTATTGCTAGCTCTACACTATTATATTTTTCTATTAATTGTGAAAGATATATTGTTCCTATTTCTATATTAATTTCTGGATCTAATATATTTTCATCTGTTAATTCAATATTATTCTTTTGAGCAATTTCTTTTGCTGTTGAATCCATTATTTGCATTAATCCTTTTGCCTTACTTTTTGATATTGCATTTGGATTGAATTTACTTTCTACCTTTATAACAGCATACAATAATTCTTTTTCTACTCCATATTTTTCAGCATATTTTTCTACATATTGCCTATAATCTGTTTTATATAACATTCTTAATATAATTGTTTTTCCCCAGTATACTGCAAATATTAATATTGCAAGTATAGCTATTATTTTTATTACCTTGTTCATTCTATTTGCAGGTATTCCTCCTTTGTTGATTTTTTTAATGTTATTTCTTTAGCCAGTTTTTACCATCTACAATTTTTGAAATCATCATTGATGATGCAGTATCTCCAACTACATTTAGCATTGTTGCTGGTGCATCTATTATCGTTGCAATTATTGTTAATATTGGTAATGCTGCTGTTGGACATCCTAACATTGTAATTATTAACATTTCTGAAATTGTTCCTCCACCAATTGGAACTGCTGTAACTAATAGTGTTGATATTAAGGCTATTGCTAATACTCCTAATATTCCTGTTCCTGTTGATACATTCATTCCAAATAAACATACTAAAAACATTATTTTAAAAACTGAACCTATTATAGATCCATCTTTATGAAAACTTGTTCCTAATGGTATTGCTGTTTCTGCAACATCTTCTGGAACTCCAATCTTTTTACTACATTCTATATTTACTGGAATTGATGCTGCACTTGAACATGTTCCAAGTGCTGTTGCTGTAGCTGGCAATACATTTTTCCAATATAATCTTATTCCCTTTTTGCCTCCTGCAACAAATGCATATATAGAATATATTATTAAATAATATAAAATTGATACAATTGTATATATTACAAATGTTTTTAAATATCCTACAACTATCATTTCTCCAAAGCTTCCAACTAATGCCGCAAAATAACACCCTAAGCCTATTGGAGCATAATACATTATTAGTTTTACAACATTATTTATTATTTCATTTGCAGATTCTAAAAAATCTACAACAGGCTTTGCTTTTTCTCCTGTAACATTTATTGCTAATCCAAAAATAATTGAAAATACTAATAATGCTATTATATTATCTTTAGATAATAATTTTGTAAAATCATTTACAGTTAACAAACTTGCTGTTCTTTTTAATATTCCTATTTCTTCATTTTCTTGTGTTTCTTCATCTGTTGTTTCTTGTAATGATTGCTTTATTTTTTCACCATCTTCTGGCTTTACTAATTTTATAAAATATGTACTAGCAAATCCTATTAAAACTGCTATTATTGATGTTATTATAAATACTAAAAATGTTGCCCCTACTATTTTTCCAAGTCTTTTTGGTGATTTCATTTTTGATATTGATGTTGTAATTGTTAAAAATATTAATGGTGTTATAACTACTAGTAATAAATTCAAAAATATGTCTCCTAAAGGGCTTAAAACTGTTGCTTTTTCTTTAAATATAAATCCTACAATTGCTCCTATTATTATTGATACTAATAATATAATTGTTGATTTGTAGTTTGATAATAATTTTTTCATAATTATTTCATCATCTCCTTTTTAGTGTGTAGGAAAAATCGCCTAGTAGGTGATTTTTCTGTACAGAATAAATATGTGGATTATTAGAATTTCTAAGCAATTTCCATTGCATAGAAATTCTTAAATCTACTTTTTACAAATTTATCCTATCACAATTTTATGCTATTTTCAATAAAATATTTATTAATATTTTCTATTTCAAAAGCCAATTGGCTAAATCATATATTTGAATTCCTTCATATTGATAATCCTCATGTCTAGTCCTTGAAATTATCATTTTAGGATAAGCATCTTTTATTTTTAATAATGGTCTTACTTCTCTCTCAAAAGTCTTATCATCACTTATATTATCAGAAACTTGAATATATATTTTTTCATTCATCTTCATTGCAACAAAATCTATTTCAGCATTATAGAGTTCACCAACATAAACCTCATACCCTCTCCTTAGTAATTCAATTGCAACTATGTTTTCATATATTCTTCCATAATTCATATTTTTAGTTCCAAGCTTCGCATATTTGAAAGTCTGATCTACTAAGTAATATTTATCTACAGAGGACAAGTATCTTTTTCCTTGAATATCATATCTTCTTATTTTATAAAAAGCAAAAGCATCACATAAATAATTTATATAATTAGATATTGTTTTATCATTAGTATTTATATTATTTTCATTTAATTTATTTGCAACTTTCCTATATGATGTCAAATTCGAAACATTATCCATCAAAAATTCAGTTAAACTATCCATTAGTCCAATATTTTGAATATTATATTTTTGTTGTATATCCCTAACAATTAAGGCATTATACACTTCATTTATATAGTTATATTTTTGCTTTACATCATTATAAATATATGAGCCAGACATTCCTCCTTCAAGAACATATTTTTCAAAAGCATCTTGAATATTTTCATACTTAAAATATTCAATAAATTCTTTAAACGAAAATGGATATATTTGTATTTCATATGTTCTACCTGTAAATAATGTTGCTAAATCACTACTTAATAAAAAGGCATTTGAACCTGTTATATAAATATCAAATTTTTCTTCTGCATGTAAACTATTTATCGTTCGTTCAAATTCTTTACACATTTGAACTTCATCTATTAATACAAAATTATTTTTTCCTTCTATATATTGTTTTTCAATATAATTATTTAATGATATATAATCTCTTAAATTATCAAATTTTACTAAATTAAAATTAATACCAA
>OGOW01000339.1_pt1 | contig 55476 bp, 41 predicted proteins | sample 1552781 | NCBI WGS metagenome assembly OGOW01 (sample SAMEA2580145, study PRJEB22360) | human gut metagenome | biome: human gut; feature: human-associated habitat; material: faeces | place: Denmark | collected 2008/2010
AACACCAAACGGTGGAGCTGCCGGAAAAAACCGCCAAAGCGCTTTTAGATGTGCTGCGTGGGTTCGGTGCAGGTAAATTTCAGGCTTTATAAGAAATGAAAACCATATTCCTGTTCCCGGCGGCGATACCCATGCGTGGCCTCTTCTTCCTCTTCCGGCTGTCTGCTCCTCTGCCACAGCAAGCAGTCCATGCCATACTCCGCTCTCAGCCTGCCTCTTTAATTCATTGTTGGTCGAATCTATCGAATCAAAATATAATATTCTGCTTCCGAGCCATTCTGTGTGGAACAGGCTTTTAAGCTCCTGTTCTGAAATAACATCCGGTGCTTCTAGGAGTCTGTAACCTTTATTATTCACAGCTTCTATTCCATAGCCTTCATCCTTTAGCTGCCTGACTGCCTTCCACACTGCAGTCCTAGACACCGAAAGCCTGCTGCATATATCCTGTCCTGAGACAAAATCGCCCGATTCCCTAAGTATTTGCAATATTTTATCCTTCATATCAGTTCATCATCCCTCCGTATGGCACAATAAGCCGCCTTTTTTGTAAACACGGCATAAAATTAAGTATTTGCACTCACAATCCTTGTGCAGAACAATCCTGCTGCCACAAGTACAACCGCAAATATAAATACTGCTGCTCCTTGCAGCTTCTTATCCGATATCGTGTGCTTTACTCCTGTGATGGCATTTATAAAAGCACCCATATATAGTATTCTTGGAAAAATATACATTCTCTCATGTACATCCGAAAATGTGTATACCGTGACTGCAACAACAGCAATACTAAGTATAACATTAATCACATCAATTACAATCCTTATACGCCTTAACGTGCGCTCTCTTTTTGAAGCCATTTTTCCCTCTCTTTGAATGTCATTATCTCTATAACAATATGGCACCGCAAGTGATATCTTTCATAATACCATTCACGGTGCCATAATTCAAGCATACCTTTGTTTTCTCGTAATTTTCACTCTACACGGTAGCATCCATAACTGCTTTGATTGTGTGCATACGGTTCTCTGCCTCATCAAAGACAATCGACTGTGCCGACTCAAAGACTTCATCAGTCACTTCCATCTCATCAAGACCGAACTTATCATGAATCTGTGCTCCGACTGTAGTCTTTAAATCATGGAATGCAGGCAGGCAATGCATGAATACTGCCTGTGGGCCTGCATTATCCATAGCCTTTTTGTTGACCTGATACGGAAGAAGGTCGTGTATGCGCTCCTCCCACACTTCTGACGGTTCTCCCATTGATACCCATACATCAGTGTAGATAACATCCGCACCCTTAGTTCCGGCATCAACATCCTCCGTAAGAGTAATCGTTGCTCCTGACTCGGCTGCATAGCTCTTACAAAGCTTGACAAGCTCCTCATTCGGAAAATATTTCTTGTTCGTGCAGGCTGTAAAATTAAGTCCAAGCTTAGCACATGCAATCATGAGTGAATTTCCCATATTGTAACGTGCATCGCCCATATATGTAAAATTAATGCCTTCAAGCTTTCCAAAATGTTCTCTTATTGTAAGCATGTCTGCCAACATCTGTGTAGGATGATATTCATTGGTAAGTCCATTCCACACAGGCACATCGGAATACTTTGCAAGCTCCTCGACTATATTTTGCCCAAAGCCACGGTACTCGATTCCATCGTACATGCGGCTTAACACTCTTGCAGTGTCCGCTATGCTCTCCTTCTTTCCTATCTGCGAGCCGGACGGATCAAGGTATGTTATTCCCATTCCTAGGTCATGTGCCGCCACTTCAAAAGAACAGCGTGTTCTTGTGCTGGTCTTTTCAAAAATAAGTGCAACATTCTTTCCTCTGTGATGATCTACAGGTATGCCTTTCTTCTTCTTGTCCTTTAAGTCTGCTGCAAGATCAATCAGATATAAAATCTCATCCTTTGTGAAATCCTTCAATGTCAAAAAATCGCGTCCTTTTAAATTCATGGCTGCCTCCTTGTGTACTCTGTCTGATATGTAATCGCAAAATCCAATCCTTACCGCTTTACCTTTAGGTCGTCTTTTCTATGAAAATCCGACCTGCGTTTTAACAAGAATACATCATATTTATCCGCATGTCAATGCATAATAATACATTTTATTGAAGTTTATTGTATATTTATACAGTAAATAAAATCTTAGACAGTCCAATTAACAGCATGTGCGCCGGATAATACACATAAAAGAACCATTTCCCGCCCTTTTTTCCACCAAGACTTCCGTTATATGCACCTATTATCGGAACCGAAAGCAACATTCCGAACTGAAAAAAAGAAATATACGGCTGTACTGCATTTGTCACCGCTCCATCAAGTGCCAGCAAAGCCGCAAATGCCGCTCCCGTACAAGCAAGCAGCTTACACTGTGCTTTCCTATCCTCCCTGTACACATACATTATAAATGGCCATAGCACTCCTATTCCTGCCCAGTCACCTAGCATTGACAGCATCAGCAATAAGAAAATTGCCACTCTCTTTTTCATTATCGATAAAGTACTGCTGTCATACACACGCAGGACAACGAGTGCCAGAAACAGCGTGTAAATCATTCCGAATGATGGCATACCGCCTGCTGCCATACCTGCACATACCTCAAAAAAATAAAAAGGAAGGGCAGATATCACAGCAAAAATTCCAAGTCTCATTGTATACCTCTTGATATCATGCGTATGAATATACCCTTCCACCAAAAGATAACACATTACAGGTGCTGTAATCCGCCCAACTGTGTGCATGCACTGTCCTAAAAGTGACACTGTAGGAACCCACATCCATGCTATATGGTCAATGGTCATCGCCACAATGGCGATGACCTTAAGCTGATATGCCGAAAGACCTTTTTTATAATCCATAACAATCCTTAACCGTGAAGGCCTCTTGCCTGTCTGTCCATATCTTCAACAACAATATCATATATCTCACCAAGAGTTCTGCAATATTCTAGAACCTTCCATGGCTCATTGGTATGAAAATGAATCTTTATAAGCTCCTCATCTCCTACCGCAAGCAGGCAGTCTCCCTTAAAATGCTCTGTAAAATAATCATTTATCGCATCTTCATCAAGGTTCTCACCTTCGATAAGAAGCTGCGTGTCATATCTGAATTCGATTGGTTCACTCATTTTTGTTATCTCCGTTCCGTCCTGAAATACTAGCTTTCTATTGTTATTCGGCTTCCTTTACAACTTCAACAACAGACTTTGCAAGTCCTGCCATACCCTGAATCTCAGATGGAATAATAATCTTGGTTGCCTTGCCGTCAGCTGCCTTCTCAAATGCCTCTAAGCTCTTAAGTCTTAATACAGCTTCATCGGCGCCTGCCTCCTTAATCATCTTAAGCCCTTCTGCATTAGCCATCTGTACTACTCTTATAGCTTCTGCCTGACCTTCTGCTTCCTTTATCATCTTCTGCTTCTGGGCTTCGGCACGAAGAATAGCTGACTCCTTCTCAGCCTCGGCATCAAGAATCAATGAGCGCTTCTTTCCTTCTGCAACAAGGACTGCTGACTGCTTCTGTCCTTCTGAACGTGTGACTGCCTCTATCTTCTCAAGCTCTGCTCTCTTCTGCTTCTCCATCGCATCCTGAATGGCTGCCGGAGGGATGATGTTCTTGACTTCGACTCTGTTAACTTTAATGCCCCATGGGTCTGTAGCTACATCAAGTGATACTCTCATCTTAGAGTTGATGACTTCACGGGATGTAAGTGTCTGGTCAAATGCAAGCTCACCTATGATATTTCTGAGCGTTGTTGCTGTAAGGTTCTCAATAGCCATGATAGGATTCTCTACACCGTATGCAAAAAGCTTAGGGTCAGTAATCTGGAAGAAAATGACTGTATCGATTCTCATGGTAACATTATCCTTAGTAATAACAGGCTGTGGTGGGAAATCTGCTACCTGCTCCTTGAGTACAACTCTCCTCGCCATCTTATCGATAAAAGGAACCTTAAAGTGAATACCTACATTCCATGTCTCCTTGTAAGCACCGAGACGCTCAAGAACTACTGCCTGAGCCTGTGGCACAATCTTAATACATGATGCTAAAATAACAAGAATAATAACTGCTACAATAATAATACCTACTATACCTGGCATCTTAAAAATCCTCCCTGAATTTAAATATTATCTTTCGACTCTGCACTTTCATCAAGAACACAGCGCTCAACAATAACCTTAACACCCTCTATTGCCTTTACTGTAACCATTGTATCAACTTCTATGATGCTTGAATCAGCAGACCTCGCTGACCACTCAAGGCCATTGACAACCACATATCCTGAAGCCTGTGCATTGTCAATCTGTGCAATAACACGCCCTGTCTGCCCTATAATACTGTCTATGTTCGTCTTGGTAGTATGTCTGTTCACAAATCTGACAGCAAATGGTCTTGTGAAAACCAGCATCACAAACGATACTACAATAAAAATCATAAACTGAATCCACCATGTTATATGGAGCAGTGATGCAAAAAAGGCAATAAGCGCACCTGCTGCAAACCATATCGTTGTCAGCCCCATAGTTGCAATCTCAAACACAACCAGCACGACAAACAAAATCAGCCATATCATTGCATTCATTATACTTTCCCTCCTTGTTCTTATTAACCTGCTTATACTTTATAATACACTAATATAGTGTGTTTTACAACCTCATTTTCCTTTTATCAGACTATATTCCTATTAAAAGTTCATTTTATGTAAAAAAAGAAAATCCATCGCCTAACGGTAATGGATTTCCTCTTTTATTATTTTGTAAATTATATCACATATAATACATTTTAATATGAGTAAAAGCAATGGTTATTTAAGACTGTATACTGTGAATATCTTGCATAATTTGCTTTCTTAACACTGATAAAGAAAAGGTAATCTCCAATGTTATTAACACCTGCAAGAGCTTCTCCTGCCGCTGTGTATGATTCCTGATGTGATGGACCGTTTGCAAGAAGTGCCGCAAAACGCTCCGATACGTTGCCATTGCCATCAACTACACCGGCAAACTGTCCAGGAGCATATATGACATCTGTTATCGTATTCTGCTGGAATCTTGAACTTCTCACTCTGTTGAGCACAACATTTGCAACTGCAAGCTTGCCCTCGTAAGGCTCCCAGCCTGCTTCCCACTCTATGATACAGGCAAGAAGATATACTTCCGAATCACTGGCACTCATTGAAGCATTGGTAGTTCTGCCGATGCTGGTGCTCTGAGACATTGCCGCCTTAGCAGCTGCTACACGCTCAGCTTCCCTTCTCTCTGCCTCTATTCTCGCCTGCTCGGCTATATATGCATTCTCTTCATCTACAGTCCATGCCGTGGCAAGGTCATATGTGGAGCGTATTCCTGCATCCTGCACATAACCGTAACCGTTCTCACATTCTACAAGAACCCAGTTTCCAATCTCTTCATATGCACTTATTGTCTCACCTGCATAGAATGTCGCAATGACTGTACTGTTCTCATCTGCCGAAGCATATACCGGAAGCTCATCTGCTTCCACAACAGTTGTCTTATCTCCTATGAACGGAGCAACCATGTCTGCTTCCTCTCCAAAGAGCAGATATGTGTTCTTGGCATAACCGGCAACATTTCCGGAGGATATCTTGGTCCATACCTCACCCTTCTCTATAATGTCGGCCTGTGAACGTGAATACATACAGCCTACAACCTCTGATGTGTCATCCGGCTCTGAATAGATGTTGATTCTGTCTTCACAGTAAGAAATAACCTTATTTTCAAAATCACTTTTTCCTGTACTTACCGTAAGCTCATCGACTATCTCACCGTCCGGTGCAAGTGTACTGTTATATACTATCCTTGGTTCTACCTGAGCCTGCTGTGCCTCATTGTCGTTAACCGCACCGGCTTCTAAAGCAAATGCCGCTACATTGGTATTCTCTGATAAATTGTCTGAATTGTAAAGGGCTACAGTGCCGTCTGCCTGCGTGTCAGCTTCTGCCTTGTCAACCGATGCCGCTACATCAGTGCCTGCAAGTGCCTTACCTGAAAACGCAAGCTGTGCAATGAGTACTACAAAGAGCATCATGTACACGTAAAACTTCTTGTTCCTTCTCATCTTCAACTCTCCATTATTAATTGTTACAAAATTGTTAAGAAATGTTACGCCTTATTGTAACAACTTATGCCGGAATTGTCAACCCCTTCTCTGTCTGGCCGCTTCATACATAAGCAATGCACCGCTTACAGCGGCATTTAATGATTCTAATTTTCCCTTCATCGGTATGATTATCTTCCTGTCGGCGAGGTCTGTCGCCTCATCCGTAAGTCCGTTTCCTTCATTTCCTATGAAGAAAGCAGTTCCCTTCGTATAATCACATTTCACATAATCGACAGCACCCTTAAGATGTGCCGCGTATGTTATTATACCTTTGCTCTTTAACAGCTTAACTGTGCCTGCAAGGTCATACGTATATGCAAACTTCATCCGGTACATTGCCCCCATCGTAGAGCGTATTACTTTAGGGTTGTATATATCTACGGTTCCTGAAGTCATTATTATTCCGTCAACTCCGGCTCCCTCGGCAGTTCTTATTATTGTGCCGAGATTTCCGGGATCCTGAAGATTCTCAAGAATCATTATGAGAGGATTATCTCCATGAATCATATCTTCTACGGAATATCCGGACATTTTCACAAGAGCCATAATCCCCTGTGGGGTCTTTGTATCAGACATATGTGAAAAAACTTCATCCGATACTGTCTCATATGTATATCCCGAAAGCGACTGTCGATTCTCTTTTTCGTAGCTCTCAGAGATAAAAAGACTGTCAATTCTCTCCTTTGGTGTCTCCTCGAACATTCTCTTCCCTTCAACAACAAAAAGTCCTTGGACCTTACGGTCCTTAGACTTTTTGATGAGGTTAATTACATTTTTTATCTGTGAATTTGATGTACTTGTAATCATTACCTTTTCCTATCTTGATAAATTCTTGCTTATTGCGTACTGATATTCATCAATATCCTTCTTCATGGCAAGTGCTTCATCAATATCATAATCAACAAACTCGCCATGTGAATGTGCTACAACTCTCTTGCTCTTGCCGGCGATAAGGCAGTCAACTGCATAAGCTCCCATAATTGATGCGTACATTCTGTCCTTACATGTAGGACTTCCGCCTCGCTGCATATGTCCAAGAATAGTTGCTCTTGTCTCAATGCCTGTTGCAGCCTCAATTCTTCTTGCCATGCTGCTCGAATGTCCGATACCCTCGGCATTTATTATAATATGGTGTCTCTTACCCTTCTTACGGTTATTGATAATGCTGTTGATAAGAGTCTGTTCATCATTATTGTAGCGCTCCGGAAGCAGGATATCCTCAGCTCCGTTGGCAATACCACACCATAATGCAATATATCCTGCATTACGTCCCATAACTTCGATAATACTGCATCTTTCGTGTGATGTGGATGTATCTCTTATCTTGTCAATAGCTTCCATTGCCGTGTTGATTGCTGTATCAAAACCAATTGTATAATCTGTACATGCGATATCTAAGTCAATGGTTCCCGGAACACCTATTGTATTAATTCCAAGTGCAGCAAGCTTCTGTGCACCACGGAATGAACCATCACCACCGATTACAATAAGACCATCTATACCATGTTTCTTACATATATCGGCAGCTTTCTGCTGACCTTCAGGAGTGATAAACTCAAGACATCTAGCAGTATAGAGAATTGTACCTCCTCTATGGATGATGTCGGCAACACTGAGCGCATCCATATCAATGATTTCTTCATTGAGAAGTCCGTTGTAACCTTTTAAAATTCCCTTAACTTTAAGTCCTTTTGCAATAGCTGTACGAACAACTGCACGAATTGCAGCATTCATTCCCGGCGCATCGCCGCCGCTTGTGAGCACACCGATTGTCTTAATTTCCTTAGCCATAATATCCTCCGTTCTACCGATGTTTAAAAGTCTTCTTTAAACAGTGAAAAATTTAACAAAGTCATTTTTACTTATAATACCCCTAAATCAAATTATTTTCAATAGTATAATTTAATTTTATTATAACTTATACGACCTTTACATTGGCGGCACCAAATCTGTCGACAAGCCTCTTTAGTGTATCGCCATCTGCCATGATACTCTGGCTCTTAGGAAGAACCTTGCGCTGTTTTTCCTCTCTGCAATAAATCGTAACCGTGTCATTGCCATCGGAGGAAGCAATGATACTGTCAAGCTCAGGCTGTGCATCAAGATATGCCTGTTTATTGGCAAACTGTAACCAGCAGACTCTTGGTATCTCATTGAAGGCTGTGACTGACGAGCAGACAATTTTTCCGTTCTCATCCTCCTTTATATTTACACGTCCTTCAATAAATACCTTATTGTCCTCAAGAAGCTTATCCTTATATTTTTCATAATCGCGTGGGAATACTATAACCTCAACAGCCCCAAGCACATCCTCAAGCGTAATATATGCCATGAGTTTTCCTGTGCTTGTATTCTTTACGCTCTTTCCTGTTATTATGCCTCCGATTGTAACCTTCTCGCCTTCGCTTACCTTAGGCGGATTATCCTCTTCATTAATAAAATCCAGGCTCACATTTGTTATGTGCCTGCGCCACAATGCGTCATAGTCATCCATAGGATGACCGCTTACATACACGCCGAGAACTTCTTTTTCATAGGCAAGAAGCTGTTCCTTGTCATATTCAGGAACATCCGGCATGTTGACTTTATCATGCTTTTCTTCAAACATGTCAAAAAGAGACATCTGACCTGCTATATTATTCTTTCTTTCATTGGTTATATTATCAATGATATCGGCATATACAAGCATCATCTGGTGCCTGTTTGCGCCAAAACAGTCAAAAGCGCCCGACTTTATGAAGCTTTCCAGTGTCCTTTTATTGACCTCCCTGCCCGAAAGCCTGCTCACGAAATCCTCAAGCCCCATAAATTTTCCGTTCGCCTCGCGCTCCTCAATAATAGCATCTATCACCGGTCTTCCAAGGCTCTTTAGTGCCGACAAACCGTACATGATTCCATTTTCGGCAACGGAGAAATTACCTTCACCTTCATTTATATTCGGCGGAAGGATATCTATGCCCATTTGTCTGCAAGTATAGGCGTATGATGCTATTTTCGAGTTGTTTGCAAGCACACTTGTCATAAGTGCCGCAAAAAATTCCTTCGGATAATGGCATTTAAGGTACGCTGTCTGGTAAGATACCACTGCATAGCATGCAGCATGTGACTTGTTAAATGCATACTTGGCAAAATCCGTCATATTGTCATATATAGTCTTTGCTGTTTCCTCCGAAATTCCATTTGCGATACAGCCGGGAACGCCTTCCTCCTTATTGCCATATATGAAGTTTTGGCGTTCCTTCTCCATCACTGCCGCCTTCTTTTTTGACATTGCACGCCGCACAAGATCACTTCTTCCAAGCGTGTAGCCCGCAAGGTCACGCACAATCTGCATAACCTGCTCCTGATAGACAATACAGCCGTAGGTTGTGCTTAATATGCTCTCAAGCTGAGGACACTCGTACTCTATTTCCTGAGGGTTATTCTTGCCTTTTAAATATTTAGGGATGAAATCCATAGGACCCGGACGGTATAGTGATATTCCGGCTGTTATATCTTCAAGGCTCTTTGGCTTTAATTCCTTCATGAAGTTCTTCATTCCCGGACTTTCAAGCTGAAAGATTCCTTCCGTATGCCCGGAGCCTATAAGCTCCATCACGCTCTGGTCATCATAATCAATCTTATCTATATCAAGTGTACCCTGATGAGCTTTATTTACAAGCTTGACTGCATCCTGTATTACTGTCAGCGTTCTAAGTCCAAGGAAATCCATCTTGAGAAGTCCCAGTTCTTCGAGAGTCGTCATGGTATACTGTGTAGTTATCGTTCCATCACCGCCTCTTGACAATGGAACAAACTCATCAGCCGCTTTCTGGCATATGACAACTCCGGCTGCATGCATCGAAGTATTTCTCGGCAGTCCTTCAAGTCTGCGCGCCATATCAACAAGATGCTTCACTTCCGGATCATTGTCATATAATGCTTTAAAGTCCTGACTTCCGGAAAGTGCCTTATCAAGAGTTATTCCAAGCTCATTCGGGACAAGCTTGGCAACTCTGTCCACATCTGCATATGGCATGTCAAGCACTCTTCCCACATCGCGGATAACCGCCTTAGCCGCGAGCGTACCGAATGTCACAATCTGTACCACTTTATCCTTGCCATATTTTCCCACAACATAATCAATCACTTCCTGACGGCGTTCAAAACAAAAGTCAACGTCTATATCAGGCATTGAAACTCTTTCAGGATTTAAAAAACGCTCAAAGAGCAGATTGTATCTTATCGGATCAATATCAGTGATTGCAAGTGAATATGCAACTATGCTTCCCGCACCCGAACCTCTTCCGGGTCCTACAGCTATCCCATTCTGCTTGGCATAATTGATAAAATCCCACACAATGAGAAAGTAGTCAACATATCCCATGGTTTTTATTACGCCAAGCTCATAGTCAAGTCTCTCCCTGTGAAGCTCTGCTTTGTCACCATATCTTTTTACAAGACCTTCATTGCACAAGTGAAGAAGATACGTCCATGAATCATACCCATCCGGCACTTCATATTTCGGGAGCTTAGTATGCCCGAACTCTATCTCCACATTACATCTGTCTGCTATTTTATGCGTATTTTCAAGAGCCTGCGGCGCATAAGGAAAAAGTACCGCCATCTCCTCCGGCGATTTGCAGTAATACTGCCCACCCTCGTAGCGCATTCTGTCCTCGTCCGTCACCTTTTTTCCTGTCTGCAAGCACAAAAGAAGGTCATGTGCTTCGGCATCATCTGCAAATGTATAATGTATATCATTTGTGCACACAAGCTCTATCCCTGTCTCACGGCTCATTCTCATAAGCTCCTGATTTACAAGCCTCTGCGCAGGTATTCCATGGTCCTGAAGCTCTAAGAAGAAATTGCCTTCACCAAAAATCTCCTGATAATGAAGTGCTGCCTTCTTAGCTTCCTCATAGTTATTTCTTGTGATATCTCTTGCAACTTCACCGGCAAGACATGCACTGAGCGCGATAATACCTTCATGATATTTTGTAAGGACTTCATAGTCAACTCTCGGTTTGTAATAAAAGCCTTCGGTAAAGCCTCGCGACACTATCTTCATCAGATTGGCATATCCTGTATTATTCTCAGCTAGAAGCACAAGATGGTAGTATCTGTCATCACCCTGACCTACCGCTTCCTTGTCAAACCTCGACCCCGGTGCCACATAGACTTCACAGCCGATTATAGGCTTGATTCCAGCCGCCCTGCATGCGCGGTAAAAATCTATAACACCGTACATTACACCATGGTCTGTGATTGCAAGGCTGTCCATCCCCAGCTCCTTAGCTCTTGCCGGAAGCTCTTTTATCTTGCTTGAACCATCAAGCAGACTGTATTCTGTATGCACATGTAAATGTGTAAACTCCATAAGTACCTCCACTAAAATTAATTACATATATGCAAAAACTCCTCAGACAGAGCCAAGGAGCTTTTTTAATATAATATATTATTTAGCAGATGTGATGAACTCTTCGATTCCTTTTATTGCTTTCTCTTCATCCTTACCGTCAGCAATCACAGTAATCTCTTCATCAGCTTCAAGTCCGAGTGCCATCATACCCATAATGCTCTTTGCATTTACTTTCTTAGTTCCCGATTCAATAAAAATTGAACTCTCATACTTGCTTGCAATCTGTACCAAAACTGCTACAGGTCTTGCCTCTAAACCGGTTGGAATCTGAATTTTGATATTCTTCTGAATCATGATACATACTCTCCATATCTTTATAATTTGTTCTGCCTCAAATCATCAGCAATCTCACTGATTTTCCTGAGACGGTGATTAACTCCCGACTTTCCGACAGGCGGCGAAAGCATCTGCCCCAGCTCTTTTAGCGAAACTTCCGTATTCTCCGCTCTTAAAACTGCTATCTCCATGAGTCCTTCGCTCAGACTGTCAAGCCCTACTGTATCTTTAATATAATTAATATCTTCTATCTGCTTGACTGCAGCCGAAACCGTCCTGTTAAGATTGGCAGTCTCACAGTTGACCTGCCTATTAATAGAATTGCGCACTTCCTTAAGTATTCTCACATTCTCAAGATTTAGAAGTGCCCGGTGAGCCATCATGATATTAAGCAGGTCCACAATCTGCTCACCTTCTTTTATATAGACAACGTAATATCTTTTACGCTGAACTATTCGTGCATCAAACGTAAAGCCTACAAGAATTGACTGAATAAATTCAGCTTTTCGTTCTGTAGGGCATACTATTTCAAAATGGTAAAACTTTTCCGGGTCGCTCATGCTTCCCGCTGTAAGAAATGCTCCTCTTATGAATGCTCTCTTGCAGCACTCATTTCTGATAGCAAGATTATTCTTCGGCATCAGGTCCTCTGATGGCTCTTCCTCTGCGCTCATAAGCTTGGTCGCCATAAGTATCTGCACTGCCACATCACATTCTTCAACCATCACTTTATAAATATGATTCTTTCCTGCATGTCCGGCACAGCGTACACTGATACGCGGCATATAATCGAAACCATTTTTTATATATGTAGCCAGCTTCCTTGCTACAGCTATGTTCTCGGTTGATGATACAATCTCAAAACCGTCTTTTCTTTTCCTGACTTTGGCACTCATGCTGAGCATGGCAGACAGTTCCGCAATCAGGCAATGTCTGGCTTCTGTTATATATTCAGCCAGTTCCACTTTAACATCACTTGAAAATGACATCGGCACCCATCCCATCCGCCTCTGTTATTATCTCTATATAAATATAAATCTCAGGCTTATTTTTTTCGAAGCGAATCAAGCATAATATCACGGTGTTCAATCTTGATACCGTAATCCTTGTCTGAAAGCCTCCTGTATAATTCGTTGGCAAGCGTCACTGAGCGATGCTTTCCTCCTGTACAGCCTATTGCAATAACAAGGCTGTTCTTACCCTCTAAAATATAGTTAGGTATCAGAAAATTAATCATATCTTCAAGCTTATCCATGAACTCGACCGCCTGCGGACAGCCCATCACATAATCCTGTATAGGCTTATCATTGCCGGTGAGCGGCTTAAGCTCTTCAACATAGTATGGATTAGGCAGAAATCTGACATCAAAAACAAGGTCGGCATCCGCCGGAATCCCATATTTAAATCCAAAAGAGAGAATCGTCACAAAAAGATTGTTATATTTCTCATTCTGAACAAAAATTCTCTCTATTTCCTGTCTCAAATCTCTTGTAAGAAGCGAACTTGTGTCAATAATATAATCTGACTTTTTCTTAAGGAATGCAAGCGCTTCTCTCTCAAGTGCAATGCCTTTGTCAATCCTGTCTCCGACAGCAAGTGGATGGCTGCGCCTTGTCTCCTTGTAACGCTTTACAAGCACTGCATCCGCACAGTCAAGAAAAAGTATCTCATATTTGACACCTGCGTTGCTCATATGTTCAAGTACAGCATCAAAACCGGCAAATGCCTGACCGCTCCTGATATCAACACCAAGTGCAATATTCTTCAAATCCGAATTGCCTGCCACGGCAAGCTCAACAAATTTCTCAACAAGTGCAATCGGCATATTGTCAACGCAATAATATCCAATGTCCTCAAACATCTTAAGTACTGTACTCTTGCCGGCTCCGGACATACCTGTAACAATCACTATCCTCATTCTACCCGCCTCCTGCAAATCTCTTTAGTACTACAAGGGTAAAATATCAATACCTGTCTAGGTTACATCCATATAGCAAATATGTCAACTATAAATTATTTCACAAATTACTGCATTAATTTCAATAAGTGATTCCTATCATCTTTACTTCCGGCTCAAAAGCCACTCCGAACTTATCCTTTACGATACTTGACACTTCACGCATGAGCGTGCATACATCCTGCGCAGTTGCACCGCCCTTATTAATCACAAATCCGCAATGCTTCTGTGAAACACATGCACCACCTACGCTAAAGCCGCTAAGCCCTGCATCCATAATAAGCTTTCCTGCAAAATATCCTTCCGGACGCTTGAAGGTACTTCCTGCGCTCGGAAATTCAAGCGGCTGCTTTTGTCTTCTTCTTGTCGCTAAATCTCTCATCGAAGCTTCTATTTCGTCATGATTTCCCTTGGCAAGCTGTATTCTTGCCTCAAGAACCATCAGCTCTTCGCGCGCAAAACGGCTTGTTCTGTATCCAAGTCCCATCTCATGCGGCTCATACTCTCTTATATTTCCATCCTTGTCCATGGCAGTTACACCAAGAAGAATATCCTTCATCTCACCGCCGTAAGCACCTGCGTTCATGATACATGCACCGCCAAGTGTTCCCGGAATGCCGCATGCGAACTCAAAACCCGTAAGTGATGCGTTGAGTGCCGCTGAACCTATCTTTGATAATCTTGCACCTGCCTGCGCCGTGATGACATCGCCCTCAATGCGAATACGCCCATAGTTATCAAGAAGCTTAATAACAACTCCTCTGATTCCATCATCAGACACAAGCACATTGCTTCCGTTTCCAAGTATTATATATGGAATATTTTCCTTCCTGCACTCCACACATAACTTCTTTATCTGCTCTATATCTGAAGGTTTTACAAGAATATCTGCCGGACCACCTATGCGAAAGCTTGTATGCTTATTCATAGGCTCATTAAAAAATATACTGTCCTCCGGTACACATTCTCTGACTAATGCTTCTACTCTATCCACAATCTCCTCCGAATACGCTGTAATTGCGCTTATATATACATTCTATGCACCAGATAGCATCCATGTGCAATATCAGCAGACTGCTTATATCTATGAGCCTCTGATATCATCATATGTCACACCGGCAAATTTTATTCTAATCCTTTATTAAGATTCTGCTGAACTCTATTATACAGCTCCTGAGCTGCATTGTAGCCCATCTTTCTCTGTCTCCAGTTGACTGCTGCCGTCTCGACAATAATTGCAAGGTTACGACCCGAACGAATAGGAATATTGTGGCTTACAACCTTGTTTCCAAGAATCTCTGTGTATGTCTCTTCAAGACCGAGGCGGTCATACTCCTTATCCTTGTCCCAGTCTTCAAGCTTGATAACCATGTCTATGCCCTGAGTCTCCTTGATGCTCTCAACTCCGAAAAGACTCTTTACATCAATTATACCGATTCCTCGAAGCTCAATAAAATGTCTTGTAATGTCAGGTGCCGTTCCTATAAGTGTCTCGTCACTGACTTTCTTAATCTCGACAACATCGTCTGTAACAAGACGGTGTCCTCTCTTTATAAGCTCAAGAGCCGCCTCACTCTTACCGATGCCGCTCTCACCCATGATAAGAACTCCTTCACCGAATACATCGACTAATACTCCGTGAATTGAGATAGTAGGTGCAAGCTGTACCTTAAGCCATCTGATTATCTCAGCCATGAATGATGATGTTGACGCATCAGAGCTCAAAAGAGGTATTTCATACTTAAGTGCTATCTCTAACAAATCCTGATCCGGCTGCTGTGAACGGCAGAAAATAAGACAAGGTATGTTGCTCTCCATAAGCTGGCGATATCTCTGGACTCTCGTCTCTCTGTCAAGTGTCTCAATATAAGCTTCCTCTACATATCCGATTATCTGAACTCTCTCATTGTCAAAATGAGCGTAAAAACCTGCGAGCTGAAGCGCCGGTCTGTTGACATCCGGCTGTGTAACATATTTTGTGTCTGTATCAATCTGTGGTGTGAGATTAGTAAGTCCCATCTTCTCAACAATCTTTGTAAGCTGTACTTCGTTATTACCTAACTTCATGTCCGCCCTCCTGAATAGTTATATATTATTGATATGAGGGGCAAAAGGTATTTTGCCCCTCATTTGATATCCTCGAATTGCTCCGCTGTAAAACAGCTCCCGCAATTCTAAAACATTCGGAATCCGCTGATTTACCGCATAAATCGCTGCTTCCTCATGTTTTGCGGGTCCTAAGTTCAAAAACCTAATCGTGCAAGCACGAACGGCTTTTTGACCTTTTGACCCTGATATCATATTTTTTTTATTATAACACACTCAATGTGCAAAAAAAAGTTCTTTATCTGGTCTGTCTGTGGAAAAAATTGTACACCGATTCCGCTGCCTTGGCATTTATTCCGTCAACGCTTGCAAGCTCATCCTCATCTGCCTCCCTTATATGTTCGACATCCTTAAAGTGATGCAAAAGTGCCTTCCGCCTTGCCGGACCGATTCCTTCTATATCGTCAAGTATGGACTTCACCTGATTGACGCTTCTAAGGCTTCTGTGATATTCAATAGCAAAGCGGTGGGCTTCATCCTGTATTCTTGTTATAAGCTTGAATGCTTCACTGTCCCTGCTTATCGGAATCTCAGTATTATTGTAGTACAGGCCTCTTGTTCTATGATTATCGTCTTTTACCATTCCGCACACTTTTATATCAAGACCAAGCTTACTTAGGACTCCAAGACATATGTTAACCTGTCCACGTCCACCGTCCATCATGATAAGGTCAGGCACCGCATCAAAACTTGCATCATTCTCATGTGTGAATCTTCTGGTAAGAACTTCCTCCATGCTGGCATAATCGTTAGGCCCAATGACCGTCTTTATTCTGAATTTACGATAATCATTTCTCTTAGGTCTTCCATCCTGATATACAACCATTGAGCCAACCGACTGAGCACCGCTTATATTGGATATATCATACGCTTCCATGCGATATGCGCTCTCTATTCCCAAAAGCTCCTCTATCTCCTTGACTGCACCTGTCGTTCTTCTTTTTTCTCTCTGTAGCTTATCTATGTCCTGTGCAAGCACCATCTCGGCATTTTTCTTGGCAAGCTCGACAAGCTTTTCCTTCTGCCCCTTCTTAGGTGCTACAATCTCCACCTTAGAGCCACGCTTACTGCTCAGCCATTCCTCCAAAATATCCTTCTCTGCCAATTCTTCCTGCACCATTATCTGTCTTGGCACAAATGGTATGCCGGCATAGAACTGCTTAATAAAATCCGTTATGACTTCCGCTCTTGTGTCGGTCGCGGCAAGCTCCATATTATACTTATCTCTTCCGATAAGTCTTCCTTCCCTGACAAAGAAAGCCTGCACGACACATGTATTTCCATCTATTGCAGCCGCTATTATATCTTTATCAAGCATATCGCTGTTGGTAATCTTCTGCTTCTGCGCAACAGCCTGCACACTGGCTAACAGGTCACGATATACAGCCGCCTCCTCAAATTCAAGATTTTCGGATGCCTTCTCCATCTTCTCCTTCAGAGAATGTATTACTTCCGAATAATTTCCGTTTAAAAAGTCGAGTGTCTTGTTGATATTTTCTCTATATTCATCCTTAGAAATATAACCCTGACACGGCGCATCGCACTGTTTAATATGGTAGTTAAGGCATGGACGTTCCTTTCCTATATCTCTTGGCAGACATCTGTTACAGGTTCTTATCTTGTAAAGCTTGCGGAGAAGCTCTATCGTATCCTTAACTGCTCCCGCACTTGTATACGGTCCAAAATATTTTGCCTTGTCTTTCTTTAATTCACGCGAAAAAAGGACTCTTGGAAAGTCCTCATTTACCGTAACCTTTATATACGGATATGTCTTGTCATCCTTTAGCATGGTATTGTACTTCGGACGATGCTCCTTGATGAGATTATTCTCAAGAACAAGCGCTTCAAGCTCCGAATCCGTTATTATATACTCAAAATAGCTGACATGGCTGACCATCTGCTTTATCTTTTCCGTGTGGTTTCTCGAAGACTGGAAATACTGCCTTACCCTGTTTTTAAGACTGATTGCCTTGCCCACATAGATTATATTATCGCGGTCATCATGCATTATATACACTCCAGGTTTTCCCGGAAGTTTCTTCAATTCTTCTTCAATTACAAACATATCAATCCTCATTTTAAGCAGGAACTGTCTGCCCGGCTTTTAAAGTTTATTGTCTACGACAAGACCTTTCACATCATCGGCTGATAGCTGAAGCTGTGCAACCATAAGCCCCAACGATTTTTCCGGAGTCTTAGCTGCATCATCGGAGCCTATCTTGCCGACTTCATCAAGAGCATTGTTAATCTCATACATAAGCTCTTCGTCACTGTCATCCTTATGAGCTTCTCCTTTTGCTCTATCGATGCGTTCTTCAAGCTCCTTCTGCTCCTGCTTCTTTTCAAGAGCATCCTCTTTTTCCTTCTCCATATCCTCATCAATATTGTCCACTGCATCCTGCATTACCTGTCCGATAATCTCCTTAGATGCTGCATCGACAATCTGCTCTCCCTGCTTCTTTGCATCAAGCATGTCATGTGACTTTAAACGCTCTATAGAAAGGTTGCGGTTGAAAGCATAATCGCTCACAATCCCCTTCATATTATCTGAAATTTTATCCGTATAATACTTCTCATCGGCATCAAGAGACAACATTCTCGTATGATAATCAGACAGTCCCTTAGAATAGAGCTCCTTGTATCTTGCATACTCTTCATCAGTAAGCACGCTCTGCGGATTTCCCATGGAATCCCTGCCACGTCTTAAGATGTCTAAATCTTTTGCCTCTTCACTGTCATCTGTGACACCATATATCTCATTCGTGTTTTCCTTTTCTTTTTTTATATCCGAAATCATGCTCCTTGCTTTATCATTCTCCTCATAAAGCATCTTAGCATGTGCGCTCTTTTCCTCGGCTGTGCTGTCTAATGCCTTGTCATTTTTATATGCATCAAGCATAAGTCCCATAGCCATGCTTCTCGCCTTTTTGCGCTTCTCTTCCACAAGGTCCTCGCCCAGATTGAGTGCATTTCCGTTGATGGTGAGTCCGTTTCCTTTTTCACTTTTCCTGACATCATCCGCCGCTGTCTTGTTCTCCGACTGCATTGCTGTAGGTGCCTTACCTGCATTACTTGTCATCCCTGAATTGTTATCTATTCTCACTTTCGTGTACCTCCCTGTATTTTTAAATTTAAAAGCCGATATAATCTGTTAGAGTTTATATCGGCTTTTTGGTATTTCATATTAATATTACTTTTTAAAAATCAGTCCAGTTTATCTGTTTCCTGCGAAGCTTCATTTGCATTCTGCTCTGTCTTTTCATCGGCAGCTTCCTTAATCTCCCCATCATCACACTCAACTTCATCCTGTGCGGATGCTTCCTCATTCTCAGCTTCTGCATTCTTGGCACTTTCCGTATTCTCAGAAGTATCCGGTGTTATGCCTTTTACTTCGTTAAATATTTCCATGAATTCCTTGCCGGTAATAGTCTCCTTCTCGATAAGGAAATCAGCTACCTTATCAAGTACTTCCCTGTTCTGTGCAAGCATATCCTTAACTTTTACATAAGCGTCCTTTAACACAAGCTTGACTTCATCGTCAACCTCCGCCGCTGTTCTGTCTGAGCAGTTAAGCACTGTTCTTCCATCGAGATACTGGTTCTCAACTGTCTCAAGTCCCATAAGTCCGAATCTGTCTGACATTCCATACAGAGTAATCATATTCCGGACAAGCTTCGTCGCTCTCTCAATATCATTCGATGCACCTGTAGTGACTGAATTAAATACGATTTCCTCCGCCGCACGTCCACCGAGAAGAGTATATATTCTTGTCATGAGCTCTTCCTTGCTCATGAGATACTTCTCCTCCTCAGGAACCTGCATTGTGTATCCAAGCGAACCCATTGTTCTTGGAACTATTGTAATCTTCTGCACCGGCTCGGCATTCTTGCTAAGAGCTGTGACAAGCGCATGACCGACTTCATGGTATGATACTATCTTCTTCTCCTGCGGGCTTAGAAGTCTGTCCTTCTTCTCCTTACCTGCTATGACAACTTCAACCGATTCAAACAAGTCTTTCTGGCTCACCACACCTCTGCCGCTCTTTACCGCATTGATTGCTGCCTCGTTAATCATGTTAGCCAAATCCGAACCGACTGCACCTGCTGTCGCAAGAGCTATAGCTTCTAAATCAACTGTGTCATCCATAAGAACATCCTTTGAATGAACCTTCAATATATTAACTCTTCCCTTTAAATCCGGCTTATCCACAATGATTCTTCTGTCAAATCGTCCCGGTCTTAACAGCGCTTTGTCAAGAACATCCGGTCTGTTGGTTGCCGCAAGTATAAACACACCCTTGGATGGGTCAAATCCGTCCATCTCTGCAAGAAGCTGATTGAGTGTCTGCTCTCTCTCGTCATTTCCGCCGCCATATCTTGAATCACGGCTCTTGCCGATGGCATCAATCTCATCGATAAATATGATACATGGTGCAGACTGCTGTGCCTGTTTAAAGAGGTCACGCACTCTTGATGCGCCTACACCTACGAACATCTCTACGAAATCGGAACCGGACAGTGAGAAGAACGGAACTCCCGCTTCACCTGCAACAGCCTTGGCAAGAAGCGTCTTACCTGTTCCCGGAGGACCGACTAAAAGCGCACCCTTAGGAAGCTTTGCACCTATGCGTGTATACTTTGCAGGGTTATGAAGGAAGTCTACTATCTCTGTGAGAGATTCCTTAGCCTCATCCTGACCTGCTACATCTTTAAATGTAACACCGGTGGCTTTTTCCATTCCATACATCTTGGCATTTGACTTGCCAACGCCCATCATTCCGCCGCCACCGGACATTTTTCTGAACACAAAGCTGAAAATAAAATATATCAGCACCCATGGAACTATATATACAAGCAGAAAATCCAGTATAGATGAGCTCTTATCCTGAATCTTGACATTGTATTCTATATTGTTATCCTTCATGTACTGAATTACTTCTTCATCATATATATATCCTGTATAATATGACAATTTTAGTCCTTCTATCGGCTGTGTTTTTGGTGTTATGTAAATAACATCCTGATCATACTCAACCTTCGCCACATTTCCACTGTCAAGCATACTTAAAAAATCAGTGTAGCTTATCTCCTGACTTGTGCTATTATGAAGAAATGTATTCACGCAGCTTATCGCCAACACCGTGATCACACCTGCTATCAGCAGTATAAGCAAGGTCTGGTTAAACTTATTTCCCTTATTTCCATCCTTATTCTGATTTTGATTCTTATTATTTTTCTCGTCCACGAAATAATCTCCCAACTTTTAGGCATTTTATTTTCTTTTCTTATTAAAGAGTGATACCTTCACATATAATACCATCATCTACCATGATAAATCAATATGCTTATTGTGAAAAAAATGTTAAATTATTACATGCGATTAATTGATATCTAAGTCAATTATACCTGCAATTATGTCCGGATTTTGAGTTTAAAAGTATTTTAACCTCTCCGATATCATAACTTCATTATACCCAAAAAGCTTTTGTTTTAGCATTCATAACTGTACCATAAAAAATTAAAATATACGATTGAATTTGATTGCGTTTTTTTCTATAATAAGTTAGGTTTACAAAAAATTCAGAAATGAGGTTTCCTAATGAAAATGACAGGCTTCGATAATGACGCATATGTAAAAATGCAGTCCGAAAGGATTTCAGAGAGAATCGCCAAGTTCGGCGGCAAGCTCTATCTTGAGTTCGGCGGCAAGCTTTTTGATGACTTCCATGCATCCCGTGTACTTCCGGGCTTCAGGCCGGACAGTAAGATTGTCATGCTCTCCAAGTTAAAAGACAAAGCAGAGATAGTTATAGCAATAAATTCCAGCGACATTGAAAAAAATAAGGTCAGAGCAGACCTTGGAATCACATATGATATGGATGTTCTTCGTCTTATCGATGCCTTCCATGATTACGGTCTTTATGTGGGAAGCGTTGTACTGACACGCTTCTGCAATCAGCCTAGTGTAATCGCATACCAGAAAAAGCTTGAATCACTCGGCATCAAAGTATACCGTCACTATCCTATTGAGGGCTATCCTTCCAATATTCCATTTATCGTAAGCGATGAAGGCTACGGAAAGAACGACTATATTGAGACAAGCCGTTCTCTCATCGTTGTCACGGCCCCAGGTCCCGGCAGCGGCAAGATGGCTACCTGCCTCTCACAGCTTTACCATGACAACAAGCGCGGAATCTCATCCGGCTATGCCAAGTTCGAGACATTCCCTATTTGGAATCTTCCTCTTGACCATCCGGTTAATCTCGCCTATGAGGCTGCAACAGCCGATTTGAATGATGTCAACATGATTGACTCGTTCCACTTGGCAGCATATGGTGAAACTACAGTCAACTATAACCGTGACATAGAGATATTCCCTGTACTTAACACGATGTTTGAACGCATACTTGGCGCATCGCCGTATAAGTCACCTACCGATATGGGTGTCAACATGGCAGGCTGCTGTATAGTCGATGACAAAGCTGTGCGCGCTGCCGCAAATGAGGAAATACTCCGCCGTTATCACAACCTTTTATGCCAGAAGCGTCAAGGAACCATCGGCAACGAACCTATCTACAAGCTTGAACTTCTTATGTCAAAAGCAGGCATCAAGCCTTCGGACCGTCCTCTTGTTCCTGCCGCACTTGAAGTTGCAAAACGCACAGGAAATCCTGCCGCAGCAATAGAGCTTCCCGACAAAACTGTTATCACAGGCAAGACAGGCTCTCTCCTTGGTGCATCATCAGCGATGCTTTTAAACGCTTTAAAGACACTTGCAGGCATTCCCGATGAAATCGACCTGATATCTCCAAAAGTTATCGAGCCTATACAGAAACTCAAGGTCGACTATCTCGGAAACCGTAATCCACGCCTTCACACAGATGAGATACTCATCGCTCTATCTATCTGCGCTGCCGAGGATGAGAATGCCCGCCGCGCCTTTGACATGCTTTCAAAGCTTGAAGGCTGTGATGTACACTCAACAGTAATTCTCTCATCCGTTGACCGTGACATATTCAGAAAGCTCGGTGTAAATCTCACCTGCGAGCCTGAATACCAGACTAACAAGCTGTATCACCGATAAACAGATAATATATAACTGCCTGAATGAAAAGCATCAAACGGCAATGTCCACTGCCGCAGCATATGCCTTTCATGCCGGGCAGTTTTCATTTATCAAAAAAGTTTTACCGTCCCTTAATTTTCTTATGTCACAATGCCAAATAAACGAATAATCGAAAGTCAAAAGTGGCAAAATTATAATTCCATTCAAATGCATTTTGTAGTAGAATGTAGAATATTGTTTTTGATATAACCTATTAAATATATCAAAATACTCAGGTAAATTAATTCTTATCAAATTAAAACATTGGAGGTTCGTCATGGTAAAATACGTTTTTGTAACAGGCGGTGTAGTATCCGGTCTTGGCAAAGGTATCACCGCAGCATCACTTGGCCGTCTTTTAAAAGCAAGAGGCTATTCGGTAACAATGCAGAAATTCGACCCTTATATCAACATTGACCCGGGCACAATGAATCCTATTCAACACGGAGAGGTTTTTGTTACGGATGATGGAGCTGAGACGGACCTCGACCTTGGACACTATGAGCGTTTCATCGATGAGAGCCTTGGAAAGAACTCAAATGTCACCTCCGGCAAGGTATATTGGTCGGTTCTGTCAAAGGAGCGCCGCGGCGACTTCGGCGGGGGAACGGTTCAGGTTATCCCTCATATTACAAATGAGATTAAGAGCAGGCTCTTCCGCGATTACACAAGCAATGAGACCAAGATTGCCATTGTAGAAATCGGAGGCACAGTCGGAGATATCGAGAGCCAGCCTTTCCTTGAAGCACTTCGTCAGTTCCAGCATGAAGTCGGCAAGGAAAATGCACTCTTTTTACATGTGACGCTTATCCCTTATCTCAAGTCATCCGGAGAAATGAAAACCAAGCCTACACAGGCAAGCGTTAAGGAACTTCAGGGAATGGGAATCCAGCCTGACATCATAGTATGCCGTTCCGAGTATCCTCTTGACAAGGGCATCAAGGATAAAATTGCTCTATTTTGCAATGTTCCAAGCTCACATGTTCTTCAGAACCTTGACGTTGAATATCTGTATGAGGCACCTCTTGCAATGGAGGAGGAGCATCTTGCACAGGTAGCCTGCGAATGTCTTAACCTTCCTTGTCCTGAGCCTGACCTTACCGACTGGAAAGCCATGTGTACGGCGCTTAAGCACCCTCACGGTGATGTGTCAGTCGCTCTCGTAGGAAAATACACACAGCTTCACGATGCTTACATCAGTGTAGTTGAAGCTTTAAAGCACGGCGGCATCGCAAACGGTGTATCCGTAAATATAAAATGGGTGGATTCAGAGAAAGTTACATCTGACAATGCCGCAGAGTTTTTTAATGATGTATCCGGCATCATAGTTCCGGGCGGCTTTGGCGACAGAGGTATTGAGGGCATGATTCAGGCAATCCGCTACGCTAGAGAGAATAGTATTCCATTCCTCGGACTGTGCCTTGGCATGCAGCTTACAATCGTTGAATTTACAAGGGATGTCATCGGCTATAACGATGCGCACAGTGTTGAATTTCTTCCGGGAACAACTCACCCTGTCATCCACCTCATGCCTGACCAGGAAGGAATTGACGATATCGGCGGTACATTAAGACTTGGCTCATATCCTTGTATTCTCGATGAGAATTCAAAAGCATATGCTCTATACGGTGAAAAAGAAATCCATGAAAGACATCGCCACAGATATGAAGTCAACAATGATTTCAGAAATGTTCTCACCGAAAACGGCATGATGCTCTCAGGAATGTCACCTGACGGAAGAATTGTGGAGATGGTCGAATTAAAGGAGCATCCATGGTTTATCGGAACGCAGGCACATCCTGAGTTCAAATCCCGTCCTAACCGACCACATCCTCTGTTCCGTGGATTTATCGAGGCGGCTCTTAAGGAGCAGAATAGCAGAAACTGATTGTCGGCAATTTTACTGAGCATGTTTTGACACCCTGATGCTACGATTGCTGTAAAATGACGATATTCAGTAAAAAAACACCATTATATATCATGCAGTTTAATATAAAATTATCTTTTCGACTACTTGATATATAATGGTGTGTTTTGATTTTACTTTTCTGTCTTTTTTAGTATGTACAGACGGTTCTTATTGTCAGATGATATACTTACATTACATGATGGCATGATAATCTTTCTGTCTTTATTCTTATCTTGTACAAGCATCATTATTATGTAACAGAAAATAACGCCGCAATTCTTATTTGGTGCAGCTTCCGGATAAAAATAATACTCTGTATTCTCTGAAAGCCCCAAAAAATTATCACTTATTTCTTTTCATTTTAGAAATTCTGTATGTATACTAAATTTTTATCTGAGTATATACTCCATCTGGGTTTCCTTAGGCTTCATTCCCATCTTCTCATAGAAATGTCTCGCACTGTCATTGCCTTCCCATACATTCAGTGTCAGCTCATAACAGCCAAGCCTCTTAGCTTCCTCCTTTGCAAACTCAAAAAGCGCACTTCCTACATGCATTCCTCTTGTATCAGCATCCACACACAGATCATCGATAAAAAGTGATTTAAACGGAACCATATTATTTGAAAAAGGCTGGTTCTTTATCGCACAGAATGCATAGCCAAGCACTCTGTCCTGTTCGTTTACAGCTACATATATAGGCTTATTATCATCCTTAATCATGCCACAAAGCTCATCATAAGTGTACTTGGTTGTTCCCGAAATGAATATGTCGGGTCTTATGCCCGCATGAATTTCAAGCACCTGCGCCAAAAGCTCACTTATTCTCTCAATATCCTTTTCCTCGGCTCTTCGTATTTGCATTTTGTGTACTCCTTTTTCTTTAATTGTATTATCCGCCCCAAAGACACTGTAATCGCAGTACTCTCCTACCGAGTATGCTCTGAAGTATTCCCTCTCGCGCGGAATCCATTTGTCTTCAAATAGCTTGAATCGCTGCTCACCAACACGACCTCTCACGCGGTCACGCTGATTCTTGTCATCGATATCCAGAAAAAGCGTGATAACTTCCCAATCCATCATACTTGCATAGATTTTGCGCAGTCTGGGGTGGCACGAATATGTCCCCTCTATGACATTCACTGCTGTCTTTTTCAGGCTGACACCGGGCGCATACTCCTGTTCCATACATAGAAACGGTCTGTACACAAGCTCTCTGTCCTCTGTAAGCGGTTCCATAATCTCAGCTATAAATCTATCATAATTGATATTTCCGCCCGGCTCCTTCATTATCTCAGGTGTCTGCATAATTATCGGCAGATAAAAATCGTCAATATGGAACACATTGCATCCATAGCACTCACCAAGCCGCTCAGACAGAGTTGTCTTTCCTGAGCCGCACTTTCCGTCTATCACAAGCAGAAGCTTTCTGTTGTTTTTCTGCGCTGCCTCAATCCGACTAAATATACTGTCTAATACCTTATTCATACTAATCCCCCATGCCACTGCTTTGACAGTGACTCAATATAGTAATATATGAAGATTTCACACTAATCATCATATTATTTTACAGCACTCTGACAACTACTTTTCCACAGCCCGCCCCGATACGCCGGATTTATTCCCATTTCCAATCCACAACGGCACAACCTTTGCGCGCTTTAACGCAACCATAATCAGAGGAATAAGCACAAGCTGCACAATAATTCCCGGTATTGCGTTGAGGAATGCACCTGCAACAAACATATTCCATGTAAACATATTTCCACCGATGCCAAGAAGTACCACCTCTGCAAATGCCCACACTACTCTTCCGGCAAGCATAGCAGCTATGAGCGATACATATAACATCTTTGTACACTGCCACTTAGCATGGCTGTATAAAAAGCCGCTGACAAAGCCATATGTCGCCATCTCAAATGCCATCGCGACAGCATTAGGATACAGCGGAGGCATTCCAAAAAGTATTCCTCTGACAATCGGAAGCAGAAATCCGATAACCGCACCATACTGCCAGCCGACTATAAAGCCGCATAACAATACAGGAATATGCATCGGCAAAAGCATCTTTCCTATAGCCGGTATCTGCCCAATCATAAACGGCAGTACAATTCCAACTGCAAACAGCATTGCCGTCACAGCAAGTTTTTTCACATTTTTCATAATATTTCCTCCTAAAAAAATGACCCTAAATCCAACAATCAATATACACCTAAAGCTGGGTTTAAGGTCAACATTTTTTATTATGAATATGGCGTATTACATTAAAATTATCCTGCTGCCGGTTTTACTAATATCTTGTCTTCTTTGAAAAATAGAATACAGTAAGCAAGTCAGATATAGCATTATAGATAAATGCGATACCTATCATTCGAAACAGAAGCTCCGCTGTTCCAAAAGGATTGACAAGAATAAGTATGCCGAATATAAGGCTCAATATTGAAATGACAAGCACTGTAACACTTCCGTCCGCTTTATACTTCATCATGTCAAGTGCCTCCTGAAGCTTCACAATTCCGCTTACCACAATAAGCAGCCCAAGTACAAAAGGTACAATAGAGATTATGAAGCCTGCTCCGACATAAAGAAATGCTGCTATAACAAAATATACTATACCTTTTATCACACCGCCGTTTCCAACACTGTATTTATCTCTGAAATAAGAAACCAATGACACAACTCCCATAACAGCTGCAAGCAGTGCAAGAATATGCACTATAGTCACAAGCGCTGTTCCCGGCTTAATAAGAAGTATAAAGCCAATTATAAGATATGCTATCGATGACCACACAACATCCTTTCGAATTTTCTCAAATAGATTCATGCTTTCCTCCATTCCGCAGGCATATATGTATTTCCTGCAACTTTTTTCTAAGTATACCATTGTTTTCTGAAAATAACTATAATATTTTTATAAAATGTCACTAATATTTTCAATCTGCTTTCACTTTCTGCCCATATAAAATCAATGCTTTGCATCTATATTTTATAAACCTTACAGCCGTATCAATCACTTACACTCTTTGCATTAGGATAAATTCTTTCCATCTTGACATCATTGTAGTGAGCATCCATCCACACCTGCCATTTTTCAGATGCTTCGATGTTGTTCTCACGCTCATCATACCTCATCAGCGCAAGCCCTGAGACTGCTATATTGCACACCATAAATACTATGAGAAGCCATGTTGCTATCTTGCCTGTAACTACAGGTATCTTCTCGATTAGCACCGATGCTTTGGGATATAAAAGCTTGAACCACACAACCGCAGCTATCCCCCAGAAAAAGCAGTAGAGCAGATTGATTCGCCCTCCCAGATTAAAGGGAATCTTGCTATAATCCCAAAATACTTTGCCGAATACAAGCTCTGTGAACACGCTGCACAGATACTCATATGCACCGCCAAGCAGTGTTCCTGTCCAGAATAAAAAGCTGTCACTCTTATTTCTATACTTATATAACATTGCCGTTGCAGCGGCGATTGCAAGTCCCCACACTATGCTGAACGGTCCCCACACGACACTGCTCCTGCTCATCCACACACCGGCAGTTATGCGGCAGAATATCGTCTCCGTGATATCTCCCAAAAACGCACCTATAAAAAACAGCATCACTATCTTATAGAAATCACATCCCTGTGCAAACACTTTCTTGTCCTTAGGCACAGCAGCAACCTTTGCCGCCTTCGGATAAGCCTTGTGGATTCTTCTGTCCATTGTGCGGTATATCGCCTTAGCAATTCTATGTCCAACGGACGCTATCGCATCATTTGCCTCCTCCCACTTTTCTGGATGCCTGCTCTTTCCTTTTGCCAGAATATATGAAGCGATAACGTCAACAGCAAGCACTGCAATCAACACAATAAGCACAATATGTAAAAGTAGCTGCGGTATCACTCCGATAAGCTCAAGAAGAAGCTTATTTCCAAATCTGACAACCACATAGCCTAATATACCTTTTATGAGCGAAAAAGGAACACAAATATATCCGTCCAGATTCCACTTAATATTGCTGTAATTCCACCATCTCTCATGGTATATGCGCTCTATGAGTTTTCCTGCTGCCAGCTCAATAGCTGCCGCATACACTGTCGCAAACAAAAACAGCCAAGAACCTCTAAGCTCCTGTAATCCAACAGTCATAAGCACCGCGCCCACACCGTATATGATGCATAATGGGCCGCTTACAAGTCCTCTGTTTACAAAATGCTTCTGCCTTAATGCCGCATAGACCGTCTCAAAAAACCATCCGATGAATGAATATATGAAAAACAGCCACAGCAGCTCATACACTGAAAAATGATTCATCCTGCGCTTCCTTTCAATAACATTTATTTTTTTGCTGCACCGCACCTGCTAAATTCCAAACAATTTTTCTGTTCATAGCAGTAAGCTTATCTCTTGTCTTTTTATATCTCATCTTCTTAGTTTTTACAATAGCATTGTCGCTTTCTCATTCTCCATATTCCTGCATGTAAAGAACAATATCTGAGCATCAAGCGCATACTCCTTAAGATACATAAGCGCATTTTCTGCTCTTTTTTCATCATACTGTAATAAAATATCGTCAAGCAGCAGCGGAAGTCTCTCTCCGTTTTCCGTTATGAGCTGTGTCATAGCCAGACGGAGTGCAAGATATGCCTGATCTGTCGTTCCGTTGCTTAAATATTTCCATTCGTGGTATCCGCCGTCTTTAGGCTTTGCCTGTATCGAATATTCCTTATCAACCATTACATTCTCATACTTTCCGCCTGTTATGCGCATAAATATCCCCGCAGTCTTTTCATTTAACACCGGACCGAAGCTGCTGCTCACATCATCGACTGCTGCCTTCATATTCTCTTCGGCAAGCTTTAACGCATCGAACAGCTCCTTCTTCTGTTCATACTCTTCATCAAGCTGTGCAAGCTGCCTGTTAAGCTGTGCTTCATCATGTTCAGGACTTCTAAGCATTGATGCTAACTCGACAAGCTGGCTTCTTATATCCTCCATAGCGGCTTCATTATCCGCAATATTATTTTTCAGTGCATTCTCCCCTGATATGTCTGCCTCTTCAATATTTACACTGCGAAGCATCTGCACAATATCGTCAAGCCTATGACAAACTCTTTCGCAGTCTGCATTGTTCTTTTGACCAGCTTCGTCTATAGCTTCTATGCTGTCCTCAAGCTGCATATATGATTGAAGATTTCCTGCCTGTAATTTAAGTCTTCCGGTGTATACAGCAATTACTTCTTTGAGATTATTGTACCTTCTTCTCACACTTTCCGGGTCATCATCCCCAACATAAGCCTTGTACTCTTTTTGAGCGTTCACAAGCTCATCAACTGCTGACTCATAAAGACTTTTGTTTACCGATGCCTCCTCATTTTCTGCGGCAAGCTTTTCTAACTGTTCAAGCGATGAAGCTTTGTATCTGCCATATATGCTTTCGAGCTTATCATGGCACTGTCTCAGCTTCTCATGCGTTATAGCCTCAAAATCGCAGTCCGCATCAGGATAGATTCCTGCGCCCTTATCAAAGAGCCTTCCCTTTTCTCTCTCTAAATTATTGATAGCATCAGCCTTATCCTGCGCTAATTTCTTTGCAAATTTTGTCGCGTCCTCCATACGTTTAGCATGCTCATCGCATTGTTTTTTGTACGCAGAAAAGACCACAACCGCCGCTCCCGCAAAGACAAATGCTCCTGCCAGACAAAAAATTGAAATCGCAAAAGTCATGACGGCAAATGCTGCTGCGATTAACATAGCCGCTGCACTCACTATAAGCTTGGTCTTAGGAACATCCTCTATACCCTCAAGCATTCTAAGCCCTTCTGCCTCAGCCTTTATCGCAGCTTTCCTTCTGTCAAGTGCAGGTCTGTAATTTTCACTTATACGCTCACTCAAATAAAGAAGCTTCTCCTTTGCTGCCTCCTGATTTCTTGCAATCATGACATCCTCCCTGTCAACCGCCGTTCCGTCCTTTTTTCTCATTGCAAGCTCATCAGCCTGTGACTGCTTTGCAGACATCACATGCCTTAACTCATCTGCATGATTTATATAACCGGCAACTGTGTCATAAGTGTAATTACGTCCTGTGAATGAAGCACGTTCTTCATCAAGCCTCCTACCCTCCTCAAGAAGCGAAGAAAGCTGTTCCCTTTTTTCTTTAAGTCTGCTCTTCTCAGCCTCATAACGCTCTTTCTCTTTTGTAAGCTCATTATAGCTCTCCTGAAGCATATAATTTTCCTTTTTCTTCCTGCATTCATCAAGCTCTGCCTCAAGATATGACCTTCTCTCAAGATACTGTGCCTGCTGCCTTACAAGCTCCTCATTTTTAAGAAGTTCTGCCTTCACACTTCCAATCTCCTGCGCAAGCTGTGCAAGCCGTCCTCTGCTTCCGCTCTTTGAAAGAAGCAGTTCCTTAGCTTTGCCAAGCCTTTGAAGAACCGTGGACTGTGATATCTCCTCATCCATGGTTGTCACAAGATTAGACAATCTTACCGCTATGTCTTCATTGGTCTGACCTGTGCCTGAGAATCCCCCGAAACCGCTTATATACACACTTTTTTCAAAGCTTGATACATCAATGCCAAAAAAGCGGTGTCCTATCTCCTCATCGCGTCCTAGCTCAATCTCCTCACCTGTCTGTGCATCGTAAAGTTTTACTATGTCGGTCTTGATAGTCTTTTTGAACACCTTGCGTATTCTGTACTTTCTCCCACCATAGGTAAATTCCAACTCTCCGCACATAGCCGAGCCATCCCACGGCGTATATTTTTTTCTGAGGCTTTTGCCTATATCAGTACTCTTTTCCTGTGCGGTCCTTCCATAAAACATCATCTCAATGAATGCCATTATCGTGGATTTTCCTGACTCGTTATCACCGTATATAATGTTCATCCCATCATGAAAATCAAGACTGTAGTTCTTGAATTTTCCAAAGCTTTCTATATATATGCTGTCAATTCTCATCGACACCCACCTCCCCGTCAAACGCCCTTATTCCAAGCTCTAACGCTTTTTTGTAAAGCTGCGCTCCCTTCTCATTTCCCGCCTGCTCCTGCGCTCTTATCCCTTCAAGCATCCTTGCGGTATACATGCCTTTTAGCGAGCACTCCTTTGCCAGCTCTTCATAATCAATAAGCAGTCTTGAATTGTCTCTTACTTTTATGTAATAAAATTTTCCGGCAAACTTTGCCGACAGCTCCTCCACAGAGACGGCTGCCTCCTCACTTATATCTCCGATAAGCGTTATCTTATACAGATTATCCTCCACAACATTGTCTGTAAGAAGCACAGCAAGCTCATCATCCTCTATGACACTCTGTGCTGCATCATATATTCTTTCAACAACCTCAGCTCTGGTCGTCGCACCTGTCACATCGACATTGATATGATAATATCTTCTTCTCGATGTGCTTATATAGTCCGTTATAAGCTCATGCCTTCCAAGCAGCAGCTTAGACAGCTCACCTGTATAGAAGCCTTTTATTCCATCCTCGTCAAAGCCCTGTCCCTCTATTGTTCCCGAATATGCATATAATGTATCGCCTAATCTTAGCACTCTGGTCTGCTTATGTACATGTCCGAGCGCAAGATAGTCTATTCCGCTCTTTTCTATATCATCATCAGTGATTGCGTTGTATTCACTTTTTCCGCTCTTTCCGACAAGCTGTCCATGAAGTATGCCTATATTTATAAGCTCATCTTTTGGAAGTCTTACTCCCATCAGAAGCCTGTCGGACACATAGCAGTTTTCAAAACCACAGCCCCATATACGGTAGCCTTTATCCTTATGTTCGATAACTTTGGGTATACCGCCGAATATTGTCACATTGCCACTCCAACCATCCTGTCTGTACGGCGATGTCAACGTGTATGGGTCATGATTTCCGGGCGATATATATATATCCGTTTCCGGAATGCCTGCAAACGCATCCTTTATCTGCTTTACAACCGAATCTTCAACATTCTCACTGTCAAATAAGTCTCCAGCAATCAACAGAATATCAACCGCCTCATCCCGGCAATACTCTATAATGCGAAGAAAGCTCTGCAAAATCTCAGCCTTTCTCTGCCTGCTCTTTATTCTGTTAAGAGCAAACTCCATTCCAATATGCACATCGGCACAATGAACAAACTTCATAAATAACCTCCTTATATACAGGCAAAAAAGCATATCATGACACTTTATCCTTTTGCATGGTTTCAATGTCAAAAAAGTATGATTGCCAAATCTCTTATAAAAGCGTATATTATATTTACGCTTGGAAAATAATTACATAACATCAGGTAAATGATAAGGAGTCCTCTTATGTCTGAGAACCGTAAAACCAACTTTATACGTCAAGGCACAATTCTTGCCATGGCATCAATAATAGTACGAATGATAGGCATCATATACCGTATTCCTGTAGCCAATATCATCGGTGATGAAGGAAACGGTATCTATGGTGCAGCTTATGAAATATACAATCTTGCACTTATCTTATCCTCCTACAGTCTTCCGCTTGCAGTATCAAAGCTTCTTTCTACCCAGCTTGCAAAAGGCTGTTATAAAACAGGAAGGAAAATTTTCATCGCCGCAGTCATATTTTCATGTATTTCCGGCGGCTTGATGGCTTTACTCATTTTCTTCGGAGCCGGATTTATTGAAAAACATTTCTATAGCAATTTTACAGGAATTGCTGTCCCATTAAAAGTACTTGCAATCACAATTTTTGTTGTCGCACTGCTCGGAACCTTAAGAGGTTTCTTTCAGGCCAGAAAGACAATGATTCCTACAGCCATATCACAGGTGCTTGAGCAGATTGTAAATGCTGCCGGAAGTATCTTTTTTGCATGGTCATTCATTCGCAGTCATGCCGAATCCGAGATAGCTGCCGGCTGGGGTGCCGCAGGTTCCACTATGGGTACGCTGCTCGGTGCCGCTACAGGGCTCTTCTTCCTCGTATTTGTGTATATTATATATCATCCGATTGTAAAAAAACAGATACGCCATGACAGAAGCATAAATGATACAACTTATATTGAAATATACAAGATGCTTATAGCAACCATTATTCCTGTCATACTCGGACAGACTGTATACCAGCTTAGCGGAGTTATTGATAGTATGATGTTTTCTAAGCTCGCCACAGGAGACAACGTATCAACCCTCTACGGTGTATACAGCACCAAGTACAAGCTTCTTGTAAATGTGCCTATAGCTATCGCATCTGCTATGGCATCCTCACTCATACCTACTCTTGTCGCTGCATTCACAAAAGGTGATAAAAAGGGAATGAAGCAGAAAATCTCTGTCTCCATAAAAGTCAATATGATAGTTGCCTTTCCTTGTGCATTCGGACTTGCATTCTTAGGCGGCCCGATTGTGCGGATGCTCTTTCCTTCCTCCGACTATAAGCTTGGCGGATGGCTTCTGGCAGCCGGAAGCGTGGCAGTCATCTTCTATGCTCTGTCCACAGTTACCAACGCCGCACTTCAAGGAATAAATCTTATGCGGATGCCTGTAAGACATGCAGCAATATCGCTTGTCATCCATGTAATACTTGTGTTTATACTTCTTAAATTTACAAAGCTTGGAATATATACTCTCGTCATCGGAAATGTCGCATATCCTCTCGTAGTATGTATACTCAACGCTATGTGTGTCAACAAGCATCTGCATTACAGACAGGAATACAGGACAACCTTTATAATACCGGGTGTCTCAAGCATAATCATGGGTGCCTGCTCCTTCCTTATATATCATATAGGAATGGCATTGATACATTCTAATACGATTTCATGCCTTATCGCATTGCTTGCGGCGGTTATCATATATTTCATGCTCGTACTGCTGCTTGGCGGATTAAAAGAAAGCGACCTGCCGGACTTCCCTATGGGAATGCGTATCGGCCGCCTTGCAAAGAAGCTTCACTTGATGTAAGCTTCTTAAGACTGCTTTATAACTTTTATTATCATTAGTATTGAATTAAATGCCAAAACTGACAGCAGAATTACTACTCACTGCTGTCAGTTTTTTTATTATCAAAATACACAAAGCTGTCTATCGCATCTAATATATCCTTAAAAGTGTCCCTGTCCGCTTCCTCGATATATCTGTTCAGTATATCTCGCCCCTTCTCTCCCTTGTATCGTCCATAGAAGATATCATAGAGATTATGCCCTCTCACATATATGCGTATATTCTCCATATTATCTATAATGTCCTCACGGCTCTCTATCGTTAAATTGAGTCGTTCGCACATATTTTTCATGCTCTTAAGCTTAAAAAGATATTCCTTATATTTTGCATAGAGTATATCATAGAACTGGTCTGCACTCTTTACAACGCCGATTTTTGCCATTATATTAGGGTCAAGAAAATAATTCTCAAAAGAATAGTACTTAAGTATAAGCACATTCTTCTCCGTGACGCGCGGAAGATTTCCCTTATCAGCTTTTCCTCTGTCCCTGTAATAGCCGCACAGTTGTCTTTTAAGCTCATCCGCATCCTTGGCATCACCGTCACGAATCATCAGGAACTGGTCTTTTATATATAATTTATTGATGTATTTGAGATTGGCATATGTCTTGATATTCGTACAGCTGTTGGTCGCTATGATTGCGACACGCCTCAGCTGTCCATCTTCATCATATGTCTCTGCATAATACTTTCTAAGAAGCAAAGGCAGCCTGCTCTCATCCTGCTTTCCCTCGACAAAGAACACAAAGCTCACGTTCATGAGGTCATTCGCTGAATAGCCTAAGTCATTTAATATTCTGTCAATGTCGGGCTTCTCTCTCACCTGCGTATAGCCATCGTTGTCTATATACACCTGTTTAATCTGTCTTGAATTAAAGTTAAATATCATATTCGGAGAATGTGTAGAAAAGATAACCTGATTTTTCTTTGAAAGCTTATATAAAATCTCGCCTGCGCTCTTTTGAAGCTGTGGATGCAGATAGCTTTCCGGATCCTCAATCATGATTATACATGGAATTTTATCCTCATCCTCCGCATAGGTTTCAAGAAGCGACAGAATATACATGCTCTTAAGCCCCTCGCCCATCTCTGAGATAGTATTCGTAAAGCCCTGCGTCTCATTCTCCACATACACCTGTGGTATAGCATTGCGCATAGGTGCGTCATCTACCTTGAGCCTTAGCTTGTCACGCCCACCGTTTTTGATAAAATTGTCATTAAGTCTCTGAAGAAAATCCTGCATATCAAGCCTTGTCAGCTTATACTGAAAAAGTCTTTCCGACTCAAACAGGCTTAGCTCGGATGCCTTCTTATTATCAATCATTCCTATACATTGAAAGCAGTTGTCGCATTTTTTGCCTGCGTCGAACATGCAGTTTCCTTCCGCAAGAAGCTTAAGCTCCTTATCTCCAAGAAATATATCCCTCTGAAGAGCCTCAAGCTCTCTGTCATGCGAGATAAAATGAAGCGTAGGAAACACCTCTTTGATATATCTGTTATCCTTTTTTACACCGTCAAAATATCGGATTTTTCCCTCCGCATTTGCAATGAACGTGAACGAAAGCACCCCCTCACTGTCCGTCGTACCGTTAAGATACGAAGGCAGCTTTGCCCTAAAATCCCTCTCCCACGCCGAGTATCTCTTGTAATGGCTCACAACACCATATCTGTTAAGAAGCATAAGGTCCGCCTTAGTAATCTCAAGCCGAACTCCAATCTCTATATTACTGCCTACAGTATTAAAATCCTCTCTCCTTATCTCATACTGCCCCGCAACAGCTCTTATAGCGTCTAATATAACCGTCTTCCCTACACTATTCTTTCCTACTACGATAAACGCATTCTCAATATCATTTATCTCGATATTCCTTATTGACTTAAAATTTCTTATTGATAACGAAACAATCCTCATGCTGCATGTGCTCCCCTCCGGATTCATATATTTAATGTGCCTTTTCCTTCTCGCTGTTAAACTTATATTTTGAACCTACAAATATCTGCTCACTGTAAAGTCCGTAATATCCGCTCATAAGATATCCTACTGCATTGCACACAAGAAAGAACGGTGCCGCCTCATAGCCAAACAGCTCAAACGATATAAGCATCGAAGCCACAGGACAATTCGTCACGCAGCAGAACATGCCTATCATTCCTACAGCAGCCGCACACGATGCCGATAGTCCGATAAGCTGACCTGCAACGCAGCCTAGTGTTGCACCGACAAAGAAAGTCGGGACAATCTCTCCGCCCTTAAAGCCGCAGCCAATCGCAAGTGCCGTAAAAATCATCTTGAACAAAAAGGCTGTGTAAGAAGCTTCACCGTCTATCGCACGCCCTATGACATTCATTCCGGCACCCATGTAGTCATCTGTTCCGAGTATTATTGTTATAAGAATTATAAGTGCACTGCCTGCAATTATTCTAAGATACTGATTCTTGATATATATTTTAAAATATTTGCCGGCATTATGAAGCATCATGCAGAAAACAACACTGACACCGGCGCATATTATGGCAAGAAGCACCATTCTTCCCATATTGAGAATGGTTATATCAGGAATTTCTTTTATAACAAAAGCCTCAGGGTTAATTCCCATGCTTGCCGAGAAATTGCTTGCTACAAGCGCAGCAAAAATACATGGCACAAGAGCCGCATAATACATAATTCCGACCTGAACAACTTCTATCGCAAATATAGCCGCCGCCATAGGCGTTCCGAAAAGCGCCGCAAACGCTGCACTCATGCCGCACATAATCATCACTTTTCTGTCCTGCTCATCAAGGTGGATGATTTTACCAAGCAAGCTTCCAAGGCTTCCTCCAAGCTGCAATGCCGCACCCTCACGACCTACCGATGCGCCGAAAAAATGGCTGACAACCGTTGAAAATATGATTAACGGTGCAACTCTTGACGGTACATCCGCTCCCTTGTGTATCTCTGCGAGTATAAGATTCGTACCTCTGTCATTCTCATTGTGAAGAAGCTTGTACGCTGTCACAATGATTATTCCGCCCACAGGCAGAAGAAGTATCAGCCATGAATGTGCCATTCGAAATGTCGTCACAAATGTCATAGCTTTGGCAAACAGCGTGCTCACTCCTCCTGCCACAAGTCCCACAAGCACAGCAAGCGCCAGCCACTTTAACAATATAAGCAGATTCCTTCTTATTGGTCTTAATGTTTTTATCGCATATTCTATTCGTTCACGCATATTTTTTCTCCGTTTCGGGCAATGAATCACCCAATCATTATTTTTTTCCCCTCAAAGGCAAACCCGTATTTGCGGATATGCTCTGTATCCCTATCAAAACCATTGCACTAATAGCTGCTCACATTTTTTACAACAATAAAAATCCGTTACAACTATATTTAGTATAACGGATTTTTGTCTTATTTACAATTCTGTTTTAATTTATATTGCAGCCCCAAGTCAAAGCTTAGTATACACCCTGTGCAAGCATAGCATCGACAACCTTCTCAAAGCCTGCGATGTTAGCACCTGCAACATAGTCTGTCTTTCCACCGACTGTTGCGTTGTAACGCTTAGCTGCATCACTTATGTTAGCATAGATTGTCTCCATAATGCCCTTGAGCTTGCCATCAACCTCCTCGAATGTCCATGAGAGTCTCTCTGAGTTCTGGCTCATCTCAAGTGCTGATGTAGCAACACCACCTGCATTGGCTGCCTTACCACCTACGAACAGTACACCGTTAGCCTGTAAGTACTTGGTAGCTTCAAGAGTTGTAGGCATGTTAGCGCCCTCTGTTACAGATGTAACACCATTAGCCACAAGCATCTTAGCGTCCTCGATGTCAAGCTCGTTCTGAGTTGCACATGGAAGAGCTAAATCTACCTTGTACTGCCATACGCCATGCTCACCGTTCTTCTTCTCATGGTACTCTGCCGACGGACGAGCTGCTGCATACTCTGTAAGACGTGCACGCTTAACTTCCTTGACTTCCTTAAGAAGTGCAACATCAATTCCTTCCGGATCATAAATCCAGCCTGTAGAATCTGAACATGTCACAACCTTAGCACCAAGCTGATGTGCCTTCTCTATAGCATAGATTGCAACATTACCTGAACCTGATACAGCACATGTCTTGCCGGCAATATCAATATCGTGATCCTTTAAAAGTGCATTAGTTAAATATAAAAGACCATATCCTGTAGCCTGTGTACGTGCAAGTGAGCCGCCGTAGGAAAGTCCCTTACCTGTCAGCACACCCTCGTAGCAGCCGCGGATTCTCTTGTACTGACCGAACATAAATCCAATCTCTCTTGCGCCTGTACCGATATCACCTGCCGGTACATCAACGTCTGCGCCTATATACTTATAAAGCTCTGTCATGAAGCTCTGGCAGAATGCCATAATCTCTCTGTCTGATTTGCCCTTAGGGTCGAAGTCCGAGCCACCCTTGCCACCACCGATAGGAAGTGTTGTAAGTGAATTCTTAAATACCTGCTCGAAACCAAGGAATTTAATAATACCTAAGTTAACAGACGGATGAAGTCTTAAACCACCCTTGTATGGTCCAATAGCATTATTAAACTGTACGCGGAAGCCTCTGTTGACCTGAACCTGTCCATTATCATCTACCCAAGGTACACGGAACATAATCTGACGATCCGGCTCAGTAATTCTCTCAAGGATTGCATTCTTCTTATAAAGCTCCTCGTTTGCATCGATAACAGGTCTTAATGATTCAAGAACCTCTGTCACTGCCTGAAGGAATTCCGGCTCTGATGCATTCTTCTCTTTAACCTTTGCAAGTACTTCATCAACGTATGACATAAAATTATACCTCCTGAAAGTTGTGTTAGCTTATGCTAATTCACGACAAAGCTATCTGCACTTTGCTCTGTTAATGCATTATACAATAAAAGTAAATCATACGCAATAAAAAAATTTCGATTATTAAATAAAATATACCTTTTTGTTAACTGCTTTATTTTATTAAGTTTTTTACGCCATGTGCTTTCATCCATTCTGTCCAGAGCTTATAATATTCAGCCTTCAAGTGAACTCCATCAAAGCTGTAATCCGCAGCAACACCTCCTCTGCCATCGTCAACACTCTCATTCATATCAAGATAAAAAATATCTTTTCCATTTGCAATAGCTGCCGCTGCAGTATTTCTTGCATCTATATTATCATTGTTAAAAACATCACTTGAATCTGAATACCACGTCGTGACATGCATCATTCCTATTATAAATATTATGGCATCAGGCTGCATGCTTCTTATTCTCCCTATATCATCAGCATATGCCTTTGCATATTCCTCAGGGTTCTTATCACCAAGCTCGTTGACACCTATCATTATATATATTTGTGAATACTGCCTGCGTGAAAGATAATCAGCAATCCCCTCAGCACCGTCTCCATTTAAGGACATTTTTCTATCCATAATATCATATACGGTAGCTCCCGGTTTGTAGATAAAATCCGCCTCCCGCAGATCACCATAAAAATACATGCCTTCCATGCGTGAATCACCTATGAAACAGGCATCTGAAAAATAATCATTTTCCACATGCACATATTCAAGGTTCGATGAGTGTGCAATCGTATCAAAATCACTGTAATATCCTGACCTTGCATATCTTGTATCCGTCTTAACATACTCAACCTGACCTGAATACTGACCGTAAGCTTCTGATGTCTCTTCACTTACATTCTCTGTGTCTGCCACAGTCTCACTTTCCGAAGGCTCATCCGTATCCGGCTGACTCTCTTTTTTTGCATCCTCACTTGTTTTAATATCATCGGTACTATCATATTCACTGCTTTCCGACATCGTATCTTTCGGATAGGTTTCAATCTGGCTGACATCCTTTGTCTGTGAATGGCTGCTATCCTGCTCCGTCACATAAGGTTGATTTCCATCGGCATCATTATTCATATTATTATGTTTATTTACATCATTTTTTTTATCATCGTTATATGCACTGCCCGGACCTTGCACATCCATACCCATATCATTCAACTCATGCGTAAACAGCGCTACGAAAATCGGATGTTCCCATGATATATCCTTTTTTAATTTTCCGCTTTTAACTCCTGCAATGCTGACTGCATATACCGCAACAGCTGACAGAAGCAGCATCCATATAAAAGTGCATTGTTTGAAAAATTTCACTGCCTTTTAACCAATCCCTTCAATAATTATCCAGTAATATTAAATACCCAAAATCCACTTAGCAGATGCTATAATAACAGCCTAAAATCTAAAATATAAAAACGGATTGTTTTTTTGCACTGAAAGCTGGTATACGCACAGCCAGAACAGCGCAACAAGAGCCAGCTTTAAAAATATATTCCCGTGATGCTTCCTGATAAACCGCATAGGCAGCGGTGTAGCACACAAAATACATATGATAAGCAGCCACCGGTATCTTAAAAGCAGGCTCAAAAATTTATCCCATGCGCCAAGCGATGTCTTAGCAATCGTAGTGCTTCCAAACATTCTAAGCAGATAAAGCCAAAGCTCATGAAGATTCGTTATATTAAATATAACCCATGATACCGGAATTATAATGAGCATATATATATGCCCTATTACCGGATGTCTCTTTAGAAAATTCTGATAAAAAAGCTTTTCAAGCACTATCAATACGAAGAAAAACAATCCCCATATAATAAAATTCCATGCCGCTCCATGCCACAACCCTGTCAAAAGCCAGACAATAAAGGTGTTAAGAACCATTCTTGCCTTTCCCTTTTTATTGCCGCCGAGCGGAATATACACATATTGACGGAACCATCTGCCAAGTGTCATGTGCCATCTGCGCCAGAAATCCGCCGCTGACACAGCACAGTATGGATTTGCAAAATTTTCCGGAAACTTAAAGCCAAGCATGCGCCCCATGCCTATCGCCATAAGCGAATATCCAAAGAAATCAAAATATATCTGCATTGAATATCCCCACGCTCCGAGCCATGCCGTAGGCGCATCTATACCCATTACGCCTGCTACCATAACATCATTCCATAAGCTTCCGATTCTGTTAGCGAGCATAACTTTATACACAAGTCCGACAACGAATAACATCATTCCCCATTCTATGTCAATGAACCTGACTTTTCTGTTTTTTAACTGTGGGCTGATCTCATCAAAGCTGACTATAGGTCCGGCTATCAGCTGCGGAAACATACTTATGTATGTAGCAACATCCATAAAATTCCTGCTGGCACTATATTTTCCTTTATACACATCTATTATATAAGACATAATCTGAAATGTATAAAAGCTTATTCCGAGAGGAAGCGTAAGCTTCATTTCCGGAGCTTTAATGCCTGCCACGGCGCATATGTTCCCGACAAAAAAATTCATATATTTAAAGAAGAATAAAATACCAATATCTATAAAAATGCCCAGCACAAGCAGTACTGTGGAAGATTTTTTACCATTACAGTCAGATATCTTCACCGCCAGCGCATAGTTTATCAATATTGATACCATCATAAGAAACACATACACCGGCTCACCGACTGCATAAAAAACCAGACTGCCTGCAACAATGACTATATTTCTGTATTTTGAGGGTGTTACAAAATATGCCAGAAAAAAAATCGGTAAAAACCTAAAAATAAATTCAAGACTAGAAAAAACCATACCCTTACGCTGCCCCTTTATCACTGTCATGTCATTCATAATTCTTACCATATGGTATCATAATCTGTCATATAATATGTTACATTTATTTTAAACTTTGTTACATTAAAGTTAAGTATTGTTACTTTTTTGTTAAGGATGTTACATAATATATTAACAACTCGAATTGCCGCAAATTTATAAAATAAGAAAACTCTACAGCTTAATTTTAAACGAAATTTCTTATCACATAAAAGACTTCGCAATACCTTATTGATATAATCACAGGTATCACGAAGCCCTTTGAAATACTTATATAATATCCAAAATCACATTCGCAAAACTACCACCATTCACTGTGCGGAACAACTAACAATTTTCCGTATCAGCCTGCTCTTTTTCAAGCTTTGACATCATATTCCTTGCACATGGAGTTGCCGCAAGTCCGCCGCTTCCTGTCTCCTTTATGCATGAAGGCATTGCAATTCCTATGCTTCTCATCGCATCTATAACTTCATCCGGCACAATTTTACTGTAAACACCTGCTAGTGCCATATCTGCCGCTGTAAGTGCGCCAACCGCACCTATAGTATTTCTCTTGACACATGGCACTTCCACAAGACCCCCGACCGGGTCACATGCAAGCCCCAAAAGATTCTTAAGCGCTATGGCAGCCGCCTGTATAATCTGGCTTCCGTCTCCACCCTTAAGGCATACGGCAGCTCCCGCAGCCATTGCCGATGCCGAACCAATCTCCGCCTGACAGCCTCCGGCCGCCCCTGCAAGAAATGCCCTCTGTGCAATAACTCCTCCTATTCCTGCAGCAGTTATAAGACCTTTTGTTATCTCATCCTCTGAATAACCGAATTCTTCTTCCATCGATATTAACACTGCCGGGATGACACCGCATGAACCGGCAGTCGGTGCCGCCACAATGCGCTTCATGCATGCGTTAGACTCTCCCATCTTGACAGCCTTTTCAAGAACCTTCATTATAAAATTACCGCATATGCTGTTGCCTTCACTTCTTGCTCTCTCAAGCCTCCCACCGTCAGTTCCGACCATTCCGCTTGCCGAGCTAAGCTTATCATCATACATCTCATCCGCATGCTTCATTGCAAGGTACATGCCCTTCATCTGAACAAAGCCTTCATCAAAAGTAATCCCCTGTTCCTTTATATCCTCCTCAAGAACAACCTGCCAGAAGCTCTTTCCTGACATATTCCCAGCTTCAACTATCTCTGCCAATGATTTATACATCACAATTCTCCATACCTATTTTACTTAAATAAGTGACCTTTATGATACCTTCCTGACGGCGAAGCCAGTCAATAGCTTCGTCAGGAATTTCCTGATCACACTCTACTACCATTACAGCGTAGCCGCCTCTTGCATCCCTGAAAAGCTGCATTGTCGCAATATTGATTGACCTATGTGCTAAAAGTGTCGTCACACTCATCACATGTCCCGGCTGATCCTGGTTATGCACTACCAAAGTAGGATAATTTCCTGCGAAGTTGGCTGTAAGTCCGTCAATCTCGCATATCTGTATCTGTCCTCCTCCGACCGATGCCGCTACAATCTCAAGCTGCTTTCCCGTTATCCCTGTAAGCTCAAGCCTTACAGAATTAGGATGTGCGTCTACAAGCTCAATATTATGGAATGAAAAATCCATATGTGCATCAGCGGCATGTCTAAAGCTCATTGGTATTCTCTCATCATCAACCTGCATTCCAAGCAGCCCTGCCACTAGTGCACGGTCTGTTCCATGTCCTTTACCTGTAGCCGCAAAGGAACCATGCATAAATATTTTTGCCTGTGCAACAGGCTCTCCGAGAAGCCTTCTTGAAATTTTTCCTATTCTCACTGCTCCTGCCGTATGTGAGCTTGATGGTCCTACCATAACAGGCCCGACAATATCTATAAGATTCATAATATTCTCCACTTCCATATATTGATGTTGAGGTCAAAAGGTATTTTGACCTCAATGATATCGAATTACTCCGCACTGCGTGCTCCCACAATTCTCAAAAACATTCGTAATTCGCACATTTTTCTTTGAAAAATGGCTTCTTACTCAGATTTTTGGCGAGTCACAATGTCAAAAATCCTCACGCAAGCAAGCTTGCATCGTACTTCTGACCTTTTGACCCTGATATCATATATTGTCATTAACGGAAATCATCCACTACTGCATATCTGATATAATACCACCATATTGCATATCTATACAAGTTTTTTTAAGATTGGAAACCAATTTTATCACGCATATATGTTCTATTTATTTAAAACAATCAATTTTATATTGATATGATGGTCAAAAGGTATTTTGCCATAAATTATGTGGGTATGTTTTCCATTTCTAATGTAGACTTTTTAAAATCTATAATATATAATAGTCTATCATACATTTTTTTGAGGTATATGAAGTATTATGGAATTAAAGCTATCAATCACACAGACCGCAAAGCTGCTCGGCATAACAACCGATGCAATAAGATTCTATGAGAAGGAGGGGCTTATAAAACCAAAAAGAGAGCCACATAGCAACTACAGGTATTACGAATGGGAGCACATACGGCTTTTAATATTTATTGCTTTTTACAGAAAGCTTGATGTGAGCATTCCTGAAATAAAATTATTGCTCACTTCATACACATTTGAGGATATCAATAATACATTTGAGGAGCTTATTGAACATAACCGCAAGCTGATAGAACAGCTTAGCAACAAAATAGAACGTCTCGAATCACACAGACTTTCCATATCATATCTATCTGCCAATACAGATAAATTCTCTGTTGACACGATGCCACACGGATATAAAATGATGGAAGATTTCAATGCTGATACTGAATACAAAAAAATTGCTCCTCTTCTTAGCGACCCGATATTCTCATATGGAAATATTGCTTATAAGAATTATTTTGATGAAGCCGGTACATCTCTAAGATATATGTCATACATAATATGGGATAAGCTTATTGAGGCTGCACCTCTAAAAAAACCAATTTCCGAATACCCGGTACTCGAAAGCTGCGAGTGTATCTGTACATCAACTACAGGCCATAAAAACGGCATCATTGACATCGACATAAATGCTTTTACAGACTATTGCTCACAGCACAATTACGAACATTATGGCTATTATTATGCGTTCTATTCATATTCTGTCCCTGACAAGGATAAGATTGTTGACTATTACAAATTATATTTTCCAATAAAAAAATTAAAAAATGCTTGACATTGGTGTAACACCAACCTGTATAGTTTGATTTGTAGTTCGAAAGTACAGTATTTATCAGCTCACAGTCATGTATTTATTGATTGTCAGCGTTTTGTTTTTTTATAGCCCACTTTCATCCTTCATACTTTTTATTTAGCAGAGCGCATCCTTAAAGGGTGCGTTTTGTATTTTTTCTCCGTAACTTAAAAAAAAACAATTTTTATATTGACATTATGACAATAGCGTAGTATATTCGTAAAAAACAAAATGAATTTGGATTTTTTATCATATTTTATTAAGTTTGGTGCAATGGGGTACTGATTAATATCGGTGCCTTTTTTTACCAAAAACTTACTTTAGTGTGCTAAAGCATTCACACAATAACCTTTTATCACGCTATTCAATCACTAATAGAACATGATAAATCATCCCAATCTCAGAAAAACAGGAGTGATACAAAGTGGCAAAGTACATATTTAAGAGAATTTTATTGGCAATCGTTTCAATCATCATTGTAAGTGCGATATCGTTCTTTGCAATGAACCTTATTCCGGGCGGTCCTTTTAATAAGGAAAAGGCAGGCTCCCCTGCGATTCAGAAAGTCTTAGAGGAAAGATATAACCTGGATAAGCCTGTAGGTCAGCAGTACCTTATATATATGAACAAGCTGATTCATGGTGACTGGGGTGTATCATTAAAAAACGGACGTGATATCTGGACAGATATCTGGTCAAAGTTCCAGGTATCGGCAAAGCTTGGAGGCACCGCTGCAATAGTCGCCATAATTCTTGGAATTATATTTGGAAGCATCGCAGGTCTTACAAGAAACAGATGGCCTGACAGACTTATAGTATTCTTTACAACACTTGGAACAGCTATTCCATCATTCGTGCTTGCTTCACTCTTACTCCTTATATTCTGTCTGAAGCTTGCATGGTTTCCTGTATGGTCATCAAGCTCACATAATTATGTGCTTCCGGTCATTGCCCTTGCAATATATCCGATGGCATACATAACAAGACTCACAAAGACAAGTATGCTTGATGCACTCAATCAGGATTACATCCGCACAGCCAAAGCTAAAGGTGTTGCACAGTACAAGATAATATTTAAGCATGCATTAAGAAACGCTCTAATACCTGTTGTAACTTATGTGGGACCGATGGTTGCATACATCCTCACAGGTTCAATGGTTGTTGAGAATATATTTACAATCGGAGGACTTGGTTCCTCTTTCGTGACAAGTATCACTAACCGTGACTATACTACAATCATGGCAACAACAATTTTCCTTGCAATACTCATGGTTGTTGCGAACCTTCTTACAGATATTGCTTATAAGCTTATCGATCCTAGAATAACACTTGATTAATGGAGGCTTTAACAATGAACGCTAATGCTGAAAACACAAATAAACTTAAAAGGCATTTTCTCTCCGCTCAGGTTGATTTGTCTAAATTCTCTCAGGCAGATTTCAATCCGGCTACAGCGGATGAAAAGAAACAACAGGATGTTATGGGCGAATCAACCACCTTTTTTAAGGATGGTATGAGAAGACTTAGAAAAAATCCTCTTGCAATGGGAAGTATCATCGTTCTTACACTTATCATTCTTACAATAATTATTGCACCACATATCGTGCCATACAGATATGACCAGATTATAACAGTCAACGGAAAACGTGATAAATCCGCTGCCAACATGGGATTTTTCGAATATTCCAAGCTTGAACAGCAGTATATGGATACAACCGGTGTCAAGCTCTTCCCTCACATATTCGGAACTGACAGCTTAGGTCGTGATTACTTTATCCGTGTAATTTACGGAACAAGAGTAAGCCTTTCAATCGGTGTCGTTGCATCTATCATGGTACTTATCATCGGACTTTTGTATGGTGCAGTCTCCGGCTACTGTGGAGGTGTTGTAGACCTTGTAATGATGCGTATTGTCGATATTATATATTCGCTGCCGGACATGCTGCTCATCATTCTCATATCGGTAGTACTCGATGGTGTGCTTTCAAACGCACTTGTCGGAACAGTTTTTTCTAAGCTCGGCTCTAATATGATTTCAATGTTCATCGTCTTTGCTCTCCTCTACTGGGTAAGCATGGCGAGACTTATAAGAGGCCAGGTGCTCTCAATAAAGAACAACGAGTACGTGCTTGCGGCAAAATGTATCGGAACACCTAATCACAAAATAATAAAGAAGCACATCATTCCGAACTGTCTGTCGGTTATCATTATCACGACAGCGCTTCAGATTCCAAGTGCAATTTTCACTGAGAGCTACTTAAGCTTCCTCGGACTTGGTGTAAGTGCTCCTCTCTCATCACTTGGTTCACTTGCCAATGCAGCGCGTTCAGGTATGCAGTCATACCCATCAAAGCTTGTAATTCCTGCTGTAGCCATCTGTCTTATAGTACTTGCACTCAACCTGTTAGGTGATGGTCTTAGGGATGCATTCGATTCAAAATTAAAGTAAGGAGTAATTGCCATGAGTGAAGAAAACAAATATATATTGGAAGTAAACGATCTCCATACAAGCTTCTTTACGGATGCCGGTGAAGTATGTGCAGTTAATGGTATCTCCTTCAACCTTGAACCGGGAAAAACGCTCGGCATTGTAGGTGAGTCAGGTTCCGGAAAATCCGTTACCGCATATTCAATCATGCAGATACTTGCCTCCACAGGAAGAATTACCGGTGGTCAGGTAAATTATAAAGGCGAAGATATAACAAAATGGAATAAAAAACAGATGCAGAGCTTCCGCGGCTCTAAATGCTCTATAATCTTTCAGGATCCAATGACAAGCCTTAATCCTGTATATACAGTAGGCAACCAGCTTGTAGAGGCCATAAGGCTTCACACAAACAAGACCAAGAAAGAAGCTAAGGAGCATGCCATAGAGATGCTAAGGCTCGTAGGTGTCAACGAACCTGAAAGCCGTGTAAAGCAGTATCCGCATGAGTTATCCGGCGGTATGCGCCAGCGTGTAATGATTGCGATGGCTCTTGCCTGCGAACCGGACATACTTATCGCAGATGAGCCTACAACAGCTCTCGATGTAACTATTCAGGCTCAGATACTTGAGCTTATGCAGGAGCTTCAGCGTAAGCTTGGAATGGCAATCATCATGGTAACTCATGATTTGGGTGTTATCGCAAGCATGTGCGATGAGATTCTTGTAATGTACGGAGGTCGTGTATGTGAGCGCGGAAGTGCCGATGATATCTTTTACAGACCTGCTCACGAATACACAAAGGGACTGCTCCGCTCCATTCCTAAAGCTGACAATATGAATGAAAAGCTGGTTCCAATCGGCGGTACGCCAATCAATCTTCTCAACATGCCAAAGGGGTGTGCTTTCTGTCCAAGATGTGACAAGGCTCTCAAGATATGCCTTAGCCAGAAGCCGGAGGAATACCGAATCAGTGATTCGCATCTTGCCGCATGCTGGATGAATGTCAAAGATTTATACGAAGCCGGAGGTGAAGGCAAAGATGAGTAATAATAGCAATGCTACAAAAAAAGACGAATACCTTCTTACAGTTGAGCATTTAAAGCAGTATTTTCCGGTTAAGAAAGGTTTTAAAAAGATTCCGCTGAAGGCAGTTGACGATATTTCATTTGCAATCAAGCCGGGTGAAACACTTGGTCTTGTAGGTGAATCAGGCTGTGGTAAGACTACTGTTGGACGTACACTTCTGCGTCTCTACCAGCCGACTGCCGGACGCATAGTATTTGACGGTGATGTCCTTTTTGACAGCGGTGAAGAATATGACGAGGACGGTAAGGTTATTGTCGGAGCTGACGGCAAGCCATTGCGCCACAAGAAAATTGATGTCAATATGCATCCTTACAGAAGCCGTATGCAGATGGTTTTTCAGGATCCATACTCCTCTCTCAACCCTCGTATGACAGTTGAAGATATCATCGGTGAACCTCTCGATGTCCATAAGCTCTACAGCAGTAAAGCTGAGCGCCGAGATAAGATTCTAAGCCTCATGGAGACTGTAGGTCTCAATGCTGAGCATGCTGCACGTTATGCACACGAATTCTCCGGAGGTCAGAGACAGCGTATCGGTATCGCAAGAGCACTTGCTGTCAACCCGAAGTTCATCGTGTGTGATGAGCCTGTATCCGCACTTGACGTTTCCATTCAGGCACAGGTTGTAAATATGTTCGAAGAATTACAGGATAAGCTCGGTGTGGCATACCTTTTCATTGCCCACGACCTGCTTGTCGTACATCATATATCTGACAGAATCGCTGTCATGTACCTTGGCAATATGATGGAGATAGCCGATGCGGATGAACTCAATGACAATCCTATTCATCCATATACATTAAGCCTTCTCTCAGCAGTGCCTATTCCTGACCCTGAGACAGCAAGAAACAGCCATCGTATCGTACTTGAAGGTGATGTTCCTTCCCCGCTTCATATGCCTACCGGCTGTCCTTTCAGAACAAGATGCAAATATGCAACTGAGCAGTGTGCTATTGAGATGCCGCCTCTTAAAGACCGCGGCAACGGTCATGCAGTTGCCTGCTGGAATAAATAATAACTGTTTTTTAGGTAAAATATTTATATTTTTTATGCACTAATTACATATCATTTGTGAAAATATAGTGCTATTATCCTTATGATTTCTACTCGCAAGAGTTGAAATAAATCTTATATAATTTTTAGGAGGAAAAATTATGAAGAAGAATTTTGGCAAGAAAGTCGGCGCTTGTGTACTCGCAGCAAGCATGGTTCTTTCCATGACAGCCTGCAACAGCAGCACCCCAAGCAACACTGACACAACAACAACAACAAAAGCTAAATCAGATTCTGCTACAGAAGCAACATCAGCCGAAGGCACATCCGCTGAGGGTACATCAGCTGACACATCATCTGTTGACACCGGAAGTGCAGCTCCTGACTGGTCAGCTTATGACGCACTCATCGATGAAATCCGTACAACAACTGATTTTGCAGCGCGTGTTGACCTTATGCATCAGGCAGAGGATATGCTTATGGATACATGGGCAGTAATCCCTATCTACTACTACAACGATGTATATCTTCAGAACGCAGATGTTGACGGTATCTTCTCAACTGTATTCGGCATGAAGTTCTTCATGTCCGCTACAAATGAGAGTGACCCCGGCAATTTAAAGATTAACATAGCTTCAGAGCCTGATTATCTTGATCCTGCTCTTACAAGCTCTGTTGATGGCGGATGTCTTGCAGTCAACACATTTGCAGGACTTAACACATACAACGCTGACGGTCAGCTTGTTCCTGCAGTTGCAGAGAGCTATGATGTATCAGAAGATGGTACAGAGTACACATTCCACTTAAGAGAATCTAAGTGGAGCAACGGCGAGGAGGTTACAGCTAACGATTTCGTATATAGCTGGAACAGAGTAATCGCTGATGAGACAGCAGCAGACTACAGCTATCTCCTCGATGTAATCGAGCGTAAGGATGATGGCTCACTTGCAGTTGATGCAACAGATGACTATACACTCACAGTTAAGCTCGTAGCTCCTTGTGCGTACTTCCTCGACTTAACAGCATTCCCTACATTCTACCCTGTATATCAGGCAGGTGTTGAGGCAGCTAACCCGGATGGAACAAATCCTGGTGCTTGGGCGCAGGAGGTCGGCTTCGTATCTAACGGTGCTTTCACACTTCAGACATGGAACCACAACGAGAGCATGATTTATGTAAAAAATGACAACTACTATGATGCAGACAATGTTACAATTAACACACTTGAGTTCATGCTTTCTGATGATGATACAGCTATCTATGCTGCATACAACAGCGGCGACCTTGATTTCGCTGATACAGTTCCTAACGATGAGATTCAGTCTCTTCTTAACAATCCGGAATTCCACATTGTTGACAACCTTGGTACATACTATGCAGGTTTCAATGTAAATTCTGATATGTTCGCAGGCAAGACAGTTCAGCAGGCAGCAGATATGCGTCATGCAATCAGCTTACTTATCGACCGTCAGTACATCGTAGATACAGTCGGTCAGACAGGACAGCAGCTCGCTGATACATTCGTACCTATCGGAATGGCAGATGGTAACGGCGGTGTGTTCCACAACAAGTCCTACTACGATGCAGCAGCAACAGGTGCTGATCAGGTTGAAGAAGCTAAGGCTCTTCTTGAGGGCGCAGGTTACACATTCACAGATAACGGCGATGGTTCATATGCAATCAGCCCCGCTCTTGGATTTGAGTACCTTACAAACACAACAACAAACCACGTTGCTATAGCTGAGTCCATTCAGGCAGACCTTTCAATCCTTGGCATTGAAGTTACAATCAAGCAGGAGGATTGGAACGTATTCCTTGCAGATCGTAAGTCAGGCAACTACTCCGGTATGTGCCGTGAGGGTTGGTTAGCAGATTACAATGACCCAGTCAACATGCTTGAGATTTTCACATCTGATTCAGGTAACAATGATATGCAGCTTGGAAAGTAATTGACATATTAATTACTAAAACAGGCACTAAATAAAACATCCCATTATCATAAGCCGGAACGCTTATAGATAATGGGATGTTTCTTTTTTATCTTTGTCTGTATCTGATTTCTCCTGCTAAGAACTCTTCACATGGAATATCCGGAGGATTGCTGTCGATTATCAACGGCTCTTTTCCCTGCTCCTTTAATGCAGGATTATATCGGAACAGCTCCCAATAACCTGCCGCAACAGCTTTTTTCTCCTCAGCCTGTGAACTTCCCATTCCTGCTTTTATACCATGTGCTATACAGGTGCAATATGCAATTACCAATGATGGACCGTCATAACTTTCCGCCTCGGTAAATGCCTTCACAGTCTGCTCATAATCTGCTCCCATAGCTACCTGTGCGACATATACATTCTCATAAGTCATTGCAATGGCTGCAAGCTTCTTCTTCGGAGTCCTTTTACCTCCGGAAGCAAAGCGGGCATACGCTCCCTTTGGCGTTGCTTTTGATGCCTGGCCTCCTGTGTTAGAATACACCTGCGTATCAAACACAAGAATATTGATATTCTCACCACTTGCCAATATATGGTCTAATCCGCCATATCCTATATCATATGCCCATCCATCTCCGCCGAATATCCACACGGATTTCTTTTTTGATACCGCATTCTCTTTTTCTATATTATTATAACCCAGCTTTTTATTGTCATCTTCATTATCATTGAATCTTTTACCTGCACTGACTTCTTTTGCGTTCCTGCATCGCTCTTGTTCCTTTATATTCTCAGCAAGGTATATTCCATATCCGAACTCCGCCGCATCCTCAAAAAGTGAATTGCTCCATGCAGGCCCGCGTCCATCCGGATATGCACTGTACGCTGTTGAAGGTGTTGAGTTTGCCCATATTGAGGTACACCCTGTCGCATTTGCAATATACATTCTCTCGCCAAAAAGCTGTGTTACAAGCTTCGCATACGGTGTCTCGCCGCAGCCGGCACATGCACCCGAATATTCTAAAAGAGGCTTTTTAAACTGGCTTCCCTTCACTGTGCCTATCTTGAATTTTTCAATGACCTCCGGTTTTTCTGAAATTGTCATCGCATAATCGAACTCTTTTTGATGCTTCTCCTTATCATATTCTAAAAGCGGCTTCATTATTAGTGCTTTATTCTCCTTCATGCCAGGGCATACACCAACGCATGAACCACAGCCTGTACAGTCTCTTGCAGAGACAACTATTGAAAAATGTTTTCCCGGCATGCCGTTCATCGGGATGCTTTCCATTCCTTCCGGCGCTTTTTTTTGTTCCTCATCATCTAAAACTGCCGGACGTATTACAGCGTGCGGACACACATATGAGCAGCGGTTGCACTGTATGCAGTTTTGCGGAAGCCACTGCACAAGCTCCACGGCAAAATCCCTCTTTTCATGTGCCGAGCTTCCTGACGGCATACGACCGTCAACATAAGGAATAAATGCAGACACCGGCAGTTTACCGCCCTTCATTGCATTGACCGGATGTTGTATATTTTTTACATAATCCATTACACACTGCCTGTCCTTAAATGCTGTGGACGGCCTGCTTTCTAACTTGTCAGGACAGCTCTGCCATTCCTTGGGAACCTTGACATGTACAAGCCTTTCTCCGCCAAGCTCTATTGCACGATAATTCATCTGTACTATTTTCTGACCTTTGACCTCATATGATGCTCTTGCGGCAGCCTTCATATATTCAACCGCCTTTTGGAAGCTCATAAACCCATATTTATCCGAATATTTATCACATATAATTTTAAAAAATGCAGACTGTAAAATTGTATTTATTTTTCCGTTTATTCCAATCTCTTTTCCAATCCTCACAGCATCAATAATATAAAAATCAAGCTCTTTTTCGGCTATAGCATGTTTCATGGCACCGGGAAGCTTTTCTTTAAGCTCATCCTCACTCCAGTCACAGTTTAATAAAAAAATTCCTCCGTGGCGGATATCAGACAGCATATCATACTTTAATACATAGCTCTCATTATGGCAGGCCACAAAGTCAGGTCTTTGAATAAGATATTCCGAGCGGATATCATTCTTTCCAAAACGAAGATATGACACTGTAACTCCACCGGATTTTTTTGAATCATATGAAAAATATCCCTGAACCTGAAGCTTTGTGTTGTTTCCTATAATCTTGATGGAATTTTTATTAGCTCCGATTGTACCATCACCGCCAAGCCCCCAGAATACACATTTTACCGCATCCTTGTTAATCTCTGACAGCTCATCATGTCCTGTGTAACCAATTACGCTCTTCTTGACATTCAATGAAAGCCCTGTCACATCATCCTCTATTCCTATTGTGAATCTTTTTTTGTCATGATTGGCATATACAGCCATAATCTGTTCAGGAGTAGTATCCTTAGAGCTAAGACCGTAACGTCCTCCATACACAGGGACATTTTCAAATTTACTTCCTTTTAGAGCAGCTATCACATCAAGAAGCAGCGGTTCTCCGACACTTCCTGCTTCCTTCGTTCTGTCAAGCACCGAAATCTGCTCCACTGTCTCCGGTATACATCCTATAAAATGCTCCACACTGAACGGACGATAAAGGTGAACCTTTATCACACCAACCTCCTCTTCTGCTTTTTTAATTCCAACATGGGAATTTATAAAATCAACAACCTCCTCTATAGTCTGCGTAACCGACCCCATCGCCACAATAACATGTGTCGCACTCCCGCTTCCATAATAATCGAATGGGCCGTAATTTGTCCCCAGCCTTTTATTTACTTCATTGAAATATCCACACACTATACTTACAAGCTGTTGATAATATACATTAGCCGCCTCCCTCACCTGAAAAAAGATGTCCGGATTCTGCGCTGAGCCTGCCATAAACGCATGCTCCGGGTCAAGCCCTCTGTCTCTGAACGCTTTGAGTGCATCCTTATCGAGCATTTCCAGCAGCTCTTCATAATTCCACATTTTAATCTTTTTTATTTCGTGTGATGTCCTGAAGCCGTCAAAAAAATGTATGAACGGTATCCGTCCCTTTATCGCCGACAAATGTGCCACCGCAGCCAAATCCATAACCTCCTGCACGCTCCCGCTTGCAAGCATTGCGGCACCGGTCTGTCTGCATGCATATACATCAGAATGGTCGCCGAATATCGAAAGAGCATGAGCTGCAACCGTTCTCGCCGCCACATGGAACACTCCGGGAAGAAGCTCCCCAGCCAGCTTATAAATGTTCGGAAGCATTAAAAGAAGCCCCTGCGAGGCTGTAAAAGTCGTCGCAAGGACTCCCGCACTTAATGCTCCGTGAAGCGCTGCCGCCGCACCTG
>OGOW01000346.1_pt1 | contig 54768 bp, 45 predicted proteins | sample 1552781 | NCBI WGS metagenome assembly OGOW01 (sample SAMEA2580145, study PRJEB22360) | human gut metagenome | biome: human gut; feature: human-associated habitat; material: faeces | place: Denmark | collected 2008/2010
AAACTCACTCCTTTTGGAGGAATATTTCCGATCATGGAGCAATTTGATGTTCTTTTGGATCAAACCATAGGCTCCACCTTGGGATTGAGATACAAAAAAGTCCAATCACGAATGACTGGACTTTTTGTACACCCTTAGGGATTCGAACCCTAGACCCACTGATTAAGAGTCAGTTGCTCTACCAACTGAGCTAAGGGTGCATTGTTGGCGTATGATCGCAAAAACAGACTGTGTACACCCTTAGGGATTCGAACCCTAGACCCACTGATTAAGAGTCAGTTGCTCTACCAACTGAGCTAAGGGTGCCTGCATTTCTGTTTTGCGGGTGCAAAGGTAGCAACTTTCTTAGACCCCACCAAATATTTGGCCAACTTTTTTTGGTTTTTCTGCACTTTTTTTGTTTTCCCCTTGCCGTGCGAAGCAGCAGCATTGCGCTTTGAAAGCGGGCAGGATAGGGGACAGGCGAGGCTAACGTCCGATGTATCAAGCCGATAGAACGACGGAGGCCAGTCCTCCGCGGGCCACACGCCCTTCTCGGCAGGAGAGGGGTGGACCAGCGAGGGACCGGCCTCTATAGACAGGTTCGGCCGAGGGCTTAGTAAGCCTTGGCGATGATGACGCGCTGTGTGGCGGGCTTGCCGCTCACCATATCGACGCCCGGGGTCTGCTCGAACATGTAGGGCACGCAGCGGATCGTGGCCTGGGTGTCCTCCTTGATCTTGGCCTCGGTCTCGGGCGTGCCGTCCCAGTGGCAGAGGAAGAAGCCGCCGTCCTTGATGCGTTCCTTGAACTCGTCGTAGTTGTCGCACTCGTAGATGTGGGCGTCGCGGAAGGCCACCGCCTTGCGGTAGATGTTCTCCTGGATCTCCTCCAGAAGGCGCTTGACGCGGTCGGCGATGCCGTCGAAGCTTACCTCCTCCTTCTCCAGCGTGTCGCGGCGCATCAGCTCCACGGTGTTGTTCTCGAGGTCGCGGCCACCCATGACGAGGCGCACAGGCACACCGCGCAGCTCGTAGTCGGCAAACTTGAAGCCGGGGCGCTTGTTGTCGGCGTCGTCATACTTCACGGAGATGCCCATCTGGCGGAGCTGGTCGATGACGGGCTGCATCTTGGCCGTGATGGCGTCGAGCTGCTCCTTGCCGCGGTTGATCGGGATGATGACCACCTGGATCGGGGCGATATGGGGCGGCAGCACGAGGCCGTTGTCGTCGGAGTGGGTCATGATGAGGGCGCCGATGAGGCGGGTGCTCACACCCCAGGACGTGGCCCAGACATACTCGGGCTTGTTGTCCTTGTTGAGGAAGGTGACACCGAAGCTCTTGGCGAAGTTTTGTCCGAGGAAGTGGGACGTGCCGCTCTGCAGCGCCTTGCCGTCCTGCATCATGGCCTCGATGGTGTAGGTGTTGAGGGCGCCGGCGAAGCGCTCCGTCTCGCTCTTCACGCCCTGGACGACGGGGATGGCGAGCCACTTCTCGCAAAAGTCCGCATAGACGTGGAGCATCTTCTTGGCCTCCTCCTCGGCCTCCTCCTTGGTGGCGTGGGCGGTATGGCCCTCCTGCCACAGAAACTCGCTCGTGCGCAGGAAGGGGCGCGTGCGCATCTCCCAGCGCATCACGTTGCACCACTGGTTGCACATCAGGGGCAGGTCGCGGTAGGAGTGGATCCAGTTCTTATAGGTATTCCAGATGATGGTCTCGGAGGTGGGGCGGATGATCAGTTCCTCCTCGAGTTTGGCGGCGGGGTCCACCTCGATGTCGCTGCCGTCCTCGGTGGTACGGAGGCGGTAGTGGGTGACGACGGCACACTCCTTGGCGAAGCCCTTGACGTGCTCGGCCTCGCGGGCGAAGAAGTTTTTGGGAATGAGCAGGGGGAAGTAGGCGTTCTGCACACCCGTCTCCTTGAACATCGTGTCGAGCTGATGCTGCATCTTCTCCCAGATAGCATAGCCGTAGGGCTTGATCGTCATGCAGCCTCTCACGGCGGACTGCTCGGCCAGGTCGGCCTTCATCACCAAGTCGTTGAACCACTGAGAGTAGTTCTCGCTGCGCTTGGTGAGATTCTTAAGTTCTTTTGCCATATTCTTTAGTCGAATTTTGTTGTTATCTTCCGAAATCCCCATCGCGATTAGTATTATTCCTATAATGAAATAGGAGAAATCCCTTGCCCGGATGGGTGCAAATTTCTAATTTTGCCGCAAAAGTACAAAAAATAACTCGCAATGGGCCCCTTTTTGGGGAATTTGTTATAACTTTGCGTGAAGAAACGAATGTGAAAACAATATAAAGAACAATACAAATAGAACGATTATGAAGAAGTTACAGATGTTTACGGCAGGCCTTTGCCTGCTCACCGTAGTGAGTTGCCAAACGAAGCAGGGCACGGGTACGTTGGTAGGAACGGGTGCTGGCGCCGTCATCGGCGGCATTGTCGGCAACCTGATCGGCAAGAACACCAAGGGCACGGCCATCGGTGCCGCCGTGGGTGCTGCCGTGGGTGCTGGTGCGGGCACGCTGATCGGTCGCCACATGGACAAGGTGGCCGAGGAGGCTGCTTCGAACGTGAACAACGCCAAGGTGGAGACCGTGACGGACGCCAACGGACTGCCTTGTGTGAAACTGACCTTCGCCTCGGGTCTGCTCTTCGCCACCAACAAGTCAGACCTCTCGTCGGGTGCCATGAGCGACCTCTCGCGCACTGCCACCGTGCTGAAGGGCAACACCGACTGCGACGTGGCGATCATCGGCCACACCGACAAGTCGGGCAACGACAACATCAACATCCCGCTGTCGCAGCGCCGTGCTGAGAGCGTGGCCAACTACCTGAAGGCGCAGGGCGTCTCCTACGGTCAGATCCGTTCCATCCAGGGCGTGGGTAGCTCGCAGCCTGTGGCAGGCCACGAGAACAACGTGAAGGATGCTGCCAACCGCCGTGTGGAGGTCTATCTCTACGCCAGCGAGGCGATGATCAAGAAGGCCGAGGCCGGCACGCTCAACTAATTCCCCAAGCTCCCGTCTGGGGCCGCAAAGGCCCTGGGCCTTGGCAAAGGGGCTGAGGACAGAGAAAAAAATCAAGCCACCCGATCGCTGCTCAAAGGAGCGGAGGTCGGGTGGCTTTTTGATGATGTGGCGCCTTAAAAGGGCTTTTCTGAGGACGGGGGCGCTACGACTGCACAGGGCCGCACTCCACGCGGTCCATCGCCACGTCGGTGGCTTCGCAGGGCACGGCCTCGACCAGCTGGAAGGGGAAGCAGAGGCCCAACTTATAGACATCGGCGGCCTGGGCGAGGAAGCGGTCGTAGTAGCCACGGCCGCGCCCGAGGCGGTGGCCCTGGGCGTCGAAGGCCATGCCGGGGATGATGGCACAATCGACGGAGGCGTAGTCGGTGAAGGCGGCGCCCTGGGGCTCAAGGATGTGGAAGTCGTCGCTGAGCGCCATCTCCGTGGTGGGCAGATACTCCCTGATCTCCATCTCCGTCCTGCTGATGACCACGGGCAGCAGCACGCGCTTGCCCATCCTCAGCGCGGCGGCGATGAGGCCCGGGGTATAGACCTCGTCGGGCAGCGAGTGGTAGAGCAGCACGGTCTGTGCCTCCTGGAAACGGGGGTCGGCCAGTACGGCCTCGACGATGGGTTGCGACAGGGCCACCAGTTCCTCGTCGGTATGGCGCGCCTTGCGCTGGCGGATGTGCTGGCGCAGCGACTTCTTGGACAGCGCGCTGGTCTCCCTGTCTTTTCCCTCTATGTTTTGATCTTCCATGCTTTTGTAATCTGTGCTTTTATCCTCTGTTTTTCAGTCCTACACACCTTCTATCTCCTGGGCTCCATCTCGCTGGTGGCGCGGCGTGGCTTGGCCGCGGCGGCCTTCTTGGGGAAGGCCTCGTGGCGCTTGATGACGCCGATGGCGGCCTCGACCACGGGGTCGTCCTGGTTGAGATACTCCATGAGGGCCTGCTCGTCGAGCATGTTGTAGATGACGCGGCTGCTGATGAAGCGATCGAGCAGGTGGTAGGAGCGACGGATCATGAGGTTGCGCCGCGGCAGGCCGTTGTGGGTGCCGAAGGTGGCAAACTGATCGACGAGGCCCTGGCCCTGCAGATACTTGGCCAGATCGATGACCTCGGTGAGCGTGCGCAGGTGGGGACGGTTGGCGTCGGTGTAGTTGAAGGCAAACTGGAGGATCAGTCCGCTCATGACGGCCTGCTTGTAGTAGGAGGTGATGTCGGTAGTGTCCTCGGCCACGAAGATGTCGGGCGTGATGCCGCCACCGCCATAGACGGGGCGTCCGAGCGTGGTGTGGTAGGCGGGACCCGTATGGTGGATGCTGTCGCCGGAGAAGAGCTCGCCCCGCTCGTAGCGCTGGAGGAGGTCCTGGTCGTAGTCGGCCTCGTCGCCGAGCTTGTAGGGCTTCTGTATGCAGCGGCCCGAGGGCGTGTAGTAGCGGGCGATGGTGAGGCGGATCTCGCTGCCGTCGGGGAATTCGATCTGCTGCTGCACGAGACCCTTGCCGAAGGATCGGCGGCCGACGATGGTGCCGCGGTCGTTGTCCTGGATGGCACCGGCGAAGATCTCGGCCGAGGAGGCCGAGGCCTCGTTGATGAGGACGACCAGCGGGATGGTCTGATAGGCGCCGCGCCCGCTGCTGCGGTAGTCGCGGCGGGGACTCTTGCGGCCCTGCGTATAGACGATGAGACGGTCCTTGGGCAGAAACTCGTCGGCCATCTGTATGGCGCTCTCAAGGTAGCCGCCGTTGTTGTCGCGCAGGTCGATGATGAGGCTCGAGAAGCCCTGCTGCGAAAGCGAGGCCAGCGAGGCCAGCATCTCCATGTAGGTCTTCTGGCCGAAGGACTTGATGCGGATGTAGCCCGTGCTGTCGTTGAGCATGTAGGTGGCGGCGATGCTCGGCGTGACGATGTCGGCGCGGGTGATGGTGAAGCGCTTCACGGCTTTCGTGCCATAGCGCACCACGCCCACCTCCACCTTCGTGCCCTTGGGGCCCATCAGGCGGCGGCGCGCCTCGGTGTCGGTGACGACCTGGCCGACGAAGGGCTTGCCATCGACCTCGACGATCTTGTCGCCGGCCAGCAGGCCCATCTTCTCGGCGGGACCGCCCTTGATGACGTTGCCCACGTTGATGGTGTCGCGCTGGATGGTAAACTCGATGCCCACGCCGGAGAACGAGCCCTTGAGCTCGCTATTGACCTTCTGCACGTCCTCGGCGGAGATGTAGGTGGAGTGGGGGTCGAGCTGGGCAAGGATCTGGGGAATGGCCTTGTCCACGAGGTCGTCGATATTGACCGAATCGACATACTGGTCGTCGATGATGCGCAGCAGGTTGTTGAGGCGGTTGCTGCCGTTGTTGATGATGCTGAGGCGGTTGCCCGAGAAGTGGTTGGCGTAGAACGTGCCGACAAGGATGCCGAAAACGACGCTCACGGCCATGAGCAAGGGGGTAAACCGGTTGGATTTTTTCTTTGACATAACGATCGATGACAGGAGCCGCGCCGACCGGGGTGTCCGGACGGACGGGCGCCTGGGTGCTTGCAGCGCTTGGAATGCTATATACTACATATTATGATTAGACAGAGAGGTCGAGGGGCAGGTGCTCCACCTCCACGCCGGCGCGCCGCAGCAGGTCGATGCCGTCGGTGAGCCGGTACTGCTCGGCATAGACCACGCGCCGTATGCCAGCCTGGATGATGAGTTTGGCACACTCGATGCAGGGCGAGGCGGTGACGTAGAGCGTGGCCTGGTCGCTGTTGTTGCCGCTGCGCGCCAGTTTGGTGATGGCGTTGGCCTCGGCGTGGAGCACGTAGGGGTGGGTCACGCCGTGGGCATCTTCGCAGACGTTCTCAAATCCGCTCGGCGTGCCGTTGTAGCCGTCGCTGATGATCATCTTCTCCTTCACCACCAGCGCACCCACCTTGCGGCGCTGGCAGTAGGAGTTTTCTGCCCAGATGGCTGCCATGCGCAGGTAGCGCAGGTCGAGAAGCCGTTGCTTGCCCGTATCTTTCATCTTGTCTTGCTTTTTCTCTGTCTATATTTTGGAAATCTCTCTGATTGCGCGGGGAAATGGTCCCTCGGCATAGGGGGAATGTTATTGCTTCTTGATGCCGTCGCGGCGCAGCATGGCGTCGATGGTCGGCTCGTGGCCGCGGAAGCGCTTGTAGAGCGTCATGGGGTGCTCCGTGCCGCCCTTGGAGAGCACGCAGTCGCGGAAGCGCTGGGCCGTGGCCTGGTCGAAGATGCCGTGCTCCTGGAAGGCTCCGAAGGCGTCGGTCTCCAGCACCTCGGCCCACTTGTAGCTGTAGTAGCCCGCGGCGTAGCCTCCCGCCATGATGTGGGAGAACTGCGTCGTCATGCAGGTCTGCGGCAGTTGCTGGCCGATGATGGCCTTCTGCCAGGCCGCCTTCTCAAAGGGGATGATGTCGGCCTCGAAGGGCTCCTTCTGCGTGTAATAGGCCATGTCGAGCAGGCCGAAACTCACCTGGCGCAGGCAGGCCGAGGCCACATTGTAGTTGCGGCTCTGGCGGATGCGGTCGATGAGGTCGTCGGGGATGGGCTCGCCCGTCTCGTAGTGGAAGGCGAAGGTGCGGAGAAAGTCGCGCTCCGTGGCGTAGTTTTCCATAAACTGCGAGGGCAGTTCGACGAAGTCCCACCAGACGTTGGTGCCGGAGAGCGACTCGAAGCGCGTGTTGGCGAACATGCCGTGGAGGGCGTGGCCAAACTCGTGGAGGAAGGTCTCCACCTCGCCCAGGCGCAGCAGGGCGGGTCGGTCGTCGGTGGGCTTGCTGAGGTTCATCACCAGCGAGACGTGGGGGCGCACGTTGGTGCCGTCCTTCTCGATCCACTGGCCCTGGTACTCCGTCATCCAGGCGCCGCCGCGCTTGCCCTTGCGCGGATAGAAATCGACGAAGAGCACGGCCAGGTAGCTGCCGTCGCGGTCATAGACCTCGTAGGGGCGCACGTCGGGGTGATAGACGGGAATCTCCTTGTTCTCGCGGAAGGTGATGCCGTAGAGGCGCGTGGCCAGTCCGAAGACGCCCTTGATGACGTTTTTCACCTCAAAATAGGGGCGGAGCATCTCGGGGTCGAGGTTGTAGCGGCGCATCTGCAACTTGAAGGAGTAGTAGGCCGTGTCCCAGGGCTGGAAGTCGAAGTCGTCGCCCTCCAGCTCCTTGGCCAGGGCCACGACCTCGGCGCGCTCCTGGACGGCCGTGGGCTTGTAGGCCTCGATGAGGTCGTCGAGCAAGCGATAGACGTTCTGGGCCGAGGAGGCCATGCGATATTCCATCACGTAGTCAGCGTAGGTCTCGTAGCCCAGGAGCTGGGCCAGTTCGCGCCGCAGGTTGACCAGCCGCTTGCAGATGTCGAGGTTGCACTCCTCGCCCTCGGTGCAGAGCGTGCCGTGGGCCATGAAGAGCTGCTGGCGAAGGTCGCGGCGGTCGGCGTACATCATGAAGGGACCGTAGCTCGGGGCGTCGAGGGTGATGATCCAGCCCTCCTTGCCCTCCTCGCGGGCGGCCGTGGCAGCAGCCTCGCGCACGGTCTCGGGCAGTCCGCTGAGGTCGGCCTCGTCGGTCAGGTGGAGCTTGAAGGCCTTGGTGGCCTTGCGCAGGTTTTGAGAGAACTGCAGCGACAGACGGCTGGCCTCCTCCGTCAACTGGCGGAAGCGGTCCTTGCCTGCCTCGTCGAGCAGCGCGCCACTGCGGACGAAGGCCTCGTAGCTCTCGCGCAGCAGCGTCTCCTCCTCGGCGGTGAGGGGACGGTGGTGGGCCTTCACCTTCTGCAGACGCTCGAAGACGCGCGGATTGAGGCTGATGTCGTTGGCGTGCTTGGTCAGCAGCGGACTCATCTTCTGCGCCAGCGCCTCCATCTCCTCGTTGCCCTCGGCGGAGAGGAGGTTGAAGAACACGCCACTGACGCGTCCGAGGAGGTTGTAGTAGTCCTTCGGATGGTCGTCGTGGTCGCGCACGAGGGTGTTGTCGAACGTGGGCTCGGCAGGGTCGGCGAGCATCTGCTCCACCTCCTCGTCCTCACGGCGCATGCCCTCCAGCATCGCCTCCTCCACGTCCTGGAGGGTGAAGCGGCCGAAGGGCGGCGTGTTGTGGGGCGTGCCGTAGGGCAGGAGGAAGGGATTCTCGTGCTTCGGTTGCGTCGCTATATCTTTCTCTTCTGTGCTCATTGCTAATTCTCTCTTGTGCTTGGTGTCGGGGTGGGGCGGGGCACGTCGGCCGTGGCCGCTTCCACCTTAATAATATATTCTTTTAACGATAATGCAAAATTACGGAGTTTTCCCGAAGTACGCAAGTGGGGATGGGAAAAAATGCTTTTCGGAGTGACAAATAGGCGTCCTCCCGATGCTCTCGCCGCCTCGGGCCCCGAATTTTCCAGCAATCGGAAAGAAAAATCGGGGCACATTTTGCTTTTCGAGAGAAAATGCGTAACTTTGCAAATCATATAACCAGCAAACAAAAGGTATTCAACAAGACAGATAGCGACAGTCATGGAATTAGCTACGAAATATGACCCCAGGGAAGTGGAGTCGAAATGGTATCAGTATTGGTTGGACCACAAGCTCTTCAGCAGCCGGCCCGACGGGCGAGAGCCCTACACGGTGGTCATCCCGCCGCCCAACGTGACGGGTGTGCTCCACATGGGCCACATGCTCAACAACACCATTCAGGATATCCTCGTGCGCCGCGCGCGCATGGAGGGAAAGAACGCCTGCTGGGTGCCGGGCACGGACCATGCGAGCATCGCCACGGAGGCCAAGGTCGTCGCACGGCTGGCCGAGGAGGGCATCAAGAAGAGCGACCTCACCCGTGAGGAGTTTCTCCGCCATGCCTGGGACTGGACCCACGAGCACGGTGGCATCATCCTCAAGCAGCTGCGCCGTCTCGGCGCCTCCTGCGACTGGGACCGCACGGCCTTCACGATGGACGAGGAGCGGTCGAAGAGCGTCATCCATGTCTTTGTCGATCTCTACAAGAAGGGACTCATCTATCGCGGCGTACGCATGGTCAACTGGGATCCGAAGGCCAAGACGGCCCTCTCCGACGAGGAGGTGGTCTATAAGGAGGAGCACAGCAAGCTCTACTATCTGAAATACTACGTGGCGCCCGAGGACCAGGCGAGCGTGGAGCGCAAGGACGAGGCCAACGTCATGCACCGCGACGACCGCGGATGGTACGCCGTAGTGGCCACCACGCGCCCCGAGACCATCATGGGCGACACGGCCATGTGTATCAACCCCGACGACGCCAAGAACACGTGGCTCAAGGGCAAGCACGTCGTCGTGCCGAAGGTGGGACGCACGATCCCCGTCATCGAGGACGGCTACGTCGATATCGAGTTTGGTACGGGTTGCCTCAAGGTGACACCGGCCCACGATATCAACGACCACGCCCTCGGACTGAAGCACAACCTGGAGACCATCGACATCTTCAACGACGACGGCACCATCTCGGAGGCCGCCGGACTCTATGTCGGACTCGACCGCATGGACGTGCGCAAGCAGATCAGCCGCGACCTCAACGAGGCGGGACTGATGGAGAAGATCGAGGACTACACCAACAAGGTGGGATTCTCCGAGCGCACCAACGTGGCCATCGAGCCCAAGCTCTCCACACAATGGTTCCTCAGCATGCAGCATTTTGCCGACATCGCCCTCGCACCGGTGATGGACGACGAGATAGAGTTCTATCCCAAGAAGTATAAGAACACCTACCGCCACTGGCTGGAGAACATCAAGGACTGGTGTATCTCGCGTCAGCTCTGGTGGGGCCACCGCATCCCGGCCTGGTACTACCGCCCGCAGGGCGAAGCAGCAGCCGAGGGACCGAAGGTGGGCGAGGTTTTCGTCGATGAGGACCTGAAGGGCGTGATGACGCAGGCGCAGGCGAAGTATCCGCAGGCGCAGTTGCAGGAGGCCGACTTCCAGCAGGACGACGACGCGCTCGACACCTGGTTCTCCTCATGGCTGTGGCCGATCTCCCTCTTCGACGGCATCAACAAGCCCGACAACGAGGAAATCAACTACTATTTCCCGACCTCCGACCTCGTGACGGGTCCGGATATCATCTTCTTCTGGGTGGCGCGCATGATCATGGCGGGCTACGAGTATCGCAACGACAAGCCCTTCAAGCACGTCTATTTCACGGGTATCGTGCGCGACAAATTGGGCCGCAAGATGTCGAAGAGCCTCGGCAATTCGCCCGACCCCATCGAGCTCATCGAGAAGTATGGCGCCGACGGCGTGCGCATGGGCATGATGCTGAGTGCGCCCGCGGGCAACGACATCCTCTTCGACGAGACGCTCTGCGAGCAGGGACGCAACTTCAACAACAAGATATGGAACGCCTTCCGACTGGTGAAGGGCTGGGAGGTGTCGGCAGACGCCGAGCAGGACGAGGCGAGCCGCATCGCCACGCGCTGGTTTGAGAGCAAACTCCGCGAGGCCTATGCCGAGATGGACGCCCACTTCGCCCAGTATCGCATCTCCGACGCGCTCATGACGGTCTATCGACTCTTCTGGGACGAGTTCTCCAGCTGGTATCTTGAGATGGTGAAACCAGCCTACAAGGACGGCAAGGCACAGCCCGTGGCCCAGGCCACCTACGACGCCACGCTGCGCTTCTTTGACGCGCTGCTGCGCATGCTCCATCCCTTCATGCCGTTTATCACCGAGGAGCTCTGGCAACACCTTGCCGACCGCAAGGAGGGCGAGAGCATCATGGTGGAGTGTCAGACTGTGGAGAAGCCGACGGAGGCCGACGCGCGTCTCTGTGAGGAGTTTGAGACGGTCAAGCAAGTGGTGGCAGGCGTCCGCTCCGTGCGCAACCAGAAGAACATCGCTCCACGCCAGCAGCTCGTCCTCCAGGCCGTGGGCACCAACGAGGTGGCTGCTTACGACGCGGCCATCCTGAAGATGGCCAACCTGGAGAAGATAGAGGTGGTTGAGGCCAAGGCCGCCGACGCCTCCGGATTCATGGTCGGCAAGTCGGAGTGGGCCGTGCCCGTGGGAAGCCTCATCGATGTGGAGGCCGAACTCGAGAAGGCAAAGAAGGAGCTCGCCCACCTGGAGGGATTCCTCACGGGGGTGACGAAGAAGCTCTCCAACGAGAACTTCGTGGCTCACGCGCCGGCAGCGGTCGTAGAGAAGGAACGTAAAAAACAAGCTGACGCCATGGAGAAGATTGCCATGGTGAAGGCTATGATCAAAGCGTTAAAGTGAAGCAAGTAGCGACTTGCTAGTGTTAAAAGTATGTAATCAAATTGACATTTGGAAGGGTCGCCGAGATGTGAATCTCGGCGGCTTTTTTTTATTTACACTCGGACTGAACGTAGGAGGAAAATAGTGAGACTATTTGGTCAAAGCGCAGGTGGAAAACTATTCTGCCAACTTTTCCCTCACGCGATCCATGAGCCATGCGTCCTGCTGGGCAATGGTCAGGTGGCTATTGTCGAGGACGATAGCGTCGTCGGCCTGGCGCAGCGGCGAGACTTCGCGGTGGCTGTCCATATAGTCGCGGTCCTGGACGTTCTTCAGGATGCTCTCGTAGTCGGCGGGCTGGCCCTTGGCCTGCAACTCCTTGTAGCGCCGCTCAGCGCGCACCTCAGCTGATGCGGTGACGAAGATCTTGAGTTCGGCCTTCGGGAAGACGACGGTGCCGATATCGCGGCCATCCATCACGATGCCCTTGCCCTCACCCATAGCTTGCTGCTGGCGCACCAGCATCTCGCGGACGAAAGGCTGGGCTGCCACGATGCTCACACGGCTCGACACTTCGAGGCCACGGATCTTCTGTTCCACGTTCTCTCCATTGAGGCAGGCGTCGGCATGGCCCGTCTCGGGGTTGAGGCGGAAGTCGATGCGTACCTGGGGCAGCAGCGCGCTCAGGCGATCGGCGTCGAGCGTGTCCTCGGCGTCGAAAAGATGCTCGCGAAGGGCAAACAACGTGACGGACCGGTACATGGCACCTGTATCCACATAGACGTAGCCCAATCGGTGGGCCAGTTCCTTGGCCATCGTGCTCTTTCCGCAGGAGCTGTAACCGTCGATGGCTATCACAATTTTCTTCATATCAAAATATACTACAAATGGTCTGATGTAAAACGAGTGGTATGGGGAAGGAGGAAATGCCTTCTGCTGGGATGGTAGGTCAGAAGGTGTAACCCACGTTGAGGATCAGCGAATGGCTGCTGACATGATATTTGCCGTAGGCCACGTTGAGGCGGAAGCGCTCCAGGTTGAGTCCAGCGCCGAAACTCAGTCCGGCTCCGTGGGCGCTCTCCTCGTCGCCTTCGCCCATCTTCATCTCCTCGGCGCGGCGGAAGTTATAGCCCAAGCCCGCCCAGATGCTCTCCGAGAAGAGGATGTCGGCACCCAGACAGAGGTGGTTGGCGAAGCGGTAGTCGTAGTGGGTCATGTCGATCAGCGTGGCCGAGACGCGCACGGGCAGTCCCTGGAAGGTCTTGCTCACGCCCAGCTGGAGGTCGAAGGGCATCTTGCCAAAATCGTCGTTGTAGGCCTTCACCTCGCCACCAAGGTTCTTAGCGACGACGCTGATCGACCATTCGCGCTCCGGCATATACCAGTTGAGTCCGAGATCGATGGCCACACCCATGGAGCTATAGTCGGCGATGTGGGAATAGACATACTTGGCCGTGATGCCGCCCACGACATTGCGCGCCAACTGGTAGGCCAGCGTGCCCTCTATGGCAAACTCGTTGGCAGAGAACGTGCCCACCTGCGTGCCCGTGGCGTCGGTCTCCTTCATCGAGCCGTAGTTGATATACTTGACGCCGCCCACCACCGTGATCTTGGGCGCAAGCACCTTGGTGTAGGACGCGCTCGCATAGCTCACGCCGCTCATGTAGTTCATGTAGTTGAGCCCGGCCGTGCGGTCGCTCACAGAGGCTGCCAGGGCGGGGTTGGAGAAGACGAGCGAGGGGTCGTCCTCGATGATGGTGATATTCTCGCCACCCAACGCGGCAGCATGCGCACTCACGGGGAGGCGCAGGAAGTTGTATTCCGTTTGGCTCTCCTGTCCCCATGCCAGCGAGGGCAGAAATGCTAATAGGAGGGCATAAATGGCTTTTTTCATTTAACGTTTTCTAATTTCAGCACAAAGATACGGCTTTTTTCAAATATCTTCGCTATTTTTGCATGCGTAAAAGCGATACAGAGTCCGTCTTCACCCTAATATAACGGCAAAAGGCGGCATTTAGTGTTTAAGCGGTTTGGAAAACGAGAAAACAAAACGTGCGGATTTGGAGCGACATCACCTGACGGGGTTTCTGTTGGGGCTGGTGGTGGCCTCGTCGTTGGTCTATACGGCGCTGGAATATACCACGGGGGGCGATCTCCTCGACATTCCTACGAAGATGGATCTCGACAAACTGCATCGCGACACCACGATGATGGTGGCCATCGACCGCGAGGATGACGCCTCGGCACAGAAGCCGGACCGCCACCAGAACGTGAAGGACCGCCTCAACATCAAGGTGGCGGATCTCAACCGGGTGGATGGCGCCAGAAAAGGGGCGGACCATACCGACGCGAGCGAGGCGCCAAGTGGAGGCGAGGCCGTGCTGGACGACGTCATCCCCGTGGAGAAACCCGTCGAGGAGCAACCCACGCTCATGCCGCCACTGCCTCTGGCCATCAAGGAGCCGCCTCCTGTACCCGTCTCGGAGCCACAGGACAAGAAGACGCTGCACGTCCTGGCCGACACGCCGACACCGCCTGGAGGCTGGGTGGAGTTTATGAAGTGGATCACGAAGACGCTGGTCTATCCCAAGCAGGCTGCCGCCAGCAAGAAGGAGGGCATGGTCGGTGTGACCTTCATGGTGGAGGCCGACGGTACGGTCACGAATATCCGCATCAAGACGTCTGCGGGCAAACCGCTGGACAACGAGGTGATGCGCGTGATGCGGATGATGGGAAAGTGGAAACCGGGCATCGACCACGGCAAACCCTGCCGGTCGATGGTGGAGCTACCCGTGGTCTTCCGACTATAGAGAGAAAGGACTATCCCCCCAAATACAAGGAATAGTATTTCCTCCCAATACAAGAAATAGTATTTTCCCCCCCCCCAAAAAAAAAAAACAAGAAATAGTGTTCCTCCCAATACAAGAAATAATAATCCAAAAATATTAGAAGCAATGCTTACTGCCGATGAAATTCTGAAACTGGTCAACGAGCGACTGACCGTGGTCGCCACGGGACGCACTCCCGAGGGACTGTACGAGCCCATACGCTATGTACTCTCTCTAGGTGGCAAGCGCATCCGCCCGACGCTGATGCTGCTGGCCTACAACCTCTTCTGCGAGGATCCGGAGCGCATACTGACTCCTGCCTGCGCACTGGAGACCTATCACAACTACACCTTGCTCCACGACGACTTGATGGACAATGCTGACAAGCGTCGCGGCAAACCGACGGTGCACGTGCAGTGGAACGACAACCAGGCCATCCTCTCGGGCGACACGATGCTGGTACTGGCCTATCAGATGATGGCGGAGAGTCCGGCAGAAAGGCTGAAACCCGTGCTCGACCTCTTCACGGAGACGGCGCTGGAGATAGGCGACGGTCAGCAGTTGGACATGGAGTTTGAGAAGCGCACGGACGTGACCGAGGACGAGTATATCGAGATGATCCGTCTGAAGACCAGCGTGCTGCTGGCTTGTGCGTTGAAGATCGGTGCCATCCTCGCAGGGGCCTCGGAGGAGGACGCCGACAATCTCTATCGCTTTGGCGAAAAGATAGGACTGGCCTTCCAGTTGCAGGACGACTATCTCGACGTCTATGGCGACGAGAAGGTGTTTGGCAAGGCCATCGGCGGCGACATCACCTCCAACAAGAAAACCTACATGCTCATCAACGCCTTCCTCCGTGCCGATGCGTCGCAGCGCCAGGAACTGGAGCGCTGGATGGAGATGGAGGACTTTGACCGCCAGGAGAAGGTCAGCGCCGTCACAAGTCTCTACGACGCGCTCCATATCGACGAACTGGCCAAGGAGAAGATCAACCAGTATTTCAAGGAGAGCAAGGCTTATCTCGACGCAGTGAGTGTGGCGGAGGATCGCAAGAAGGAACTGCAGGCCTATGCGGACCGGATGATGCGGAGAAACAAATGACGTTTATTGACACACATGCCCATTTGGACGGCGAGGAGTTTCGCGAAGACCTCCCCGCCGTCATTGACCGGGCCCGCGAGGCTGGGGTGGGGAAGATCATCGTGCCGGCCATCAACCTGGACAACGTGCCGGCCGTGCTGGCGCTCTGCCGTCAATATCCTGGCTACTGCTACCCGTTGGTAGGGCTGCAGCCCGAGGAGGTGGACGCCAGTTGGGAGGAGGCGTTGCGCCGGATGAGAGACTATTTGTCGCCGGAGGTGATCGGTATCGGCGAGTGTGGACTCGACTTCTATTGGTCGCGGGAGCACGAGCAGGAACAACTGAAGGCGTTTGAGGAGCAGGTGAGGTGGAGCGTGGAGACTCGTCTCCCACTGATGATCCACTGCCGGAAGGCGCAGCAGGAGATGATCTCTATCTTGCGAAAATACGAAGAGGACTTGCCTGGCGGTGTCTTCCATTGCTTCACAGGCAACCAGCAAGAGGCGGAGGCCTTCCTCCGCTTCCCGCGCTTCGTACTGGGCGTGGGCGGCGTCTCAACGTTCAAGAGTAGCCATCTGCGCGAAGACCTGCCTGCCGCCGTCCCCCTGGACCGTATCGTCCTGGAGACCGACTGCCCGTACATGGCGCCCGTGCCTCATCGGGGCAAACGCAACGAGAGTGCCTTCGTGGCCCAGGTGCTCACCACGCTGGCTGCGGCCTATGGCGTGAGCGAGGAAGAGATGGCGCGGCGGACCAATGAGAATGTTGCCCGCGTCTTCGGCATATAGCAAATTGTCAAGTTAGCAACTTGCTAACTTGCTAAGTTGGCAAGTTACAAAAAAAGTCCATTTCCCCATAGCTCGTGAACTGCCTTTGCGTTCGAAGAGCATGTGGAAATGGACTAAACTATATGATCTTGTACTTAATGATTTTGCTCTAAATCATCTTGTAGTCAAAATCAACCCTGTGCCTGCATCTGGCGGACCAAGTTCTCTTGCTCAGGCGTCAGATGGTCGGGCAACTTGATATTGTAGGTGATGATCAGATCGCCCATCGTGCCGTCGGATCGGCGGTTGCCCTTGCCACGAAGTCTTACCTTCGTGCCATTCTGCGTGACGGGTTTCAACCTCAGACGGAGTTTGCTGCCCGACGGCAAACGGATGATGATGTCGCCGCCCAGCAAGGCCGTGTAGAGGTCGATGTTCACCGTGGAGGAAACTTGTCCCTCGTCGGGGCGCGGCGCCGCGCTGCCCCAATGCATGGTGCGACCCTGCGATCTGCCACCAAACAAATCCTGAAAGAAACTACTGAAACCTCCGCCACCACTACCGCTAAACTGGCTAAAGTCGAAGCCGCCAAAGGGGTTGCCGCCACCGGCACCGCCTCCGCCGAAGCCACCAGCGCCCCCTTGGAACGCATCAGCCTCACGCCACTTCTCGCCATACTGGTCATATTTGGCCCGCTTGTCGGGGTCGCCTATGATTTCGTATGCCTCGTTGAGCGCCTGAAACTTTGCTTTGGCCTTCGGATCGTTGGGGTGAAGGTCGGGGTGGAAGAGCTTGGCCCGTTTCCTGTAAGCCGCACGCACATCCTTTTGCGGAATATTGCGATCGACACCTAAAATCTTATAATAATCTATGAAAGCCATAATCTTATCCTCCTTGTTTTATCTCATGAGGAGGACAACAAAATGTATGCCAAACTGTCACACGACGCAACGCCTACTTGAGTTTTTTCTCCACTTTCCCCTTGGAATTGATGCGAAGGGCTATGACGTAGGTCGTGGAAGCGTCGGGAATGCCAATACTGACATCATAGTAGAGCGCGTCACCAGCGGCATGGCTGAACGTGATGCCACGCAGAATACATTTCTCCAGAAAGTCGGCAGGCACCAGCTCCGAAAACTCCGCCTTGCGGAAGTCGTGGCTATAGACCAGTTTGCCATGATTGTAGGTCGTGATGCGTGCCACATTGTCAAGGTACATGTTGTCTACCTCGATGCCCTGTCCGTTGTAGGAAGACCGTATCACCTGATCGGAGGTGGTCTCCACATGGATACGCGTGTCGAAGAAGCCCATGTCGTTGCTCACAACGGTGTCGGAGTCGAACGTCCTGAAAGTGTTGAGCGCATAGGGCCTTACTTGCAGAAAATCGGCACGAAGCGCGTTGTTGCTGGTCTTCGTCACTTTGATCTCGTCGCCCGAGGGGTTGGCTATCTTGAAAAGATGGGCCGCCTGGGCCGTGATCTTATAGTGGCAGACATGGTTGCCCTTCAGATAGATGGAGTCGTTGGCTATCCAAAACTGGACGGGCAGGCTGGTCGTGTCGGGGAAGAAAATGCTGTCGCCGTTGGCCATAAAAGCCGTCTCGCCATCCTCATAGAGCCAAATGCCCTGCAAGAGTTTCTTGGCCTCTTGGTCCTCTTGCTTTCGCGTAGCCTCTCCGCCCTGGTTCTTGCAGGCAGCGAGCGAGAGGATGGCAAGCAACAAAAGAAAGAAACTTGATTTCTGCATGATAGAAGATACTTAGAAAGTCGCGTTTTAGTCGAAGAGCTCAGCTTCCTGCAGACTCTTGCCGTGGAGATCCTTCTCCGACGTGAGGACGTCCTTGGGGGCGATGGGCCATTGGATGGCGATGGTGGGATCGTCCCAACGGATGCTGGCCTCCTGCTGGGGGGCGTAGCCGTTGTCCACCTTGTAGGTGAAGACGGCCTCCTCGCTCAGGACAACGAATCCATGGGCGAATCCGCGCGGGATGAACAGTTGGCGCTTGTTGTCCTCGCTCAGTTCCACCGCCACATACTGTCCGAAGGTGGGCGAGCTGCGCCGGATGTCCACGGCCACATCTACCACCGTGCCGCATATGACGCGCACGAGCTTCGCCTGGCTATAGTCGCCCTTCTGATAGTGGAGACCACGCAGTACGCCATAGCTCGACTTCGACTCGTTGTCCTGCACAAATTCCACATGGTGGCCGATATGATCGTCAAACTCCTGCTGCTTCCATGCTTCGAAGAAGTAGCCGCGCGCGTCTTTGAACACTTTCGGCTCTATAATCCATACGCCCTCAATGGCCGTTTTGATGTATTCCATAACAATTGGATGCTTTTTATTTATTTGGCACAAAGGTAGTCATTTTCCCGCAAAGAATAGGTTAAAAACTTGGAAAACCTAAGGTCATTGCACAAAAAACCGTCGGACTCGTGAGGAGTCCGACGGTCAATCTCTCTTTTTAGTTCGAGCGATTACTTCACAGCGGGAGTGTCAACCGTGTTGGTGTCAACCGTGTTGGTGTCAACCGTGTTGGTGTCAACAGCAGTGGTGTCAACCGTCGTGGTGTCAGCGTTCTGAGCAGCCTTGTCATTGTTACCGCAAGATGCGAAAGAGATAGCTGCCATAGCTACGAACATAAAAACTAATTTCTTCATTTCTTTGCTTATTTAAATCTGTAAAACAATCATTTGGTTCTTATAACCGAGTGCAAAGGTATAGCTTTTTTTGATACGGCGATACTTTTTTTTCGATTATTTTTGAGGGTTTGCTGTAACATTGTTTATATGTGCTGAAAATCAATTGTTTACAATAAACAAACAAACGTTAAACTATTCTTCCCTTATTCAAGCCCCCTTTCTTGTGACGTCTCATCCACCCTTTCTGTAGCCCTTTTCTGCCTCATCATGGGCAAGGAAAGAGGCTCTGAACGGGTGGATAACTCGCTGACAATCGTCTGCTGGATGAAAAATACGCAGTCAAAGTTTGTGGCTTTAGCTTCTTCTTCGTACCTTTGCACGATAAGACGGATGGGGACGACTCCCATCCATGCGTTTCAGAACAGAGAAAGAACGAATGACAGACACTTCCGTCTTCCACGGGAAGACAGCCAAATACATGACATTGGGTTGCAAACTCAATTTCTCGGAGACTGCCACCTTCGCGCGTACCTTATATAATATGGGTGTCGGCGAGGCGAACGCGGGCGAAGCTGCAGACATCTGCTTGATCAACACTTGTTCGGTGACGGAGATGGCGGACCATAAATGTCGCCAGCAGATCCACAAGATGGTGCGGGAGAATCCTGGCGCCGTCGTGGTCGTGACGGGCTGCTACGCCCAGTTGAAAAGCGAGGAGATCGCCCAAATCCCTGGCGTCTCCCTCGTGCTGGGCAGCAACGAGAAGGCTCACCTCGTCGAATACCTCCTCCAGGCCATGCAGGCCCGCGAGGCCGACCCCATCGCCTTTACCACGTCCTGCGAGGGCCATCCGGCCTTCCACCATGCGGAGAAGACGAAGGACATCCATAGTTTCCAACTCTCTTGCTCGCGGGGCAACCGCACGCGCTATTTTCTGAAGGTGCAGGACGGTTGCAACTACTTCTGCACCTACTGCACGATTCCCTATGCGCGCGGCTTCTCGCGCAATCCCTCCATCGCCACGCTCGTGGAGCAGGTCAAGCAGGCCGCTGCCGAGGGAGGCAAGGAGGTGGTGATCACGGGCGTGAACATAGGCGACTTCGGACGAACCACCGGCGAGCGATTCATCGACCTGGTGAAAGCGCTCGACGAGATAGAGGACATCCGCCGCTATCGCATCTCGTCGCTAGAGCCCGACCTCTGCAGCGACGAACTGATAGACTACTGCGCCCACAGCCGTGCCTTTATGCCCCATTTCCACATTCCCCTGCAGAGTGGGTCGGACACGGTGTTGCGACTCATGCACCGTCGCTACGACGCGGCCCTCTTCGCCCACAAGGTGGAGCTGATCAAGGAGAAGATGCCCCACGCCTTCATCGGTGTGGACGTGATGGTGGGCTGCAGGGGTGAGACCCCCGACTGCTTCGAGGAGTGTCGCAGCTTCATCGAGGGCCTGGACGTCACGCAGCTCCATGTCTTCCCCTATTCCGAGCGCCCAGGCACGGCGGCCCTCAGCATCCCCTACGTCGTCGATGACAAGGAGAAGAAGCGTCGTGTCCACGAATTGCTGGAGCTCTCAGAACAAAAGACGCGGGCGTTCTATGCGCGCCACGCCGGCACCGAACAGGAGGTGTTGCTGGAGAAGTCGGCGAGTGGCAAGGCCATGCACGGTTTCACGCGCAACTACGTGCGGGTGCAACTGCCCGAGCATCTTTCCAAACCAGAATACGACAACGAGTTGCTGACCGTCAGGATTGGCGACTTCAATGCCGACCAAACCGCCATGATGGTGGAGGACATCATCCAGCGATAACCTCATATACTATCCAAACACATGATGAAGGTAGCCATCGTAATACTCAACTGGAACGGTCAGCAGATGCTGGCCGACTACTTGGGCCAAGTCGTGGAATATTCCAAGGACGAGGCCGAAATCATTGTGGCCGACAATGGATCCACCGACGATTCGGTGGAGTGGGTGAGGACCCACTTCCCCAAAGTGAGAATCATCCAGCTGGACCGCAACTACGGCTTTGCCGAAGGATACAACAAAGCGCTGGTGCAGGTGGACTGCACCTACTATGTCTTGCTCAACTCCGACGTGGAGGTGACGCCCCACTGGCTCACCCCGCTCATCGAGGAGATGGACGCAAGGCCCGAGGTGGCAGCCTGCCAGCCGAAGATCCTCTCCGAGGTGCGAAAAGGATCCTTCGAGTACGCGGGAGCTTGTGGTGGCTACATCGACCGCTTCGGCTACCCGTTCTGCCGGGGACGCATCTTCGACACGGTGGAGGAGGATCACGGCCAGTACGACACGCCGCAGGAGGTGCTATGGGCCTCGGGTTGCTGCCTGATGATCCGTGCCGACGACTACTGGAGCGCCGACGGCCTCGACGGTCGCTTCTTTGCCCACAACGAGGAGATAGACCTCTGCTGGCGACTCTACCAGACAGGGCGCAAGATCTTCTGCTTCCCGCAGAGCACGGTCTATCATGTGGGTGGAGGCACGCTCCCCAAGGGAAATCCACGGAAGACCTTCCTCAACTTCCGCAACAACCTGACGATGCTTTGGAAAAACCTGCCAGAGGAGGATCTTCGGCCCGTCATGCTGTGGCGCTGGCTCCTCGACTATGTGGCGGCCTGGTGGACCCTCATCGGCCAGCGCAACCTCGGCGACTTCAAGGCCATCTACCGCGCACGCAGGGCCTTTCTTGCCTGGCGCCACGATTTCGATACCGACCGCTGCTTTGCCTCCCCAGAGGAGAAGGCGAAGCTGCCAGCGGATGGCCGAAAGCCCTATTCCATCCTTTGGCAGTATCATGTCAAGGGGAAAAAGCATTTCTCCGACTTGCCGTAGTAAGGCTCACTCCGACTTGCTGCAATAAGGCTCATCCAAAGTTGCCACAGCAAGGCTCTCTCCGGCTTGCCGCAATAAGGCCCAAGGATACGATTCGCGATCCTATTCAAAACAAACCCATACAACGACTTACAAGCATAATCGTTGCATGGGTTTGTTTTGTTTTCCTGATAGAACTAAAACCTTCTCATTGCGTCTCGTCACGACCTGACGAGATAGGGCCGCAGGTATTGTCCCGTGATGCTCTCGTCGCAGGCTGCCACCTCTTCCGGCGTTCCCACGGCGACGACACGTCCTCCGCGGTCGCCTCCCTCGGGTCCGAGGTCTATCACATAGTCGGCCTCCTTGACCACCTCCATATTATGCTCGATCACCAAGACCGAATGGCCTTTCTCGATCAGGGAGGAGAAGGCGGAGAGCAGCCGCGCGATGTCATGAAAGTGGAGGCCCGTCGTCGGCTCGTCAAAGATAAACAACGTGGGATCCTGCTTCTCCTGTCCGATGAAGTAGGCCAACTTCACGCGCTGGTTCTCACCACCGGAGAGGGTAGAGGAACTCTGTCCCAGCCGTATGTATCCCAGTCCCACGTCGGCAAGCGGCTTGAGACGTTTTGCCACCAGTCGCTCCCCATGCTTCCCGAAGAAGTCGATGGCCTCCGCCACTGTCATGTTGAGCACGTCGTTGATGTTCTTGCCATGAAAGCGCACGTCGAGCACCTCGCGCTTGAAGCGCTCGCCGTGGCAGGCTTCGCAGGTGAGCGTGAGATCGGCCATAAACTGCATCTCGACCGTGATCACGCCCGCTCCCTTACACTCCTCGCAGCGTCCGCCCTCGGTGTTGAACGAGAAATACTGGGGCGTGAAGCCCATCTGCTTGGCCAGGGGCTGGTCGGCGAAGATGCGGCGCACATCTTCGTACGCCTTGACATAAGTAGCTGGATTGGATCGCGTGCTCTTTCCGATGGGATTCTGATCCACAAACTCCACATGGCGCACCTGTCGCCAGTCTCCCTCCATACCACTATACTCGCCTGGCACCTCGGCCACCTCGTCGAGCCGGCGCTTCATGGCGGGGTAGAGGATTCCCTTGACGAGCGACGACTTGCCACTGCCGCTCACTCCCGTGACCACGGTGAGCACATTGAGGGGGAAACTGACGTCCACGCCCTTGAGGTTGTTCATGCGGCAGCCTTTCAGTCGGATAACACTCGTCCACTGCCGGCGCGAGGCAGGGAGAGGAATCTGGTCGCGATGGGTAAGAAACGCCACGGTGTAGGACGGCTCGTCTTTGAGCCGGTCCCGGTTGGCGGGCGTCAGATCCTTGGCCTCTCCTTGGTACACGATTTCTCCGCCCAGGCGTCCTGCGTCGGGTCCCACGTCGATGATCTGGTCGGCAGCCCGCATGATGTCCTCGTCGTGTTCCACCACCACCACGGTGTTGCCCTCGTCGCGCAGGTCGCTCAGCACGTGGATGAGACGGTCCGTGTCGCGGCTATGCAGTCCGATGGACGGTTCGTCGAGAATGTAGAGCGACCCGACAAGCGGACTGCCCAAAGCGGTACTGAGGCTCACACGCTGGCTCTCGCCACCACTGAGCGTATTGGAGGGACGGTTCAGGGTGAGGTAGTCCAGTCCCACCTCGCAGAGGAAGTCGAGGCGGTGGCGTATCTCGGTGAGCAGTCGCCGCGCCACGTCGGCGTCATGGTCCGACAAGGGTAGGGCGGCAAACCACTCCCGCAGGTCGCGGACCGGCATGTTGACCAGTTCCGTGATAGACCGACCCCCGATCTTCACCCACGAGGCCTCCTTCTTCAGTCGGGCACCGTGGCAGTCGGGACAGATCGTACGCCCCCTGTAGCGGCTCATCATCACGCGATACTGTATCTTGTACTGATTCTCCTTCACCATCTGAAAAAACGAGTCGATGCAGACCCGCTCTTGCGGCGGCAGTCCCTGTTCGCTGGGCAGTCCGTGCCACAGTGCGTCCTTCTCCTCCTGCGTCAGATCGTGATAAGGCTTGAAGATAGGGTAGTTGTCTGCTTTCGCGCGCCGGCAAAACTCCGTGAGCCACTGGCCCATCTTCTCGCCGTGCCAGCACTGCACGCAACCCTCATAGACCGAGAGCGACGTGTTGGGAATCACCAGGCGCTCGTCGATGCCGATCACCGATCCGAAACCCTCGCAGGTGGGACAAGCGCCGAGGGGCGAGTTGAATGAGAAGAGATTGTCCGTGGGCTGCTCGAAGGTGATGCCGTCGGCCTCGAAGCGCGTGGAGAAGTCGAAGGCTTCCTGTGACGGTATGAAGAGCAGGCGGCACGCGCCGTCGCCCTCGTAGAAAGCCGTCTCCGCACTATCCGTCAGCCGCGCGATGGCATCCTTGCCCTCATCGACCGATCCGCGGTCTATGACCAAGTAGAGCGTCTTGTCCTTTCTGTCGTCCTCCTCGGAAAGCGTCTCCATGTAGTCGTCGATGCGCGCAAAGTCGCCCTCCGTATAGATACGGGCGTAGCCCTCCTGCATCTCCATCTCCAGTTGGCGTCTCAGCGTGCGCCCCTGGGCGACACGCAGCGGAGCCAGCACCACATAGCGCGTGCCCGCCTCGTGGGAGAGCGCCGTGCGGACCACATCCTCGGCCGTATGACGCCGCACCTCCTGTCCGCTCACGGGCGAATACGTGCGGCCAATGGTGGCGTAGAGCAAGCGCATATATTCGTAGATCTCCGTCGATGTGCCCACCGTGGATCGCGGATTGCGGGCCACGACCCGCTGCTCAATAGCAATGGCGGGAGGCAATCCCTCGATGAAATCGACCTCGGGTTTGGCCATACGACCCAAAAACTGGCGTGCGTAGGACGAGAGGCTCTCAACGTAGCGCCGTTGCCCCTCGGCATAAAGGGTGTCGAAGGCGAGCGACGACTTGCCCGATCCCGACACGCCCGTCAGCACGACCAGACGGTTGTGGGGAATGCGGACGCTGACGTTCTTCAAATTGTTCACCCTTGCTCCTTTTACCTCTATGTAGTCCTTCATACCTGTGTTTCGTTGAAATGAATGTGCAACTGCTTTGTTGAGTACAACTGCTTTGTTGAAATGAATGTGCAAATATACAAAATATTTTTGGCACCTCGGAACAAAGCTCTGTTAATCTATCTGTCGCCAGCGTTTCTTTCGGACGAATCCCGACTGATTTCGGACGAACTCCGACTGAAGGCATCTTCGGAGGAGCGGAAAATGAGGCAAAGAAACCCCAAATGCGAATTTGTTATTTATCATAATGTCGATTGTGGAATATAAATATAAATCCTCAGACCGAGCTATTTGTATGGGTCAAAAGACGCGGTTTTTCACCCCTTTTTAGCATATTAACTTCAGAGGCCGATGAATATAACTTCATAAGCCGATGAAGTTAACTTCGTAGGCCAATGAAGTTATATTCGTGGACTGATGAAGTCAACATGCTTTTTTCGGGCCAAAATAGCCTGGAGCATCCATATCTGTACGGATACAAGAACAAGAGCCGTCAGCATTAGTGCGGATAAAAAATCAAGGAGCATTTTCGTCAGCACGGACGAAAATACTCCTTGATGATCAGTTAGAGGCCGCAGCGCCACGATGCGAGTTTGCGCCACGATGCGGTTTTTCGCTACGATGCGGGCTTGCGCCACGTCGCTCATCCTGCCGCGATTAGAAGCGGTAGCTCAGTTCCACGTCGATCATGGAATAGTTGGGATCTGCCAAGGCGCGGTCGTGGATATAGGCATACTCGCCCGTGAGACAGATGTTCTTGTTGAAATAGTAGTCCAATCCGATCTCATACTGCGTGCGCTGCTTCTCGGCTCCCTTCGAGGGCTGGTACATGTCGTAGCGAGCTTTGGCGTGACACTTCTTCTTGATGATCGGCGCGATGACGAGCGCATAGACACCCTGCGACTTGTCGCCGTTGCTGGAGAGCGTGATGTCCTTGGCCGAAGCGTCGTTGGTGTTGACCATCGCCTTGGCAAAGGCGTAGCCCGTGGAGTGGACATACTCTGAGCGGAACGTCCAGTCGTCCACCTTATACTCGGCGGAGAAAGCGTAGCGGCGCTGCTGCAGGCGGCGGAGCGTCGTGTTGGTGATGCCCTCAGAGGCCGAGGTGCCCTTGCGCGCGTAGGAACCGATCCATCCGAACGCGCCAAGGCGCATTCCCTCTACCGGCATGACCCAAGCGCCACCGATGATGTTCTTCTGCTGGTCCACATCCTTTACGTTGATGCCCTGACCGTTGAAGACGCCCACCTGGTAGTGGATGAGGTTGCGTCCGCTGGCATTCTTGAGGAAGTCACCCTGCAACTGCACGCCGATGTCGCGTCCGTTGCTGGAGTGTGCACCAGCGCGGTCGCTGAATCCAGCAAACTTCGAGATCACCTGCGAATAGCTCATGAATCCCTGGTCGATCGGGTGCATCGGGTTCTCGTAGGTGAAGGGGTTCTTAAACTGTCCAGCCTTCACGCGCAGGAAGTCATATTTCTGCCACTCGATGAAGAGATCGACGAGTTTCGGGCTGGATCCGAGCGTTGAGGTGTTGCCGTTGAACTGGATCTGCGCCTTCCAGTACCAGTCGTCGAAGGCACGTCCGTCGAGCGCCAGTCGGGCGAGGCGGAGGTTGAAGGAGTTGGACTCATTGTTTTCCTGGCCGTTGTACGTGTACTGCACGATGCCAAATCCGGAGAGCTTCACGTTGTTGATCCACTTTGGGACCACACTCTGCGCGCTTGCCGTCAGCGTAGAAACGGCCAGCGCGGCCATGACAAAATACTTTTTCATGTTTTGATATAATGTTATGAGTTAAAAAATTGCTTGGGTTAGTGGGAGATGATGACCTTGGCGGGGATGGGAGACGCTTTCCCCCACCCTGCCACGGCCTGTTCTTGCACAAGCCATGAGACCTCCTGCGGCAGCCCGCGGCAGTCGATCTCACGAAGTCCTGGGCCTATGATCTTCTGAGAAGCTGCACGACGTTCTCCACATGGGGCGTGTGCGGGAACATATCTACTGGCTGCACCTGCGCCACCTCGTAGTCGGCGTCGAGCAGACTGAGGTCGCGGGCCTGTGTGGCCGGGTTGCAACTCACATAGACGATGCGCTGGGGAGCCGCGTTGAGGATGACGGAGACCACGTCAGGATGCATTCCGGCCCTTGGCGGATCGGTGATGATCACGTCGGGATGGCCGTGGCGGGCGATGAAGTCGTCGGTGAGGATGTCCTTCATGTCGCCGGCAAAAAACTTCGTGTTCTCCAGTCCGTTGATGCGTGCGTTCTCCTTCGCGTCGACGATGGCCTCGGGCACATACTCGATGCCGATCACCTCGCGCGCGCCCTTCGCCACAAAGTTGGCGATGGTGCCCGTGCCCGTATAGAGGTCATAGACCAGTTCCTCTCCCGTCAGGCAGGCAAAGCGCCGCGCCACCTCGTAGAGATGATACGCCTGCTCGGTATTGGTCTGATAGAAACTCTTCGGTCCCACCTTGAATCGGAGGTCCTCCATCAGCTCGTAGATGAAGTCCGTGCCGTGGAAGTTGCGGAGCGGCAGGTCGCCGATGGTGTCGTTGCCCTTGGTGTTGTTGACATAGAGCAGCGAGCTGATTTGCGGAAATCGCTCGGTGATATGCTCCATGAGCGCCAGGGCCTTGCGTCCGTCCTCGGTCTCGAAGAGCTTGTCGTCGGCAGCCGCCGCCACGGGGTCGTAGTGGTCTCCTGCCCCACCCTCCGGGAAGATGCAAAACTGGATGACGAGCATCCATTCCCCCGTGTTGCTGTTGCGCACCATGAGGTTGCGGAGCAGTCCCGTGCGCTTGTGGGTGTCGAAGAACGACAAGTCGTGGGCCACGGCCCAGTCGAAGATATCGTTGCGCAGTTCGTTCTGCAGCGGGTCCATCAGCTGGCAGTCCGTGATCGGGTAGATCTTGTCAAAGGCCCCCGTGATATGGAATCCGATGGCCGGCTCTCCCAGTCCCACGCCCTCGGGCAACCGGGCCAGGTCCTCGGCCGTGTACCATCGCTTGTCGGAGCATCCAAACTCCAGTTTGTTGCGATAGGCGCGGGTCTGCTGCGACCCGAGGATGGGTGTGATCTGTGGCAACTGCACATGGCCGATGCGCGTCAGCTGGTCATAGACCTGCTGCTGCTTGGCCTCCAGCTGCTTCTCGTAGGGCAAGGTCTGCCATTTGCAGCCGCCACAGATGCCGAAGTGGGGACACATCGGCTCCGTCCGGACGTCACTCTTCTTGATAAATCGCTCGACGGTAGCCTCACAATAGCTGCGCCGCTTCTTGCGCACGCGCAGGTCCACGACGTCGCCCGGGACGACAAAGGGGACGAAGACCACCATCTCGCCCACATGGGCGACGCATTTACCCTCGGCGGCAACGGCCTCTATGGTGACGTTTTCCAACAAGGGTAGCGGCTTTCTTTTTCTGCTCATTCGAATTGGTAAATATTCTATTTTTACTGCAAAGGTACTTATTTTTAGGCAACAAGACGAAGGTGTCCGCATTTTTTTGCTACCTTTGCAGCATAATACAAGAAAATCGATTATGATTCTATTCCCTTGCTGCAAGATCAATCTGGGTCTGAACGTCGTCGGCAAGCGTCCTGACGGCTACCACGACATAGAGACCGTGTTCTATCCTGTCCCCCTCTGCGACGCGCTGGAGGTGACGGAAATGGACGCCCAGTTTCCCTCCCCCTACGACTGCGACCTCAAGGTGACGGGCAACGCCGTGGACTGCGACGAGCAGAAGAACCTCGTCGTCAAGGCCTACCACCTGCTGCGCCAGCACGCCCCCATCCCTCGCGCGCACATACATCTTTATAAGCGCATCCCCTCCCAGGCCGGCCTGGGAGGAGGTTCCGCCGACGCCGCCTACACCCTGCGCCTGCTCAACCAGCAGTTTGGAGCCAATCTCTCCGACGCCGACCTGCGGCTGCTGGCCAAGCGCCTGGGCGCCGACTGCCCCTTCTTCATCGGCGACGCCCCTGCCTACGCCACCGGCATCGGCGACCAGCTCTCCCCGATCTCCCACAAGGCGCTCGCGGGCTATTGGCTGGCCATCGTGAAGCCCGACGTCAGCATCTCCACTGCCGAGGCATACGCGGGCGTGACGGTGGAAAAACCCGCCAAGAGCTGTCGCGACATCGTCCTCCAGGACATCACCACCTGGCGCACCGAGCTCACCAACAGTTTCGAGGCCTCCGTCTATGACCGCCACCCGCGGCTGCGCGCCATCAAGGACCAGCTCTACGACCTGGGCGCCCTCTATGCGCAGATGTCCGGCAGCGGCAGCGCCCATTTCGGTATCTTCCGCGACGAGCCCACCCGCCTGGCCGACAGCTTCCCCGCCGACTTCGTCTTCGCCTGCCGGCTCTGATTTAGGGTTAATTAGTATTAAATCTTCATGGAAAGCAGGCTCAGCAGATGGTCAGACGGCAAAAAAGCAGTACCTTTGCGCCCGATTATGCCGTTGTGGCTCGAATAAGTTCCACCGAAGCGTGGGCGCCAGGCGGTAAGAACCGTATTACATAAATTAAAGTAAATGTACGCGATTGTAGAAATCAACGGCCAGCAGTTCAAGGCTGAGGCTGGCAAGAAACTCTTCATCAACCATTTGCGTGATGCAGAAGAGGGCCAGGCTGTTGAGTTTGACAAGGTTCTTCTCTTGGACAACGAGGGAACCGTGAAGGTAGGTGCACCGACCGTAGAGGGTGCAAAGGTAGTGGCAGAGGTCGTCAAGCCTCTCGTAAAGGGTGACAAGGTCATCGTCTTCAAGATGAAGCGCCGCAAGGATTTTCGCAAGAAGAACGGTCATCGTCAGCAGTACACCCAAGTAGAAATCAAATCAATCAACGCTTAAAGTAGGAGGACGAAAGAATGGCACATAAAAAAGGTGTAGGTAGTTCTAAGAACGGCCGCGAGTCTCACAGCAAGCGACTCGGCGTGAAGATCTGGGGTGGCCAGAAGATCAACGCTGGCAACATCATCGTGCGTCAGCGTGGCAACCGCCACTACCCCGGCGAGAATGTTGGTCAGGGCAAGGACGATACGCTCTATGCGCTCGCAGACGGCATCGTCTATTTCAAGAAGGGTCGTTGCAACAAGAGCACAGTCCACGTTCTGTCTGAGGAGGCTTATGCCGCCAAGACTCAGGTGAACGCTGACGCCTAAACCAAACAATAATTCCTATTCCAAACAAACACAGAAAGCCTGTCTCCCCCACGGAGCGGGCTTTTTGCCTTTCTGCCCCTATCGTCCCGCAAAGTCGCCCCAAGTCGCCCCGATAGGATGAAATGTGAATAGTTTTCCATCGTTTTCTTTGCCCATTCATGATTTCTTCGTACATTTGCACTTAGAATGTCTCTTCGAGACCCATAGCAGAATATCAATTTAAGACAAGATACACTATGCTTACATTAAAGCTCATCAGTGAGGAAACTGAACGTGTGGTGAAAGGCTTGGAGAAGAAATGCTTCCCCAACGCCCGCGAGGCCGTGGAGAAGGTGCTGGAATACGACCGCCTGCGTCGTGAGACCCAGCAGCAGCTCGACGCCAACAAGCAGCGTCAGAATCAGCTCTCGCGCGAGATTGGCGGGCTGATGAAGTCTGGCAAGCGTGACGAGGCCAACCAGGTGAAGGAGCAGGTGGCCCAGCTCAAGGCTGCCGACAAGGCCCTGCAGGAAGTCATGCAGAAGGCCCAGGCCGACATGAACGAGGTGCTGCTCACCATCCCCAACATACCCACCGACGAGGTGCCCGAGGGCCGCGATGCCAGTAGCAACGTGGTGGTGAAGGAAGGCGGCGTGAAGCCCGATCTTCCCGAAGGCTCCCTTTGTCACTGGGATCTGCTGAAGAAGTTCAACCTCGTCGATTTCGACCTCGGCGTCAAGATCACCGGTGCGGGCTTCCCCGTCTATATCGGCAAGATGGCCCGCTTCCAGCGCGCGCTGGAGGCCTTCTTCCTCGACGAGGCCCGCAAGTCGGGCTATACCGAGGTGCAGCCGCCCCTCGTGGTCAATGAGGCCAGCGGACTGGGCACGGGCCAGCTCCCCGACAAGGAGGGCCAGATGTACCATGCCAACCTCGACAACCTCTACCTGATCCCCACCGCCGAGGTGCCGGTGACCAACCTCTTCCGCGACGAGATCATCGAGGAGAACGAGCTCCCCATCAAGTGCTGCGCCTACTCCGCCTGCTTCCGTCGCGAGGCCGGCAGCTATGGCAAGGACGTGCGCGGTCTCAACCGTCTCCACCAGTTTGACAAGGTCGAGATCGTCCGCATCGACACGCCGCAGCACGCAGAGGTCTCCTACCAGGAGATGCTCGACCACGTGGAGGGCCTGCTCGCCAAGCTGGAGCTTCCCTACCACATCCTCCGTCTCTGTGGCGGCGACATGAGCTTCACCTCCGCCATCTGCCACGACTTCGAAACCTGGAGCGCCGCCCAGCAGCGCTGGCTGGAAGTCAGTTCGGTGTCCAATTTCGGCAGCTACCAGGCCAACCGCCTCCACTGCCGCTTCCGCCATGCCGACACCAAGAAGATCGAGCTCTGCCACACGCTCAACGGCTCGGCGCTTGCCCTGCCGCGCATCGTGGCCACCATCATCGAGAACAACCAGACCCCGGAGGGCATCCGCGTGCCGAAGGTCCTCGTGCCCTACTGCGGCTTCGAGATGCTCGACGACAAGATGGACTAAGCGCCGCGCGGAGCGGGGCGACCATCCACGAGGAGGCGCCCCTCCCCGCCGAGCTTCAAGATAGAAACAATCAATCCGAATCAATAACGTCAAAATCATTCGCAGATAAAGACTATATCTATTTATCATGAACAAGATTCTAACCAAGAAACAACTCTCCGACCACGCTTATAGCTTCGTCGTCGAGAATGGTCAAATTGCCCGCAGCAGCCGTCCTGGCAACTTCGTCACCGTGCGTGCCGACATCCACAGCGAGCGCATCCCCCTCGTCGTCGTCGATAGCGACAAGCAGAAGGGGACGCTGACGCTCGTGGTCCAGGAGGCCGGCCTCTCTTCCACCAAGTTCTGCCAGCTCGCCGAGGGCGATGAGATCCTCGACGTCGTCGGTCCGCTCGGCACCCCCTACGCCATCTCCAAGGTGGGCACGGTGGTCTGTGTCGGCGGCGGTGTGGGCACGGTCAGCGTGCTCCCCGTGGCCCGCGCCATGAAGGAGGCAGGCAACCGCGTCGTGAGCGTGGTGGCAGCCCAGACGAAGGACCGCCTGGTCGTCGTCGATGAGATGCGCCAGGCCAGCGACGAGCTCATCGTCGTCACCGACGACGGCAGCGAGGGTCAGAAGGGCCTCCCCGTCGATGCGCTGGGCGAGATCCTGGCCCGCGAGCAGGTCGATCGCATCGTGGCCGTTGGTCCCGGCGCCATGATGGAAGCCATCTGCCAGGTCGGCAAGGAGAAGTCCATCCCCGTCGATGTGGCCCTCAACGCCATCATCGTCGATGGCACGGGCATCTGCGGCAGCTGCCGCCTGACCATTGGCGGCAAGACCCGCTTCGTCTGCATCGACGGTCCGTTCTTCGACGGCACGCAGGTCGATTGGAAGGAGGTAGAGACGCGCGGCACCATCTACTCCAAGATGGAGAACGACGCGCTGGAGCAGATCGGCGTCCACCTCGACAAGGAGTCGCGCCTGGAGCAGACCGACAAGGAGCAGCCCACCATCAAGGAGCCGCTGGGCCACGGTGCCGAGAACGACTCCATCGAGGAGCTGACCGACCGTGGCGCCGCCTGGCGCGACGAGTTGCGCAAGTCGATGAAGAACAAGGACCGCATGGCCCTCAAGCGCCACGCCATGCCGATGGTGGACATGCACACGCGCACCCACGACCGCATCCAGGAGGTGGCCCAGGGCTTCACGCTGGAGATGGCCATGGACGAGGCCCGTCGCTGCATCGACTGTGCCAAGCCCACTTGCCGCGAGGGTTGCCCCATCCACATGAATATCCCGGCCTTCATCAAGAACATCGAGCGCGGCGAGATCCTCGCTGCCGACCGCGTGCTCAAGCAGTACTCCTCCTTCTCCGCCATCTGCGGCCGCGTCTGCCCGCAGGAGAAGCAGTGTGAGGGCCATTGTATCCACGTCAAGATGAAGGACGCCCCCGTCGCCATCGGCCCGCTGGAGCGCTTCGTCGCCGACTACGAGCGCCAGTCTGTCAAGAAGGTCACGTGGGACGTGGCTCCCGCCAACGGCATCAAGGTCGCCATCATCGGTTCTGGTCCCTCGGGCCTTGCCTTTGCGGGCGAGATGGCCAAGAAGGGCTTTGAGCCCCACGTCTTCGAGGCCCTCCATTTCCTCGGCGGCGTGCTCTACTACGGCATCCCGCAGTATCGTCTGCCGGACGAGATCGTGGACCATGAGCTCGACGTGCTCCGCTCCCTGGGCGTGAAGTTCCACACCAACTGCCTCGTGGGCAAGACCGTCACCATCGACGAGCTCCGCGAGCAGGGCTTCAAGGGCATCTACGTCGCCACGGGCGCAGGCAAGCCGAAGTTTATGAACATTCCCGGCGAGAACGCCATCCATATCCTCTCCGCCAACGAGTTCCTCTTCCGCGTCAACGTCATGGACGCCGACCAGCCCGACTCTGAGACGCCGCTCTATGTCGGCAAGAAGGTCATCGTGGTCGGTGGTGGCAACACCGCCATGGACTCCTGCCGCACGGCCAAGCGCCTCGGCGCCGACGTGACGGTGGTCTATCGCCGCACCTTCGACGAGATGCCGGCAGGCCGCGACGAGATCGAGCAGGCACAGGAGGAGGGCGTCAACTTCATGAACCTCCACAACCCGCAGCGCTACATTGTCGGCGACGACGGCAAGGTGAAGGGTGCCGTGCTCGACGTGATGAAGCTCGGCGAGCCCGACGACTCGGGTCGCCGCCGCCCTGTCAAGACGGGCGAGACCATCATCGTGGAGTGTGACGAGGTGCTCGTGGCTGTCGGTGTCGATCCCAACCCGCTCGTTCCCCAGTCCATCGAGGGTCTGAAGGAAGGCTGGGCCCACGCCATCGAGGTCAACGAGGACGGCCAGTCCAACATCTCCGACATCTACGCCGGTGGCGACATTGCCCGCGGCGCCGCTACGGTGGTGCTCGCCATGGGCGACGGACGCCGTGCCGCCAACAAGATGGCCGAGGAGCTGCTGGCTAAGTAGTCCCTACGCGCTACGACACGATACAAGGCTGATTGGCTTCCAAGGGCATACATACTGTAAACCACTTGGGAGCCAATTGGCTTTTTTCCCAACCATACACTCATACCACAATCCTAATCCCCCCAACGCTATGACACCTGCCTATTTCCCAGCCTCCGAGCTGATCATCAATGGCGACGGTAGCATCTTCCACCTGCACCTCCGCCCCGAACAGTTGGCCGACCGCGTGATCCTCGTGGGCGACCCCGGCCGCGTCCCCCTGGTAGCCCACCACTTCGACACCGTGGAGTGTGAGGTTCAGAGCCGCGAGTTCCACACCATCACGGGCACCTACAAGGGCAAGCGCATCACGGCCCTCTCCACGGGCATCGGCTGCGACAACATCGACATCGTGATGAACGAGCTCGACGCCCTGGCCAACATCGACTTCGCTACCCGCACGGAGCGCCCCGTGCACCGCACGCTGACCCTCGTCCGCGTGGGCACTTGTGGCGGACTGCAGCCCGAGACGCCGACCGGCACCTATATCGCCAGCGTCAAGAGCATCGGCTTCGACGGCTTGCTCAACTTCTATGCGGGCCGCGACGCCAGTTGCGACCTGGAGCTGGAGGCCGAGTTCAAGCGCCAGGTGGCGTGGCGTCCCGTCATGGGCAATCCCTATGTGGCCACGGCCGACGCCGCGCTGATTGACCGCGTGGCACAGACCGACATGGTCAGGGGCATTACGGTGGCCTGCAACGGCTTCTTCGGTCCGCAGGGGCGCCGTCTGCGCCTCCCCCTGATGGACGAACAGCTTAACGAAAAGATTGAATCCTTCGAGTACAAAGGCCTCAAGATCACCAACTTCGAGATGGAGTCGTCGGCCCTCGCCGGTCTCTCCCGCCTCATGGGCCACCAGGCCATGACCTGCTGCATGGTCATTGCCAACCGCCGATCCCACGAGGCCAATACGGGCTACAAAAACACCATCGACTCGCTCATCAAACTGGTGCTGGAGAGAATCTGATGACACACTACGCCAACGATACCATCTGCGCCCTGGCCACCCCCGTGGGGGGCGCCATCGCCGTCGTGAGAGTGAGCGGCAGCCAGAGCTATCCCGTCCTCGGCCGCCTGCTCCGCCAGGACCTCTCCGCCTGTGCGCCCGCCACGTTGCGCCACGCCTCCCTCTACAGTCCCGAGGGCGAGGAGATCGACGACGTCGTCGTCGCCTTCTACCGTGCGCCCCACTCCTACACGGGAGAGGACGCGATAGAGATCTCCTGCCACGGATCGGCCTACATCGTCCACCAAATCCTCGACGCGCTCACCAAGGCCGGATGCCGCCAGGCCGAACCGGGCGAATACACCCGCAGGGCCTACCTCAACGGCAAGATGGACCTGAGCCAGGCCGAAGCCGTGGCCGACCTGATCAGTTCCTCCAACCAGGCCTCCCACCGGCTGGCCCTCAGCCAACTCAAGGGCCACGTCCGCACGGCCCTGGAGACGCTGCGCGAAAGGCTGCTCCGGCTCACCTCGCTGCTCGAACTCGAACTGGACTTCTCCGACCACGACGACCTGGTCTTTGCCGACCGCAGCGAGCTCCTCTCCCTGGCCCGCAGCATCGAGGACCACGTGGCCGCGCTGGCCCGGACCTACCATATCGGCAAGGCCGTCAAGGAGGGCATTCCCGTGGCCATCGTCGGCAAGACCAATGTGGGCAAATCGACACTCCTCAACCACCTGGTCGGCGAGGACCGCGCCCTCGTGAGCGACGTCCACGGCACCACACGCGACAGCATCGAGGAGACCACCCTCATCGGGGGCCTCACCTTTCGCTTCGTCGATACGGCCGGACTGCGCCACACCGACGACGTCGTGGAGCAGATGGGCATCGAGCGCACGTGGCAGAAGCTGGACGAAGCCCTGCTCGTGCTCTGGGTGGTCGATTGCTGGCCGACGCAGGAGGAGACCGACGAGATGGTGGCCCACTGCCAGGGCAAGCACGTCCTGCTCGTCTTCAACAAGGCCGACCTCCACACGCCGCCCACCACCCCGCTCGTCGCCGATGGCGGTGACACGGGCGCTGCCCGGTCGCTTCCTCCCCACCCCATCTCCGCCAAGACGGGCCAAGGCCTCGACGCCCTGGAGGCAGCCATCCGCCAGGCGGTCGATATTCCCGAGATCCACGAGGCCGACGTCGTCATCACCTCCGCGCGCCAGTACGACCTGCTGACTGCTGCGGCCCAGGAGCTGCAGCGCGTCGTCGATGGCCTCCAGAGCGACCTGCCCTCCGACCTCGTGGCCGAAGACCTACGCATGGTCCTCGACACCCTCGGCGACGCCACGGGCGTAGAGCGCATCACGCCCCAGGCCACGCTCAACAACATCTTTTCCTCGTTCTGCATCGGAAAATAAGTCGTGATAAACAACGATTAATATCGACAACAAATGATAGTTAAGGTGCTCAAAATGAGCACCTTTCTTTTTAGCCTTACTATTGGTTATAATCAATGGTAAGGCTTTTTTAGCACCTTTTTGTACCGCTCTTGTACCTCCACTTTTCAAAAGTAATAATTTGAGACTCCATTTTTGGCAAATGAGTGCAAGATTGCCGAGAGTTTTGGACAATGATGGACGATGATATAAGACTATTGAAAATAAACGGAGTAATGACAGACGACTTTTTCTACAATAAATTAAGTAAAAAAGTATAAAAAGCGTACAAATGACAGCAAGCAAAGAAAGAATTCTAAAAATTTGCGAGTATTGTGGGAAGAGCTTCTATGCATCAAAATCTACAACTCGTTATTGCTCCAAGCAATGCAACAGTTATGCCTATAAGGCAGCAAAACGTGAGGAGAAAGTAAAGATGGCTGAGACAATGAGCCACCGAAAAGCTTCCGAGAAATCCATGTCTGAAATCCTCGTGAAAGAATACCTCACTATTCAAGAGGTCGCTATACTTTTGGGACTAAGCAGACAGACCATATATAATATGGTGTATAGTGGTAAGTTGCGAGCATCCAAGATTACTTCTCGTTTATCTTTAATCAGAAAGCGAGATATAGATTATCTTGTTGATAGTTTGCCATACACCACAAAAAAAAGTGCTTCAAAAGAAGCAGTTCATGCAAACCGAGAGCTACCTGTTCCAGAATATTACTCTGCCAAGGAAATTGCAGAAGTCCACAACACTTACGAGACCGCCATCTATGAGATAGTCAAGAAAGTCAAGATTTCAAGAATATCCATACAAGGAAGAGTATATTGGAACAAGAAAGAGGTGGATGATTATTTTGCACACCTGTCTCCAGATCCAACCATCAGTGAATGGATGACTGTTATGGACATTCAACAGAAATATTGCATGACGAAAACAGCCGTATATAGTTTCGTTAGTCACAATGCTATTCCAAGAAAAATGGAAGGTAACAATGTTCTGTATTCCAAGCGTCATGTACAATTGGCAAAAGGTGAATCCGTAGAAGACCAGCTTTATTATACAATACCGGAGGCCATGAAGTTGTATGGTTTAAGTCAGGACCAGATTTATAAGCGTATCAAGAAATACGCTATTGAAAAGGTGAAGATTGGCAAGTATATCAAGATTTCCAAGCGAGATTTAGAGAAAGCTATCGGCAAGCCTAAGGTTATTTAGCGGTTATCAAAAGGTTAAGTTGTACCCCATTACATAACTCTATTATTTTGCAATCGATTTCAAAGATCTCTTAATACGGGATCATATATGAAACATAAGTATCACATTATAAAAAGTAAACATCATGGTAAATACATGTACAAGAGTTTCTCTTCGCCAAAGAGCGATTAAAAACGACCGTATTTCTCTTTATTTGGATTTCTATCCACCAGTACGCAACCCTGAGACTATGCAAATGAGTCGCAGGGAATATTTAGGTATCTATATCTATGCTCATCCAAAGAATGAGATGGAACGTGAGTTTAATACAGATATGCTCAACAAAGCAGAGGCCATCCGTTGTATCAGAACCCAATCACTCATCAATGAAGAATTTGGTTTTTTGGACAAAACACGACAGAAAGCTGATTTTTTGGCATACTTTGAGAAGATGACACATAAGAAAGATGACAAGTGGACATGTGTCTACAAGCATTTCTTCAAATTTGTTCAAGGTCATTGTACATTTGGGGATGTGACAGTGGAACTTTGCAAAAAGTTCAGAGAGTATCTTCTGAATGCAAATCAGTTGAATCGAACAAAACAAAAGGTATCTCTCAACTCTGCAGCAGGTTACTACTCTACTTTCCGTGGTCTCTTAAAAATCGCCTATCGTGACAAGTGGCTGCGTGAGAACATCAATGACTATCTGGACAAGATTGAGCCACAAGATGTAAAGAAGGAGTTTCTTACCCTCGATGAAGTAAAGCAGTTGGCAGCTACTCCTTGCGATATACCTGTACTGAAGTCTGCCTCCCTCTTTGCTTGCCTCACAGGATTGCGAATCAGCGACATCTTAAAATTGCGTTGGGAAGACTTCGAGATAGCTCCCGACCAAGGCTATTGCTTGCGTATTCGTACCCAGAAGACTCAGACCGAAGCAACCTTGCCTATCAGCAACGAGGCATACGAACTATGTGGTGAACCAAGCACGGGTATCGTGTTCAAGGGATTGAAGCGCAGCATGATTAACCATCCCCTTAAAGCATGGTTGAAGAAGGCAGGAATCACCAAGCCATTTTCATTCCATTGCTTCCGGCACTCGTATGCAACAATCCAAATCGCCTTAGGCACAGATATTTACACGGTTTCGAAGATGCTTACCCATAAGAATGTAAGCACAACACAGATATATGCCGACCTCGTGAACGCAAAGAAAAGAGAGACAGCAAATAAGATTTCTCTTAAATAAAACCATTGCATTCATTTCATGGTGCCCGATATTGAAAAAATGTTCAATATCGGGCTTTTTAGTTAAAGGCTCCTAAAAGTTTTACGTGAGTCACGCGTGACTCACGTGTCAGTTTCTGCAGTTTTTCCTATTTTTGCGCCACAAATGATTAATAATACGCAATATGAAACAGTTAAAAAAAGAATTTTTGACACAGCATTTATTGGTTTTGTGTGCAATGTCTATCATTGGTGCACTTGTTCGCAACGAAGCTATGCAATATGGTGTAGACACCTTTAGCTGCAACTTGACGTTCGTTATCTCAACCACCATACTGATGGTTGTTTATCTCCATGCATTAGATAGTATGGTACGATTGCTTGCCCCATGGTTTAAGCATATCTTTTGTAATACAGTAAACATTGCAGAAAGAAAGCGTCTGTCTTCTATTTCCATCAATGAAACAAATACATATGACGAGGGGGAAGAGCTAAACCTGGAAGATGTAACTTTTGTCTATGCAGATGAAGCCTCTTCTTGTATTACAAGCTATGAACAGTTGAGACAGGAAGCATTGGAAGACAAAGCCAAAAAGGAAAAGGTCTTGTTAAACTCAGCTATCGATTATACCAGAAGAACTTTTGCTGCCTACATGAAAGAGGAGCATTTGAACCAACTTTGTGACAACATAGCTATTTTCCAGTGTTGTGCCTCTACACACATGAGACATCATTCATTGATTGTTGATAAGGCTATTCGTACTATTGACTTAATGCATTATGCTTGGAATATAGGAAATCTCTTCAAGAAGAAAGGCATTGATACAGCAACCTTTATAAAACAAGTTTTTGCAGATGCATTGGTTGATGTGGAAATATCCACTATTATAAGGAAGTTAAGAATGGAAGGTACCTGCATCATAGAATTACTACCAAGCTTAGATGTTCAAGGCGGAATCAAGACACATTATTGTTGCTGATAAGCATTGAGCGGTTATTCAGAGGTTATATCTCAGTGATATTTATCTCCATTACATAACTCATTTACTTTGTACCCGAATAATAAAAAATGAACAGATATGATAAATGAAAGTATCACCTTTGATAAGTTACCACAAGCGGTATCTTATTTAACAGAACAAGTTATCGAGTTGAAGCAAATGGTATCTGCACTTCAACCTACATCATCAGCAAATAACCATATATTGGTTGAGATTGATGAGGCTGCTATTATTATAATGAAGTCGAAGCCAACCATTTATCGATTGGTTAACCAAGGCATTCTGCCATCCTATAAAAAAGGTAAGAAGCTATACTTCTATAAGGATGAGCTGCTTGCGTGGATTGAGAATGGTCGAAAAGCTACCAAGGAGCAGAACCATTCTGAAATGCTAAAAGCCATGCAAGGAGGAATGAAGCGCAAACCCAAGTCAATGTATAATTTTTAACTCTATACCAAATGACAGCTTTAAATAACAATAAGGAAACTTCCATCAATCCAATGATTATCATGGATAAGGCTATTGATATGAGTACTCGCCTATCAGGTAGCCAGTTTCCCGTAAGCATCTTTCCTGCCAAGATTCAGAGAATCATCAAGGAGGTACACAAATGCCACAGTTTTCCTACCGACTATATATCAGCAGCCATACTCACTGCATTGGCTGTTGGTATCGGCAACACGCACTTGGCACAGATGAAACAAGGTTGGCTTGAAAGTCCTATCTTATACATGGCTCTTATCGGAAGACCTGGAGCCAACAAGAGCCACCCACTTAGCTTCGCTATGAAGCCATTCCTCGATTACGACTATGAGCAAAACAAGTTGTTCGAGGAGCAATACAGTAAGTTTGAGGAAAAGATGTGCATGTCTCGCAAGGAACGCATTGAAAATGGAGAGGATGGATTTCCGCAAGAACCTGTACGCAAACGTTTCTTGGTCTCTGATGTCACACCAGAAGGCTTGAGCTATATTCATGCACAGAACAAGAGGGGTTTGTGCCTATGGACAGACGAGTTGTCTGCATGGTTCAAGAACTTCAACCGCTATAACAATGGTTCAGAGGAACAGTTCTGGCTATCTGTCTTTAGCGCCAAGACAACCATATCAGACAGAAGAAGTTCCAAGAGTTCCATTTTCATTAAACGCCCCTATATCTCAGTAATCGGAACCATCCAAAAGAAGATACTTAGTGAGTTGGCGAAAGGCGAACGCTCCAGCAACGGCTTCATCGATCGCATTTTGTTCGTCATGCCTAACCTTCAGCAGAAAGCGAGATGGAGTGACCGAGAGTTGCCCGATAATATAGAGCGAGATTGGCAAACCATCATTCAACACCTTATTGATATGGAGTGTCCAATAAATGAGCAACAGGAAATCGAGCCTCATGTTTTATCATTCACAGAAGAAGCTAAGGCAAGGCTCTATGAATGGCAGCATCATTTCTCCGAGCAATGCGACAATGAAACAAATGATACCATTGTCAGCATCTATTGCAAGTTGGAGATATACATCATCCGTTTCTGTCTGATCATTCAATTGGCACGATGGACGTGTGGAGAATGTGATAAGGAAGCCATCGACCTGTTGAGTGTAGAGCGAGCCATCCGATTGACAGAGTATTTCAAGAACTCTGCCATATCAGTACAAAATATCCTCAACGAGAATATGCTCACCGCTCAACAACAAGCAATCGTCAACCATCTTCCTGCAACATTCACCACGGCCCAAGCTCATGATGTCGCCAAAGAGAACGACATGAAGTCAAGGACATTGGAAAGATTTCTGAATGATAACATCGGAGTCCTATTTCGCAAAGAGAAGCATGGGGAATATTCAAAGATTAACTCGTGACGGTATTGTCGGAATTGTCGCTTTTGACGGTTTTAATACCAAAAACGACAAAACCGACAGAACCGCCACATAAAAAAGAAATGAAATGAGTACACATAGATTCATATTAGAGCCATACAAAGGCATCGCTACCCGACATACATGTCCAGAATGTCATAAGAAACGTAGCTTCGCCCGATATATTGACACAGAAGGGAAGATTGAGTTTCCTCCTTGCGTGGGGCGCTGCAACCATGAGCAAAGTTGTGGTTATCACTTCACTCCCAAGGATTTTTTTGAGAAGAATCCCGAAAAGAATGAGACATTCACAAAGGATGAGACTATTTCATATAAGAAGAGAGAAATGCCAAAGCCATTACCCACTTCTTATATAGACGAGAACATCATGCGAAGTTCTCTGAAATGTTATGAGGCAAACAACCTTTTCTTGTTTCTATCTTCTCAATTCGGTGAAACAGCTACTCTTTCTTTGATGGAGAAATATCATGTCGGAACTTCCAAACACTGGACTGGTGCCACGGTATTTTGGCAAGTTGACAATCAAGGCAAGGTGAGAACTGGTAAGGTAATGCTCTATAATCCAGAGACAGGTAAGCGAGTAAAAGAACCATACAGCCATGTTTCATGGGTACACTCGCTTATCCCCCACAAGGATTTCAATCTCTGTCAATGCTTCTTTGGTGAGCATCTTATCAATGTTACCAAGACCAAGCCTATAGCATTGGTTGAAAGTGAGAAGACAGCCTTGATAGCCTCCTACTATCTTCCTCAATTCTTATGGATAGCAAGTGGTGGTAAGAATGGTTGCTTTAACACGAAGTCGTTATCTGTTCTGAAAAACAGAGATGTGGTCTTATTCCCTGATTTGGGAGCGACAACAGTTTGGCAAGATAAACTGCCAATGATGCAAGTTCTCGGCATCCGTGCAACGCTTTTCGACTTTTTAGAGCATCAAGCCTGCGAAGAAGATAAAGCTAAAGGCTTGGACATTGCTGATTATTTGCTCAAAATCAAACCTACAGAAGCAAGACTTCAAGTCCTCATCAAACAGAATCCTGCCATTCGGAAGTTGATAGATGTCTTCAAACTCGAAATTGTTGACGAGCCTCAACCACGTTTTCGCACTCCTAAAAGGCAACGTGGTTTCAGACTCTGAGATGATTTGAAAAATCGAGGTATCTGACGATAGCAAGTTATGTTTTGAGTTACTCAAAACCTTTCGAGTTACTCTCGAAAGCACTTGCCTATCGGTAGATACCTCTCCAAAGTCGAGTATCTGAATCAACCTATCGGTAAGCAGAGAATTGCATATATGATGACTTACTGTCGTATAGATTCATTGATTTACTGTCGTATATATATGCATGTCATATGATTAAACGTTTTACATGGAATGAGTAGAAAAAGCCAATTTTTTCTTTCTACTATATATGTCATCGATTAATGATTCCTATTCTTGCGACAACTCCCAAGGCATACACCTACTATATGAAGATAAAGGCATTTGCTTGCCATCATACTCTTGTACGATTTGTTTGCGAAATAAAAGTCCAGAGTCATGTTCTTCCCACTTTATGCCCGTCACATAAGCCTTACCTTCTATCATTTTGATACCTTCTACAAGGTGAAGGATGCCAACCATATTATTCTGATAGATTCGTTTGGCAATGAACCCCAAATAGAGGAAAGATAGAATTACATTCTGAGGAAGGAAAGATAAAATGCAAATAAACTGTGTTAAACCATAATATTATAGCCTAACCCAGTTTATTTCACACGCTCAATGATAAGAATAACAGTGTTAAAATGTAATCGAATTAGAAAAAGAAAATCCTGTTACACCACTGCTTTCTAATTTATCCTTTAAACCCTCCGACACATAGATATTAAAATCGAAAGGCAGTAAAAAAAATAAATCTAAAGACCTATCAAAATTTTCTTTTAATACGATTTTATTTAATGAAACACCAAATGAACCATCTTCGTCTTTCGCCTTTAACTTCATATAGTGCTCATACGACTTTATTTTTATTGGCCCTTTATTTAGAAATTCCCATTCTGTTTGGTAAAACTCTGATTCTTCGTAATTTAAAGCATCTACAAGATTTGGTTGTGATAAGTGCAGCCAATAGTACTCATATTCTTGGTCATTTGTTTTAATAGATGCTTCAAAAAACTGATGTTGCATGACATGTGAACTATCAATTATCTCTTTGACTATGGAACTGATTAAAAAATCAGTAAATGGACCTGCTGTAGAACTTAAGACATCAGTAAACTTTGCTTTCTTTTTCAAACGAAAACTTAACTTTGGCTTTATGCCCGAAAATATTTTCCAAGAACTGATTTGTTGTGCTTGGAATACGGACAAGCAATCGACTTGCGGATATATGCTGTATGCCTCTTTCTGTAAAATATAATATGTTTTTTCCATCTTTTTGACTTTTAGGAATTAGGTGTGTCAAAAACACAGTTTTGACACACCTTTTTACTAATTTATATCACCTTCGTTTTCAGTAAATACGTAAGGCATATATTTCAAATGTTGTCCGCATCCTTCGTTTAAGGTCGCAATTTGCGACCTTAAACATTGGTCCTTGGTCAATTGAAACATGAAATCTTCAGGAAATCGTTTAATATTACGTTTTACTTGCTCATTAAGACGCTTTGTTTCAACGCCATAAAGTGTGGCAAGGTCACGATCAAGCATAACTTGTTGTCCTCTAATGATTTTTATTAGAGGCTCTATATTGTCAACACCAACCAACTGGTCACGATTTGTGACCAGTTCGCCGTTTCCTGTCTTATCCGTTATATCTGCCATATTTCTATCTTTATTTTTAAGGTCACAATTTGTGACCTTAAACGTGTTGTTACTTATTATTGCATTCAAAGGTAGTGCTTTTAGCTGTTGCACAACCCTTTTTTTGAAAAGAACGTAAAATCAATAGTTTTATTGCTGTGATTGTAGTTTTATTAACATAAAGCTCTAAAGCAGCCAAAGGAGGGCAAGAGCAAGGAAGCCGTGGAGACCAACAAGGACATCGAGCAGTTGTTGCTTTCCATCCAAAAAGTTTTCGAAGTGCTTGTGGAAAATAGAACGGACTTACCTATTCCTACCATTCGGGACGACACTCGTTCGCCAGCCTCATTACGCTGGAGGCAGATGTGCTGATAAGCTTGAAGAATATACGGCAGTTTTGGGAAACAGAGCCAGCTTGGATTCCATAGCTGGAACTTATAACGGAGCCCGTTCAGGAGGACACCCGACACGATTATCCTCTCGCTCTGTTGTATAGAGCGGTTTGAAAATGTCTTCGTCAACCTTGGAGGTTACTTCCTTGTAGAACTTGTTATGCCAAGCTGACTCATCGTCGTACATACGACTCTCTCGCTTGAACATCAGCCCTGAAGGAGAACTGAACAAGTTGAATTGCTTTGTCTTTGGACTCTTTTGGAATTTTCAGTGATACCTAAAAATTTCTTTGCGGTTTTTCGTGCCCTAATCAATATCCCCCTAAAAAGACTGGTTAGTTCACATTCATAATGTTATGATTTTTTAATTAATTTGCGTAATCTTTTTTCCCACTTTTTTTCAGATATAAATGATTCTGGAAGATTTGGCAAAAAAAACAAAAAATCATTAAAATAATCGATCCAATTATGAATGACGAAGCAAAAAAAACAAATTATACTTGATAATATTTTTATTATTTTGTTCATAACAATATTGTTAAATTTTAGTAAAGGCATGTAAGCATGATAGCTTACGGTGTAGAATGTCTCAGCACCGTTGCAATACTTCAAATATGTGCGCTGCTCAAACTTGTCGTAGCCAATCTTGCTCACATAGTCGTAGCCGTATGACTTGTAGCCATGAACCTTTTCAAGCTGACCGCCGAGGTTGTAAGAATAGGTAATCTTCTCCTCGTCTGGATAAATCATCTCTAACCCGTAGTGCTTGGATTTTATATGGAAAAACTTTCAAAGATACAAGGGAAATATCCTCTGTTAAGCCCTGACGAATTTTAAGGCGGTTTATAGCCTTGTTTTGTTGATACTTTCATACGTCTTTATTTTATGTTTTATCTAAAGAACGATAGACATTTGATTTTATTGCATAGAATTGTTCTAATATGCTATTCATGAACTGTTTTATCCATCGAACATGAAACCTTAAGATTTCCTCAAAACATTTCAGTTTGACTATAACTATCATAAAATGAGGGTATGCAAACTAACATACCCTCATTTTTATTTTAGCTTTTACAACTTAATCATCATAATAACTTAATGGTCTGTTAAAAGATGGGAAAATTTTAAAATAGTAAATTTTATTTTTTGTTCCTATTTTATCACTCTCCCCCTCTTTGATTAAAGAATTTCCTGTATAAAATTTTCCATTTAAACTAAACTCATACATATAACAACTTTCTGTCCATCGATGAACCCATGACGATGTGTTTGATGTTATTATCGCTTCAGTTTGTACACCGCAATGTTCTAAAACAACAGACAAAATAGGAGATGCAAGCGCATAAATAAAAACACATACACAAATTGTAAAATAGACATTTGCAACAGTAATTTTACTGCAAATGTCTTTTTTCCTATTTTGGGATCTATTTTTTCTTCTGTTCATTTCGACTATTATTGTTTTTATAATATTCTATAATTTGAATTGCCTTTATTATTGTACAGTAGTGAATTATGATAAATCGAGTTACTTCATTAAAATTGATTTATTATTGTAGCCATAGCCGATAATCTTTACATCTACTTTTGAATGGATTAAAGTTGGTGAACCTTGTATCTTGTATTGGAAGTAGATTGTATCTATTTTCTCTGTTGTGGCTATTTTGAGAGTTTTAACTTGATTGAATATTTCCATTGTTATCTTTTTGAATTTTTTATTGTCGCAAATAACCACTCTTTTTTTTACAATATATCCTCGTTGGTCAGTCTTGTATTCAACAGCAACGTATGCTTCCAAATTATTTTTTTGAAACTCAATAGGATATTTACACTTGTTTTCCAATTCGTTTATGAACAACTCTCTATTTCTATAGCCAGGATTACCTGTGCTTACTTGGCGTACACCAAATAGTTGCGGAGATGTTCCCACATGAGACACATTAGTATTGGAGTTGCATGAACCAAATACTACCAAAACTGTCAATAATATAATACCCACTAATTCCTTCATCTTTATTCTATATGATTTTATCTATGACTCCACTTTAAAAAGTGGATTAAATTTGAATTAAACATATGCCTTGGAAAGCCTTTATGCAATCCTCGGCGTTAACTAATTCTGGCAACCAGTTGGCGAACGAGTTGTTTATGCAACGTGAAAATGCCTCCTGTAGCCTAAATATAGCCCCAAAGTGGGGCGATTCGCTCTTTGAACTATTTTGTTGCCATCTTGGAGAAACCAACCCACTTTTTGCCTAAGTCCTTAATGGATGCACCTATGTGATATACACAGTTCGCAGCTCTCCCTTTTTTTCTATTTTATCTGTCATATTTATATTCATTTTTCCAAAATCACAAATTGTGACTTTGAACATTACCATATTTAACAGCATTCAAAGGTAGTGCTTTTAGCCTTTAAGCCACTATTGCACAACCCCTTTTTGAAAAGAACGTAAAATCAATAGTATTATTGCGATGATTGTACTTTTATTAATCGCTTCACTCGTTGTACGGTATTTACCCCTTAAACGAATGATTTCCCGACAACAGGAGTCGATAACATTATAAATAAGCCCACAAAAGGAAGAACAGATATATGATTTGTCTGGAAAAAAGGTAACAAGCATAGAGAACGGACGCATATATATTATTAATGGGAAAAAGGTAATATCTACAACTCATTAAAAAGAAAAAATATTAGAAAGGAATTATGGAAAGCGATATTTGCCCATAATTCCTTTTATTTTTATATGACCCCACCAACTCCAATTGGATATAATCAAAACGGTACGACCGGTTTCCAGAAATCGCTAATTTGATTTAGTTTCAAGTTTCTCTTCCAAACATTAGCTTTAATAAAATGCTCTTCATAAACAGCCCTGTCTCGCTCTGGATAAATGTTCCCTTTCCAATATTGTCTCAATTCGGCAACCTTAATGAGATGTCCATTGGTGCATACATATTTTGCATATTCGTTCTCTGCGGAAGAAATATACACTCTTGAAAGAATACACTTGTATTTGTCGCTGATTTTGGGGTTTGGAATATCTTTGAATTCTTCAATTTTGTCATAATGCTCAGTATTAGGATTCCAAACATATGCATCAAAATGTTCAGTGCCAGAAGCACCAAAGCTACCCAAATAAAACAGCACATCTTCTTTTATACCGTCAAAATTCAAGTCAGTCAACAGACAACTATCAATACGTTCTTCATTTGGTACAAGATCATCATCTTCTGGATATTTGTATCCGAAGCGATGAATGGTCTTGTCGCCACGTTTTATAATCACGCCATAATCAACATCGTCAACCTCATGCTCTATCATAAGGCTTAGAGTGTCGTCATTACTTCTCATAGAAGAATCAGAAGTTGCTTCTTTCTGTGGAACACATTTCGTTTTATTCTTATTGCATCCCCATACTACAAGAAAACTACAAAAAATGAGTAGAATAAAAACTATCTTTTTCATACTTCTTTTTATTTTTATTGCGACAAAGATATAAACCGCTTCCTTCCTGACTGCAATCGGAATGAGATATTATCACGTTCCAATTGCGCACAGGTCGAAAGTGTGGCTATCATTATCGGGGCAAAGAGGGACGGATGTCCTTCTTCGTCCAATAATATAAGCTGATTTTGAATGTAGAGGTTAATGCCACAATGTTGCAATTTATTCAGATATAAATGTAACTTACTTCTATCAATTATTTGTCCGGCTCCAATTCCTCTATTGCACAAATGGCTTGTAGCTCGACCTTTTTAATGTGAGGATAAGTCTTCTTATAATTATCTGTCACATCTTTAAAGATACTCTCACCGTCACTATAGAATGTAGCCAAGACAACTGCTCTATAATCTTTGAAAGGCAACAAATACCACACTTCTGTATTATCAGCATTTTGTTGGATGTTAAGCTCTCCCTCCATACGTGTATTTCCTTCACTGTCAGTTATGGTAAGTCTTTTGGTTATAACACCAAAATATGTAGGATTACGGAAAGTATAATATTTATTGTACTTGTCGTTCTCTATGGCATCAGCTGCGATAGCTGCGGAATCCTTGGAAGAAACTCCTTCAACTAAACATTTTCTATTTACCACATACATCGTTTTATATATCATCCAACGGGCAGTCCAATTTTTTACTTCTACCTTTAAGATTGCAGAGTTCCCGTCTGAGTCGGTAACGGTTATAGTAGCATTTCCCTCAGAAACGCCACTTACGTATATCTCCTTCTCTGACTCTTTTGACGAACACGAAACCTTGGCAACACTATCATCAGAAGAAGTTGCTGATACTTTACCCTTAGCTCCATTAACATTCACCTTGCTGCCACTATCGGTATAGGTTGTAAGAGTGTTAATAACAATCTGCTTACCAGTAATTATATCACCGACTACTTCGTCTTCAGTGAGCTGGATTCCAGAATCATCATCGCTACAACTTGCCAAACAAAGCAAAGCTGCTAATGCCATAAAAATCATTCTAATTTTCATACGCTTCTTGATATTAAAGGGTCATAACTATTCAATAAACGCAAAAGAAATCAAAAACTTGCATGAGATTTCAAGATTATTTTATTCCTTGTGTTATTTCATCAATACAGGCTTATTATCGTAGCCGTTCATCTTGTTTGTCACTATTGTCGTTCCAAATAACCTCTGGTTCATGTACAGTTTGCAATGGTACTTTAACAATAGAGTCTGAAGCCACTTTCTCATAGTCATTTGGTGAGTGATTGGTTTGCTCTACAAAGGTTTTCTTCTTGAAGAGACAGGCATGACGGAGCTTACTTTGTTCTACACTCTTGAATGTTGGCAGAAGGCATTTCGTAACAGTGTCAAAGACGTTATCCAAGATTCTAAGACAATTGGTTGCAAGCCAAAGTAATGCGATATGCGCTTGCGTATCTTGTCTGCTTTCAGATTATGTAAACCATGTTCACATTGCCCATTGTCTGCAACTCATTGACTGTGATACATGAAGTGGTGCGATTAAGATTATCGAAAAAAGCAACTGTGGAATAATATTTTTTAAGATAATAGTTTGCTCTAATCCAATATAAATCTGTATCTTTGCAACCAGATAAGCGTTCTGTAACACAAGAAACGGAAGAGGCTGAGAAACAATGCATTGCATTTGTTTCCAGAATCTTACAAAAAAGGCTAAAAAGAAGCGGTACAACTTTATCGCTAACAGGCTGAGAATAAGCACATTGCATTTGTCGCCCACTTTCTCTGCACTTGTTAAAAGGGTAGTTGTACCGTTTAAAAGATAAAAGCTTAACTATCAGCAACATCCACATGTTGCATCGGTAAATGAACATGATTTCTTGCAAAAACAGATAGCATCACGCGTCTTTCATACTATATGCGCATCATAGGAAACCTACTTTGGTGGCTCTTCGGAGGTCTCGAAGCTGCCATCGGTTATTTCACGGGCAGTCTGGCTCTTGCTTGTACCATCATCGGCATTCCCTTTGCCCTACAGACCATCAAGCTTGGCCTGCTCTGCCTATGGCCTTTTGGTTCTACGGTGAGAGAAACGGATAGTCCTACAGGTTGCATACGCATCCCGCTGAATATAATCTGGCTGATCTGCGGAGGATTGTGGGCCTGCCTCCAGCATCTGCTCTTCGGTTTTCTCTTATGTATCACGATTATCGGCATTCCCTGGGGAAAACAGCATTTCAAGATGGCTGGCCTTTCGCTTGCGCCCTTCGGCAAGGATGTGGAGTTGGGGTTGTAGAATAATAAGAAAAAATGGGTTATGTCTGAAACGAATATTCATACTGGCGTTTACGAGCAGATTATCAACCGCCTCTTCAAACTGAAATTGAACGAGGTGGACGCTGGGCGTTTCTATATAGGCAAGAAGCTGATTTCGAAAGATGATGCTGTCCATATTCTCAGCAAGTATCTCCAACACCTTATCGAGGTGGCGTTTGCGGGAACGCCCGACGACCAGGATGCCGACAAATATACAGATTTTGTCAATTCTGTCATCAAGACATTGGGCCGTGAATTCAATGTGGATGACACGGAGCTCGACCTGATTGACGCTCAGAAAAGCATCCTGACGGCCGTTGTTGACCGCACCAACTGCGAATATCCCGACATAGAGCAACACCTCAAAGCCATCACTCCGACAACCAGCCTCAGCCGTAGCGCCTTGTTCTTCGGAGGCAAAGGACCTGCCGATATGGAGAGCGAGCTCAACCGCGAGATTCTCTGTGCCGACGAGATCTGCTGGGTGGTGTCGTTTATCAAGACCAGCGGACTCAATCTGCTCTGGAACAGCTTGCGAAAGTTCACGAGCGAGGGCAAGAAGCTGCGCGTCATCACAACCACCTACACGGGTGCTACGGACTACGACGCCATGGTCCGGTTGGCCTCCTTGCCCAACACGGAGATTAAGATTTCGTATGACGGAACGCAAGACCGCCTGCATGCCAAATCCTATATTTTCCTTCGCAACTCAGGCTTCCACACGGCTTACATTGGTTCCAGCAACCTCTCGCTCTACGCTTTGAGGGATGGCAAGGAGTGGAACTTCAAGGCCACTCAGTTTGAGTTGCCCCAGGTGATCGACGAGGTGCGCCATTCGTTTGAGGCCTATTGGTGCGACGCTACCTTCGAGGACTTCATTCCCGGCGTCAGCAACGCACGGCTGAAGAAGGCTTTAGGAGCAGACTGGGAAACGCCCTTGCTCGATTTCTCGGCGCTCGACCTCATGCGTGCCAAGGACTATCAGCAGGAGATATTGGAAAGGCTGGATGTGGAGCGAAACGTGCACGGCCATTTCCGCAACCTTGTGGTGGCTGCCACGGGCACGGGAAAGACCGTCATTGCCGCCTTCGACTTCAAACGCTACCGTGAGGCCCATCCCGACTGCCGTTTTCTCTTCGTCGCCCATCGCCAGGAAATCCTTCGTCAGGCCATGTTCACCTTCCGCATCGTGCTCGAAGACCCCAACTTCGGCAGCCTGTGGGACGGCGACAACGAACCCTCCAGCTATCAGCACGTCTTTGCCAGCAAGGACACGTTGCGCAACCGCCTGGACCATCTGCAGCTCACCGAGGATTTCTACGACTATATGGTGGTCGATGAGGTCCATCACGTCGTGGCTCCCACCTACGTCAAGCTGATGACCCATTTCAAGCCTCGGATACTGCTGGGTCTTACGGCAACGCCTGAGCGTACAAACGAGCAGGAGGACATCACGGTTTTCTTCGACGGACACATCTCTGCCGAAATACGCCTTCCTGCTGCCTTGAACGCCGGGCTGCTTGCTCTGTTCCATTATTATGGCATCCCGGACAATGTGGACCTGACGGAAGTGAAATGGAGCGGACACGGCTACGACATCTCCGAACTGTCGCGAGTCTATACACAGAACGACTTCCGTACTGGGCTCATCCTCAAGAAGATGCAGGAGTACATCGGAAACGGCCAACTCAACAAGGTTCGGGCGCTTTGCTTCTGCGTAAACAAGGAGCACGCACGATACATGAACGCCAAGTTCACGCTGGCCGGACTGCGTACGGATGTGCTTACGAGCGACGACGACCACCACCATCGCACTCTCGTCAAGAAGCAGCTTCAGGCCGGAAAAATCAACTATCTCTTCGTCGTAGATCTTTTCAACGAGGGTGTAGATATTCCCGAGATCGACACCATTCTCTTCCTTCGTCCCACCGAGAGTGCCACGGTCTTCCTCCAGCAGTTTGGCCGAGGCCTCCGTCTGCACAAAGGCAAGGACCATCTCACCGTACTCGACTTTGTAGGCCATTCGCGTGCCGAGTTTAGCTACAAGGATCGCTTCGAGGCCCTCATAGGCCGACACTCGCGCAACATCAGGGAAGAGATAGAGGGAGGCTTCACCAATGCGCCCTTCGGTTGCAAGATCGTCCTGGAGGAAAAGGCCAAAGAGGAGATCCTTGCCAACATCGACGGCTATCTGCGCAGTCTCAACCGAAGCCGAATCATCAAGGAGATAGCCGCCTACCACCAAGTCTGCCACGGATCGTTCTCGCTCAAGGGCTTCCTGGCCTACAGCCACATTCCTTTCCACAAGATCTATGGCGCCCTGACGTGGGGCGAGATGTGCCAGAAGGCTGGCGTCCGAAGCGAGGTGTCGGCCCATGCGGAACAAATAAAGTTTGCCGTCAACAAGAAATGGCTCGCTACCGACTCGTTCTCCTACTTCACCCAACTGCTACAATTCGTGGCGAGCGGATTCCGTTGCGACACCCGCACTTTCTCCGAGCAGCAGAGGCGCAGTGCCGTGATGCTCTACTACGACCTGTACGACAAGGCAGGCCATTATGCCAGCATCGAGGAGATGTTCCGCGATTTAGCCTCCGATCCTCTATTCATACAGGAGCTGCATGAGGTGGTCGATTATCTGCGAGACAGATGTTCGGCGCCCGAGAAAGCGGACAATTCGGTCTATCAGGCATGGAACCCGCTTCGTCTGCATGGCGTCTATTCCAAGGCACAGATTCAAGCCGCGCTGGGCCTCTCCACCATAGAGCGCAAATCTCCGTCGCGCGAAGGCGTTGAGCGCTTGAAGGACATCAAGCTCGAGGCGATGTACGTGGACATTATCAAGAAACGCGAAGAGGGTTCGATGACGGCCTACAGGGACTATGCCCAAAACCGTGAGTTCTTCCACTGGGAGACGCAAAACCGAGTGCGCGAGGGCAGTCGCGAAGCCGAGGCTTATCGCAATGGCGAAAACAACATGCTTCTCTTCGTGCGTCAGCAAGTGGAACATCCCGACTACGGTTGCCGTATGGGTTTCACTTATCTCGGCCAGGTTACGATGAAGAGCATAGAGGGCTCCAAGCCAATGCAGATCGTATGGCACCTGAACACCCCCATGTCGGAAGCCACTTACGCTTTTGCAAGTCAATACAAAGCGATTGGATAACTCTGAACACAGCAGAAAGGCGCTCAAGCCTCCCCCTCCATGATTCACATCTTAGAGGGGGAGCAATTAAGTAGCTTAAAATCCCATTTTCTAAGAAACAATTCTGTATTTCTGCTTGCTACACGGCTGCCATGCAGCTCGTCACGCCGAGGGCCGTGGCTATGGCCGTGAGAATCGAGATGGCGGTCTGAATGACGAAGCGCCATACCTGTCTTTTCTTTTCATCCATATTTTTCTTGCTGGTTTAAGGGTTCGATAATGAGTACTTTTCTCTCAGTCTTTGGTGGCAACACGAGGACAAGCGAAGAAGACAACCAATACAATATTTACCTGTACGCTTGAAATTATCCAATACGCCCTGAAGGGGCAGAAGTTCCTAGCCCAGGGCATCGCCCTGGGTAATTATGAACGCCAATCTGTCGCCCTGTAAGGGCAAAAGCTTTAAAGAAGCAGGCTATAAACAATTCTTTTGCCCTTACAGGGCGTCTTGTTGATTGCTATTATCCCCAGGGCGATGCCCTGGGCTAGGAGCTTTTTGGGCTTTCAGCCCGCTTCAACCGACGCAAAGGTCCCGCGAAGCTGTTGTATCTTGTTGTTTACCTTGCAGAAGGCTTGTTACACGCGTAGCGTGTGTTTTGTCCCTGCGAAGCGTTGTTCATCGTTGTAAATGTTGTTTTTGTTGTTGTTCCTCCTCAGCAGGCGACAAGGGAGAGGGCGAGGCGACGAGAGGGCGTTCCTATCGTGTGGCGAATTTCCTTTAGTAGGCGCCGTGGGCGGGTGGCCCGTGGGAAGCCCCTGGGGCTCGTCCTCCCCCTGTGCGCAGGGCGGGTAGCAGGATCAGCGACTGGTGCAGACATGGCTGCAAGAGCCGTGGCTACAAGCAGACGTTCTGCTGCTCGTTGGGCCGTGAGGCCTGCCGACCCGCCCCGTGGATCAGTCGCCCAGCGTGCCGCCGCCCTGGTCTCCGCCGCTACCCTGGTCTCCGCCGCCCGTGGTGGCCGTCTTGAAGGAGGCCGTGAGCGTGAGGTCGGAGGTCAGCTTCACCGTGCGCGGGTTCTGCGTGCTGCCGTCGCTCCACTTGTCGAAGGCGAAGCCGGTCTTCGGCGTGGCTCGGACGGTCTGCGTGCTGCCCTCGTCGAAGGTGCCGCCGCCCGAGACGCTACCCTGGCTCTCGTTGGCCGAGCGGACCGTCAGCGTGCGCTTCTTCGGCTGCGTCGTGCCGCCCGGGTTGGAGGGGCTTCCAGGGCTGGAGGGGTCTCCATCTGGGTTGATGGGCGCGGAGATATCGACGTTGGTCTTGCCCTCCTTGATGGCCTTGAGGACGGCTGCCTGGGCCGA
>OGOW01000368.1_pt1 | contig 53540 bp, 37 predicted proteins | sample 1552781 | NCBI WGS metagenome assembly OGOW01 (sample SAMEA2580145, study PRJEB22360) | human gut metagenome | biome: human gut; feature: human-associated habitat; material: faeces | place: Denmark | collected 2008/2010
GTCTGAATGCAAGCATTCACAGAAAGCAATTTTGCATGGCTCTGAATAGTTACATATTACTTTAACTTTGACTCTCTGTGGATGATCTCTTCTCTTCCCGGTCCGTTTGATACGAGTGTGATCGGAACCTGAATCTCCTGCTCGATGGTGTCGATATAGTTGCGGCAAGCCTCTGGCAGATCCTCGTAATTGCGGATTCCGCGGATATCACAATTCCAGCCTGGCAGTACCTTGTATACCGGCTTTGCCTTCTCAAGCTTCTGAGTGGTTGGGAAATCCTTTGTTACAACGCCGTCGATCTCATAGCCTACGCACATCGGAATCTCCTTTAAGTAGCCTAACGGGTCAAGTACTGTAAGTGCAACGTTTGTTGCTCCCTGCATACGGCAGCCATATCTTGTTGCAACTGCATCAAACCAGCCAACACGTCTCGGACGGCCTGTTGTAGCACCAAACTCACCCTTATCACCACCGCGCTTACGAAGCTCATCAGCCTCCTCACCGAAGATCTCGCTGACAAATGCACCTGCGCCTACTGCACTAGAATATGCCTTTGCAACTGTTGTGATCTCATTGATCTCATATGGCGGGATACCTGCGCCGATTGCACCGTATGCTGCTAATGGAGAGGAAGAAGTTACCATCGGGTAGATACCATGATCTGGATCCTTCAAGGTACCAAGCTGTCCCTCTAACAGAATCTTCTTTCCTTCCTTGATTGCCTGATGCAGGTAAAGTCCTGTATCTGCTACGTAAGGAGCGATCATCTCCTTGTATTCCATAAGTGTATTGAAAATCTCATCTGCATTTAATGGATCCTTGTGGTACAGATGAACAAGCATAACATTCTTTAAGGTGCAGATGCGCTCGCACTTTTCCTTTAACTCGTCCATATCTCCGAACAGCTCGCTTACCTGGAAGCCAATCTTTGCATACTTATCAGAGTAGAACGGAGCGATACCTGAACGTGTGGAACCAAAGGACTTTCCTGCCAGACGCTCTTCCTCGTAGGTATCCAGTGCTACATGATATGGCATCAGGATCTGTGCACGATCAGAAACCATAATGTTTGGCTTCGGAACGCCCTGCTCAGTTAAGCTGTTTAACTCCTTTATAAAATACGGAATGTTCAGTGCAACACCATTTCCAATGATATTTACAGTGTGCTGTGAGAACACGCCGGATGGAAGAAGGTGCATTGCAAATCTTCCATAATTGTTGATAATTGTATGTCCAGCGTTGCTTCCGCCCTGGAAACGGATTACAATGTCAGACTCCTGTGCTAACATATCAGTAATTTTACCTTTGCCCTCGTCGCCCCAATTGGCGCCTACAATTGCTCTTGCCATATCAGTTACCTTACCTTTCTTATACGTTAATCTCTGCTGTCATACCAAGGTCTTCCTTGTTCTTAGCAAGGATTGGATTTATTACTTCTGCGAGGAAATCCTCTACCTGCTCCTTAGAACGTCCTGTGTAACGCTCTGGATTCATGCACTGCTGCAGCTGCTCTTTTGTCAGGTGGAATGTATCATCTGCTGCAATCAAATCAAGCAGGTTGTTGTCAAGACCGTTTACCTTGACATTACGTCCAGCCTCCATGGACAGCTGGCGGATCTTCTCATGCAGCTCCTGACGGTCTCCGCCTTCCTTTACTGCATCCATCATGATATTCTCTGTTGCCATAAATGGAAGCTCTGCCATCAGATGCTTGTGAATTACCTTCTCATAAACAACCATTCCGTCTACGATATTCAGATAAAGATCCAGAATACCGTCAACTGCCAAAAAGCCCTCTGGAATACTGATTCTCTTGTTTGCAGAATCGTCAAGTGTACGCTCAAACCACTGAGTTGAAGCGACAAGCATCGGATTCATAGCATCTGAGATCACATAGTCTGCCAAAGAAGCAATACGCTCACTTCTCATTGGATTTCTCTTATATGCCATTGCAGAAGAACCGATCTGATGCTTCTCAAATGGTTCCTCTACCTCCTTTAAGTGCTGCAGAAGACGCACATCGTTTGTAAACTTATGTGCACTCATTGCAATACCAGCCAGTACATTTAATACACGGCTGTCTACCTTACGGGAGTAGGTCTGTCCAGAAACAGGATATACACCAGCAAAGCCCATCTTATCTGCGATCATCTGATCCAGTTTTCTGATTTTTGCATGATCACCGTCAAACAGCTCCATGAAGGATGCCTGTGTACCTGTTGTTCCCTTAGAGCCAAGAAGCTTTAAGGAATCGATTACATAGCAGATATCCTCATAATCCTGCACAAGCTCCATCATCCAAAGCGTTGCACGCTTTCCGACTGTGGTTGGCTGTGCCGGCTGGAAATGAGTAAATGCCAGTGTCGGCAGCGCCTTGTAGCGGTCTGCAAACTTTGCCAGCTCAGCAATGACATTGACTAACTTCTTCTTTACAAGCTGCAGTCCCTCACGCATTATGATCATATCAGTGTTGTCACCTACATAGCAACTGGTTGCACCCAGATGGATGATACCCTTTGCCTTTGGACATTGTACACCATATGCATAAACGTGAGACATAACATCGTGACGAACTTCCTTCTCTCTCGCCTTTGCAACATCATAATTGATATCATTCTGATGCTCTTTAAGCTCAGCTATCTGCTCGTCTGTAATATTTAATCCCAGCTCCTTCTCGCTCTCTGCAAGTGCGATCCACAGCTTTCTCCATGTGGTAAACTTCTTATCCTGTGAAAAAATATATTGCATTTCCTTGCTGGCATAGCGCTCGGAAAGTGGGCTTGTATAACGATCTGTTGCCATAGTAAACCAACCTTTCTTCTATATCTTTTTACTTTTGATAGTCGCCGCGGATGTCCTCTGTTGGCGGATCCAGCGGATATTTGCCATTGAAACATCCAGTACAAATGCCAAGTCCCTTTGACATTTCATACAGACATTCCTCGTCTAAGTATGCGAGGGAATCAGCTCCGATAATCTTACAGATTTCATCTACACTTCTGTTGTGAGCAATCAGCTGATCCTCAGATGGAATATCAGTTCCAAAGTAACACGGATGCAAGAACGGCGGTGAGGAGATTCTTACATGAACTTCCTTTGCACCTGCCTCACGAAGCATACCTACAATACGGTCACTTGTGGTTCCACGCACGATTGAGTCATCAATCATGATGACACGCTTTCCCTTTACAGCCTCTGTAAGTACGTTCAGCTTAATGCGAACACTTGACTCGCGGCTGCTTTGCTTTGGCTTGATAAAGGTTCTGCCGACATAGCTGTTCTTTACAAATGCCATGCCATACGGAATGCCGCTCTCCATCGCATAACCCATAGCTGCGACATTACCAGACTCCGGAACACCGACAACAAGATCAGCATCAACTGGGTGATGCTTTGCAAGAGAACGTCCTGCAATCAGACGGCTCTCATATACACTTACGCCATCAATATAGGCATCTGGTCTGGCAAAATAAATATATTCAAAAATACATCTTGCATGCTGCTCCTTTGGGATACACATGCTTCGGTTTGATTCAATTCCTTTTTGTGTGATGGTGACGATCTCGCCCGGCTCTACGTCACGGACAAATTCAGCACCGATAGTGTCAAGTGCACAGCTTTCTGATGCCAGTATATAGGCATTGCCACGCTTTCCGATACACAGCGGTCTAAAGCCATATGGATCTCTTGCTCCAATGAGCTTTCTCGGACTCATGACAACAAGTGAATACGCTCCCTTGATTTTTTTCATCGCCTCTGCGACAGCTGCCTGTACGGTCGGCTGTTCAACTCTGGCTCTTGCAATCATGTACGCGATAATCTCAGAATCGATTGTCGTCTGAAAGATTGCACCTGTTCTTGCAAGCTCCTGACGCAGCTGCGGCGTATTGATCAGGTTGCCATTATGTGCCAGGCCTAGTGTTCCTTTGATGTAGTTTAATACAAGCGGCTGTGCATTCTCTCTCGTAGAACTACCTGCCGTCGAGTATCTGGTGTGGCCTACACCGATGTTTCCTTTCATTGACTCTAAGTCTTCCGGGGTAAACACCTCGTTGCACAGACCCATTCCTTTATGACTCAGTACTAGTCCTTTGGGACCGCTAGTGTCGCTTACCGCGATACCGCAGCTCTCCTGACCTCTGTGCTGCAGAGCAAAAAGACCATAATAAATAGTCGACGCTACGTCATTGCCATCCATGTCGTAAATGCCGAACACGCCGCATTCTTCATGAAGATGGTCATCTACTTCGTATTGCTGATGTATCATTTGTCTTTTCCTTCCTGTTGTTGTGACATTCTCACACAGACGAAGCCCTTTTACCATTTGCTTCGCCAGCCTAGGTTTCATGGTGCCTTTACGCTTCTTGCAGTCTTTTCTGCCAAACGCACACGAACAAATCTGCCGCATGGACACCACCCCTAATTATATATGACCGCCTGTCGAAAATCAAGATGAAATTAGCCAAATTTCATGTTTTGCTTAGTACCCGAATGTGCCCTCTAGTGATTCATCCTTTTCAATCCAGTCTGCTACCTTTACGACTCGGTAATTATCTTTATCGTCGCGTACATATACTGTCTCGATACCTGCATTTATGATCATTCGCTTACACATGGAGCAGCTATTGGAATTTTTTACATATTCACCTGTGTCTGCTTCTACTCCTGTCAAATATAAAGAGCTTCCGATCATCTGATCTCTTGATGCACTGATTATGGCATTTGCCTCAGCGTGAACGCTTCTGCACAATTCATAGCGCTCACCCCTTGGAATCTGAAGTTTCTGTCGAATACAAAATCCTAAATCAGTACAGTTTTTGCGTCCTCGCGGAGAACCGACATAACCAGTAGATACCACCTCATCATTTTTTACGATAACAGCACCGTAGCGGCGTCTAAGACAGGTTCCTCGTTGGGATACGATCTCTGCCAGATCCAGATAGTAATTGACTTTATCACGTCTCATGCAATATTACCTTCTTTCCCAGTTAACGTTAACTGTTAATGTCTTAATTTCTTACGGTTATAATACACGAAAATAAGACCGCCTGTCAACTCTGACAGACGGCCTTTGATTTTAACTATTTATACAAGACGACGATATCCGATCGGCTGCTTGTTATAGAATACATTATCTACTACGATACCTCTCTCTGCACTTGCTGCATGAACCATCATGCCGCCGCCGATATAGATTCCTACATGACCTGAGAAGCAGATAAGATCACCTGGCTGCAGCTGCTCGTATGATACAGCCTGTCCATAGTTGATCTGTGAGCCGGAGTAGTGCGGAAGGCTGATACCGAATGCTGCGTATACGTTCATGGTAAATCCAGAACAGTCAACACCGCCTCCTGGTGTCAGGTTTGTACCGCCCCATACATAATTACACTGTCCTACCCACTGCATTGCATAGTCTACGATAGACTGTCCATTACCGCTTGGAGCTGGAGCTGGTGCCGGTGCTGCCGGCTGAGTCTCCGGGGCTGGTGCTGGTGCTGCTGGCTGTGTCTCTGGTGCTGCCGGCTCACAGATGGGGGCTGCCGGCTGTGTCTCTGGTGCCGCTGGCTGAGTCTCTGGGGCTGGCGCTGGAGCTGCCGGCTGTGTCTCTGGTGCCGCTGGCTGTGTCTCTGGTGCTGCCGGCTGAGTTTCCGGTGCCGGGTTTGCGTATACTTCAAGGTTGGAGCTAAAATCACCATAATACATGGTTACAACATTATAGCCCTCCTGCTTTAAGGTCATACCTACCTGTGGTGAATACCATCCGTCGTAAATATCCTTTACAGTTCCATCGCTGTAGCTTACTCTTACAAACAATTCTGCGGTGTAGACAACATCACCCACATACTTTGTACCGCCCTGATAGCAAGCCTCAATGCCTGTTACAGATGCTGCAGTCGGAACTTCTACACTTATGGTTTCATCAGATGCTGAGCTGCTTGGTGCTGTTGTCTCAGCTGTATTACTTGTTGTATTTCCCTCAGAAGATGCATCTGTTGATGGCTGTGTCTGAGTTTCCTGTACAGACTCTGCTGCTGCGGAGGATTCTGCTGCTGCCTCGCTTGATGCTACTGATTCTGCAACCTGAGTAAAGTAACCAGAATCTGATGCTAACTTATATGCTGCATCTGCAAGTGCAAGTGCGCTTTCCTGCTCCTGCTTTGAAGTTGCTGCCAGATCTTCTAATCCAGAATCTGCTGCAAACTCGCTGTAGTAACCAAGAAGCTCTGCTGCGTAAACGATAGCTGCATATGCACGATAGTAGCCTTCGCCTGTTCCCTCTGCCATTGCCTGCTCGTATACGTTTCTAGAGTAGTTGATATCGATCATGAAGTTCTCCAGCTCCTGAGATACAAATTCATTGTCTACCTTCTGAGCCTGAGCGAACTGAGTCTTAATGGTGATGCCGGACTTTGAAACATATCCAACCTCATCATTTGCAATATGTATCTTTACGAAATCACCCTGATCCTCGATGATTGCGTACTCTTCATCCTTGTATACAGTTCCAACAACATTTGCGCTGTCAGATGCACTGTCGCGAACATTTAACTGATCTGCTGTAACAACTGCATAGCGGTTCTGGATATTGTCCTCAGCAGTCTTGGCTGCTGTGCCAACTAATACGTAGGCTGCGCTTACATAACCTTCTACATCGCCGCAAGTGATACGATACCAGCTGCCTTCGCTGTTGTTTACGGAACTTTTGATGTTAACCTGGCAGTTACTGAAAAGTCTTCCGACTGTTACACTGCCTGTGGATGGCTGTTCACGCACGTTTAAGTAACCTGCTGCGCTTACCAGTCCTACATTAGAAGCATCTGAAGTGACAGCAACAGTAGCGGCCATAACGGTTTTTGGCTCTTCGGTTTCTGTCTCACTCTCAGCCTCAGATGTTGCCTGAGCCTTAGGAACAAGATAATCTAAGATTGCCTCATCCGGAGTTTCCTCTCCTGCGTAGTAGTTATTCAATGTAACAGCCATGCCTGCGATTGCGCTCTCACCCTCAAGCTCACCTGCGGATGCCGGAACAAAAAATGTACCAGACAGCATAGACGCTGCTAAGATTGACGTAACAAATCTGTTTCCTTTGATCTTCATATATACCAAGCCTTTCTTTATAAAACCTCTTTACATTCTTATCTGCGAGCGAGTAAGCTTGCACTCCCTCGCTAGTTTCACAGTAACAATTCACGAGTGAACTATTACTAAATATTACAAAATTATTACACTTCGAGGGGCATTATAACAAAATTATTACGAGATGTCAAGTGAAATCGGGATAACGATTAAGAAAGAGACCGCGTTTTTCGCCAAAAAAGCCACCTGCAATCAGGAAAATGACACTTTACTGTGCCTTTCCCGATATTAGGCGGCTCTTAATTATTTACTCTCTTCCTCTGAAGAAGCTTCACTTACCGCTTCCTCTGACTCATCAGACTCACTTGATTTTTCTTCTTTTGTTGATTCTTTCTCGCCAGTTTCACTTTCTGAGGTTTCCTCGCCACTAGTTTCACTTTCTGATGTTTCTTCCTCGCTTGGTGCTACGTAAACCGGAGTTGTAAAGCGGATTGTGTCAATCACATCCTCATCTACCTTAAACTTGGAAGAATCGTCCTGAATCTCGGCATATTTCTCTGAGAACAATGCTGTCTTTCTGCTTTCGATCTCTGAATCTATGGCACTCTGACGTGCTTCCTCATCGTTATCATCAAGACAGCGGATGATGTAGATGCTGCCGTCATCGCTTCTATATACAGTGCATTCGTCTGTTGCCAGTGCCCATGCAGATGCATTATATACAGCAGTTCCATCCTCACTAATGGAAATCTCAGAATTTGTTGCAGTAAAGTGACTGTCATTTTGATAATCACTGATAAAGTCTGCTGCATCATTTCCTTCCTCAAATTCCTTAAGGATCTTGTCTGCTGCATCGTTCATCGCATCCTGACGTTCCTGCTCTTCTTCTGAAAGTGTTTCTGCCTCAGTTGAATCTTCAGTGGATGCCTCAGAGGAAAGTTCCGAAACATTCTCGCTTGATGCTTCCTCAGTTGATGCTTTTTCACTGCTTGCTTCTTCTGTGGAAGTCGTTACATCCTTGGATGCACTTTCTGATTCTGCTTCTGTATTCTCTATAGAAGATGCCTCTTCGCTGCTGTCTTCATCACTTGACACTTCTGTAGTTGCCCCATCGGCTGCTGTCGTCTCTGTCAGTTCACTTGGCGTCAGCTTTACATATGCGATCTTTTTGCGAAGGAACTCATCATCACCAACTGTTGTATCAACATCAGCAACAAGATCCATATAAACAAGATTTGCAATTGCATTCTCTGTATATGTCTTTTCAATCAGCTCATCTGTTGCGCCAACTGCTTCCAGATAATCCTCTGATTCTGTCTGAAGCTTTTCAATTGCCTCATCTACCTTTGCTTTTTGATCATCACTTAACTCAATGCCATTTTTCTTTGCATACTCATTTAATACAAGTGTCTGGCGAAGCTGTGACAGAGACATCTGCTTGATGTAATCACCGACTGTCATGCCTGAACCATCGCCCATATCGTTGCCGCAGATGTTTGATCCAAAATAGGATTCATAGGTATACTCCATGGAACGTATCATATAAGTAATCTCATCCAGCATGATATTTGTATCGCCAAATGAAACAGCAACTGTATCCTCTGGTGCCTTTTTCTCTAACTGTTCGCATCCGCCTAATGTACTAACGGCAGTAGCTGCTGCGAGGGCTGCTGCTGCATACTTCATAATTCGGTTCATAAATTTACCTCACTCTATTTCTATATTCTCTATCAACGCTCCGAAGTGCATCTTCTTTATCGGGCGCCTCGTGAACTTTGCTTTTCATTTTAGCATGATTTTATGAAACAATCAACGTTTTTATATCGCTTAACAGTTTTTTCAATGTTTTCAATGTCAGCGTTTTTTCTTTGACTGCGCCATCTCCTGCCCTCAATAAGAAATAAGGATTGTCTTTGTCAAGCAGACGAAGTGCACCTCGGTAAGACTGTATCAGATCCGGCACACGCATCGTGTCAAATTTTGCTCTTGGATGCATGAACAGGCGAATCTCTGTTGACGAGGACTTGATTTCTTTAATATAAAGAGAATGCGCATCCGCACGAAGGATTGACACCTCAAGCAAGTTGGTGACTGGCTTTGGAACACTTCCAAAACGGTCGATAAGCTCGTCGATCATATCCATTGACTCTTCCTCTGTCTCGACTGCTGCAATACGCTTGTAGATTTCCATCCTGTCTTCTTCGTTTCGTATATAGCTGTCTGGAATGTAAGCGCTGATTGGAATGTCCACCGTTGTTTCAAAGGTTTCCTCCATCTCAAGCTCACCCTTTTCTTTTTTGACAGCCATATTTAACATCTTGCAGTACAAATCATAGCCTACTGCTTCCATATGACCGTGCTGCTCACTGCCAAGCAGATTTCCAGCGCCTCGAATTTCCAGATCACGCATGGCTATCTTAATACCTGAACCAAGATCAGTATACTCACGAATTGCCTGAAGACGCTTTTCAGCCTCTTCTTTTAAAATCTTGTTTCGCTGATACATGATAAAAGCATAGGCAGTGCGGTTTGAACGGCCTACACGTCCTCTTAGCTGATACAGCTGTGCAAGTCCGTAGCGGTCAGAATCGTGGATGATAATAGTATTTACGTTTGGAATGTTTAAGCCTGTCTCTATAATAGTTGTGGAAACAAGCACGTCTATATCACCGTTAACAAAGTCCATCATGATCTGCTCTAGCTGACGCTCTGACATTTGACCATGCGCAAAGGCAACATTTGCATCTGGCACAAGCTTTGCTATCTGTGCCGTAATCTGATCAATATCCTTGACACGATTATACACATAATAAACCTGTCCGTCTCTGGCAAGCTCTCTGTTTATTGCTTCGCGAACCATTTCCCAATTCATTTCCATTACATATGTCTGAATCGGTCTTCTCTCATACGGTGCTTCCTCCAACACACTCATATCGCGCACGCCTATCATACTCATATGAAGTGTTCTCGGAATCGGTGTTGCCGTTAGTGTCAGCACGTCAACGTCTTTTTTAAGCTGCTTAATCTTTTCCTTGTGTGTGACACCAAAGCGCTGTTCCTCATCAATAATCAAAAGGCCTAGATCTTTAAATACAACATCCTTTGACAGCACACGATGCGTTCCTATTACAATATCGGCAAGACCCTTTTTTAAGCGCTCAAGTGATGCCTTAACTTGTGCTGACGTGCGAAAGCGTGATAAAAGTTCAATTCGAATTGGATAGTCCTTCATTCGCTCAACAAATGTATTGTAATGCTGTTGAGCAAGAATAGTTGTCGGCACAAGAAATACGACCTGCTTACTGTCCTGCACAGCCTTAAAGGCAGCTCTGATGGCAATCTCTGTTTTTCCGTAGCCTACATCACCGCACACTAAGCGGTCCATGATTTTCGTGCTTTCCATATCAGCTTTTGTCGCATCAATTGCTGCAAGCTGATCTGCTGTCTCATCAAATGGTACAAGCTCTTCAAATTCTTTCTGCCATACAGTGTCTGTTCCATACTGATAACCGTGACCACTCTGGCGCACTGCATACAGCTCTACAAGCTCCTTTGCAATGTTGTTGACTGCTTTTTGAACACGGCTTTTTGTTTTTGTCCACTCCTGGCCGTTCAATTTGTTAAGCTTTGGCTGCTTAGACTCTGAATCAGCATACTTTTGTATCATATGAAGCTGTGTGACAGGAAAATACAGCTTTCCGCCATCACCATATTCTATCTTAATATAATCTTTTGTTACCTTATCCACAATCTGTCGCTCTGTTCCGCGATAAATTCCCAGTCCATAATTTTCATGCACCACATAATCACCAGGCTTTAGCTGCGCAAAATCACTTATTCGCTGACCCTGATAGTGGCTCTTTTTTTCTTTTTTCTTTTTCTTAACACCAAAGATATCGCTCTCTGTGATAACAGCAAATTTTAGCATCGGATATAAAAAGCCACGGTGAAGGTTTCCATAAGTAACCATGATCTCACCTGGATTTATCTTTTTATCCTCGTCCTCGCTGTAATATGCCAAAAGATCATACTCTATAAGCTGATTGACAATGCGGTTTGCACGAGTTCTTGACGGACACAAAAGGACAATTCGGTACTTTTCCTTCTTCCAGTGTGTCAAATCCTTAATCAAAAGTTCAAAACCTTCACGATATGTGTTCATGTTCTGAACATTTACTGCGTAGCTGTTTACCACCGTAAAGTCAGCCAGGCGGCTGTCAAGTGAAGACAGTGCTGCAACCTGACCGCGCTCAAAAGCAGCAAGCACATGTTTTGCCGGTGTTAAAAGTGCTGTCTGACCTGGCAAAAGAAAGCCCTGCTCCAGACGATTTTTCATGCTTTCCTCAAACTCAGCCTGCACACCATCACCGCGCTCTTTAAGACGCATCGGCTCATCAAGGAAAACTAACGTGTTCTTCTCATCAAAATATTCAGAAAGTTGAACAGTGCGCGGATAAAAATAGCTTATATAGCTGTCTGGTGCCTCTAATACAACATCTTCACCAAGTGCCTCTAATATGCGGTTTGTCTCCTCGCGAAGACGCTTCGCCTTGTCTGGCTCCTTTGCTTTTTTAAAGACAGCTAACTGGCTCTCAAGCTCATTTTGAATCATTCCCGCAGCACGCCGTCTTGCCGTATCATCTGCGATCACCTCTGCCGCTGGAAAAACAGATACGCACTCGATCTGATCCATTGAGCGCTGGCTCTGCGGTTCAAAGCAGCGAATCGTATCTATTTCATCTCCCCAAAGCTCGATTCTAACCGGAACCTCCATTGTCAATGGATATACATCAGCAATACCTCCGTGAACAGTAAACTGTCCTGGTTCCTCCACACGTCCTACACGCTCATATCCCATCACAGTCAGGTCATGCTTTAGCTTTTCAAGATCAAGCTCATCACCTTCTTTTAGCTTTATCACATGACTCATCAGCTGTTCAAACGGCACTGCCGCGCTCATGAGCGCATCCATTGTTGTGATGATAACCTTTGCCTCGTTTTGATAAAGTGCTGCAAATGCCTTCATGCGCTCTGCAATGATGGCATTTCCCTGCAGATCTGCGCTAAAAAAGATCAGGTCACGCGGTGGAATCACATAGACCTGACTGCAAAATAATTTATAATCTTCTTCAATTTCCCTTGCCCGCTGTTCACTGTACGTCACAACAAGCTGCACTTTTTTCTCTCCAAGAAAGGTGCTCATAAAATGCACCTTCTCGGAGTCAATACAGCCTGTCATGCCCACTGGATCTGTTCCCTTCAAAAAATCTCTTGAAAAGTCTTCATATTCCAGCAGGTCCGTCAGCGGATTTGCAAAAATACCCACAATTGACCCTCCTTATCATTATTTTGTTTTCTTCTGGTTATAATGATTCATGGTTGCCTCTAGTCCGTTGTTCATTAAGGAGCATACTGCATCTGCTGCTTCTTTGTAGCCGTCTTCCATTGCCTTTTTTTCTTCGCCCTGGAAATGACTAAGTACAAAATCTGCTAAATCCATCTTTGGCGGCTTTGCTCCGATTCCGACACGCACTCTTGGAAAATCCTGTGAATTGCAATGCAGAATGATATTTTTCATACCATTATGACCGCCTGCACTTCCTTTACCGCGCACGCGAAGCTGTCCTGGCTCTAGGTTAATATCATCATATACTACAATTAAATCAGAGATATCTGTTTTGTAGTAATTCATGACCTCCTGAATACACTCTCCGCTTAAATTCATGAAGGTCTGAGGCTTTACTAGAACAACCTTTTGTCCCTCAATCGCGCCTGTTCCAATTAAGCCCTTAAATTTTTTTGTTGTTACATCAATATTGTATTTGTCAGCAAGGTAATCAATAACCTCAAAGCCAACGTTATGTCTCGTTCCTCTATACTGTGCGGTTGGGTTGCCCAGACCTGCTATGATATACATGTTTTTTCCTCCTTCTGCCACTGGGGACAGGGACGGTGGCATTAAAAAAGCAATTGCCGAGGCGTCCCTGTCCCCGATGGCGCTCATGTTAGTTCAATTTATTATACGGTCACTCATTCCAAGCGAATCGGCAAGTGCCTGCAGATCAAAATCTTCTGGCACTGTTATTCCATTTACAGGAAGCGGTCTGCGTCTGTCAAAGACATCATATACGTCAAACAGATCACTTGTGAGTACCTTCTCTGGATAAACCATCTGCTTAAACATCATCTGACCATCCATGTTGCGGCGGCCCTGACGCATGTAATTTGAGCCATACTGCAGCCAGTACTGAGTACTGTCTACGTTGCAGAAATATCTAAAGCCTACATCCCAGAGCTTTTTGAATTTTTCATTTTCAAATGTATACTGTGATGGTCTCCAGTCTCCTACATCTGCTCCTAACGGATATAAAATAATATCTGTATCTCCGATTATAGATTCTACTTCGCGTTCCCACATATCTGTGTCCCATACAAGATGTTCATAGCTTGTACTTGTCATATTCAGATGACCCCAGCTGTGGCTGGCAAGCTCCCAGCCCAGATCGCGAATTGCCTGTGCAACTTCTCGTGCTGTCTGCTTGTCCTGCTCAATATTTTTATTTGGTGACGTATGATCTTCGCGCTTTTCTTTATCGTTGGCAGGTGTAGAAACGTAATAATCACAATTTTCATTGTACCAGAAATCACTTGTGCGATAGCCTAAAATACCATCATATCCCGTAAATGCCAGAATACCCTTTGAACCCTGATAAGAAAAGTCAGGATGTGTTTCAATAAAATCCTCTAAAACAGTCAAAACGTCATAAGAACCATATGATACGCTTCCATCACGCTCAACATACTCATTTACAACCTTACCGTTTTCATCAAGACAGAGCTTTGTCGCAAATCCAGTTCCTGTCATATACTCATAATAGCATACATCGTCTTCGGAAAGTACAAATGGCTTTTTTCCTCTCGGAAGATAAATTGGCTGCTGCACCATCTGCATGGTGCCGTCTGGCTGCGTTTCCATCTTTGCAATCTTATGAAGGCTTATCAAAACATAACCCTTGTCATACATAGACTGCATTATATCTTTAAATTCTTCGATGGTTGTCATTACCTGATCATAATCACTGCTCTTATAGCTTTCAAATGCAAGCTCACTGTCAACAATAAGACTATGGAAAAAGATATGTGTAATCTTATCATAATCTGTCCACTGTACAGCCTGTGATTTCAAACTCTCATAGCTTTGAATGCAGCTAACATATGTTTCATTATCTGCATAGCCAGGTATTGACTGAATCTGTGCAATTGCACCGTCATAATCGTACTGCATTGCCTTTAAATTAGCAGCCTGTACGACTGGATCACTGCTTTGTACAAGAGCACCATCCGCAGCCGCCTCTGTTGCCTTCCATGTTTCGTATTCCACAGGTGCTTTCGTCGATGATGCCTGATCTGGCTGCACATGTGGAAGCGTCACTGGGCGCAGGCATACCCATGCCACTACACCAAGACCTGCACATGCAATTACAAGCAGCACCAAAAGTATGACAATAGGCACACCTGATTGGCCTCTTTTTATTTTCTTTTTCTGATAGTCTTCCCAGCTGCGTCTTTTCTTTGCCATTTGTTCCTCCATTTTCTTTGTTTACGGCACTGGAACGGTCATTCCCTGAAGTACATATTTTGTATCAGTCTCAAATACATACGCATTCACAATGTATGAACCGTGCTCGTTTTTATGCTCACTTACTGGAACATAGCATGTCGCTGTGTTTCCAGATACGGTCATGTTATGCCATACCAGATCATCCTGTCCATTTGCTGCTGTCCACACTGCAGTTGAAACCTTTTTATAGCCTGCAGGTGCATTAAATTGAATCGTAACACGGAAACCATTTGATGATAATTCTGTTACATACGGAATCGCCATCGACAGCACACCTGTACCGCTGCCATTATTATTTCCTGAACTGCCTCCAGGATTTGCACCTGATGGAACAGTTACATTGACCCCCTTTAATGGTGCTAATTTTCCTGCTTTATCATATAGGTAAATATGAGTCGTGTATGCTCCACTCTCTCCCTTATGGGCACTTGATGACACATAAAATGTAGCTGTATCGCCGCTTGCACTTGCCTGATGCCACACTAGATCATCCTGTCCATTTGCGTTTGTCCATGTTGGCATCAATACTTTGCTTACTCCTGACGGTGCATTTATTTTTGCCGTAACTCGGTAGCCCGATGCACTAAGTTCCGTAATAGAAACGTCACCGATTGAAAGGCTTGATGACGCAGATGTCGATGCTGGAACTGTTACATTTTCGCCCTTTAGCGCAAACTGTCCCTGTCTGTCGTATACATAAATATGCGTAATATATGCACCGCTTTCTCCTTTATGGGCACTGACTGGAACATAGAATGATGCAGTATTACCACTAACACTTGCCTGATGCCACACAATGTCATCCTGTCCGTTTGCCTCTGTCCATGTCGGCATCATAACACGGCTCACACCTGCATCTGCCGAAAATGTTACATTTACACGATAGCCTGACGAAGACTGTTCTGTTATGCTTGTTGATACAATTCTCACTGGCGCCGCATTTGTCACCACCGGCGCTGCTCCTACTAGCAGTGATGCCGCCAATAGTCCCGCTGCTGTCTTTCTCCTTTTCATACTTTAAAACCTCGCCTTTCCAAAAATAATTACGTTACATTTTCTCTCAGCCACATTATACCGAATGAAGACGACAATTGCAAGAGAAAGAAAGACTGCCCGAAGGCAGTCTTTCTTTTATAAGTATTCACATATCTTTGTCGAATTGTTATTCAGAGTTTATGCTTCCTGCAAAGCCTCCTCGTATTTCTCGAGAATAATCTTCTGCACATAATCTCTTGTCTCTGAGTTAATGGGATGTGCGATATCTCGGTATTCTCCTGTCGCCGATTTACGGCTTGGCATCGCAACAAATACTCCCTTTTCTCCTTCGATCACCTTGATATCGTGAACCACAAATTCATTGTCCAGCGTAATAGAGACGATTGCTCTCATCTTACCATCCAGTGCAACTTTGCGCACTCTCACATCTGTAATTTCCATCCCAGTATTGCCTTTCCGTCCTCTGCACGCCTTTGTGCAGCTAATTTTTATTCTTCTTTTATAAATATATAATCCTCATGTTTTTGGCGGGAATCAAGGTCACAAGCTTTCTCATGCAAGCATGATTCGCTTGTGACTTTGATCCCCTGGTATTATCAAATGATGAAGCGGTCTTTCTTCTCTACAACGATGCGAATATCACCTGGCTCTGACTTATAGCATGCATTTGCTTCGATGGTTCCTCTGCTCTCTACGATGCAGTTTTCAATGACTGCATTGTCTCCGATATAAACATCGTTCATGATAATAGAATTTTTGATAACACAATTGTTTCCAATATATGCCTTCTTGAATACAACAGAGTTTTCAACTGTACCGTTTACAATACTTCCACATGCGATCAGGCTGTTTGAAATATTAGCACCCGGATTATATTTTGCCGGCGGCAGATCATCTACCTTTGTGAATACACTGTTGCCTTCCTTGAAGAAATAACTGCGGACATCTCTCTTTAAGAAATCCATATTTGTTCTGTAGTAAGCCTCAACTGAGGAGATGTTGTTCCAATATGTTTCAAGCTGGTATGCATAAATTCTCTTGATATCCTTATAACGGATCAGAATATCCTTGACCAGATCATATCTATCTTCCTCTGCTGCACGCTCAATTAACTCAATCAAAAGACGTCTTCTGATTACATAGATACCACATGAAACATTTCTGGAAGTCTCAATCATTGGCTTTTCCTCGTAGCCTCGGATTCTTCCGTCATCATCTGCCTTCACTTGTCCAAAGCGGCTTAAATCCTCTCCCTCTGGCATTTCCTTGCAGACAACAGTGATATCAGCACGCTTTTGAATGTGGTACTCCAGAATCTTATTATAATCCAGCTTATAAATTCCATCGCCAGAAGCCAGAACCACGTATGGTTCATGGCTTCCTTTGAGGAAATGCAGGTTCTGATACAGGGCATCGGCTGTACCCCGATACCAGTTACTATTTTCAGCGGTTATAGTAGGGGTGAATACATATAAACCGCCCTGCTTTCTTCCAAAATCCCACCACTTTGAAGAGTTTAAATGCTCATTCAAGGATACGGTGTTATACTGTGTTAAAACTGCTACTTTCTGAATACGGGAGTTTGACATGTTGCTCAGCGCGAAATCAATGCTGCGATAGGTTCCTACCATTGGCATAGCAGCGATCGCACGGTTATATGACAGCTCCTTCATTCTCTTGTTGTTTCCACCGGCTAAAATTATACCAATCGCTTTCATTCTTCCTCGCCTCCCTTGATGATGTATCCGCCGCTTACAAGATTTCCATCCGGATAATCTTCAATAGCGGTCTTTCCGGCAATTGCTACGTTCTTTCCAATTGTAACGCCATCCGGAATTTCGGAGCCTTCTGCAACGGTTACAAGATCACAGCAGTAAACCTTCTTATTATACTGGCTGTCTGCATACTCACCTACACCAATCATACAGTTTTCACCAACAACTGCATCCTGTGCAATGATTGACTTGTAAATCTTTGTTCCCTTCTTGATTACAGCACCCTGCATCAAAATGGAATCATAAACTTCTGCGCCTTCCTCAACAATAACTTCTGGTCCGATGACGCAGTTTCGTACTCTTCCGTAGATTTCAGAGCCATCACCTATGATACAACGCTCAATCTGTGCGGTATCTGCAATATACTGCGGCGGCTGATTATCAGATTTAGTATATATCTTCCAGAACTCTTCATACAGATTAAATACAGGAACGATATCAATCAGCTCCATATTTGCTTCCCAGTAGGAATGAAGTGTTCCAACATCCTTCCAATATCCATTAAATTCATAGCAGAATACTCTGTCACCACGCTTATGGCAATATGGAATGACATGCATACCAAAGTCGCAGTTTGGAATATCTTTATTTGTGATCAATGCCTCACGAAGCACAGACCATGTAAATATGTAAATACCCATGGAAGCTAAATTGCTTCTTGGATGTGCAGGCTTCTCTTCGAAATCGGTGATACGGCCTGTATCATCTGTGATCAGCACGCCAAAACGGCTTGCCTCCTCAATCGGAACAGGCATAGCAGCCATCGTAACGTCTGCATTGTTTGCCTTATGATAATCAAGCATCACTTGATAATCCATTTTATAAATATGATCACCGCCTAAAATCAATACATACTCTGGATTAAAGCTGTCGATATAGCGAATGTTCTGGTAAATTGCATTTGCAGTACCAGTATACCAATCACTGTTCTCGTTTGCTTCATATGGAGATAGTACTGTCACTCCGCCATAATTACGGTCGAGATCCCACGGAATACCTATGCCGATATGGGTATTCAAACGAAGTGGCTGATACTGTGTTAACACACCTACTGTATCCACCCCTGAATTAATGCAGTTACTTAATGGGAAGTCAATAATGCTGTATTTCCCGCCGAAGGATACAGCTGGCTTCGCTACTTCTGAAGTCAAAACTCCAAGACGGCTTCCCTGTCCGCCCGCCAATAACATGGCGATCATTTCCTTTCTAACCACAAAATCACCCCTTTGTTCTTTAATTGTTGTGTTATCAGTTCACCAAGCGCCTGTCATCAAGTGAAATAGAACTGTCTAACAGTGAATGCACATAAGTGCAGTCTTGTGAATAGGCGTTTGGGGAACTGTAATCTTTTAGTACTTGTCATTATTATAGCACATCTCTTTCAAAAAGTGAACAATTTACAGAAAAAAAATTATGCATTTTTATTTATTTGTTACAGTTCACGCGTCATGCTAGATCTGGACAAATTTCATGCTTGCATGGAAATTTGACAGATCAGCAGGACGGGGTGAACGCCTGTTTATGAGCAAAACAAAGCTGCAAGCAAACTTTGTTTGCGATTAGCAGCGACGCACGGAACGTGCGGTTTTGCGAATAGGCGTTCCGTGAACTGTAATGCAACTAATCCGGCTCGTGAAATCCATTCACCTTCGGGCATACTGTAAATATTGCAATTTTGTGAATAGGCGTTCATTCGCACAGCATAATAACATTTACGCTTTACATTCCTCCAAAATCGAGTATACTTAAATCAAGCAGTATTTGTGTTAAGAAACAACTGTTTTTCAGTATTGACTTTGCTTATTTAACTTGATTATTCGGAGGAAGTACCATGTACCATATTAATTTTGAAAATCCATGCCATGTCTATTTTATTGGAATTGGAGGCATCAGCATGAGCGGACTTGCTGAGGTTTTAATGAAGGAGGGCTTTACCGTCAGCGGCTCTGATTCTAAGGAATCACCTCTGACTGACCATCTGTCCTCACTTGGCGCTGTTATCTTTTATGATCAGTCCATCTCTCACATTCCGCAGGGAACAGATGTCGTTGTCTACACAGCAGCGATCCATCCTGAACATCCAGAGATTGTTGATGCAACAAAGCGCAATATCCCGCTGTTAACAAGAGCTGAGCTTCTTGGACAGCTGATGAGAAACTATAAAACGGCAATTAACATTGCTGGAACTCATGGAAAGACAACTACGACCTCTATGGTTACTGAAATTCTTTTGGCTGCTGATACTGATCCGACAATCTCTGTCGGAGGCATTCTTCCAACAATCGGAGGAAATATTCGCGTAGGTGGCTCAAATCTTTTTGTCACTGAGGCCTGCGAATACACAAACAGCTTTTTATCCTTCTATCCTACTATGGAAGTTATCCTTAATATTGAAGCAGACCATCTTGACTTCTTTAAGGACATTGACGATATCCGTCATTCTTTCCGCTTATTTATGGAAAAGCTTCCAAAGGATGGAATACTTGTAATTAACGGTGATATTCATAATCTTTCTGAGTTGATCAATGGACTTGACTGCGAGATTATCACTGTTGGACACGGAGAATCCTGCGATTATCGTGCTTCTAATATCTCATATAATGAATTTGCTCAGGCTTCCTTTGACGTCACAGATGCAAGCAACACTACACTTGGTCACATTCAGTTAAGTGTTCCTGGAGAGCATAATGTTTACAATGCACTTGCTGCCGTTGCCCTTTGCAAAAAGCTGAATCTTTCAATGGATGCCATTGTTTCCGGTCTTTTGAATTTCCATGGCACACAGCGACGCTTTGAAAAGAAGGGTGTCGTAAATGGAATTACTATTATTGACGATTACGCACATCATCCGCAGGAAATCACAGCGACACTTACTGCTGCAAAGAAGTATCCTCACAAAAAGATCTGGTGCATCTTCCAGCCGCACACCTATACAAGAACAAAAGCTTTGCTTACTGATTTTGCAAAAGCTCTGTCCTTAGCAGATGAGGTCGTTCTTGCAAAAATTTATCCGGCAAGAGAAACTGATGATCTTGGCATAAGCTCCGACAATATCCGCGTTTTGTTAGAGCAGGCTGGTACAAGTGCTCATTATTTTGAAACCTTTGAAGAAATTGAAAAATTTATTTTGCAGCATGCAGCCTCTGGTGATCTGGTGATCACTATGGGCGCCGGTGATGTTGTAAAAATCGGAGAAGACTTAATTTCTAAATAAGGTATTCGCAAAATCCCCAATTGCTTGCCCTGATCCTAAGGGAAATAATTGGGGATTTTTTATCGCTTTTCAAAAGAAATAACTTGTGCTATACTTTACAAAGATGATACTTGGATTTTGGAGGTTTTTTATGTCCTTTCTTTTACTGGAGAACCGGCTCAGCATAGATACCCTTGTTGTTCCCGGCTATTTTATAGACCGTTTTCTTCCTGCCGCCTCCGGTACGGATGTAAAGGTTTACCTATATTTGCTTCGCGCTGTCTCGACATCAGCCACTGGTTTAAGCAGTGCTTCAATTAGTGACAGGCTTGATATTTCAGAGCGCGAGGTACTTCGTTCTCTTAGCTATTGGGAATCTGTTGGTTTGATGCGCCTTAGCTTTACATCGGGTCACGAATTGTCAGGAGTTGCATTTACAGATCCATCTATTCAGGCAGAGACAGAGGCTTCTGCACAGACTGCACCTACACAGACAGCTGCACCTGCTCCAAGCGTACAATCTGTAATTCCTACGCCCACTCCTGCTTTAGTTTCTCCTGCAAATACAACCATTGCAAATGCTTCTGGCTCAATGGCTTCCACACAAACTACTACACATTCTGCTGCAAATGCGACCCCTTCTATACAGTCACTTCATCTTTCCCAAGAGGAGCTGATTCTTCTTGAGAACGATCCAGAGTTTAACATGTATATGTCGGCATGGCAGCAGTATTTTTCGCATCCGCTTAATTATGCAGACACAGAATCATTTGGCTATTGGTATCTTCAGTTTAACCGCTCACCAGATGTCATTGATTATCTTGTTGATTACTGCGCTAATCACTGCAAGGGCAAGCTTAATATGAAATTTATTGATTCTGTTGCCCAGTCCTGGCATCAAAAGGGTCTTCATACACTTGATGCTATTCGTCAGTACAACCTGCTTCATAATGATACTGTCTATGCTATCATGAAGGCATATGGCTTATACAATCAGACTCCTGCTCCGGCTCAGCTTGAATATATCAATAAATGGATCAAGGATTACAGTTTTCCTACAGATGTCTATGTTTATGCCTGCAATATCACGATGAAAAAATGTCAGCGCCCAAATGTTAATTTTACAGAAAGCATCTTAAAGCGCTGGAAGGAAAAAAATGTGCATTCACTTGCTGATGCACAGGCTGCTGAAAATCAGCGCGATCAAAAGGTAAAAAGTGATGCTGCAAAGCGCACCAGTTCAAACCGTGCTTCTTCTGTCGCAAAGGGTACACAACAGTTTCGTAATTTTACTGAGCGCAAAAATAATAATTACATGGAAAAGATTTTAAAGCAGTATAGTCAGGATTCAAATGAATGATTATCACAGAAAGGATTGACTTTTTATGGCTCTGACCAATTCACAATATAATGAACTGATGCGCCGCTACAGCCGCATCCGTTTCCAACACCAGCATGAAATGGAAGAACGTCTGCGCCATATCTATGCGCAGTGCCCAAGACTTCTTGAGATTTCAAAGCTTCTTCCGACATCTAGCGCTGCTCTTGCAAAGGCTAAAATCACTGGCAATAAAGTGCAGGCTCTAAATGCACAGATGCAGATTGATGCACTTAGACGCGAGCGCGGTGCGCTTCTTTCTTCTCTTCACTATACACTTGATGATCTTCAGCCAAAGTATAGCTGCCCGGACTGTAAAGATACTGGATATCTTGACGGAAACCGTAAATGTCACTGCTTTGAGCAGGCTGGCATAAGCTTACTCTATGAACAATCTGGCATTAGAGACCGTTTGGAACGTGAGAATTTTAACACATTTGATATAAACCGCTATTCAGATGCACCAAATCCACTTCTTGGCGGAATGAGTAATCGCGCCCATATGCAGCGTCTCAAACTTATTTATGAAAAATATGCTTATCAGTTCAAGGATGGAAACCCTAGTCTTTTAATCTTTGGAAATCCAGGCGTTGGCAAGACATTTCTTTGTAACTGTATTGCAAAGGTTGTTCTTGACAAAGGCTTTTCTGTCTTATATATGACTGCTCCTGAATTTTTTGAATCAGCTATGCAGCGTTTTCATTCTAACAACGATGATTCATCAGAAAATGATTCATATGCACTCACATGCAGCCTGTTGATTATTGATGATCTTGGAACTGAAAATCTGACTCCTTTTGTAATCAGTCAGCTGTTTCATGTGATCAATTCGCGTGATCTGTCAAGGAAAACAACTATTATCTCAACAAATCTAAGCCCAGAAGAGCTTCAAAGTACCTACACAGAGCGAATCTCCTCACGACTTATGGGGCAATATACGCCTATCCCTGTTTTTGGAGAAGATTTAAGAAATTCGTAGACATATTTTTTTCTAAAAAATAACATGACCACTGCTAATTCGCTTATGACTTTGATTCTCTGGGGTCATGTTGCACAAATTTTTCTTTCTTTTTACGTAAATTTCTTTTTTATCCATTTCGACGTAAGGCTTGAATCTTCGACATCTTCATGTTATGATTAGTTAAGGTTCGTACTTTTGGACGCAGGTAAGCTGCATATTATAATCATGGAGGTCATCATGCCAAACGAAAAGAATCTGAACACGATACCAGTGGGCACACTGGGTCTTATCCCACTTGAAAGCTGCGCAAGCCTTGGACAGAAGGTTAATCAATACCTGACTGAGTGGCGCGCTGAGAGAAGTCATGCACAATCTACTGCGCTTCACTTCTCTGAATACAGCAAGGACAGCTATATTGTCAAAGCAAAGAATCCTCGCTTCGGTTCCGGTGAAGCAAAGGGCGTTATCGAGGAATCAGTCCGCGGCTGCGATCTGTATCTTATGGTGGATGTTTGTAACTATAGCCAAACGTATTCTCTGTGCGGATATGTGAATCACATGTCTCCAGACGATCATTACCAGGATTTAAAGCGTATCATTGCTGCTGTTGAAGGCAAGGCACGCCGTATCAATGTAATCATGCCATTCCTGTATGAAAGCCGCCAGCACAAGCGTACTTCCCGCGAGTCTCTTGACTGCGCTATGGCTCTTCAGGAACTTACAAAAATGGGTGTATCCAACATCATTACTTTTGATGCTCATGATGCACGTGTTCAGAACGCAATTCCACGTGATGGATTTGAGAGCGTTCCGTGTGTATACCAATTTATCAAAGCACTGCTTCGTGCAGAGCCAGATCTGCAGGTTGACAATGAGCATCTTATGGTCATCAGCCCAGATGAGGGCGGCATGGGCCGTGCAATCCAGCTGACTAACTATCTTGGTGTTGATATGGGTATGTTCTACAAGCGCCGCGATTACACCCGCATTGTAGACGGAAAGAACCCTATCGTTGCTCACGAGTTTTTAGGTACCAACGTAGAAGGAAAGGATGTCATCATTATCGACGACATGATTTCTTCTGGTGACAGCATTCTTGATGTTGCACGCGAATTAAAACGCCGTAAGGCACGCAAGGTTTACGCTGCTGCTACTTTTGGTCTGTTTACAAATGGCCTGGCAAAGTTTGATGCTGCTTATGAGCAGGGTATCATTGATCATATCCTGACAACTAACCTTGTTTACCAGAGACCAGAGCTGCTATCTCGTCCGTACTATGTAAATGTTGATCTGAGCAAGTATATTGCACTTTTGATTGATAACTTAAATCACAATGTATCAATTCATGGTCTATTAAATCCGACTGACAGAATCAACCGTATTCTTGAAAAGCATCGTGCTGCGCAGGCACAAAAAGCTGCCGAGAATAATATATCTGAGGAAGCATAATACAAACAAAAAACCTTCAAATACATTTTTTATCGAATGTATTTGAAGGTTTTATTTTTATACTGCTTTACAAACAAGTCCGCATACTGTTCCGTCGGCTGCTGCTGTTGTCAGCTGTCGCACCGTCTTAGTACGGCAGTCTCCTGCAGCGTAAACTCCCGGTGTCCTTGTTTTACAATTTTCACCGGCAATTACATATCCAGCCTCGTCAAGATCTACGAGATCTCTAAATACTTCATTGTGAGGCTCCATTCCTATTGCAACAAATAAGCCATCTGCCACAAGTGTCTTCTTTTCACCTGAAAAATTTGTAACTTCAAGTTCTGTCAGCTTCTTTTCACCAATAAGTGCAGTCACACGACTTTTCATCACACACTCAATATTCTCTGCAGCCATTACCTGATCAATAAGACTCTTCTCAGCGCGGAATGTATCTCTTCTGTGAATCAAATACACCTTGCTGCAAATGCCTGCCAGATACAGCGCATCCTGAAGAGCTGCGCTTCCTCCTCCTACAACAGCCGCTGTTTTCTCCTTAAAAAACGGTCCGTCACATACAGCACAGTAAGAAACTCCTCTTCCAATCAGCTCCTGCTCTCGCTCGATTCCTAGATGACGATGTGCCGCACCTGACGCAATAATAAGATTTTTGCCCTCATATGTCTCACCATCCTCAGTGCAAACTTCAAAGCCATTATCTATTTTTCGTGTCGAAATTACCTTGCCAAAAGTAACCTCACCGCCAAGATTTGTCAACTGTGCCATCAGTCCATCTGCAAACTCCATTCCGCTGATCTTTGCAATACCTGGATAATTTTCCACACACGGAGACAATGTAATCTGTCCGCCCATAGCCTCACACTCCAGAATAAGCGGCTTAACGCCAGATCTGAGTGCATAAATTCCTGCTGTCAGACCCGCTGTTCCAGCCCCTACTATAATCATATCGTACATATTCTCTTATTTCCTCTTTTCTTAGTTAATAAATGGTATATATCCTCTAGCTTAATGAATAAATTTCGAGATAAAATCTCTTACCAGACGGCGCGTCTCATCAATTCCATCCGCATGGCCAAATTTTCGCTCTGGATGCCACTGAACACCTAAAATCTTCATCTGTTCAGACTGATATGCCTCGATGGTGTGATTATCTTCATCTATTGCCAGCGGCTCAAAGCAGTCTGCAAGTGCATCCTCAAAAATGACATCCTTATGATAATTGTTAACGTAAATGCTTCGATTTTCTTTTAGCAAACGTACCTTATGATCCTCACCGCGCTCTCTAGGACACGGCAGATCAGGATGATATGCCAGTTTTCCACCAAATAGAACATTCACATACTGCATGCCTCGGCATGTACCTATAATCGGTATTCCATGATTAACACAGTAGTGAATAAGCTTTTCTTCCATCTTATCACGATATGGCTGTACCGTTTCCTCATGTTTACGGTCATACCACTGCGGTCCAAGTGCACCTCCACCAACTACAATCAAAAGATCTATTTTTTCATCAAACAGACGCTCAAAGTTTTTAGTATGGTTTGCAACAGGACGCGGAATAAAACCAATAGACTCATAAAATTCAACATATCCAGCCTCTAGTATATCGGTTGGGTCTCCATAATCGTTAACACCCTCTCGCTGCGTGATAAGTGCATGAAGATTTGTATATTGAATACCTTCCTTGATCAGACCATTTCTGCAGTCCATCTCCAAATAGTCAAGCTGTGATACTGTATCGTAAATTTTCTCGCCGCAGCCGATTGCTGCCGGAATATTAAATTCTGCGCATCGAATTGCCATATGAGAAGCTGCACCACCGTATTTTGTGATAAATCCTTTGATATTTTTTGTAAAAATCCATTCGTAGCCTGGGTCAGCCTTTGGCACTACAACAATTTTTCCAGTGATATCAGCATCCGGCTCCTCATCAAGCAACACTACCTCGCCCTCGACTGTCTTTGCCGTGATGAAATTAGGGCGTGCCTCATACACAGGAATCACATCTACGCTCGCACCTGACAAAATAACTTCTGGAAGAAGAATTAATCGGCTGTCATGATTTAAACGGCGCCGCTTTGTGATTAGCTTCATCCAAAGCTTTTTTAAATTTTCTGGATCACAGCCTGACTCATATAGCTTAAAGTCATCTACACACAGCCAAGACAAATCCATAGTACGAATCTCCAAAATTGAGCCAAGCTTACGAATCAGTTCTAATACCATACTAAGCGATTTTGTAAATTCAAATTTAAAATACTCTCGCTGTTCAATTGCGCTGATCCAAAATTTTGCCATACGCTCTGCAGGCACATCAAGCTGTGTATCTTCCAGAGCCTGCGTCAAAATACTGATATCAAGATCTTTTTGAATCTTTACCTTATCTTTTTTAATACGCGATGGCGCAGGGCGAAAATTCATCGCATCGTAGCGGTCTGAACGAATATCATATGTGCCGCTTCGAAGATGTCCATACTTAAAGTTAAACTCCTCGCGGCTTATAAGCCCCTCAGAAAAGCGCTCAAAATCATCGTTAAATTCTGATGATACTGTAGAAATTCCCTGCATGAAAGTATCCACATTTTCACTTGTATAGTAGCCAGCATCTACAAGCGTGCGAAGAAATGCTCTTGCGATAAAGGCAAGTCTTGCCTGGCGGGCAAATTGCGGAGTACCATTTGTGCGAATTTCTTTTAACAAAGTCAAAATACTGTCGATGATTCTGTCAATTGACACATCTTGGTACAACAGCTTTTCAATTTCCTCACGGCAATTTTCAAGACGCTTTAGTGCTTCAAGGTCTTCTTTTAAAATCTTTTCCTGATTCATTACAGCATCAATCGTAAGCTTTTTTACTTCGCGCACAAGAAGTTTACGTTCTTCCTCGGTAAAACCATAACGAAGCAATCTCTTTGAATTTTCCTCCGTCATAAAATCATAGCTGCTGAAAATAATCTCAAACTCAATTTTATCGTGTGCAGAAAGGTCTTCCTCAAGCCTTGTCTGATAATACTGAATAAGACGAAGTGCGAGCGGTTCCGGAATACTTGCTGGAATCAGTGAATAATAGGAATATGTCAAGTTAATATATGGCTTATTTCCAACCTGATACATAAGATCCTCATTAAATGCACGATAGCCTAATGTACGGATTCCTTCATTCCATGCATGATGCGTTATGATCTCGCGGTACAGTGAATAATCTAACACCCTTGGATTGCTTCCAATGATCTCAGATGGATTCCAAAAAGCCATATCAGAAAGCTTCATCGGCTTTCCTGTAATTGCATCAAGGTGCTCCTCATACTCCCGTCGAATCTGGCCCTTTCTTGCAAAGAAAGAATAATCATCAATATAACGTCCTTCACGATAGCCTGCTGCAAGCGGACGAACCTGAAATAGAATCACCTGATTGTGGCTGTCTATGGCAAATTCAATATCAAGCGGAATATCCTCTATGATGCTCTCTACTTCTGTTACTGCTGTAATCAAATTGCGCCAGCGCTCCTCAAGCTGATAAAGTGAAACATTTCTCGCAATCCAAAGCGTTTTGCCGCCACGACCGCTTGTTACACTGTCTGTTGACCCCAAGTCATCGTAATTAACAAGATAATATGGTCGCTTTCCTTTTAAGTCACGTGAAAAGACAACACCGCTGACACACACGTCTATTGCCTGGCGCTGGATCAGTACCTGCTCATTTGAAATACCCTTTATATCTTTTTCATATGACTGAATTACAGCCTCGATTGATTCTACGATCTGCGCACGACTCGCTGAATCTACATCAAGAATACTTTTATAATGTCCTGCATTTGAGGACTTCATACAGTCTTCCTGCGTAGAGGAGCTTCGCACAACGATTCTGCAGCCACCAAATTTTTCCATAATCTCTGTGCAGACTTGATTTTTATTGCGCCAGAAGTCTTCAACTCTAAGGATATACATTTCCTCAATGCTTGCCTTTTTGATCAGGTTTTTCATCGCATACAATGTATTTGCCTTTGTCGAAATAATCTTATTGATACGATTCGCCATATTGCATGTCCTCCCTTTCCTGTACTGCTTTGTCTATTTTTTATCCAGATCTATATCACGAGTGTATCTGGTTTTTTTCTACCATACCAGTTTACCACACTTTTGACAATCCCGCCACATAAAAAGGAACCACCTTGCGGTGATTCCCTTTCTTATTGCTTATTACTCATTTTGTATTTTACTTTACTTCCTGCTGCTTCTTCTCAACCAGTTCACGAATAGCCTTAAGATCTTCGGCTGTCAGTTCCTGACTGTCAAGATAAGCACGGATGAACTCTACCGCAGAACCACTAAAGCTAGTCTTCTGATAGCGCTTCATCAACTCTTTCTGATAATCTTGTTCTGAGATTAATGGTTTATAAACATATGCATGACTTCTCTTTTCATATGTTACATAGCCTTTGTCACGCAGGTAGGACATAAATACGCTAATTGTTGTTCTAGCATACTCTTTACCATACTCTGTCTTCAGACGCTCTAACAAGTCTGCTACAGCTACATTGTCACCAATTTCCCAGATACATTTCATGATCACTTGTTCTGTGTTTGTTAATTCTAACATCACGATATCCCTTTCTGTACCTTAATTTAGACAACAGTATCTTCTGTTTTTACAGCTGTTTTTTTGCTCCCAGAATAAATCCTGCCATGTGGGCAATACTTTTTTTCTAAGGCAACGAGATTATATTACCGCATTTTCTTAATAATTACAATGAATAAAATTAGCATTTTATTAACTTTTTGTATTTTTTTGATCAAAAATATGACGGTAAATTTAATCTCTTTTGCAATCATCGTCAAATTCATTTATTTTGTGACAAAATCTGTGCTTAATCCTGTGCAACAATCTGTGGACGATTTAAGATTTCCATAAATTCCTCACCCGTAATTGTCTCGTGCTCATAAAGGAACTTTGAAATCTCATGAAGCTTGTCCATATGACTATTTAAAAGATTCTTTGCCTTTTCATACTGCTTCTGCACAAGAGCTACTACAAGATCATCGATCTTTGCAGCTGTCTCCTGTGAACAGCTCATACTGGTATCTCCACCTAAGTAAACATTATTTAAGCTTTCCATTGCTACCATACCGAACTCACTCATGCCATATCTTGTGATAATTGCACGTGCAAGCTTCGTTGCTTGCTCAATATCGTTTGATGCACCTGTTGTCACATCACCGAACACAAGCTCCTCTGCCACGCGTCCTCCGGTAAAGGTTGCAATCTTGTTTTCAAGTTCTTCCTTTGTCATCAAATACTTTTCGCCTTCATCAACCTGCATTGTGAAGCCAAGCGCACCTGATGTACGCGGGATGATCGTAATCTTCTGCACTGGTGCGGAATTTGTCTGCAGCGCTGCTACAAGCGCATGTCCGACCTCGTGATACGAAACGACCAGTTTTTCTTTCGTTGAAAGAATACGGTTCTTTTTCTGATAACCAGCAATAACTACTTCAACACTTTCCATTAAATCAGTCTGTGTTGCAAATTTTCTTCCATCACGAACGGCACGAAGTGCTGCCTCATTAACAATGTTGGCAAGCTCAGCACCAGATGCACCTGCTGCTGTTCGCGCAATTGCGTTAAAGTCAACATTGTCTGCAATCTTAATCTTTGCCGCATGTACCTTCAAAATATCCTCACGACCCTTAAGATCAGGCAGTTCAACCGGAATACGGCGGTCAAAACGGCCTGGACGAAGAAGTGCAGGGTCTAGAGACTCCGGACGGTTTGTCGCTGCCAAAATGACAACACCCTTAGAACCATCAAAACCATCCATCTCTGACAGCAGCTGATTTAACGTCTGCTCACGCTCATCATTGCCGCCGATTTGACCACTCTCTCTTTTCTTTCCAACTGCATCAATCTCGTCGATAAAAACAATACATGGAGCCTTTTCATTGGCCTGTTTAAACAGATCTCTTACTTTTGCGGCACCCATACCAACGAACATCTCAACAAATTCGGAACCTGAAATGGAGAAGAACGGAACATCTGCTTCACCAGCTACTGCTTTGGCAAGCATTGTCTTACCAGTTCCAGGAGGGCCTACAAGAAGCGCACCTTTTGGCATTTTCGCACCGATCTCACGATACTTTTCCGGATTATGAAGGAAATCAACGATCTCCTGAAGAAGTTCTTTGGCTTCCTCCTCTCCGGCAACATCTTTAAATTTAATACCATCAACAGACTTTACATAAACTTTGGCATTGCTCTTGGAGCCGCCGCCCATGCCAAAGGTCATCATGCTCTCTCCATCGCCCATCTTGCTCATCATTTTTCTGGAAAGAAACCATCCCAAAAGAGCAAAAAGAGCAATTGGAAGAATATAGCTTATCAACATATATTCAAGCATACCCATCTGCTGAACAATTGGCTTACTAAATACAGCACCAGCTTCCTCAAGACGATTTACAAGATCAGGATCGTTCATTGTTCCTGTCTTGTAAATATGCTCACCACTCTTGTCTGAGAAGGTAATCTGCGTATCTTCTACGCTGACTTCTCCAATGTTCTTTTCCTCGATCATTTGGAGAAATGTGCTGTAATCCGTCTGCTCTACCTGTCGTCTAAACAGATTCGGAAATACAAATGTATTTAAAAGCAAAAACACAATGATGGCAATGACCCAATAGGTCAGCATCGGTTTTTTTGGCCTGTTCGGCCTGTCATCTACTTCCATAAGCACCTCACATTCTGCCTTGGATTTCCAAAGCTTTCGGCATATTTTAGCCTACTCGTATCATACCCCTTTTCATTAGCACTGTCAAGGTGAGAGTGCTAAATTTTGTGTGAAATAAATATGAATTATTCTATTTTTCCGACTGTTTACGTGCTTTTTTTGAATGATCTGTGGCCATTTTTCTTTCGTAATAAAACATATATTGCTGCATGACACCGGCAAATCCTTCGTATTTTTCTACTGGGAAGCTTCCGTTATAATAGGTTTTCTGAATTCGATCAATCCATACATCTACTGGAAATGCACCTATACGATGATATCCAAACAACGCTACACAATTTGCAACCTTTTCACCAACGCCATAACATGAAAGAAGTGCTTTATGCAAGTCGTCATCACCAAGCATAGCCCATTTTTTTATGTCTAATTCCCCGGATGCTACCTTTTGGGCAGCTTCATACACATATTTTGCCCGATATCCCAAAGAAAGATCCTGCAGATCAGACAAGCTTAATCCTGCTAGCTGCGTTGGCGTTGGAAATGCAAAAAACTCATTTTCCTTATCTATACATGTTCCGCATGTCGTCGATAAGCTTTCCACTGCCTGACGTATTGCTGGAATATTTTTTCTTTGTGAAATTATAAAGGTGATGAGCATTTCCCATGGATCCTGGTTCAAAATACGGATACCTTTTCCATATGCAAATGCAGACTTTAGATAATTGTCATCCGCATCAATTGCCTTTTCATAACTGCGGTAATCAAAATCCAAATCAAAGTAATGACACCAGAACTGCTTGTATTCCTCTTTGCTGCAAAAGAATATCAGATGGACACCATTCTGGCAAACAAAAACTTTTTTATCTGCAGCCATGACTCGATACCATGCCATGCTTTCACAATTCTCCAAACCCTTGCTTTTGCAAAGCTTTTCCTGCTCCTGCAAAGAAAGTTTATAAATTCTGAAGCATTGTCCACTCTCCATGATCTGTTCAAGGTCAAAGCAATCTGCCTCAACATGAACACAATTTGATTCTATATACTCACATACATTTACATTCTCACTCATTGATACATTTCCTTTCTGCATGCGACTTTTCACATACAATACCATGATAAAGCAAATGCAAATATATGTCAATTGTGTTACAAACGAAGGGCACCGCCCCTGCATTTGTCATTGCCGAGGCGGTGTCCTGCTTATTAGCAAACTTTCTTTACTGCGTGATTTGTTATGCCTTTTTGCTGCGCAGATACAGCCAGATCAGTGCTGTAAGCATAATTGCTCCGAATCCAGCTAGTGCCATACCAATGGTTCTGCTCATGTCTTCAATACCAAGAATTACTCTTTCAGATGAATGCGTTGTTGTCGGCGTTTCACTAACCGTTGTTTCCGCAGCAGTTGTTGTTGTATTGGCTGCTGGAGTGGTAACTTCTGGTGTAGATTCTTCATCATCTGGTGAAGGCAATGTTGTTTCTTCTTCTGAAACAGTTGTCTCTTCCTCAGAAACAGTCGTTTCTTCTGGAGATGTTTCTTCCTCAGAAGTCGTTGTTTCCTCCGGTGTTGTTTCTTCCTCAGAAGTTGTTGTCTCCTCTGGTGTTGTTGTCTCAGACTGATGAGGATCTGTCGGTCCATCAGGTTCTGTTTCTTCTTCCTCTTCAGGGTTTCTGACATCGCGAATAAGGTAAATCACATTACCTGCCTCATCTACTACTTCTTCAATTACATTCTTGCCATTCTCATATTTCCAATCCTGACCTTCTGTAATTTGAATCTTTCCATCGGCAGTCACATTAAACAGAATGTCTCCCGGAATCTTATGATAACCACCAGTCGCCTTGTCTTCTCTTAAGATGTATGACTTTCCGCAAGAGAGCTTTAATCCAAAGTTATGAACTTCCTTCCATCTGGATGTCCAGCTATCTACAAGAACCTCACCTTCATCTGTAATTTCATATACACTCAGAATGGTATCATACAATTCATGATCATCTGTTGCACTTACCTTATTTACAATAAAGTCGATGCGACGGGTATCTTCTACTAATAAGACTCCTTCTTCACTTACTGTTGTCGTTGTCTTCTCTGTATCGATACTTCCATCTTCCTTAAGTTCAAAGGTGGTATCTGATGTAATGCCATAACCTTCCGGTGCTACTGTCTCTCTCAGGATGTATGTCTTTCCTGTTGCAAGACCTGTTACTTCGTGGGCTTTGTTTGTTGATGTCCACTCTTCTACAACTTCTCCTGTCTCCTTATCGATAAGCTGGATAGTTGCTCCTTCCAGTTCCTCTCCATCGGCAATATCTACCTTGCTGATCTTAACTGATGTGATTGTATTAATCAAGTTGGTTTCACTTACAGTTGTGATATAGCCTTCTACTGACTCTTCATCTACTGTATATGTGTAGGCTGTTAATCCATCGTCGCTGTATACTGGAAGATTCGTAAACTCATAGCTCCAGTCATCCGTTGCTGTTACTTTCTTTGAGTCAACTGGACTTCCGTTACGATTTAAGATTACTGTGATGCTTTCTGGAAGTTCGGTTCCCTCTGGTACTCTCCAGGTCTTGGTTCCTGATACACTTGTGGTTCCTGTGATTGTATTAATCAGGTTGGTTCCACTTACAGTTGTGATATAGCCTTCTATCGGCTTCTCTTCTACTGTATATGTGTAGGCTGTTCTTCCATCTTCACTGTATGCTGGAAGATTTGTAAACTCATAGCTCCAGTCGTCTTCTGCCGTTACTTTCTTTGAGTCAACTGGACTTCCATTACGTTTCAGGATTACTGTGATACTTTCTGGAAGTTTGGTTCCTTCTGGTACTCTCCAGGTCTTGGTTCCTGATACACTTGTGGTTCCTGTGATTGTGTTGATCAGATCGTATCCATCTACTTCCTTATTGTATCCTGCTAATGGCTCTTCATCTACCTCATAGGTATATGCTACTCCATCTTCATCATACATTGGAAGTTCTGTAAACTCATAGCTCCAGTCATCTGCTGCTGTTACTTTCTTTCTAGCAACTGGCTCGTCGTTACGATTTAGGATTACTGTGATGCTTTCTGGAAGATCTGTTCCTTCTGGCACTCTCCAGATCTTGGTTCCTGATACGCTTGTAACTCTGTATGTATTCGTTACAACTAAGACACTTGCATCAATTTCAACTTCAGGTATATCTGTCATCACAGTGTTATAATATACAGATGCTGTCAACTTGCGTTCAGCATTCATAGATACCACTACTGTTACTAGGTATTCTGTTTCATCATAACTCATTCCAACAGTTGAACCCTTGGTTTCCTTTACAGTGTAATAATATACGCCTGTATCAGTATATGTGATTGATCCGAAGCTTCCAGTTACACCTGCCTTTATAGAAACCTTATTGCCAGTTTCTGTTGGCATTGGTGTACCTTCTTCTGCTGCACTTAATGTAAATTCAAAGGCTTCATCTTGATTGTAACCAGTTCCGTCTACTATCTTCTTTACAGAAATAACTGCACTCGTCTCTGGTATCTCATAGATATTGGTCACAGTTACATTTACCGCTACAGTACCTGCTTCTTTGTCAATTGTTCCTGTTGCATTTGTTGAAAGACTTGATGTATATTCTTCCTCTCCAGTTAAAGCTGTTCCATCAAAATTTACCTCTTCCACAGTATACTTCGTTCCTAATGGAAGACCTGTAAATGTAATAGTTGCATCCTTTACAAGCTCATAGATAGCCGAACCATTTTCAAGTCTTATTCCATTGAAGCTTCCTGTTAAAGGCTTATTTGCTGCATCTGTAAGAGTAACCTTGATATAATAGTGCATACCCTCTTCCATTTCGTATCCTTCAACCTTTTTAGTAATAGAAAGAATACCTGGGTACTTACCATTCTCAATTATATATGCACCATCACTATTTGTCTGCAAACCATGCGCATCAACTACACAATCATTATTTACTGTAATTCTCCATGGTTCACTTGGTGTTACATATCCCGTCGGAGCACTTGTCTCATAAAGTAAGTATTCACCTGGAATCAGTCCTGAGAATACCACTCCAGTTCCACTAGCATTACTAATTGCTGTTGCAATTGGCAAACCAACTCTAATCAACTGATTCTGGTCGTTCTTCACTGCACGGTACAGTGCAAAACTTGCTCCTTCAAGTGGCTGTGGCGTTGCCGTTGATGCATCCACTTTGTTGATACTAAACGAAGCTGTTTTCACTTTTTCATCTGCCTTATTTATTACAACAATTGGATTTCCTCCAACACCGGCTAAAACGCCATTATTCTGATAAGAAATAGTATAACCATACAAGCTAAACTCTGTTACATAGTAATAAATATCTTCTCCGTCATTTTCCTTTGTCGGCAAATCAGATACTACTGCTGTCCAGTTATTATGACTATCAATAGTTACATTCTGAACAAATTCCATATCACCTGCGGCTAATGTTGCTATTGTTCCATTAGCCTTGCCTGGCTTGTTGCCATCTAAAATCGAATTATATGTATTGGCTGTAACTACGATACTAATCTTATTCAGTGTGCTGCTTACAATCTCGCTATGCGTTACTGAATATACATTTTCAATATTCAGCTCGCCGCAATCATTTCCATTGATATACAAACGTGCTGTCATTTGTGTTGAAGCAAAATCCCAGCCTCCCCAGTTCTTTCTCCAGCCTTCATTTAAATATCCTGTAACTGTCAGCTTTGTACCAATCCTATAGTATTCAGTACTTGCAAAAGCAAGCTGCGGACTGCTCATTCCATTTCCTTTATAAGAAACTTCAACCTCAACTGGCTGAGCATCTGTATAGCGATGATGTGTCTTATACAATCCTACAGATATGCTGCTCTCAGATGCCTGCATTTCACTGCCGTCATGATTCAGCCATACTTTCTGGATTCTGACTGCTCCATCCTCAATCTCATTCTCGATATTTACAATTGCATTTGTATTGGCAAAATGTACATCGTCTACTGTAATTTTCGCTGCCTTTACTGCTTTTGCAACTGCAGCTTTTAAATCCTTGATAGATTTTCCGTATGTACCTAATGCAAAGTAAAACTTTTCATGTCCTGCTTCAATCTTATATCCACTTGGAGCCTGAATTTCTTCGAGATAATACAATACATTCTCTTCAACTGCAATATCAGTTGCAGCCATCATGTCTTCATCTGTTTTATCAGAAACAAACTTACATCCAGTAACAGGAATTTCAATGTCATTCTGAATCAGTGAAAAACTACCATCATTATATTTATAGAGGTTAAATTTTGCACCACTCAGTTTTTCATCTTCATTTCCCTTTTCTACCTTATAAACAATTAAAGAATTATATTTTGCAACTGATCCACCAGCACTCTGATTCTTCCACTGTGTACTGATTTCTTTTTTGTAAGAACCGACCAGTTCTACATTATTCTTAATCGTAATTGTTTGTCCTGCGTAATTTGATGTAAATTTAAAACGATATGTATACTCTACAACAAACGCTGCTGAATCAGGAAGTACCATACTAATATTATGTGTTTTCTCATTATACTGGTATGTATAAAAGTTTTTGCTTACAGGTGCACCCTTACCATCAGGTTTGCTCGCATCATATTCATACACAGAAACTATATTTCCTACCAATGTAATGTCCTGAATCTTCGACTCATCTACATCACATTTCAAAACATCATTCAGTGTAATCTTATTCACATTTGGAATCAGATCTAAACGATTTTTGTTTACTACAATTGTATAGGTGATGTCACTGTTATTCTGGAAGCCCTTCTTATCAATAACATCGTCCTTTTCAATTTCTTTTTCCTCAAACAACACTGGAACAGTTACACTTGCTGTATCTTCACCAGAAGTTGCTGTATTTGTAAAATATACAAGCTCCTGCTGTGAACCTGAAAGGTTTTCGTTGGAAATCAGAACTGCATAATGAATATACAAAACATCATGCTTATAGCTTCCATCTTCATTGACATATACTTCCTTTGGAATAGTAAAAGTCAAAGTTCTGCCATCTTCACTGACACTCATCTGGTTCAATGTTGTCGGACTTGCATTAAATGAATCTTCAACATAAACTGCACCCTCTGGAAGTGTATCTGTAACAGTAAATGTATCGTTCAAATTTCTTTCAGCTGGCTTTATTTCTAACTCGTAATAAAGCTTGCCATCTGTCAAATCACTTTCTTTTACTTCACCAATGCTCGTTTGATAACCACTTGAATATCTTGATACCTTTTTCAGTAAAAATGCGTGCTTTGTATATGTATATGAATCTGTCTTTGTCTGATTGATTGAGCCACTGGCGAAAACTGCTACATTATCATACCTAAATGTTCCAGCCGGATAACTTGCAAACTCAGCTTTTACCTTGTACTCAAAGTTGATCTTTTGTGCCTTTTCAGGTGTAATCGCCTTAAATGTCACCTTAAAGCCAATCATTCCTTCTGTAAATTCATTAACTAATACTCCGTCTTTACCTAAATATTGAATTGTATAATCAGATGCTTCTATACCGTTTACAGTAACTGATGTTAATAATGACTGTATACGATCCTGGTTCAATGTGTCAGTAAGCGTTGCTCCTTCTGCAATACCATCATTCACTGTTACTGTGACTAAATATGGAACTTCAACATATCCGTCTTTCTTAACAACCTGATTTTCATCATGGGTTTTATCCAGATAACCGATGATGCCAATGGTGTCTTCTACTTCTCCCCAAGTATTAGGACCAATTTCTATGCGGTTTACAAGTTTCTTCTCAGCATTTGTTTCATTAGCCGGCGGATAATATCTATATGTAATCACAATTTTGTTATTAAAATCGTTCTCAAATTTATATCCGGTACTAAAGAAATTTTCCTTTGTGATTCCAGGATTGCTTCCGCCCTGCACATCAACATAAAAACCTTCAATATCATTGATATCAATTACTGTGCCATCTAACTTAAAAGTATCTTTTATAGTAAGACCCTTTAAATTTTCCTGACTTTCATTTATGGTGACAGTATACTTATAACTTCCATCTTCTTGTTTTTCAGAAGTCTTTTTAATAACATTTCTGCTATATTCTGCTTCTGCATATGAACTATGCTCATTTTTGCCGCTTTTTACACGGAAAATATTTTTATTCAGCTTAAGATTTGTTGTAGCTGATGTTGAAAGCAGCTGCTTATTTACTAATGCTACACACGTTATTGTATATTTTTGACCTGCTTCCAACTTTGGAAGTGTTGTCTTAAAACCACTATCTTTATATTGTATAACTTGAATATTTTCTACATTGTTGCCGTTGTTATCCTGAATCGAAATACTGTTCAGCCGAATAACCTGTTTCGTCTGACTGCCTACAACATTATCATCAAAGTGATCGAAAACCTCAATATCTTTGCCTGTTCCTTTTTTAGATGAAATGGTCATTGTATAAGTTACATACCATTCACCATCTCCATATTGAACTACTTCACTTGCCGTTTTCGTAGTCTTTATATCAAACGCTAAGGAAGACGGCTTTATAGTAAATGTTACCTCTCCTTTTCCTGGAAAGCTAAATATTACCTCTTCTTGAGTTTTCCTTGAACCTACTTTACATTCAAAGAAAAAGTCTCCGCTAAATGACTTCTCATCTTCGCTAAATTCCTGGCTGTATTCAAATGTAACAAGACCATTTGCATCAATACTGAATGTTCCGACTGGCTGTTCTGAAGAATCCTTCAATGCACCCGTTAATGGCGGATTATCAATTTTAATTACGTCTGGAAGCTGATACTGGATTTTACGTGACTGACTTGTAATAAGTTTCTCTGGAAGGGTATACTTCAAATCAATTCTCACATTATGGCCTGATGTGATTTCATTCACCTTTACCCATGAGTCTCCCCTTCTCTTACTTACAGTAACATCTGTAATGTAGTCATCTAACCTTGGAATTGCCTCTCCTGCTGTGGGCATTAACCCGTTAGCGCCCCTTAAACCAAATGTTACTGGATCATTTGATAACAAATCATCCTCATCAGTCTCTGGCTCTGTTTCTTCTTCGGTCTCTTTTTCTGTTTCTGCCTCAGTTTCTTCTGTCTCTTCCACTGACAGAATAGTCTCCTCTTCGTCGGTTGTTTCGGCTTCCTCTATAGTAGGTTCCTCTACTGTAGGTGCCTCTACTACTGTCGGCTCTGGTGTAGTAGGTTCCTCTGCTACTGTTGGCTCTGGCGTTGGCGCTTCTACTACTGTCGGCTCTGACGTTGGCGCTTCTACTACTGTTGGCTCTGGCGTTGGCGCTTCTACTACTGTCGGCTCTGGCGTTGGCGCTTCTACCACTATCGGCTCTGGCGTTGGTTCCTCTGCTGCTGGTGCCACTGGTGCAGGTGCTTCTTCTGCTAGTGCCGCTGCTATAGTGGATTCTACTGTTGTCTCTTCCTCTGTTGTTTCTGGTGTTTCCTCTGATAGCTGACTGGCAATTTCTGTCTCATCGGCATCTGTAATCACAGTTGAAAATCCTGGAATACTGACATTCAAACTAGATACGCCAACAAAAGCTGCTAATGCCGCTGCCGCTATACGCCTTTTGATTGACATTTTTTTCTTTTCTTTCCGCATACTTTTTCCTCCTTTTCCTAGCACCAAGGAGTTTCTCTCTGTCACATCATCTAATTTCCCATAAAGACGACACATAAAGAGTCTCCTAATGGTTACTATATTTTATACTGCTCAAACGAGTGTTTCATGTTAAATTTTTACACGTTTTTCATGAAACCTATTCTAATTTTAAGTATACGGTCAATTACACAAAATGTAAATCATACCAAAGTATGAAAAAAGAGCGCACTTTCGTGCGCTCTCCTCAATAATCTAGTTATTACACCAGATTTTTTATTTTTATATCTGATTACTCTACTGTATATGGCATAAGTGCGATATGACGAGCTCTCTTGATAGCTACGGTCATTGCTCTCTGATGCTTTGCACAAGTTCCGGTAATTCTTCTCGGAAGGATCTTTCCTCTCTCGGAAACATACTTCTTTAACATTGCAACGTTCTTGTAATCGATAACGCCGTTGTTCTCTCCACAGAATACGCAAACCTTCTTTCTTCTGCGAGGTGCTCTTCTCTTCATGGAGGAATCAGTTTTTTCTGCCTTATTGTAAGCCATGTTCTTCTCTCCTTTTTGATTTTCAATCTATCAAGCGATTTTCGCTTTGATTATGGACGTTTTCTCCGTCTGTCTTTGACATCATTAGTTAAATGGAAGTCCTTCGTCTTCTACGCCGTCTGGGATGTTCATAAATCCGCTTGCAACTGCGCTTGCCGGCTCTGGTCTGGACTGAGACATTGCCGGTCTGTAACCGCCATTGTCTGAACCTGCACTTGCTGACTTGCTCTCTGCAAACTCCTGATCCTCAACAATCACATCTGTCGTATAAACTTTCTGGCCATCCTTATTGGTATAGCTGCCGGTCTGAATACGTCCGGTAACCACTAGCTTTGTTCCCTGATGAAAATATTTCTCAGCAAACTCTGCTGAACGGTCAAATGCTACACACTGAATAAAGTCAGCTGTCTGCTCACCATTGGATGTATTTGCGCGTCCTCTGCGATCTACAGCCAGTGTATATCTTGCAATAGCCATCTGGCGTTCTCCCTGTGAGTAACGAACTTCTGGGTCTCGGGTAAGTCTTCCCATTAAAATAACTTTATTCATAGTTAATAACCATGCCCTTTCTAAAATGCTTAAGCCTGATGCCTAAGCGCCCTGCTTACGCTTCCTGCTTAACGCAAAGATATCTGACAACCGGTTCCATAATGCGGATGTGTCTCTCAACTTCACCTGGACACTCTGCATCACCATCAAACTGGATGAAGTAATAGTAAGCCTCTTTAGACTTCTGAATCTCATAAGCCAGTCTCTTCTTACCCCAATCATCAACGTTGGTAACAACGCCGTTGTAACGGGTGATGTAGCCCTGTACCTTCTCGATTGCTGCAGCTCTCTCTTCTTCCTCAAGCTTTGAACTTAATACAACTGCTAACTCGTACTTATTCATGTTTTCTACCTCCTTCTGGTCTCTGGCCCTCCACCTGCTGGAGAGCAAGGATATGATATTACATCACAGTTTTTAACTCTACCATATATGCAAAGAAAATGCAAGCACTTTTTTATAAAAAAGTTCACGCGTTCAGATGTGTTCGTACAAATCCCATGCTTGCATGAGGATTGGACGAATCAGCTGAACGAAGTGAACGCACGTTAATGAACAAAACAAAGTTGCGAAGCAACGAAAGCACGTTAGTGCGGTTTTGTGAATGGGCGTTCCGTGAACTTTTCTTGGACTCTCATTCCGCCTTTTTAATACTTTTCGTGTTTTTCTCTACAAGCTTTCTCGGCACCATGATCTGGTGATCGCATCCACAGCAGCGAATACGAAAGTCTATTCCAACACGCAAAACTTCCCATTCCTTGCTTCCGCATGGGTGCGGTTTTTTCATGATAATTCTATCTCCAACCTCAAAATCCATTTTCATACTCCTAAGACAGGCCTGTAAAAGCTTACTCTACTGCCTCTGAAAGTGCCTCTCCTATCTTTCTTTTTATAATCAAATCTGCCATGCCATCCCTCACTGTCGCTGCCATATTGATTAAAACAAGCTTGTTTCCCCGGTAATAATCAATCAGTCCTGCCGCTGGGTATACTGTCAGCGATGTTCCGCCTACAATTAGCATGTCAGCCTGACTAATATAGCGCACAGATTGCTCCAATGTCTTCTGATTTAGACTTTCCTCATACAAAACCACATCCGGTTTAATGATTCCGCCGCAGCTACACTTTGGCACTAACTCTTTCTTTTCCATAAGATCTTCCAGGCTATAGAATCTGCCGCAGTGCTCACAATAATTTCGAAGTACGCTTCCATGAAGCTCTAGCACTTCTCTGCTTCCTGCCTTTTGATGCAGACCATCAATGTTTTGTGTGATCACTGCCTTTAATTTTCCCTGCTGCTCCAGCCTTGCAAGCGCTTTGTGCGCTGCATTTGGCTGTGCATTTGGAAACAGCATTTTGTTTCGATAAAACCTAAAAAACTCCTCTGGCTTTTTTTTGTAAAAGCTGTGACTAAGAATTGTTTCCGGCGGATAGGCGTATTCCTGATTATACAGACCGTCTGTGCTTCTAAAATCCGGGATATTGCTCTCGGTTGACACGCCTGCCCCTCCGAAAAACACAATGTTTTTGCTTGTCTTTATCCATTCTTTTAAAAGTTCCATCTCGTCTGCCATAAAATCACACCTTTCTTAAATCAGACCTTAATTTAACTTAAATCCCTTAAGCAGTGCGCCAAGACCTGTTGCTGCTGCACCGTTATCCTCGTACTCAGCTGGTCCTTCCTCCTCTACCTCACGGCTTGTAAGCTCAGCTGCCTCACGGATACTTAAGGAAATCTTATTGTTCTCTATCTTTATAATCTTTACCTTAACCTTATCGCCTTCCTTTAATACCTGACTTGGATGCTTTAATCTTCTGTCGCTAATCTGCGAAATATGAACCAGTCCTGTAATTCCATCACCAATATTTACAAATGCACCGTAATCCTTTAACTGTTCAACTGTTCCTTCCATAACAGTGCCAACTGTATACTTGTTGATCTTCTTGTTCTTTTCTTCCATAACTTTCGCCAAAAGAAGCTCCTTTGCAGACATAACTACTCTCTTTGCTCCCTCATCCACTGATATTACCTGAACATCAAGCTCCTTATTTAAGTAATCTGCCGGCTCCTCTACATATTCTAATGCAAGCTTTGATGCCGGGATGAATCCGCGCACGCCTTCTACATAAGCTACACATCCGCCATTTACAGCACCTGCCACCTTTACATGGTAAACCTTCTTTGTTTTCTGTGCTTCCTGCAGTTTATCCCATGCCAACTCCTCAGCTGCATCCTTACATGAAAGAAGCATATTTCCGGCACCATCATCTGTCTTTACAACTGTTGCAGTAAGTGTATCACCAACTGCGACATTTTCCAGTACATGATATGTTGGATCATCGCTTAACTCAGTCACTGGGATTCTGCCCGGTGCATAGTAATTAAAATCAATTGTCACATCCTGATCATTTACATCGATAACTGTTCCTGTCACGATATCACCTGGACGGATTCTGCGATAGGATGCCTCAAGTGCCTCCTTGTAATCCTCCATTGTTTCAGTTGTTCCCATAGTTGTATTCTTTTCTTCCATGATATATTCTCCCTTATTATTTAATTCGTAATTATTCAAACCAGAAATAACTAATGCCCATAACACCCTTCATAGAAAGCTTCAATGTAATGATTTCATCCACATATCCCCAGACTGCCATTTCCTCAGAAAGGTTTATGCAAACCTCCTGAATCATGCCCTGCGTGTTTAGCGCAAACATCTGTGAATCTTTATCATTTATGGTGATTTTTAACTTACTGCCTTCTATCGCATAAAGCTTCAAATGAAGCTCGCTGCCAAGGCTGTCATTATCACCCATTGTGTACTCCATCATCGCTTCCTGCGCCTTATTGCTGATGCAGACAACTTGAACACCCTCCCGTTTTGAGATTCTCACATTTCTGCACTCATCATAAAGCCAGGCTCCTGTAATATTGGCAAAATCACGACGAATACGAATATCACCCTCAAGGCAGACAATAGCCTGCGCTGGACGCTTAGTGCCATCACTTTCTATTATCTGTGCCTGTGTATCTGCATCCTCTCCTATCCAGATTCGATATCCGCCATCGGAAAGCATCATGCTTTCTGTAATCACATCATAAATCATCAGCTCTCTAAATGGAATTTTAATTGTCACTTCCTTAGATTCATTTGCATGGAGCATAACAAATGCAAAACCGACAAGCTTTTTATCTGGTCGTGTAAGTGACGCTTCCTCCTTTGCCGCATAAATTTGGATAACCTTTGCACCATCACAATTTCCAGTATTTCGCACACGAAGCACAGCCTTAAGCTGCTCCTTTTCCTGCTCCACTGCGAAAATATCATATACAAACGAGGTATAGGACAATCCATATCCAAACGGATATTGTTTTTTGCCTCTATAATATTGATAAGTCTGGCGCGTGCGAATAATATCACATTCATTTTTTGACGGAAGATCTTCAAATGATGAATACCATGTCATATTCAGTCTTCCTGACGGATTATATGAGCCAGACATAACATCTGCAATAGCTCTTCCCAGTTCCTGACAGCCAGACGGCGTAAAGAGAATGGCTTTTGCTTCCTGTAACGGCATCAGATCATGCGGATAGTTGCTTACAACAACAACGATCACCTGCTCATTCACCTTTTTCACAGCTTCAAACAATGCTATCTGAGCACTTGGAAGTCCATACTTCTCCCTGTCCTGTCCTATCTGACCATTGATCACTGGATTTGTTCCAAGTACAATAACTACTTTATCAGCCTCTGATGCTAAAGTCACTGCACGAGCCGTACCATCCCAAGTCTGCTCAATTCCAAATAATGCACGATTTTCGCCTGGCCAGCCAATGCCAACCTGCTCATCTGTTGCTGCACGAAGCATACCCTCGCTGTCCCAATACACATCACGTCCACGCCATGTTGTCAGGCGAAAACGTCCATCTGACAACATCTCCACACAAAAGCATTCTTTTACATGACGCCCAAACGCTTCACTGCGGTTTGCAAATAACTTTCCATTCTCATCTACGCTTGTCAGATAGCATCCTGTCGATGCCGCCTGCAGATTCATTTTTCCCTGTCCCCAATCAGTTATAACAAATTCCTCAGCCTCTGAGCGCGAACCAAGCGCCAGTCGTCCTTCTTGCGTCAGACAGACAAACCTCTCTCCACAACGAAGACAAAGACGCTTTTTTCCATCTGTGTAAGTCACACAATCTTCACCAAATGCATCTCTTATTCCTTCATACGGTGAAATACGATATGGCGGGATACCTCCATTCCAATCCTTAAACCATTCATTTGCCAATGGTCCTATCACTGCAATTTTTTCTTTTTCTTTTGGAGAAATAGGCAATATCTGTTCTTCATTTTTCAAAAGTACAATTGCCTCTCGTCCAGCCTGACGTGACAAAGCAGCATGATCACTGCCGCCTAAAAGTGATTCATCTGGATTTGCAAATGGATCATCTTCTTTTTTATTAAACATACCAAGACGAATCCTTGTCGCAAAGCTGCGGCGCACCGCCTGATTAATGTCCTGCATTGAAAGAAGATTTCTGTCGTAAGCACCGCGCACCGCTGCTTCCACAAACTCAGGCTCATCAGCAAAACAATCCACGCCTGCCTTTATTGCAAGCGCTGCTGTCTTTTCCCTGTCAGAAAAACGCTCATCCTGACACAGTTCTTCTAGCGAACATTCATTTCCAACGATATGACCGCTAAAACGCCACTCTTTACGAAGTACCTCCTGCAAATGATCGCCAAAAAGTGCTGGTGTGCCATTGATTGCATTACTTGCTGTCATAACGCCTTCCGCACCGCCTTCTATGATGCACCTGCGATACGGCTCCAAATAATATTCATAAAAGCTGCGCGGATCAATTGATACACGAAGTGGCCGATCTTCTGAATTATAACCGGTAAAATATTTAAGCGTAGCTGCTGTTTTTATATAGTTAGGATTATCACCACGCATCCCCTTTATGTAAGCAGATGCCATTTGACCACCCAAATGGGGATCTTCGCCAAATCCTTCTTCTGTCCTTCCAAAACGTGGATCACGCTCTGGTTCCGCCATAGGTGCCCAACGACATAGACCGCCATGTTCACCCTCTCGATAATAGAGGATTCGTGCCTCATCTCCAACGGCTGCCCCCATTTTTTCCATAAGCTTAGTATCCCAAGTCTGACTCATACCAAACGGCTGTGGAAATGTCGTTGTCGGCTTCGGTGCTCCCCAGTTTACGCTTCGATCATGCTTTGCTTCCACACCATGAGCAGCTTCTTCACCCAGATAAGTACTTCGGATTCCAAGACGCGCCACTTCTGGTGTAAGCGTCGAGAACATCCTGCATTTTTCATCCAGATTCAGTGCCTCAAGCAGCCAGTCTAACCGTTCATTGATGTCAAGCGAGGCATCCCACAATGGTGTATTCTGGTTTTCCATAATTCTTCAGATCCTTTCACCTCAATAAATGAGAAAGATGCCGCAGGGAACTCTGCAGCATCTTCTTACTTCTTTTCAAGCTCCTTTATCGCAGCTACAACCTCAGCTGCATTCTTCTTTGAAATTCCTTTAGCCAAGCATGCATACTGCACCAGTTCTTCGAGAGATCCGTCAAACCAGAAATTCATGAATTGCTTTACCTGTGCTTCCAAAAACTTCTTATCATTGATTGCTGAAGAATAGTAGAACACACGTCCTTCTCTTCTTCCATTTACATAACCTTTTTCAATCAAATGTGCAATAAATGTACATACCGTTGAACGTTTCCAGTCCTTCTGGTATTTCTTTTCAAGTTCATCCATGATGCCAACCAGACCAATTTCATTATCAGCTTCCTGAATACATCGATAAACTAGCATTTCACAATCCGTAATATCCGAAAACAGCATAACTTCTCCCTCTCTTTCTCCTAATTTGTTGCTTAATGCAGGCTAAACTTCATAAGAAGCACAAAAACAAGAGCAAAACCAGCTAAAAACAAGATCGCCTTAATTTTTCCAATTTCACCGCCTACGTAGAACAAAATACCAAATACGATAATCGCCACCACACATGCAAGCAACAGGTACGCACCTGCAAATGTAACAATAATAGGTGAAATTACTGCACTAAGACCTATCATAAGCAATAATCCAAGATTTCCAGTAGCAAGTGTCAAATGCATTGATACTGGTTTTTGTGTGTTCATCCAGTACTTTCTTGCTACACGCACATACTCTGGAAGTACAAGGCCTACGCCAATCACAGCAACACCAAGCACACCCTGCTCTATGTTCAGCGCATGGGTAAGCGCTGCCGTATTATTCATAAGAAGAACACCGCCAAGACCTGCCAGTGCAAGTCCCACAAGTGTAAACACAATTGCCGGAACAAAATCCGTATCAGGACGGCGCTGAAGCTTACGGTTTTTTCCCATAAAATAAGGAAGCATCCACACAGTAAACGCTACTGCAAGAACACAAAGAAAAAGACCCATTCCCCTAGAGATCGTGCTTGCTGGATGACCTTTACTCCAGGTGTAGTTAGTACAAACAATCAGAATCACAACGCAAACAAGAAGAAGCACAAGATCGCGAAGTGCATTGCCTGCGAGACGGTACGTTCCAGTGATTCCAAGCATTCCATAAATCAAAAGAAGCTGCAGTACACCAGCTGTCAGCGCTGCTGTAAATACCATGTTCCCAAGACCTAATACACCACCTGAGATTGCTATGCTTAAAAATGGCATCAAGCTAAGTGCAAACCAGGAAAAAATTCGCTCCTGCGCATCGGATGTCGGTCCTTTTCTCATAATAGAAATTCCGCCTCCATTGACTAGCTTTGTACTAAATAACAGTAGAACATATCCTAATACCAATAATAAAATATTCGTTATCCCCATAGAAATAACCACGCCTTTCTGTACACATATATACTTATTCTACCTTTATCTACTATTGATTGTCAAGTAAAAAAGATAGCTGTCCGAAGAATTTTCGGACAGCTATGCATTCTTTTATATTTTATTAAGTATTCAGAAGCACATTCACAATCACTTTTGTTTTTAGATTTCAAACAGAAGATCGCCATATGTTGGCATCGGCCATACCTTGCGCTCTACTAATACCTCAAGCTTATCAACTGGTGCACGTAGCTCATCCATTGCTTCCTTTACAACATCCTTATAATAGAATGCCTGCTCTTTTCCTTCCATAGCAACAGCCTTTGCGTGAACATCACTTAACTTCTTTAATGCCTTATATGTTTCACCAAGAAGCTCGGCAATCTCATGAAGCATACCCTCCTGAGTGGAGATGTTTGCTGCTGCGTATGCAGACTTAATAGTATTTACAGATGCAGCCAGATTGTTCTCATACTTGATAACAGCCGGAATGATCTTCTTTGTTACCATATCAATCATTGTACCTGCTTCAATATTTAAAGTCTTGCTGTATGTCTCATAGAAGACTTCTGCACGAGCCTCAAGCTCTCTCTTTGTTAAGATGTGGAACTTCTCATACATCTCTACTGTCGTTGGCTCTGTAACAGACTTGATGGAGTCAACCCATGTCTTTACATTTGGAAGACCACGTCTTTCGGCCTCTGCAACCCACTCATCAGTATATCCGTTTCCGTTAAAGTAGATATCCTTGTTCTCACGGATAAACTCTGCAGTCACTTCGCGAATAGCAACATCTGTGTGCTTACCTTCTCTAAGCTTTGCCTCAATTGCATCTGCTGCATCAGAGAATGCTTCTGCCATCATTGCATTTAATACAATGTTTGGCTCTGCAACGTTGCAGGATGAAGCAACCATTCTAAACTCAAAACGGTTTCCGGTAAATGCAAATGGTGATGTACGGTTACGGTCGGTCGGATCCTTATCAACAGCCGGGCACTCCTTTACACCAAGATCAAGCATTCCAGCTGGAATAGATGAATCTGCATATCCCTTTTCGATGATCTGATCAACTACACCACCAATCTGATCACCTAAGAAGATAGAAATAATTGCTGGCGGTGCCTCATTTGCACCCAAACGATGATCATTTCCTGGGTTAGAAGCAGCGGTACGAAGAAGAAGTGCATGCTTTTTCACTGCCTTCATAACGCAGCCAACAACTAACTGGAAGCGAGTATCAGTCTCTGGCTTCTTGCTTGGCTTAAACAGATTAATACCATCATCTGTGGAAAGAGACCAGTTGTTGTGCTTACCAGAACCATTTACGCCTGCAAATGGCTTCTCATGAAGCAAACATACAAGACCGTGACGTGTTGCAACCTTCTTTAAGGTGTCCATTAAAAGCAGGTTGCTGTCTGCTGCAACGTTTGTCACAGAGAAAATCGGAGCAACCTCATGCTGTCCTGGCGCAACCTCGTTATGCTGTGTCTTTGCAGTGATACCAAATCTCCACAGCTCTTCGTTTAGCTCCTTCATAAAGGAACCAACACGCTCCGGAATTACACCAAAATACTGATCATCGAGCTCCTGTCCCTTTGGAGCCGGTGCGCCAAACAGTGTACGACCTGTAAATACAAGGTCATCTCTCTGTAAATATTTATCTCTGTCTACAATGAAATACTCCTGCTCAGGTCCAACACCTGCAGTCAACTTTGTAGATGTAGTGTTTCCTAACAGACGAAGAAGTCTGACACCCTGCTCACTTACTGCGTCCATAGAACGAAGAAGCGGTGTCTTTGCATCAAGTGCTTCACCTGTGTATGAGCAGAATGCTGCCGGGATACAAAGAATGGTTCCAATTGCATCCTCCTTTACGTAAATCGGTGAAGTCATATCCCATGAAGTGTAAGATCTTGCGCGAGAGGTATCACGAATACCACCTGACGGGAAGGATGAACCATCTGGCTCGGACTCACACAATTCTTTTCCGGTAAAATCCATCATGACCTTACCATCTTCATCTGGAAGCGAAACGAAGGAGTCATGCTTCTCTGCAGTAAGCATTGTCAGTGGTTCAAATACATGTGTAAAATGTGTTGCACCTTTCTCAATTGCCCAGTCTCTTACTGCCTGTGCAACGATGTCTGCAGATCCCTTATCCAGCTTGCACGCCTTCACTTCATTATAAACCTTCTTCGGAAGACGAGCCTTCATCTCAGCATCTGTAAAAACATTGTTGTTAAATAACTCTGTAATTCTGCCGCTCATGTTTTCAACCCTCTCATTCTATACTGATATAACGCTCTGTCTGCTGCCTTTTCTTCTGTTAAGCTATTCTGCAGAGCCACCTGACTGAACTGATATATTATCGACCACTTTACTATGATAAAGTAAAAGAAAGAGCGCCCTTATCAACTAAGATAAGAACGCCCTTGTTCCAGTCAGGTCGTGATTGTCTGTTTCAATCACTGATGACAATAAAATACACCTTTTCATTCAGAAAAGCAAGTGTTTTTCCAGAATCGTTTCACTTTTGTGAAATGTTCCTCTTTTTCACGCTAAACCTGAACGATAATTGTCTTATTTGTTTCAAGCCTTACCTACAGAACCGAACAGCTCCATCTTTTCCTTAACGGTAGCCTTGATTGCCTCAGCACCTGGTGCTAACAGCTTTCTTGGGTCAAAGCCCTTACCCTTCTGATCCTTGCCAGCCTCGATATACTCACGAGTAGCTGCTGCGAAGGACAACTGACACTCTGTGTTTACATTGATCTTGGAAACGCCCAGAGAGATTGCCTTCTTAATCATGTCAGCCGGGATACCTGTACCACCGTGAAGAACAAGCGGCATATCGCCAACCTTCTCGCTTACTGCTGCCAGTGTCTCAAAGCTTAATCCCTTCCAGTTAGCCGGATATACACCGTGAATGTTTCCGATACCTGCTGCCAGCATGGTTACACCAAGATCAGCAATTTTCTTGCACTCTTCTGGATCTGCACACTCGCCCATACCTACAACGCCATCTTCCTCGCCGCCGATAGAACCAACTTCTGCCTCAAGAGACATTCCCATGCCCTTACATACAGCAACAAGCTCCTTGGTCTTCTCGATATTCTCTTCGATCGGCAGATGAGAACCATCAAACATGATGGAGGAGAAACCAGCCTTGATGCACTTATAGCATCCTTCATAGGTTCCATGATCCAGATGCAGAGCAACCGGAACAGTGATGTTCATTTCCTCAATCATAGCCTTTACCATAGCTGCTACTGTACCGAAACCGGTCATATACTTACCAGCACCCTCGGAAACACCAAGGATAACCGGGCTCTGCAGTTCCTGTGCGGTTGCAAGGATTGCCTTGGTCCACTCCAGGTTATTGATATTGAACTGGCCTACTGCATACTTGCCGGCCTTTGCTTTCTTAAGCATCTCTTCAGCTGTTACTAACATTGAAGTACCTCCTTTAATTGCTTGTGTGATTATTTTTTCACAATCTTCTGTAAGTATAGCATCTTCGCCGATAGATTTCAACTGGATAGTTACAAAAATTTAATGATTTCCTGTTTGCAGCACTTATTGACTTTTATACATAGGCACGGTATCATTTTAATTAAAAATAATATTCGCAGAAAGGCAATGATATGAAATTCAGCATGAAAAAGGATTCTCCTTTTCGCAACAACATTTTTCCGTGGCTTATCTACGGCTTTGGCACAGGCTTCTATATCAGCCTATTACTTGTAAAGATGATTAAGCGTCCAGAACTGCTTTCCCCATGGATCACCATTTTACTTGCAGCTTCCGGCATAGCGCTTGGTGCAGTCTACATGATGTATTTAAAAAAGAAAGTGACAAACCGCCGTCCATACCTTTCTTTAAAACAGGGTATGATCATCGTGTGGGTCGTAGGTCTTTTATGTATTCTTTTGACTCAGATTTCCCACTGGACCTATTGGCTCTGTATTTTCCTGTCAGGAATGAGTGTCGGTTACTTCTTTATTTATATTCCTAAATTCATTGAGATCAAAAATTACCTGACGGATTTGATGAAAGACTATGAAACAGAAAAGTAATGCTTCAGTAAATTTTTCAAAGCGGCATAAGTCATAAGCACCGTTTTTATAATTTACTGGAACAGTACTGGCTCTGACCTATATTCGATTTTAATGACCGCGTATGGATAACTGATATTCGCAGGTTCTTCTCCTTCCGGACCAAGCAATACACTTGTGACAACAATATTCTCTTTTGTCAGATACACGTCTGGAAACTGAATACTGTATCCGCCGGTCAGCTGTTTTCCATAACCAACCACTATGTAGAGTTCATCCTGATCAGCATAGGTCAGTTTGAACTCTCCTGTTTTTTTCTGATCAATGATTGTCTTTAATTCTTCTGGAATCTCATCATCATCCACTACTGTAAAATCAATCTCCTGCAGACGTTCTTCCTTTTTTGATGTACAGCCAAAAGACAGGCAAAAAAGAGCACACAGGCAGATACTAATGACTCGGCAAATCAAGTGATACTGATTTCGATATTGATTTCTTTTGTTGTTCATTCTTAAATTAGCAGCAGACATAAAAAGCCTCCATAAATATGATATCTATCTCATATTTATGGAGGTTTTTCTTAAATATGCCAATCAACGCATTATTCATTCTTAATTGCTCGGAATCTCTTCGCCCTGCTTTACATAACTGCCTGGATTTCTCTTATATGTAACAGTCTGTCCCTTTTCTGGATACATCATGCCCAACTCGTTGATTGCGTAATCGTAAATACGCTCATAATCAACTGACCCTTCAATTTCACTGCTTTTAGCGTTATTGTCCTCAACAAGAGAAGCATATGTTTTTTGCAGTGATGCAAGCTTTGTATTACTTTGGTTTAACTTTGCCTGCTGACCTACGTAAAAAATACATGCAAATAAAAGCACAGCACACAAAACACCGACTACTGATGCCTCAGCAAAGGTCAGTGCATTTGCTCTTCTTCTGCGCTCTTCAAATTCCTTCTGTACTGCACGTTTGTGAATCTGTTTTTCCCAGCGTTTCTGACGCTCCTGCTGACGCTCAAGCTGTTCCTGCTGGTAGCGATCCAGATAAGGAACTGCCTTGCGCACGGTATTATCGCCGGACACTGCTGTATTAAATTGTCTTTTAAAACTTGGCCAGATTATATTGTCTTTTGGCTCCATGGCGTCCTCATCTCTTCCTGTATATTTCTCGTTCTCACAGTCGTTTCACCGCCATTTCAAGCCGCAGCCCCACGCCATGATCACAAAATTAGTCCATCTTATACAATAAACTATTGTACTCCTTAAACGTGAGCTTGTCAATGAAAAGATTACGAAATCCATTCGCCTTCAGACTTTATTGTAAAATTAAGCACTAACCTTCCCGATAAACTCTCTTACACGGGAATTTTCAGAAGAAAACAGGTCATCTGGCGGATAACCTTTAACACCTCTGCTGTCAGTTCTGGGTCTAGTGCTGAAGTTGGTTCAATGCAAAAGATGCATGACGGTGTATCTTTCCTTTTGTGAGGATGGATACGGCAGATGCCTTTTGTTTGGCAAAGAACTGATTTAAGGTGGTGCCATATCTTCAATGATAAATGTCATGATATACTTTCCATATGGATGTATCTATTTACAACAATTTATTTCTATGCTATTATTATATCACAAAAACAAATGGATGTAAAGCGGAAAGGGAACATATGTACAAGAAAAAGTTAGGGCAAACGTATTATACCAATCGACACAGTT